>Ga0105092_10000226_pt1 | contig 28580 bp, 33 predicted proteins | sample PPLLak2March2015_FD_87021 | JGI IMG/M metagenome (GOLD analysis project Ga0105092, IMG submission 87021) | Freshwater sediment microbial communities from Prairie Pothole Lake near Jamestown, North Dakota, USA - PPLs Lake P7 Core (1) Depth... | ecosystem: Environmental > Aquatic > Freshwater >... | reverse complement strand
TGTCTCGAGGAGCGCCGGCAATGCGGTCACCCGGAATCGGATCAAGCGCCGTCTTCGACACTCTCTGCGCGAGGTGGAGTTGAAACCAGGATCGGATTACGTGTTCATCGGCAGCAGCCAGGTAGCAGATGCCCCGCATCCCCAACTGATGGGGTGGCTGGAACGCGCCCTCGAGGCGCCTGATGTCTGAGTCGATCTTCCGTCCTCGCATGATTGCTGTCGGCTTCATCCGAATTTACCAGAAATTGGTAAGTCCCAACCTCGGAGCCAACTGCCGTTACCAGCCGACCTGCTCGCACTACACGGCGGAGGCGATCGAGCGGTTCGGAGTGATCCGGGGGTCCTGGCTCGGGATGAAGCGAATCGGCAGGTGTCATCCCCTCCGCCCTGGTGGCTATGACCCGGTGCCTGAGACCTGGAGAGCCAACTGATGGGCGACCTGTTCAATTACCTCATCAAGGGCCTCGGTTCGATCCTGGGCTTCTTCTACGACCTTCTCGATGGCGTGTTCTCCGAGGGGGTGTCGCTCGGGCTGTCCATCATCCTGCTGACCATCGTCGTCAACCTCCTGGTGTTTCCCCTCACCTTGAAACAGACCCGGGCCACCCGGGCGTTCACGGCGATCCAGCCCGAGATCAAGCGGATTCAGAAGGAATACAAGGACGATCCCCAGGAGATGCAGAAGCGTCTCATGGAGCTGCAGAAATCGGCCGGGGCCACCCCTGGCGGGTGTCTGCTCCCCCTCCTCGTTCAGATGCCGATCTGGTTCGCTTTGTTCCGTCTCCTTCAGACGCCGGAGAATTACATCGCACCGGACACCGCACTCGGGTTGGCACTGGCCGATGATGTCCCCAAGACCTTTCTCGGCATGGATCTCTTCACCAGCCCGTCCGAGGCGATGGCGCTCGGGCTGAGGGCAGCTCTCCCATATCTGATCATGATCGTCCTGATGGTGGCCACCCAGTACGTCCAGCAATGGCATGCCACCTACGGGCAGGAGCGTCCTGCCGGTCAGCCGGGCGCCGGGGCCCAGCAGGCGATCACCAAGATCATGCCGCTCTTCATCGGCTTTATCTCGTGGAACTTCCCGGCCGGTCTCATTATCTACTGGGCGACCGGAAACTTGTTCCGACTTGGCCAGCAGGCCCTGATCTTCAAGATGGACGGACGCCCGACGCCGGCGGCCACGACGACCGAGGAGCCCAAGAAGGAACCGAAGGCAATCCCGGCGTCCGAACAGGCCGAGGCGAAGAAACCCCAACAGGGCGCCACAGACAAGCGCCGACGGCGCAGGAGGAGGTGACGTGAGTTACGTCGAGATCGAGGTCCGGGCCAGAACCGTCGACCTGGCGGTGGAGGCGGCGATGCAGGAGCTCGGTGTCACCGATCGCGAACAGCTGGCGGTCGAAGTCATCCAGCAGCCGGAGAAGGGCTTCTTGGGCCTCGGTGGTCAGGATGCGGTGGTCAGGGTGAAACGCCGGAAGAGCCGGCGTCGTCGCAACGAGCGCAAACGGGAGAGCAGGGGACAAGGTCAGGACCGTGGATCCAAACAGCAAAAGGCACCGACTTCGGCTAAGAATGGTGGCGGAAATCAACGGGTTCAACAATCGCAGAGCAAGGGTCGTCATATGAGCCAACAGGGAGAGAACCGAGAGCCCAAGATCGACGATCGTCCCGATATCACGATCGAGGAACAGGCCAGGATCGCCACCCAGTTTCTCGAGGGTTTGGTTGACGCATTCGGTCTGGAAGGGACCGTGACCACCAAGATCGAAGACGATGTCATCGTTGCCGACGTCGACGGGGAGCAGACTGAGGCTCTGGTCGGGGTACGGGGCTCGGTACGATCGGCGATTCACGAGCTGACCCGGACTGTCATGCAGCGTTATGGTCATGACACGGCCCGTCTTCGCCTCGATATCGCCGGTTATGCGGAGAGACGGCGTCAGGCGCTCACCATCTATGCCGATCGGCTCATCGACCAACTAATGGCCGAAGGTGGCGAGGTCATGCTGGAACCGATGAGCCCTGCCGATCGAAAAGTGATCCACGACGCGGCCGCTGCTCGAGAAGGTGTCAACTCCTACTCCGAAGGGGAATCGCCCCGTCGCTACGTGGTTTTGACCGCTACTGGGCCCGCTGCCGTTGCTTCCACAAGCGCCGAGGAAGAGGAATAGGTTCAGGTTGTAGGTGAAAAACCTAGGACCTACACCTAAAACCTAAGACAGGAGTTACCCGCCCTCAGGCGGGTAACTTGTTTCACGTGGAACCTTCCCACCTTCTTTGGACTCGGTGCAGCGAATGGGCTGGTCGTGAGCTATCCCAAACCCGGGTCTCTACTCTCGAGCGGTATCGGGAGTGGCTGCTCACCGAAGCGGTGGAAGCCGGTGGCATCGGTCCCAACGAAGCGGTCCGCGTCGACAACCGGCATATCGGTGACTCGTTGCTTTTTGCCGGGGGATTTCGAGACACCCCGGATCTCGTTCTCGATGTCGGCTCCGGGGTCGGTCTACCCGGGATTCCACTCAGTGTCGTGATGCCCGAGACCCGTTTTGTCTTGCTCGATCGTTCGGGTCGGCGGGTCGATCTCATGAAGCGGGTGACCCGGATGCTTGATCTGCCCAATGTCGAGGTGGTACATGGAGATATCTCGGACTGGGATACCCCGGTCGACGGGATCGTCTCCCGGGCCAGTCTCTCCCCGGAGCAAGCGTTGGTGAATTTCACACGTCTTCTCAGGCCCGGCGGCAGGGCGGTGGTGGGTGGCTCCTGGGCCGCGCCACCATTGGTGGTCGGGTTCGATCTGCTCGAAGTACCGGGGAGGGTCCTTGACCAAACTGTTTGGCTTCTTATCATGCGTCCTCAGTGAAAGAGAAGCGCCCTCTGGTTGTCGCGCTGGCCAATCAAAAGGGTGGCGTGGGCAAATCGACCACCGCCATCAATCTGGCCGCGGCGTTGGCCTTTCAGGGTCAGCGAACACTTCTGATCGATCTCGACCCGCAGGGCAATGCCACCAGTGGTCTCGGGGTAGATCGCTCAGCAATCAGCACCTCGATATACGAAGTCTTGCTCAAGGAGGCAGAGACGGATGACGCTATAGAGCCAACGTCGGTGCGGGATTTGTTCGTCATCCCGGCCACGATCGACCTGGCCGGCGCCGAAATCGAGCTCGTCTCCTTGCTTTCACGTGAAACACGGTTGCGCACCGCCATTGCCGATCTCGATCAGGGCTTTGACGCCATACTGATCGATTGTCCTCCCTCTCTGGGCCTGCTCACCGTCAACGCCTTCACTGCCGCCGACGAGGTGTTGATCCCGATCCAGTGTGAGTATTACGCCCTGGAGGGTCTCACTCAGTTGATGCGCAACGTGCAATTGGTGACTGCGAACCTCAATAAGGACTTGAAGGTTGGCGGCGTCGTGCTCACCATGTATGACGGTCGAACCAAGCTTTCCAAGGATGTGGCCGAGCAGGTACGTGAGCATTTCGCCGAAACCACCTATCGAACAGTGATTCCGCGCTCGGTGCGACTCTCCGAGGCCCCTTCCTACGGGGAACCCATCGAGGCGTTCGATCCAATGAGCCGGGGGGCCATTGCCTATCGACAACTGGGACGGGAGTTCATTGAACGCCACGGGCTGAACTAGGAGGATGTGATGACGAGTAGACGTACGGGCTTGGGCCGGGGTCTGGAGTCACTGATCCCCATCGATCCGGCCTCAGCGGAATCCGGGGGCTTCCGACAGATCCCGGTCGATCAGATCAAGGTCAACCCGGACCAGCCCCGGTCGCGATTCGACGACGAGTCGCTGGAGGAGATGGCCAACTCGATGAAGGAGGTGGGCATCCTCCAGCCGATCGTGGTGACCGGAGCTGACGACGGCTATGTGTTGATCGCCGGGGAACGACGCTGGCGGGCAGCGAAGCGAGCCGGCTTGGGTGTCATTCCGGCGGTGATTCGTGAGGCCACCGGTCAGCCGACGCTGGTGGAGGCGCTGATCGAGAACGTCCAACGTCAGGATCTCACCCCGCTGGAGGAGGCTCACGCCTACCAACAGCTTCTGGAAAATTATGGAATGACTCAGGAGCAGGTGGCAGGGCGCGTCGGCAAATCGAGGCCCACGATCGCGAACACCCTGCGTCTCCTTCAATTGCCGACAGAGGTCCAGGAGATGGTCGATGCGGGCGAGCTCTCGGCCGGGCACGCCCGCGCCTTGGTCGGAATGGAGGACGCCGCCTACGCCACACACCTCGCCGGCCGAGCGGTCGACGAGGGGTGGAGCGTTCGGCAGATGGAGGACGCAGTCAGGATGCGAAAGGGCGAGCGGCGGAACAGCCCGACAGGTGTTCGTCAACTCCGGCCCGTAGAGATAATCGAGCTCGAGAAGCGGCTCACCGACCACCTCGGCACACCGGTGAAGATCAGCTACCGGAACGAGAAAGGCAAGATGGAGATCAGGTTCGGCTCACTGGGAGAGCTCGAGCGGCTCTACCGGATGTTCAACGGCTAGCGGCAAATTCGCCGGCCGCGTTGGCGAAGAACAGGGTCAGACCGTCGACGACGGAGTACCCGACCTCCTCGTCGAGCTTGCCCCTGGCAACAACCACCGCCGGGGCGCGCGTCTCCTTGAGGAGGGCGCCGGCGCGTCCCTCTACCTTGCCGCCAAGGGCCGAGGCCAGTGACCGTGCGAGCAATTCACCCGCCTCGGACCGGCTGTGCTCCGAGGCAAAGTAGAAGACAGAGTCATCCCCGTCGGGGCTCAACTGAAAGGCAACGATGAGATCGGCGCCGAGGACATTGGCCCGATGTGCCCTCAGTCGCTCTGGGACCGATCCGTCCTGTGACCTCGACATCACCGGAAGCCCCCCCAACTCCTGCAGCCCCAGTGCGGCGGCCGACGCCGCGTCCCACGTCACAGACGCCTCGTGGGTGTCTCGACAGCCTGCGTCGAGGTAGACCCTGGCTCCGGCGACGGTGGGCGGGAGGCGGCGGAGCCATTCCCGTTCACGTACCGCCTGTCGACCCTCCTTCATCTCGCCCCGGGTCACCAGATGGATCTCGGTGACCACCTCCGGCCCCGCTTTTCCATCTTCTGCCAGGTTGCGGTTGTGTTGGAACTCGATGATGGCTTCTTCGGTCTTGGGTCCGAAGATCCCGTCGACCTTGCCCACGTCGAAGCCAAGCGAGCTGAGACGGGACTGGATCTCCGAGACGTCTTCCCCCCGCATCATCGGCCGGCGGAGGAAGAGCATCCGGTCTCCGAGGCGGAACCCGGCCTCGTAGAGCGAGCGCCAGGTGTCGGGCCCGACGATGCCGTCGACGTCGAGCCCCCTGGCCTTCTGGAATTCCCGGACCGCCGTCTGTGTGCCTTCGCCGAACGTCGACGCCGGATCCGACTGGGTGGGGTAGCCCAGGGCATCGAGACGCTCTTGAATGTCCTTGACGGCGACTCCCTCGTCTCCTATGCGGTAAAGGCGCATGAGGGTTATAGGTTATAGGTCATAGGTTTTAGGTACCTACGACCTACTAGTTAAAACCTAGAACGCGTCTACAGGAACTCAGCGAGTTCCTGCAGAAGCCTGTGCTTTGGGGCTGCGCCGACGATTCTCTTCTTCTCGACACCATCCTGGAAGAGGATCAAGGTCGGGATGCTCATCACGTCGTGTTGTGCCGCCGGCATCGGGTTGTGGTCGACGTTCAGTTTTCCGATCGTGAGGCCGGCGTGTTCGTCGGCGATCTCCTCGAGTACCGGGGCGATCACCCGGCACGGACCGCACCATTCAGCCCAGAAATCGACGAGGATCGGCGTGTCGGCGCTTATCGCGTCGTTGAAGGTGCCGTCGTTGAGGGTGACGATGTTCTCGGCCATTGGTTTGGTTTCTCCTTGAGGTGTCAGAGTTTCATTCCAGGCCGGCCAACCAGCGCTCTGCGTCGATGGCTGCCATGCACCCGGTCCCTGCCGCAGTGACCGCCTGGCGATAGATGTGATCGGCGACGTCACCGGCGGCGAACACTCCGTTCACATCCGTGCGGGTGCTGCCGTCGGGCGATTTCACGATGTACCCATTCTCGTCCAGATCGAGTGCTTCGGCGAACATCTCGGTGTTGGGCTTGTGCCCGATGGCCACGAACACGCCGTTGGCCGCCATTTCCTGCTTCTCGCCGGTGACGGTGTCTTCGAGGGTCACCTTCTCGACTGTCGTGCTCCCGTGGATCTCGGTCAGCACGGTGTTCCACAGCACCACGATCTTCTCGTGCTCCAGGACACGCTGCGCCATGATCTTCGAAGCCCGGAACTCGTCACGACGGTGGACGATGGTGACCTTTGAGGCGAACTTGGTCAAGAACAGGGCTTCCTCCATGGCGGTGTCACCTCCGCCGACGACGACCAACTCCTGGTCCCTGAAGAAGAACCCGTCACAAGTGGCACAGGCCGACACACCGCGCCCGGTCAATTCCTCTTCACCGGGGATCCCCAGCCACTTGGCGGTGGCACCGGTGGCGACGATGACGGCATCCGCCGTGTAGTCATCCCCCCCGACCTCGACCTGGAGTGGCCGGGAGTCGAAGTCAACGCTCGTCACATCGACCTGCTGCATGCGAGCCCCGAAACGCTCGGCCTGCTTGCGGAACTGGTCCATCAGCTCCGGGCCGAGTATGCCGTCGGGGAAACCCGGATAGTTCTCGACATCGGTCGTGATCATCAGTTGGCCCCCTGCAGCCACCCCTTCGAAAACGAGCGGGTCGAGGTCGGCGCGGGCGGCATAGAGGGCAGCGGTCAGTCCCGCCGGCCCGGAGCCGATGATGATCAACTTCTCGTGACTCATCTCTGTATCAGGTCCTCTTCAACCACAGATAGGTGCCTGCTCCGACGAATACGAGGCCAAAGACCGCAAAGGCCCCGGCCGTGGTCAACGGGATTTCGAGGGCCCCGAAGATCGCCAGAAACAGGAACAACAATGCGGACAACCCAAGGCTGGCCGCCAGGATTCCCAACCCGGTGACACGGATCCCCTTGGCCACACGGTCGACCGTCAGCGAACGGATCTTGATCGTGATCTGCTCGAGGATCTCGGCGAACCTGGCGGCTAATTCTTCCATTGGCACCGAGATTAGTTACCCCGTCGTCCGTGTCGGCTATCCGACGTAGACGATCTCACAACGGGGAAGCACCACGAAGGTGACGATCGGCTCCGCCTCGGGATCCTCCGGCATGACCAGCAGATAGATCTGATCGAGATCGATCTCATCGACCACCACGTGCTCATCGAGGGCGACACGAGCCAGGCATGCCGCGACGTCTCGATCGGTGCCCTGGGTCGCAGATCGATCGGCTTGATTGGAACGAGCTTCTTCTGCCAGCTCGGCGAAGGGAATGGCGAGGCTTTCCTCACCACCGGACGCGGCGGCTGTCGTCTCCGTGGCGGCGGCTGTCGTCTCGGTTGTGAACTCGGGTGCGGACTCACCGTCATCGCTTCCCTGGGCGACGAACGGGTCCCCCTCGGTGGGGGCATCGAGTGCTCCGGCTGCGGTGGTGGCGGCGCCAGAGTCGGCACCGCCGTTGAGTGCACCATTGTTGAGAACGCTGACCAGTCCAACGGTGACGAACAGCCCGGCGGCCACATAGACGAGGCGCTGCCACCACGGTGTGGCCGGGCTCTTGCCAGGCTGGTTGCGCAACTCGGTCCACAGATCGCGATGGAGAGCAGCCTTCTCCAGATCGGTCATCTCCGCAGCGGGAGTTGCAGCCAGCCATCCGATCACCTCGATCTGGGTGCGGTACTCCTCGCGGCACTCCGGGCACGACTCGACGAGGGCGCGCGCCTCGCCCTCATCGCTCAGAGAGCCATCAGCGAGGGCAGCGATCAGATCGAGAGGATGGTCATGCATTCGAATCTTTGGACGGTCTCATTGGTCGTTTTGGTTCCCCAGGTGCTTGGCGAGGAGACGGCGGCCGCGAAATACCCGGGACTTCACGGTCCCGATGGGAACCCCGAGGATCTCCGCTGCCTCGGGGAGCGACAGTCCTTCGAGGTCGGAGAGAACCACCGCATTGCGGAAGTCGGGAGGCAGTTCGGCGAGGGCCGCCTCGATCTCGGGTCGCAAGGCGGCGGATTCGATCGCCTCCTCGGCCGACGGGTCCGAAGGGTCGACATGTTCGGGGAGGCTCTCGGATGGCCTTCGCTGGGCACGACGGAGTTGGTCGTAACAGGTGTTCACCGCGATCCGGTAGATCCAGGTCCCAACGGCCGACCGGCCCTGGAACTGGCCCGCCTTGCGAAACACAGTGAGGAATGTGTCCTGGGTCGCGTCGAGGGCCTTCTCACGGTCTCCCAGGATGCGGAGGCACACCGAGAACACCCGGTCTTCGTGATTTCGCATCACTGCGTCGAATGCATCCCGGTCTCCGGAGACGACCCGAGTCAGCAGCTCGGCTTCGTTGCCGGGGACCGTCACGGGGTGAATCGTACTTCTCCGAGCTCCCCGTAATAGGTTCCGTCCGGCTGCTCGGGGAAGTCGGTCATCCACAACAACCAGTGCCCCCCCTCACGTCTCGGGAGGGGAAAGAGGGTGGTGCTCGACTCCGCGGTAGCGGTCAGGGCGCGTTCCCATCCGTCGATCCCATCGGGTGGGTCCTCAGCCCAGTAGATGCTGAACTCGGTGCCGCTGGTGAGACCCACCAGTTGCACGGCCGATGGCGCGCCACTCACCTGAAAGCGGAGCCCGACGCCGGGTTTCACCAGCGAAACAGGGTCCTGATATCGCTCCGACCTCCAGATCGTCGATGCACTGCCGTCGAGGACGTCACCCAATGCCTCGTCGTTCTCGCCGCCCTCCCCGAAGGGATCGAAGGATGCGAAGTCGACCACCCGCACCGGGCCTGGGGCCACGGTGGTGCCGGTGACCGCGGTGGTCGTGGTCGCCGGGTTGGCCCCCACGGTGGTCGTGGGGGAGATGGGAATGATCTGGCCTCCACCGATGAAGAGCCGCCCCAACGCCACGAGACCCACGGCCAGGACCACGAGCCCGACGGCTGCATAGAGGACACGCCGTGAGGTTGAAAGCGGCTCCGGTTGCGCTGGTCGGAGGGTGGGGGTGGCGAGGAGGGCCTTCTCCAGATCGGCGGCATCGAGGTTGCCCGACTGGGCGGAACGGAGGACCCGGTCCAGGGCCCTCGGGACTCCATCGATGCTCTCCGAGGGTGACGGGCCTCCGGGTGCCGACCCGGTGAGGGCCGTCTCGAGAGCGGCAGCCAGTGCCCGCACGTCGCCGTCCTGATCGGTTCGTGTCTCCCGCCCGAACGCTCCGAGCTTCGCTGGATGGGCAACCGACCACGAGATGGCGGAGAGATCGATCTGCCCATGCACCGCGCCTGACTCATGCAGGGCGGCGAGAGCACCGGCCAGACCCGAGGCGTTGGGCAGGAACTCCTCCAGACCGACGGTCTGATCGGCCTCGAGCCGATCGGCGGCGGATGCCCCCCCGGTCCACTCACAGACGGCGTAGGCGCCGCCATCGGCAGCCTCGACCGCGAACACCCGGGAAAGATGGGGATGCCCGGTCTTGGCGGCTCCGCTCACGTTCGCTATGAATCGTTCCCTTCGCTCCTGGCTCGACTCCGGCCCGAGGGACCGGATGAGGACTGGGCGCTCGAGGGAGGTATCAGTCGCCAGCCACTCCTCGATGTCGTTGTCGCGCCCGAGCCGCATCTCGAGGCGGTAACGGTCGGAGACCGGGGGTGGCATGGCCCTAGTTCAGCACCGGGCAGCCCTCAAACTCCATATCTCAACAGATGGAGCGGTCTCTCGCGGGCCTGAAACCCCTCCCGCTCGTATAGACGGCGGGCCTGATCGTTCTCGGGGCGGAGGTTGAGAACGAGCGAACGAGACCCGCGTTTGGAGGCCCACAGGGCGGAGGCCCGCACCAACGAGCCGCCGATGCCTCGGCCGGCAAATGACGGGGCGACAGCCACGCGCTGGAGGTAGGACACTGTCATCTGGGAGCCCACCAGGGCGTAACCGGCGAGCTCGTTCTCGATCCGGGCGGTGAGGACGGTGGCGCGCGGAGTTGCCCTCATCGCCTCGACCAACCCCTCCTCGCTCATCCTCCAGAACCCGTCGAAGGCGAGATGATCTATCGCCACCAGAGGGTCCCAGTCGGGGACATTGGTCGTCTCGATCTCATATTCCGGTCTGCCGATCCCGGCTCCCAAAGGCATCTCCATCACGTCGAGCAGGCGGAACGGGCTGAATCCAGCCGAAATCCAGACCTTCGTAGCCGACGGGTAGAGAGCGGGGGAGTAGACGATGCCCGACCCCATCGGCCCGAGAAGCTCTGCGACGGCCCTGAGGAACTCGTGCGTGCCCCGCTCGAGACGCACCGCGGGGTCGGGGAAGTCATCGTTCCACGGCCGTGCCAGTGCCTTGGCCCAACCCCTGCGCACGGTCACCGAGCCGGGCCAGACCCCGTCGAGATGCAGCCGATCGGGCACCTGTGGGAGAGTACGGCATGGAAGTGGTGGTGGCCGCCAGCCCGATGGGAGCCCTGCATGACACCGGTCGAAACCACCCGGAGCGGCCCGAGCGACTTGGCGCCGTGCTCCGTGGGATCGCCGAGAGCGGGTTGAAGCTGACCGAGATCGAGGCACCGCCGATCGAGCGGTCCGACCTCGCGCTGGTCCACGACCCGGCGTATGTCGACGCCATCGAGAGGTTCTGCCTCCTCGGAGGTGGTGCTCTCGACATGGACACATTCGCTTCACACGACACCTGGGCCGCGGCCACCACCGCGGCTGGAGGGGTCATGGCCGTGGTGGAGGAACTGGAGGGGCGCGCCAATTCCACCGGGTTCGCCCTTTGCCGGCCCCCAGGTCACCACGCTCTCCGTTCCAGGGCGATGGGGTTCTGCCTGTTCAACAACGTCGCTGTGGTGGCTGCCTGGCTCCGATCACGGGGTCAACGGGTGGCGATACTGGACTGGGATGTCCATCACGGAAACGGAACCCAGACGATGATGGCTGACGACCCGGGCACCCTGTACGTATCCATTCATCAAGACGACTTCTATCCGTTCGGGGGTTTTCCCGATGACATCGACATTGGTGCCACCGGCACCACGGTCAACATCCCACTGCCCGCCGGGACCGCCGGAGACGTGTGGCGCCTGGCATGCGAGCAGCTTGTCATCCCCGTGATGTCGCAATTCGGGCCTGATTGGGTCCTGGTGAGCGCCGGTTACGACGGCCACACCGAAGACCCCCTGGCCGACCTCGATCTGCTCGACGCCGACTACGGGTGGATGGCTTCGCGGCTGGCTCGTGCCCACCCAGCACACCGCACGGTGTTCGCCCTGGAAGGGGGTTATGACCTCGATGGGCTACGGCACTCCGCCCGCTCCACGGTGCGCGGGATGGCAGGCGAGGAGCAGTTCGGCCCTCCCCTCACGTCGGCCCCTGGTGCCTCCGAAGCGCTTGCTGTCGCCGGCGAGGCCGTGGCGAGGCACTGGAGCGTCTGAGAAGTCTTTCAGGTCTCTTGCGACCCGAGCCGATAACCACCCTCTGGGTCAACTCTGGGAAAGGAACATGGAAATCAACATCGAGGATCTTCTGCGCCGGGCTGTCTCACTGGGCGCAACGGATCTGCATCTCAAGGTCGGCTCACCTCCAGTCGCCCGCGTCAACGGTGATCTGGAGAGGCTCGAAGGCTTTGAGGCGCTCAAGCCCGAGGACACGCAAGCCTATGCAGAGGCGCTTTTCACCCCCCGCGGCGCTCGCGATTTCAAGGACACCGGCACTGCCGATTTCGCGTTCGGTCGCCAGGACATCGGGCGCTTCAGGGTAACGGCCTTCCGTCAGCGCGGCTCGGTATCGGTGGTTCTTCGTCGCGTATTTCCCGGGACGATGTCTTTCACCGATCTCGGGCTGCCCCGGGTCGTCGAGAAGCTCGCCGCCGAAACGTCGGGGCTCCTCCTCGTCACCGGAGCCTCCGGTTCCGGCAAGACCTCGACCATGGCCTCGATCCTGGACTGGATCAACACCCATCGGGCGGTATCGATCCTCACGGTCGAGGACCCGATCGAAGTCCTCCATCCCGACAAGAAGAGTGTCGTCGAGCAACGCGAAGTCGGCGTCGACACTCCTAGCGCCGCCGATGCTGTCCGGAGTGCGATGCGTCACGACAACGACGTGCTCATGATCTCCGAGTTCGATGACGCCGAGACCGCCCGTGCGGCCATCGCGGCGGCCGAGACCGGTCACCTGGTGATCTCCTCGATGCGGACGACCGACCCGGCCGACACGATCGATCGCGTGGTCTCGCTGTTCCCCGAGTCGCAGCAACGCGTCGTCCGGGGCCAGCTCGCCGCACAGCTTCTGGCGATCGTCAGCCAGCGTCTGCTCGAGAGCCAGGAGAAGGGGAAGACACTTGCCTGTGAGGTCCTCACCAACAACGAGCGTGTCCAGGAGTGGATCATTGGTGGCGCCGAGGCCCCGGTCCTGATCGACATCATGAAGGAGAGCGAATTCTTCGGGATGCAGACGATGGACGCGTCCCTTCTCCGCCTGGTGGTCGACAAGTCCATCGACCTCCCTGCCGCCCTTCCCTATGCCCGAAACGTCCACGAGCTTCGAGCCAAGGCGATGGCAGCCGGCATCGCCGTGTGATTCGGTGGTGGGTCACTACTCACCACCCACCACTCAAAACCCATAACCTGCTTCGGTGATCCCCAAGCGGCTCGATTTCCTGGTCTCACCAGATCTACCGCCGGCCCAATTGCATCAGCTGTTCGATGTGGCCGGCCATCAGCTGTTCCTGGTTGGCGGCTCGGTCCGTGACGCCTTCCTCGAGAGGCGGCTGGAGGATTACGACTTCGCCACCGATGCCAGGCCGGATCGGATCGCCGAGCTACTCGAGACCTGGGCGGACGTCGTCTACCGCGTCGGAGCCACATTTGGCACGGTTGCTGCCCGCAAGAACGGGCAGGTTGTCGAGGTGACGACGTTCCGCAACGAGGTCTACCGCGACGATTCTCGCAAACCTCAGGTCACGTTCTCCGACGACATCGAGACCGATCTCGCCCGGCGCGACTTCACCGTGAACGCCATCGCCCTGTCGCTGATGGACATGGAACCGATCGATCCCCACGGTGGCCTCGCAGACTTGGCCGCCGGGGTTTTGAGGACCCCGCTCGATCCTGAGATCTCCTTCTCCGAGGATCCCCTGCGCATGCTGCGGTTGTTCAGGTTCGAGGGCACGCTCGGATTCACCGGGGAGGCCAGGACGATGGAGGCCGTGGCTGAGATGGGTGAGCGTTTGGAGATCGTGTCAGCCGAGCGGATCAGGGACGAGCTATCGAAACTCGTTTTGGCGCCAGACGCCGGCAAGGCCCTCGATCGCGTCGTGGCATCCGGGTTGGCCGCCCATTTTCTCCCCGAGCTGCCCGCCCTGGCCATGGAGCAAGACCCTCACCAGCGTCACAAGGACGTGTTGGCCCACACGCTGGCCGTGGTCGACAAGACACGGCCCGAGCTGGTGCTTCGGCTCGCCGCCCTGTTCCACGACATCGGCAAGCCCGACACCCGCCAGTTCGGAAAGGATGGCGTCTCGTTCCACCATCACGAGGTCGTCGGGGCCCGATTGACCCGGCGTCGGCTGAAGGCCCTTCGCTATCCCAGCGAGATCGTCGACGAAGTGTCCCGGCTCGTCTTCCTCCACCTCCGCCCGCACACGCTCAAGATGGGTTGGACCGATTCGGCCGTGCGCCGCTACGTGCGTGATGCCGGCGAGTTGCTCCCGTACCTCAACGAGCTGGTGAGGTGCGATGTCACCACCGCCAATCCGCGCCGCGCCCGGGCTGTCCAGAATCGCATCGACGAGCTCGAGGGGAGGATCGCCGAGCTGAGTGCCAAGGAGGAGATATCGCGTCTCCGCGCCCCGATCGATGGCAATCAGGTGATGGGGTATCTGGGGATTGGGCCCGGGCCGAATGTAGGTGACATCATGGGGTTGATGCTCGAGCGAAGGATCGACGAAGGCCCCTACAGCGTGGGGGAGGCATACGCCATGGTCAGGGACTGGGCCATTGCCCAGGGCATCCCGGATCCTGGCCCGCCACCCGACGAGGAGGAATGACGTTGAGGGTCGTCCTCGCCTATTCAGGTGGCCTCGACACGTCGGTGATCCTGGCCTGGCTCCGCGAAGAGCGCGGGGCGGAGGTAATCGCCTACACCGCTGACGTTGGCCAGGGCGCCGAGGCCGCCGAGGCCAAGGAGAAGGCCATCGCGACCGGAGCCGTGGAGGCAGTGGTCGAGAACCTCACTCATCGTTTCGTCGACGGCGCCGTGTACCCCGCCCTGCGGGCCGGCGCGGTCTACGAGAGTCACTACCTGCTCGGGACCTCGTTGGCCCGGCCCATCATCACCGAGGGTCTGGTCCGAACTGCTCGCGCCTTCGGTGCCGACGCCATCTCCCACGGTGCGACGGGCAAGGGCAACGATCAAGTCCGCTTCGAGCTCTCCGCGGCCGCGCTGGCACCCGATCTCGGGGTGATCGCCCCGTGGCGGGAATGGGACCTCGACGGGCGCACGGCCCTCATCGAGTACGCCCGGGAACGCGGGATACCTGTGCCGGTCACCCGGGAGGAGCCGTACTCGATGGATGCCAACCTCTTCCACATCTCGTACGAGGGAGGAATCCTGGAGGACCCCTGGGCCGCACCCCCGCCCAAGATGTTTCGACTCACCGTGGACCCCACCGATGCCCCGGATCAGCTCGAGGAGGTCGTAATCGGGTTTGAGGAAGGCAATCCGGTGTCGATCGATGGGCATGAGCTGGGACCGGTCGAGCTGTTGACCGAGGCGAACGCACTTGCCGGCAGACACGGCGTCGGGAGGGTGGATCTAGTCGAGAATCGGTTCGTCGGGATCAAGAGCCGCGGAGTCTACGAGACCCCGGGAGGGACCATCCTGCATCTCGCCCACCGCGCAGTCGAGTCGATCACGCTCGACAGGGAGGTGCTGCATATCCGGGACTCCCTGATCCCCCGCTATGCCCAGATCGTCTACAACGGCTTCTGGTTCAGCCCGGAGCGGACGGCACTGCAGGGTTTGATCGACGACATCCAGGGACCGGTCACCGGAGAGGCGCGCCTCGTGCTCTACAAGGGCGGGGCCACCGTGTCGGGGAGACGCTCGCCCAATACCCTCTATGACCCCGATTCGGCCACGTTCGAGGCGGACGACGTCTATCGCCAGGCCGACGCCGAAGGCTTCATCTCGCTCAACGCCTTGCGCATCAGGGGGTTCGGCGGAGGGGACGTGGAATGAGTCTGTGGGGTGGCCGCTTCGAGTCAGGCCCTGGCGAGACCCTGTGGGCATACACCACCGATGTCTCGGACAGGCGTCTCCTCGCCGACGACATTGCCGGCTCTCGGGCGCACCTTCTGATGCTCGGCGAAACCGGCATCCTGGGTGAGTCCGACGTGACGGCTCTCCTCGGCGGCCTGGAGACCATCCAGTCCGAAGCTGCCGGTGGGGATTTCGAGTTCTCCGACTCGGACGAGGACGTTCACTCGGCGGTGGAGCGGAGATTGTTCGAACTGGTCGGTGACACCGCGGGCAAGCTGCACACCGCCCGATCCCGCAACGATCAGGTGGCCCTCGACATGCGTCTCTACACCCGCCGCGCCGCCGGTGAGCGACACGACCAGCTTCACGCCTTCGCCCTCGCCCTCGCCGACATCGCTGAGAGCCACGCCGAAACGGTCGTCCCGTCCTACACCCATCTCCAGCAAGCCCAGCCGACCACCCTCGGTCATCATCTCCTCGCCTATGCCTGGATGGCGGTCCGCGACGCCGAGCGGTTCGCCGGAGCCGGCCGCCGTATCGATGTGTCACCCCTCGGCGCCGGTGCCTCGGCCGGGACGTCCTTGCCAATCGATCCCGAGGCGACCGCCAGGGAGCTGGGGATGGCCGGGGTCTTCGAGAACTCGCTCGACGCCGTCGGCTCCCGGGACCACCTCGCTGAATATGTCTTCTGCTGCGCCCAGGCAATGGTGACCCTTTCCCGACTCGCCGAGGAGGTCGTTCTCTGGGCCACACCCGAGTTCGGCCGGGCAAGGCTCGGTGACAGCGTGAGCACCGGGTCGTCCGCCCTTCCCCACAAGCGAAACCCGGATATCGCCGAGCTGGTCCGGGGCCGTGCCGCCCGGATATCGGGGTTGCTGGCGGCGATGATGACGCTTCAGAAGGGTCTTCCCCTCGCCTACAACCGTGATCTCCAGGAAGACAAGCGACTGGTCTTCGAGGCCGACGACACGCTGGCGGATTCCTTGGCAGCAATGGTCGAGTTGCTCGGCCAAACCGAGTTCCTCCCGGTCGACCCATCCGTGGAGACCGCCAGCCTCGATCTGGCAGAGGCACTGGTCGCCCGTGGCGTCCCGTTCCGCGAGGCCCATGAGGCCGTGGGCAAGCTGGTGCTCACTCTCGAGGGCCAGGACCGGTCCTTCCTCGAGGCGGGCGTCGAGGACCTGGTTTCTGCGCACTCTGCTTTCAACGAAGCGGATCTCGGTCTTCTCGATCCGGCTACGTCGGTGCAGCGCCGCATCAGCCCTGGAGGGGGGAGCCCTGAGTCGGTCCACACCCAGGTCTCCGACCTGCGCAGGAGGATCACTTCTTCCTAACGTGCCTGGGTGATCCTCGTTGTGATCCCCGCGGTGGTCGTTGCCGTGGTCAGCCTCGCCTCTTTTGGGGGAGCGTGGGTCTGGTGGCTCGACGTTCTGGCCAACTTTCGTGCGCAGTACGTGGTGATACTCGCGATCCTCGGTCTGCTCGTCACCGCCAGCCGGTGGCGCCGCACCGGGCTGGCCATCCTCGGCATCGCATTGGTCAATCTGATCTTCGTCGCCCCGCTGTTCGTGGGGTCGCCGGGGGAGCCGGTGGCGGGGGCGCCTGGAATGCGGGTGATGAGTTTCAACCTGCTCTCGACCAACGAGAGCTACAGCGAGGTCATCGAGTACATCGAGGCGACGGACCCGGACCTCGTCCTCCTCCATGAGTCGAGCCGCCCCTGGGAGGTTGCTATGGAGTCCTCGGGGCTCGATTACGAGATAGTCCGCGGCCGCTCCGAGAACTTGATCTTCGGAACCCTCGTGCTGGCTCGAGATGAGGTCGAGGCCGTCTCCTATGGCTTCGCCGAGGGCGACGGGAGGGCCCTATCCCTCGTGTATCAGCCGGAGGGCTGGTCGGTGCCGGTGCAGATCCTCTCTTCTCACCCGCTGGCCCCGACATCGGGTGAGCGGGCGGCTCTACGAGATGCCCAGCTCGGCTTTGCCGCCGGGTGGGCCGCGCAGCAGGAAGGGGCATATGCGGTGGTGGGTGATCTGAATGCCTCGCCCTGGTCGTCACCATTCCGTGGGCTCGTCGCGGAGGTTGGTCTGCGCAACTCTCAGATCGGATTCGGGTTACAGCCCTCTTTCTCGGCGAACACGATCTTCCCTCTTCGGGTCCCCATAGATCACTTGCTCCACAGTGACGACCTCCGTGTCCGTGACCGCCGTCTCGGCCCGGCCCTCGGCTCAGACCACTTCCCGCTTGTGGTCGACCTGGAGCTCGCCCCGGGCCCATGAACCGCTTACCTGAGGTACGTAGGCCCACATATGGGCCTACGGCGACACAGAAAGAGCGGCGGTACCGTTCGCCACATGCCTGACCCATACGCCGAACGACGGGCCCGTCTCGCCGAGGAGATCGGCGACGACGCCATCGCCATCGTCCCGGCCGCAGTGGAGGTAACCCGAAGCAACGACACCGAATTCGAGTTCCACCAGGATCCGGACTTCTTCTATTTGACCGGATTCCATGAGCCGGAGGCGGTGGCGGTGATCGCTCCCGGCCATGCCGACGGCGATTACGGCCTCTTCGTCAGGCCTCGAGACCCCGAGATGGAGGCCTGGAACGGATATAGGGTCGGCACAGGGGGCGCCGAGGAGCGCTTCGGTGCCGACAAGGCCTACGAGATCGGGCAACTCGACGAGATCCTGACTCGGCTCATGATCGGCCGCGAGGTCATCTGGTATCGCACGGGCAACCGGCACCACGACGACAGGGTCGCCGGGATCGTGGCCAAGGCTCGAAGTCATCGGGAGCGCTACGGCGGGTCGGTGCCGTCTGCGGTTCGTGACATCACGGTATTGCTCTCCGAGATGCGTCTCATAAAGAGCCCGGACGAGATCGAGATCCTGCGCAGGGCGTGCGAGCTGTCTGCCCGTGGGCACAGCGAGGCGATGCGCTTCGCCGAAGACGGCATGTACGAGTATCAAGTTCAGGCCGCGCTCGAGTACTACTGGCGACTGGGCGGCGCCCGGCACAATGGCTATCCCTCGATCGTGGCGTCAGGGCCCAACACATGCATCCTCCACTACGTGGAGAACGAACGGCTGATCGAGGACGGCGATCTCATTTTGATTGATGCCGCCGCGGAGGTCGAGGGCTACTCGGCCGATATCACCCGGACCTTCCCGGCCAAAGGGAAGTTCAGCGGGCCACAGCGGGCCATCTACGAGGTGGTCCATTCCGCCTTCCAGAAGGGACTGGACATGTCGGCTCCCGGATCGAGCCTGAGAGCCATCCATGACGCGGCGACCAGAGTGCTCACTGAGGGAATGGTGGAGCTTGGCCTCCTGCCCAAGGGTGTCGAGGAGTCGCTGGCGATGCACCACTACAACCAGTTCTATTTCCATGGGACCGGGCACTGGATCGGCCTCGATGTACACGACATGGGCACCTACCGGGTGGAAGGCGTGCCCCGAAAGCTGGAGTCGGGGATGGCATTCACGGTTGAGCCGGGCCTCTACATCGCCCCGGACAAGAGGGAGGTGACCCTGACCCTGCTCGAGTACGACAACGACGAGTGGAACCAGCGCAGGATCCTGGAGGGCCGGGCGGCGGCGATGGCCAAGGAGGCCGAGGCCAAGGAGAAGGCGGACAAGATCACACACACTGTGCCACCCGAGTTCCTCGGCATCGGGATACGAATCGAGGACGATGTGGTGATAACCGAAGATGGCCACGACAACCTGACCAGCTCGGTGCCCTCAGGCATCGACGAGATCGAAGCCCTCTGCGCCGAGTCGTCGACGCTGCCGAGCGGCTGAGCATTGGCCGGTCGCAGAAGGACAGCGGTGCGACTCACCGTCCTAGTGCTTGCGGTGGCCGGCTGCGTTGGGGGCGAAACAACCGGTGGGAGCAACACGACGGACGGCATGCCGGCTACCACGGCTGCAAGAGATCCCTCCAGCACCACAGGATCGCCATCCAGCATTGCTCGCGCCGGGACGACAGTCACCTCCACGGGCATGGTGTCCTGTGAACAGCTTGCGGCCGACCAAGGAGCGGAAGCCGTGGTAGTCACCATCTACGAGGTCTGTGACGCCGCCGCAGGATCGGGGAACCGGGTCCTGGCCGGCCTTGTTCCCGTGCAGCGAGTGACCGCCGCCGGGGAAGATCCCATATCGACGGCGATGGAGGCGCTCCTGGCGGGGGCGACAGCCGAAGAGTCGGCGGCAGGGTTCACATCCTGGTTCTCGTCTAGCACTGCCGATGCGTTGCTGGAGGCATCTGTCGACGACGCCGGTTTGGCCATGATCGATCTCGATGGCGACTCGATCTTGGGGATGAACAACGTGAGCACGACCACCGGCGGCGACTTCTTTCGGGGACAGCTCTACGGGACCGCCTTTGCTTTGGAGGAGGTCAGCGCCGTGGGCTTCTCCATCGAAGGGAGCACGTCCGCGTTCTGCGCGATGATGGAGTTGATTCCCGATTGCACCCCGATCACCCGCGCCGAATGGGATGAGGTCTACTCCCAGACCTCGGAATGAAGGCCCTCAGGCGGTTGCGGGGAGGGCGTAGACCAAGATGGCGAAGAAATGAAAGCTGCTCCCGGCGATGACCAGGACATGGAACAGCTCGTGGTGTGAGAAGGCTCGAGGGAAGAGACGGGGCCGCCCGGTGGCGTAGATCACCGTGCCGATCACATAGCAAGCGCCCCCGAGAACGATGAGGGCGAGGGCACCCGGCCCGAGCTCACGCCAGATCCAGGGAACCCAGATCAGGGCGGACCACCCCATCACCATCTGCAATGTCACCGAAAGATGGGTCCTCACATCGGGCATGAACGCCTTGAGCAGTATCCCCGTGAGCGCGATGCTCCAGACGATGCCGAGCGCCACGGCGAGGGGGATCCCTTCCAGCGAGGCGATCGCGATCGGCGTGAAAGTGCCGGCTACCACGAGAAAGATCATCGAGTGGTCGATTCGCTGAAGCCTCGCCCTCCACTCTTCGCGCCAGGGGACCGAGTGGTAGAGCGATGAGACGATGAACATCAAGAGCAAGGCCCCGCCGTAGACGAGCACCCCGAAGAGGGCTTCTGCCCGCCCCGACGCCCTTTCGATGAGGAGCACGAGCCCGATGGCGGTGGCGATGGCCGCCGAACCATGCAAGAAACCCCGAATCGGGTTCTGCATCCGCCCCAGCGTGATCCGCTCCATGTCGTTGCAAGCGTATCGACCGGCGACCTGTAGTGGAAAGGGGTCGGGGGACCCAGGGTCGAAACGGGCCCTGTCCCCGGCTGGCCGGTACGATGGAGCCATCACCATGGCTCTTGGTGTCCTCTACCGCCTCTACGAGCGAAATCTCGTCAACGGCCTCGATCGAGACCGGCTGCCCCGCCACATCGGCATCGTCCTCGATGGGCATCGTCGTCATGCCCGAGAGGAGCGGCTACCGACTTACACGGAGAGTTACCGGGTCGGCATGCGCCGCTTCGAAGAGTTCATCGGATGGGCCGAGGAGCTCGAGATCCCGGCCCTCACCGCCTGGGTGCTGTCACGGGAGAATCTGTCACGACCCGCCGACGAGCTAGATCCCTATTTCGAGGTCCTGACCGAGCTGTTTGGCCGGCTGCCGGCCCTCTGTGAGACCTACGACATGGGGATCAGATTCATCGGGAGCCTCGACTTGTTGCCAGACGAACTGGTTGCTGCAGCCAAGTTGGCGGAGGAGGCCCAGCCTTTCGGTAGCCGCCGTCTCAACATCGCCATGGGCTACGGGGGCAGGCAAGAGATCGTCGACGCGGCCAAGGACCTGGTGGCCAAGCTGATGGCCGAGGGGATCCCTCCCGACGAGGTCGCCGCCCACATCGATGCCGAGTCGCTGGCTTCGCACATGTACTCCGCCGATCTCCCCGACCCAGATCTCCTGATCCGGACCTCCGGTGAGTCGCGGCTCTCCGGGTTCCTGCTCTGGCAGTCCGCCTATGCGGAGTTCGTATTCGTCGACGTCAACTGGCCGGCATTCCGCCGGGTCGACTTCTTACGCGCGCTACGAGACTTCACCAGTCGCGATCGCCGATTTGGAAAGTAGGGCCGCCTACTCCGTCACCATCTCCTCGTCGAGATGGCTCACATCACCGAGTTGGCGGAGCGAGAAACCCCACCCGGTGCTGATCCGGTCCATGGTCAGGCGGGAAACCCCGGTGTGAGGCTGGCGAAACCGATCCCACTCCCAGGGAACCGGCTCCAGTCCGAGCAGCCGGCCCAGGACCACGGCGTTGGTGCCCGCGTGGGCCACGATGATCACCCGCATCCCCGGATCCTCGACATCCCAGAGATGGCGGTGTTCGCCGTGCATGGGCAGGATTCCATGGATGGCCAGGGTCTCTTCGAGCCCGGTCACCACCCTGCGGTGAAAAGCGCGGAAGGATTCGCCTCCGGGTAGCCCGTCCCACATTTCCTCCATTGTGCGAAAGTGTGCCTCCCGCAAAGCCTTCTCGATCTCCTCGGCCGGTGATCCCTCCCACGATGGCGGGTTCTGGATCTCCCTCAGCCACGGGTAGACCTCCGGCTCGATGTCGACCTCCGAAGCCACCGGGGCGGCTGTTTGCATGGCCCGATTCATCGGTGATGCCCAGAGCTCGTCGAAAGGTTCGACCGCGCCCAGCCGATGGGCGACCCGCTTCGCCTGCTCATGCCCGATATCTGTGAGATCGGGGTCGTTCCGTGCGATGAGGCCGGGAGTCCAGTCGGGCTGGCCGTGACGGACCAGGATCAAATCCATGGCGTCAACCGTACCCAGCCCGTTGTTCATACCGATCGGCGCCGCAATACGATTGTGCTGTGTCCCGCCAAGCCCTAATCGATCACCTGCGTCATCACGCCCTCTTCACTGACGGGCCCTACACACTGAGGTCGGGCCAGCGCTCGGATTGGTACCTCGATGCACGACAGACGACATTTGCCGGAAAGGGCGCGCCCATCGTCGGCGCCGCCGTGCTCGACGTCCTCGACCCCGAGGTCAGGGCGGTGGGGGGCATGACCATGGGGGCGGACCCGATCGCTCTCGCCGTCGCCGTCGTCGCCAATCTCCGGGGTCGGGACATCAATGCCTTCTCGATCCGCAAGACCACCAAGCAGTACGGGATCACAGGGCGGGTCGTGGGCCCGGTGGCGGCCGGCATGCCGGTTGCGATCCTCGAGGACACGACGACCACTGGCGGCGCCGCCCTCGACGCGGCCGAGGCAGCAACTGCCGCCGGGCTGCGGGTGGTGCAGGCAATCGCCCTCGTCGATCGATCCGACGGAAGGGCTGCTGAGGCCTTCGACGAGGAGTCCATTCCCTACGTGGCCCTGGTGGTCCCCAAGGACCTGGGCGTCAAGAGGTGAAAGTCGTCGTACAGCGCTCGGCAGTCAGGATGTGGCTGCTGGCGATGGGCGGCATACCACTTCTGGTCATCGCAGTGGACGTGCTGACGAGCCGTCGGATCACCAACTGGCTCAGGGAGCTGTTGTTCACCCCGGAGGACACCCAGATCTATGAGCCGCGAGACGTGATTTGGGCTTGGGCACTCCTCTTCTTCTCGGTGTTTCTCGTTGTGTGGGGCCTGAAAGAGCTCTTCATGCCCACCAAGGTGATCGAGGCACGGGACGAAGGGCTAGCCGTCAAACTCCGTGGCCCTTTCCGCAAGCCCGACTTCATCCCGTGGGGAAATGTCGCCGACATCGAGCCGGGTGAGATCGTGGACGAGGGAGATGTGTTGCTTCTCCTCCGGATCCGACTCTCCACCCGGGGCGAGCTGCCCGAGCATCCCTGGGGGGCCCGCTGGGTGGAGGCCAAAGTCCTCGGCCTTCTCGCCCAGGACTGGTCCGCTACTCCGGCGCGGGTGGCAGAGCAGCTGGGAGAGTATGCGGTCGATGCGGCTCAACGAGAGACCCGAGCCCGGATCGCCCCCATCTCGGACCCGACGTGATCCTGGTCGGCGCCCATGTGCCGTCGGTCAAGCCTTTGGAAGAGGCGGGTGAGCGCAAGGCCGACCTCGCCCAGATCTTTCTCTCCAACCCACAGTCGTGGAAGAAGCCCCCACCGCGGCCCGACGCCGAGGCGCTGCGTGGCTCACCGATCCCGATCTATGTCCACGCTCCCTACCTGATCAACGTTTGTGCCGACAACAACCGGGTGAGGATTCCGTCGCGAAAGATCCTCCAGGACACGTGTGATGCGGCGACCGAGGTGGGGGCCCGGGCGGTGATCGTCCACGGTGGACATGTGACGGGCGACGGCCCACACAAGGAGGGCATCGATCGTTGGAGGAAGGCACTCGAGGCAGTCGACACCGAGACCCCGATCTTCATCGAGAACACCGCCGGTGGGGACAAGGCAGTGGCGAGAAGGGTGGAGTGGATCGCCCGTCTCTTCGACGAGGTCGGCGAGTTCGGAGTCGGCTTCGTCCTCGACACCTGTCATCTGTGGGCGGGTGGTGAGCCAACGGAAGAGGTGGTTCCCCGCATCATGGAAGCAACGGGGAGGATCGATCTCGTCCAGGTGAACGACTCCAAAGACCCCTTCGACTCACGCCGTGACCGTCACGAGAACCTGGGCAAAGGCCTCATCCCACCGGAGGAGATGGCCCGGATGATCATCGAGGCCGGTGCGCCGGTGGTCGTGGAGACGCCCGGTGGTGTCGAGGAACAGGCCGCCGACATCGAATGGGTGAGACAGGCGCTAAGTAAAGCGTAGAACGCTTCACTCAAAGATCCTCTTAGGTCCCGTCTTTTGCTTCTGATGCTGCTTGCGCTCGTTCGGTGTCGATTCGGGGATCGGGCGCGGATAGCGATCTTCGAGGAGGATGGCCAGCGGCGTCGCCGTGAACACCGAGGAATAGGTCCCGACGAGGATCCCGATCAGCAGGGCGAGGGCGAAGTCCGAGAGCGTGTCACCACCAAGCACGTATAGGGAGGCGAGGATGAGGATCGCCCCGAGACCCGTGTTGATCGTTCTCGGGACGGTCTGCAGGCAGGCCTCGTTGGCGATGGGGGCGAGTGGCTCGCCCGGCCGGTCTGCCTGGTGCTCACGGATCCGGTCGAAGATCACGACCGAGTCGGCGATCGAATAGCCGATGATGGTCAACAGGGCGGCGAGAAACACCCCGTCGATGGTCTTTCCGAGCCAGGCGAAGAGCCCGACCACGAGGATGACGTCATGGAACATCGAGAGCACGGCCGCTGCTCCGATGGTCCAGCGGAACCTGATCGCCAGATAGATGAGCTGCATCAGCAGAGCCAGCCCTAGTGCCAATAGGGCGCGGTTCCGGATCTCCTCGCCCAGGGTGGGCCCGACGAACTGGTCCCGAACCAGGGTCACGTCGCCCCCGATCCCGGCCACGGTGTCCTCCAGCACTTGCTCCCGTTCGGGGTCGAGCTCCTCGGTCCGGATCACGATCGTGCCCTGCCCGGTCTCCTGGATCAACGCCTGCGGCAGCCCTTGGTCGGCCAGATCCTGCCGCAACTGGTCGAGGTCGACTTCTTGGGTCGTGGAAAACTCCACGAGGCGACCGCCGGAGAACTCGATCCCGAAGTTGAGGCCCCTCGCCACGATGCCTGCGATGGCGAGCACGATCAGGATCCCCGAGATGATCAGCCAACGCTGTGGCTTGGCGAACAGATTCGGCCCCGACGTTCTCAGCCATTCCTGGAAGCGCCGCCCCACGGTCAAGCCCATCAACCGGGGCCGGGTCTGCAATGCCGGTACCCGGGACAACATCTCGAGCAGGACCCGGGTCACCACGAGGGCCGAGAACATCGACACGAGGACACCGATGGTGAGGGTGACGCCAAAGCCACGGACTGCGCCGGCGGCCAGGAAAAAGAGGAGCACTGCGGCCAGGAGAGTGGTGACGTTGGCGTCCAGAATGGCGCTCCAGGCTCGCTGGAACCCTGCCTCCAGCGACCTGCCCAGCGTCGGATCGACGGCGTATTCCTCCTTGGCTCGCTCGTAAACCAGTACGTTGGCGTCCACGGCCATCCCGATGGCGAGGACGAAGCCGGCGATGCCGGGGAGGGTGAGGGTGGCTCCCAGCCATATCAGGACCGCGTAGGACAGGAGCCCGTAGACGACTAGCGAGATGGCCGCCGCCACACCCATCAGACGGTAGAAAGCGATCATGTAGAGGATGGTCAGGCCGGCACCGATGAGGGCTGCCTGCAGGCTGGCGTCGATAGCGGCCTCACCGAGGGAAGGCCCGACCGTTCCCTGCTCGATCACCTCGACCGGGACCGGCAGGGCACCGGCCCGGATGAGGAGAGCGAGTTCGTTGGAAGTCTCCTCGTCGAAGTTCCCCGTGATCAGCGTCTCTCCGCCGGTGATTCCGACGTCACATTGGACAGAGGGTGAGACGCCCGGGCTGGAGAGGACCGACTCGTCGAGCACGATGGCAATCCGTCGGGCCGGGTCTCCGACCGGGGCACAGGCTGCTTCGGCGGTCAGTTGTGCCCACTGCTCCTCCCCTTCGGGCAGGAAGTTGATCGAGACGGCCCAGAGACCAGAGCCCTGGCTGTCGAAGATGGCTGCAGCGCTTTCGACCTGGTCACCACTGACGGCTGTCGGACCGAGAACCAAGTCCTCGCCGGGCTCCCCCGGGATGACGAGATCCCCTTCGACAGTCGGCTCCGTGCCGCTGGCTACCGCCTCGAGTACCGGGTGAAACGTGAGCTGGGCGGTTCGCCCGATGACTTCCAGCGCCGCGTCGGGATCCTCAACGCCGGGCATCTCGATGATGATCCGGCGGTCGCCCGACACCTGGAGAGTGGGCTCGGCTACCCCGAACGCGTCGACCCGGCGACGCAAGACCTCGAGGGTCCGAGTGGTCACTTCGCTGTCGACCGTGACATTGTCGGTGTCTTGCGCCTCGAGAACGATCTGGGTGCCACCACGCAGGTCCAGACCGAGGTTGACCGGGTTGCTGAGAACGATGTAGACGGCAGCGCCTATGGAGACCACAGTCCAAAAAAGACGCCACCGGGACACCTTGGCCATGGAGGATCCTTCTGATGCTCGGCGGGCTCAGCATGGTATCGGTGCGCACCCGCCATGCCAGATCCGGAATCGGCACCTCCGAGCGACCGGTATCCTTCAGTCATGCTCGAAAAGGTCACCGTCCCGTCCATCAGGGCTCGCAAAGGCGGTCCCAAGATCTCGATGGTCACTGCCTACGACTATCCGGGGGCGGTGATCGCAGACCGGGCCGGGGTCGACATCGTCCTCGTCGGCGATTCGGCGGCGAATGTCGTCCATGGGATGGACACCACCCTCGAATTCGGGATGGAGGAGACGATCATCCATGCCCGCGCCGTGAAAAGGGCGCATCCCAAGGCGCTCTTCGTCGTCGACATGCCCTGGCTCAGCTTCCACGTGTCTGTCGAGGACACAGTGCGCAACGCGGGAAGGATCGTCCAGGAGGGGGGAGCCGAGGCTGTCAAACTCGAAGGAGGTCGCAAGCGGCTGCACATGATCGAGGCAATCCTCGACGCTGAGATCCCGGTGATGGGCCATCTCGGCCTCACCCCACAGTCGGTCCACGCCATGGGCGGCTTCAAGGTCCAGGGCAAGCTGGTCGACGCCGCCCAGGAAATCATCGAAGATGCCATCGCCATTGCCGAAGCGGGCTGCTTCTCGATCGTCCTCGAGGGGGTTCCCGACATCCTCGGCGAGTTGATCACCAAGGAGGTCGACGTGCCGACCATCGGCATCGGAGCCGGTCCGGCGACCGACGGTCAGGTGCTCGTGTTCCACGATGTCCTGGGACTCGGGTCGGGCAACTACCCGAAGTTCGTTCGCAAGTACGCCGATCTTGCCGACGACGCGGTCGCGGCCCTGACCAGGTACGTCGCCGATGTGGGCTCGGGCGAGTTCCCCGGTGAGGACGAGAGCTATCACGTGTCGGACGAGATCGCAGCCGAGATGCTGAAGGGCCGATCGTCCGCGTAGCGGTCCTTCTCCTGGTGGCGGCATGCGCCACGACTACGACCAACGGTGTCACGTCATCGACATCCACCGTGGCTCCGACTACTACCACCATCCTGGCCTCGACGACTGCGACCGCGGCTGCAACGTCGACGACGACGCCTTCCCCCGCTACGAGCACAGTCACTCCTGACCTCCCCACGACGCAGCTTGCTGTCGGCGACGACACCCTCGAGGTCTGGGTTGCCGACGAGCCCTCAGAGCGGCAAGAGGGTCTGCGGTCAGTGGCACAGCTGCCCGAGGGCATCGATGGGATGCTCTTCGTGTTCCCCGAGCCGACAACCCCCAACTTCATCATGTCAGGGACGCCGCTCCCTCTCGAGGTCTGGTTCTTCGACCCCGAGGGCTCGCTGATCGGCTCACACGAGATGACACCGTGCCCGGCCGATCCCTGCCCCCGATATCCCGCTCCCGGCCCGGTGGGCTGGGCGCTGGAGACACCGGCGGGGGAGCGGGATTTCCAGCCGGGTGACCTTCTCTCGACTTCTGCATCGGGCTGAGAGCGCCCTATCATTTGGTTTCCGCACCGGCGTCTCGCGCCGTCCGGTTGCGTGAAGCCCCTGCTCCACCGGGCTGGTGGGGCCTTCCGATCCGGATGTCCACAGGAGGTCACATGCGCGACTATGAGGTAATGACGATCCATCGGCCCGACCTGGCCGAGGACGAGGTCGAGACCAAGATCGCCGATCTTGAATCGCACCTGTCCGGCTCGGGTGCGACAGTCGATGGGAGGGATATGTGGGGGAAGCGGCGCTTCGCCTACGAGATCGACCATCTGTCCGAGGGTTACTACTCGGTGGTCACGTTCCAGGCAGAGGCGGCTGCCGTCGATTCGCTCGATCGAATGCTGTCACTGGCCGACGAAGTGGTTCGACACAAGATCGTGCGCAGGGGCGCATGACTGGAATCTGTCCCAGGGCCACGGCATGATCGACCCAGGGACTTGACAAGAGGAGATTTCACATGTCGAACAACATCACACTGATCGGGAACCTGACGATGGACCCGGAGCTTCGCTTCACGCCGTCGGGTGTAGCCATGGCCAGGATTGGCCTTGCCGTCAATCGTCGGTATCAGAAGGACGGGGAGTGGCAGGAGCAAACGAGCTTCTTCTACGGCACCGTTTGGCGAGAGCAGGCCGAGCATGTGGCGGAGTCGTTGCAGAAGGGTGCCCGGGTCATCGTTAGTGGCCGCATGGAGCAACGCACCTGGCGTGACAAAGAGGACCA
>Ga0105092_10000225_pt1 | contig 28586 bp, 25 predicted proteins | sample PPLLak2March2015_FD_87021 | JGI IMG/M metagenome (GOLD analysis project Ga0105092, IMG submission 87021) | Freshwater sediment microbial communities from Prairie Pothole Lake near Jamestown, North Dakota, USA - PPLs Lake P7 Core (1) Depth... | ecosystem: Environmental > Aquatic > Freshwater >... | reverse complement strand
TCGGCCGCCTTTGACCAAGAAGCTTTGGTTTGGAAAAGCGGAAGTCAAGGACATCTTCCTCCATGATCAGGCCTTCTATGAGAACAATGGAGTAACGCTGGCGTTGGGCAGGACTGTCGTGGCGCTGGACACCCAGAGCCGGACGGTCTCCGACGACAGCGGTCAGCGCTACCGGTTCCGCAGACTGCTCCTGGCCACCGGAGGCGAGCCGCGCGCCCTTCCCATCCCGGGCGGGGACATGGAGGGCGTCTGCTACTACCGATCGCTTGACGATTATGAGCGGACCAGACGTGAGGCTGCGGAAGGCAAGTCCGCGGTGATCATCGGGGGCGGATTCATCGGTTCGGAGATCGCCGCAGCCCTGTCAACCAACAAACTGCAGGTCACGATGGTCTACCCGTCAGCCTGGCTCTGCAGACGGGTGTTTCCTCAGGACCTGGGTTTGGCAATGGAGAGCTTCTATCAGAGTCGCGAGATCCGGATTCTGAAGGGTCAGAAGCCAACCTCGATTGAACGCGAGGGCTCTCGGTTCATCGTGCAGACCAGCGAAGGCAACAAAGTCAAATCCGACCTGGTCATCGTCGGCGCCGGCATCAGACCTGCTATCCACCTGGCGGAACAAGCAGGATTGAGGACGGGTGACGGAATAGTCGTGAACGAGTATCTCCAGAGTTCGCAGCCGGATATTTACGCCGCCGGCGACAACGCCCGGTTCCCTTACCAGGCGCTGGGCCAGGAAACGCGGATAGAGCACTGGGACAACGCACTTAACCAGGGTAAACATGCAGGGCGGAACATGGCCGGCGCCCACCAGGTCTTCGACTATATGCCCTACTTCTTCTCGGACCTTTTCGAGTTCGGCTATGAGGCCGTCGGGGAAGTTGACTCGCAGCTGGAGACTATCGCCGATTGGCAGAAGCGGCATGAGACGGGTGTGATCTACTATCTGCGCGAAGGCAAAATCCGCGGCGCCATGATGTGCAATGTCTGGGACAAGGTTGAAGAAGCCCGCGATCTGATCCGTGCCCGCGCGGACGCGACCGCCCGTGTCGTCTGACCTCTCCGTTTCCAGTGCAGCTGCGGCTGCAGGCGCGATGAAACTTCGATCGGCCCGCTCGCTCTGGGCCAGTCAGGAGAGTAGGGTCGGTCAGTGGAGTCGGTGTCCAGGGGGGCGAGAAACAGAACTCCGTCCCCTGTTCGGCCACCCAGGCGGTATAGGCGACCGGGATTGAGGGCTCTCCCGTGTTCAAGTCACGGGCGGGGTGCCAAGCGGGCGAAAGCAACCATCGAATGGAGCCGCGCTCGCTCTCGTGCGCGGCTCCATTCGATCGCGGTTGCGGTTTGCGCCCAGCCCGTGTTCCCCTCACACCAACGGTTGGCTCGCCCTGTCGATAATCTCGAAGGCTCTCTGCATCAGCTCCGGGATGGCGCGCTCAACTTCCGGCGAAAAACCGTCGGTAAAGCCGAAATCCCCTCCGGTCACGCTAACGACAAACGCGGCGGGTGCCCGGCCGTACAGGATTTCGGCCGTCGTCACGAGGAGCTCAGGGTCCATCTGGTGGGAGAAGGAGGCAGCCTCCCGCTTGGGCGCGGGCGTTACCTCGTAGCTCTTAACCTCGCCCGGAGTGCCTTCCCACTCGGCATCGATGAAGATGGCGACATCCGCTCGAGCGAGGTCTTCGGCTAATTCTGGAGTCAGCTGATGCGGTGTCAGGAACCGGCAATCGGGCCTTTCCTTCTGCAACGCCTGGGCGAGGTACGGGCCGACGCCGTCGTCGGCCCGTACCGGATTACCGTACCCAATGACGAGCACTCGTGCCATCAGCCTCTCTTCGCTTCGTCTATCACCTCACCGGCAGGTGAGACGAGCTCGACCCGGAGCGGCATCTGGCCCAATGCGTGCGTCGAGCAGCTCAGGCAGGGGTCGTACGCCCTCACTACCGCCTCGACCCGGTTGAGCATTCCTTCCTGGATCTGGTTGCCGGACACAAAGTGGCGTGCCACCTGCGAAATTGCGCGGTTCATCGCCAGGTTGTTGTGCCCGGTCGCGATGATCAGATTGGCCCAGATGATCCTGCCCTGATCGTCGATCCGGTAGTGGTGGATCAGGGTCCCACGCGGGGCTTCCGAAACGCCGATCCCCTCCTCGTTGTTCGGGGAGGCGAAGGCTCGCACGTGCTTGCTCAGAATGTCCTTGTGGTGAAGCAGCTGCTCCATCTTCTCAAGCGAGAAGAGGATTTCGATCAACCGCGCGTAGTGATAATGGAAAGAGCTAAGCACCGCGCCCCGCTCCAGCAGGCGGAATTCCGCCAGCTCCTGGTCGGCCAGCGGCGTGCCCGCATGATTGACGAGGTTCAGACGAGCCAGGGGACCCACCCGGTAGATGCCTTCCGGATAGCCGACCGGTTTATAGTAGGGGAACTTCAGGTAAGTCCACGGTTCGACGGCCTCTCCAATGAAATCGGGGTAGGTCGTCGGATCGACGTGGTCTGCGACGATATTGCCTGTCCCGTCGACGATCCTGAGCCATCCGTCGCCGTAATACCCCAATCCTCCGCTCGCGCTGACCATGCCCATAAACAGGCTCGGAAAGTTTCCGAAGGTCCGGATCTCGGCTTTGTAGTTGTCGAGGCTCCGCTTAAACCAGGCGAGCGTTCGCAGGATGATGTCTACTCCATCCGGGATCAAGGCGAGGAGTCTTTCCCGCTGTTCGGCCGATAACGGCTCATTGACTCCGCCGGGCACCACCCAGGACGGGTGGATCCGCTTGCCCCCCAGCGACTCGATCACCTGCTGTCCGATCTGGCGCAGCTTGATCCCGTCCTTGGCCAGCTTCGGATTGCTCTTAATCACGCCGAAGATGTTTCGCTCGGCGGGATCAGCGTCCATGCCAAGCAGCAGGTCCGGGGAGGACAGGTGGAAGAAGCTGAGAGCGTGAGATTGGACGATCTGTGCGAGGTTCATGATTCGCCGCAGATTCGCCCCAGGCTCGGGTATCCGTACACCCATGAGCGCGTCGCAGGCCTTGGCCGACGCCATCAGATGGCTAACCGGGCAGATCCCGCAAATACGCGCCATCAGCGAGGGCATTTCGTAGAAAGGCCGTCCCTCGCACAATTTTTCGAAGCCCCGCACCTGCCCGATATGAAGGTTGGCCCGCTGGACCATGCCTTCATCGTCCAGGTAGATGCTGATCTTTGCGTGCCCCTCGATCCGGGTCACTGGATCAATAACGATTCTCTGTGCCATGTTTCCTCTCTCCTAGGACCCGAACCTTGAGCAGCCGCCGACTTTTTCCTGGCCGCTCAGAAGTTGCGTCAAGACGGTATGAATGCAGTCCGCGGACGGAGGACATCCGGGAACAAAAAAATCGACTTTAACCACTTCACGGACCGGACAGACGCGGTCACGCAGCGGGGGAATAAGCTCGTGCGGAATCTGCGGCTGCAAGGTCACGTTTTCCAGATATGCACGCTGCAGCACAGCTTTGGCACCGCAGGTGTTTCGCATCGACGGGACGTTGCCGGTGACTGCGCAGTCGCCGAGGGAGACGAGGATCTTTGTCCGTTTCCGGATCGCTTTTATCTTCTCCTCGTCCTCGATGGTTCCGACGGCTCCTTCCACAAGCGTCACGTCGACCTCGTCCGGAAACTGCTTCTGGTCAACGAGGGGCGAGTAGACGACCTCCACTTTGTCAGCAATATCGATCAGGCGCTCGTCCATATCAAGAACAGACATGTGGCAACCTGAACAGCCATCCAGCCAGACGGTTGCCAATCGTATTTTGCTCATCTGCGTCCCTCTCGTATCGTCATGATGTACGGAACGAATCCACGCTTCTTGGTCATCTCGGCGACCGATTTGCCTTTCTCCACCAGCGCTCCGACGGGGCAGGCGTGCACGCACTTCCCACAGCTTGTGCAGGTCTGCGACGAGCCCCACGGCTGGTTAAGGTCGCTCATGATGTGCGAGTCCACGCCGCGTCCCAGGATGTCCCAGGTGTGGGCGCCCTCGATTTCGTCGCAGGCGCGCACGCAGCGGGTGCAAAGGATGCAGCGATTCAGGTCGGCCACGAACCGCTCGTGCGAAGCATCGACCGTGCGCTTCGGATAGCGGTAGGGCACCCGGATGCTGTCGATCCCCAACGATTGCGCCAAAGACTGCAACTCGCACCGCCCGTTCGAGACGCACACCGAACAAATGTGGTTGCCTTCGGAAAAGAGCAGCTCGAGGATCATCTTCCGGTAATGGGTTAGACGCTCCGACTTGGTGACCACTTCCATGCCCTCCCGCACCAACGTCACACACGCGGGGAAGAGCTTCGGCGAGCCTTTGATTTCCACCAGGCAAAGCCGGCAGGCGCCGACCGAGGAAAGGCCCTCCATGTAGCACAGTGTCGGGATGTGGATCCCGTTTTCCCGAGCCACCTCGAGGATGGTTTCCTCTTCGCGACCGCTCACATCACGGTCATCTATTTTTAGAGTCTTGACCCTTGCTGGTCCGGCCGTCGTCATGCTTCTACCTCCACCGGCTTATGAATCGAACAAACCCCCGCCGGACAAGTTTTGCCGTCGATGTGGGCCAGGTATTCGTCCTTGAAGTATTTCAGAGTACTGAGAATCGGGTTCGGGGCGGATTGGCCGAGTCCGCACAGGCTGGTATTGCGTACGAGGTCGCACAGTTCCTCGAGCAATTCAAGGTCTTCTAGACAGGCCCTTCCTTGTGTGATCTTGGTCAGCAGGTCGTGCATCTGCGCCGTTCCCACCCGGCAGGGAACGCATTTGCCGCACGATTCGGACATGCAGAATTCCATGAAGTACGACGCGACATCGACCATGCAGGACGTTTCGTCCATGACGATCATTCCGCCCGATCCCATGATCGACCCAAGTTTGTTCAGGGACTCGTAGTCGACCGGCATATCGAGGAACTCCTCGGGAATACAACCGCCAGAGGGTCCGCCGGTTTGAACCGCTTTGAACCGCTTGCCGTCCGGAATCCCGCCGCCGATGGAGAACACGATGTCCCGCAGCGTCATCCCCATCGGGACTTCGATCAGCCCGGTGTTCTTCACTCGTCCGGCTAAGGCGAAGACCTTCGTACCCCGGCTCTTCTCGGTCCCAATCGAGGCGTACCACTCGCCGCCTTTCCGGATGATCGGAGCAATGCTGGCGAGCGTCTCGACGTTGTTGATCAGGGTCGGACAATCCCATAAGCCTGACTCGGCCGGATACGGAGGCCTTGGCCGCGGGTTTCCTCGACGTCCTTCCACCGAGGCGATCAGGGCCGTCTCTTCGCCGCAGACGAAGGCGCCCGCACCCAGACGGACGTCGATGTTGAAGCTGAACGTAGTCCCGCAGATGTCGTTGCCGAGAAAATGCAGTCGCCTCGCCTGCTTGATGGCATTCTGGAGCCGCTGGATCGCGAGCGGATATTCCGCTCGGACGTAGACGTATCCCTGGCTGGCACCGACTGCGTAAGCCGCAATCGCCATACCTTCGAGCACCCGGTGAGGGTCGCTTTCAAGGACGCTGCGGTCCATGAACGCTCCCGGGTCGCCTTCGTCGGCGTTGCAGATCACGTACTTCTGCGTGCCACTGGCCTTGGAAACCGTGCTCCACTTCAGCCCGGTCGGATACCCGGCGCCGCCGCGCCCGCGAAGTCCGCTTTTGTAAACTTCCTCTATCACTTCTGCCGGCGTCATTTCGGTCAAGGCATTCTGCAAAGCGCCGTAGCCGCCTGCCGCGATGTAGTCTTCGATCCGCTCGGGATCTATGACCCCGCAGTTTTCCAGCACGATCTTCACTTGTCTCGTGAAGAACGGATCGGAAGCAGGTCCTTCGAGGCGCTTGACCGGGTCGCTGTCCAGACTGGCGATGATGTCGGCCGCGTCCTCGGCCTTGACCTCCTGGTACAGAGTCTCCGGTTTGGTTGTGACGAGGGGTCCGGCGGCGCACAGCCCCATGCATCCGACGCCCCTGACGTGAACGTCCTGCTCACGCCCCTGGTTCTTAACTTCCGCTTCAAGGGCCGCCTTAACCTGGTCGCTATGCGAGGACAGACAACCAGCAGCCACGCAAACGCAGACGTGATGCTTGTATTTCAGTCGAGCTTCCTGCTCTGTCGTGATCACCTTTGCGATTTCTTCAGGCGTCATTCTTCCCCCACTTTCCCATCCGCTCGATCAAGTCATTCGGGGTGAGCTTGCCCACGACTTCACCGTCCAAAACCGCCGCCGGGGCAAGGCCGCAGGATCCGAGGCAGCGAGCGGACATCACGGAGATGTTCCCGTCGGCCGTTGTCTCACCAGGTTTGACGCCGTGCTGCTCTTCGATTGCATTCAAGAGAGCGGGAACACCCTTGATGTAGCAGGCAGTCCCGGTGCAAACCACGCACGTATGCTTGCCTTTCGGCTTCAGGTTGAAGAAGTGGTAAAAGGTCGCCACCCCGTACACCTGGCTCAACGGAACCCGAAGCGCCGCCGCCACGTAACGCAGGGCCTGCTCATCCAGGTAGCCAAAAGTTTCCTGCACCGTGTGGAGGGTTTCAATCAAGGCGTTGGGTCGATGCCCGTGCCTGCGCATTGTGGCGCCCACGATCCTCCAGCGGACGTCATCGGACGGCGGTGTCGTGCTCCCAAACTCGGTCCACATCCATTGCTCCTTTCGGATATCCTGGCGGGGGCAAATTTCAACAGTTGCACTAGGGCCCCCGTCCAAGTCACACAAAACTCTTTCGTTTGTTCGCCGGTATTAAGGGCAATAAGCGGACCAATTCCCCGAGTCGCCTCCGACTACTCAGGAGGGCATCCTGCCAACTTCTCGGGTGATTCTCCTCGCTTCAAGCAGGCCGCTTGCGCGAGCGATGGGGCATGTCACCCAGCAAAACAGTGAAAACACGTACCTGGCCAGGCGGAGCTCGTTGTTGTCTCGGCGCCCCGCTGATAAAATCCTCAACAGTCTAGGATTCGAGGGAGGGGGCTCATGAAGAAAGACCCGTCCAAGACGCGCATCGACGGCCGCGAACTGAAACCCGAAACGCTGATGATGAGTTACGGGTACCACCCCGAGTGGTCCGAGGGCGCGCTAAAGTGCCCGATCTTCCAAACATCCACGTTCGTCTTCAAAAGTGCTGAGGACGGCAAGGCTTTCTTCGAAATTGCGCTCGGGCTGCGTGAACAGAAGAAAGGTCAGGAGCCGGGGCTGATTTATAGCCGGCTCAATAACCCTGATCTCGAAGTTCTGGAGGACCGCTTGACCCTCTGGGATGGTGCAGAGGACTGTGCGGTTTTCGAAAGTGGCATGGCTGCGATCACGACCACGCTGCTCGAATTCGTGAAGCCCGGGGACGTGATTCTCCACAGCGAACCCCTGTACGGCGGAACCGAGTACCTGTTGGACCAGGTGATGAACCGCCTCGGTATTCGCGCGGTCGGATTCCGCGCAGGTTGCTCCGCCCAGGAAATCGACGAGCTCGTTACGCGCAAGGCGCTGCCGGGGCTCGCGATGATCTATCTGGAGACACCGGGGAATCCAACCAATGCCCTGGTGGACATCGAGCTCTGCGCAAAACTTGCCCGAAAGTACTCGACCACTTCGCGCCGGGTGGTTGTCGCGGTGGACAACACCTTCCTCGGTCCGCTGTGGCAACACCCCATGCGGTTCGGTGCCGACCTGGTCTTATACTCTGCCACCAAGTTCATTGGCGGGCATAGCGATGTGATTGCCGGTGTCTGCCTCGGGTCTCGTGAATTGATGCAGCGAGTCAAGACCTTGAGGACGTTTGTTGGCACCATGGCCTCACCGTGGACCGGCTGGCTTCTGCTGCGAAGCCTTGAGACTCTGAAGATCAGGATGACTGCGCAGATGAAGAACGCTCAGCATGTGGCTGACTTTCTGGCAGATCATCCGAAGGTTGAGAAGGTCCACTACCTCGGCCGGTTGACCGAGCAAGACCCGGATTATCCGATCTATCGGAAACAATGCCTCGCTCCGGGCTCGATGATCTCTTTTGACGTTAGTGGAGGAGAGGCCGAGGCCTTCCGGTTCCTCAATTCCCTGCAGTTGATCAAGCTGGCGGTCAGCCTGGGCGGTACCGAATCGCTGGCGGAGCATCCTTACACTATGACCCATGCCGAGCTGTCACCTGAAGAGAAGGACCGGGCTGGAATAACCGACAAGATGGTTCGCCTGTCCATCGGGATCGAAAACGCCGAGGACATCACGGCCGATCTTGAGCAGGCGCTTGGGAAGGTGTGACCGGCTGACCGGCTGACCGGCTGACAACTTCACCGTAACACCAGACACTTTTTTCCTTGCTGTCCTTGAGGTCTTTGTGGTCCTTGAGATCGTTTCGGGTCAGCCGGTCAGCCGGTCAGCTGGTCAGCTGGTCAGTTGACCATTTTGTTCTGCGGGCGGAGGTCGCGGTCTTCCCCGAGCAGCAGCTCGGCTGCCTCGGGATCCACCGGCCGGCTGAAGAGGTACCCTTGCGCGAGCCGGCAGTTCATCCGGGTGACCTCCTGCATCTGCTTCACGTTCTCAACCCCTTCGACTACCACCTCGAGATTGAGGCTATCAGCAAGTTGCAGGATTGCCTGGAGGACCGCCTTGTTCTCCCGGCTGACTCCGTCGCCGGCCAGGAATGAACGATCGGTCTTCAGGGCGTTGATAGGGAACATGTGGAGGTAGCTGAGGGCCGAGTATCCGGTGCCGAAGTCATCCAGGTGGATCTGTATCCCCCTGGCCCTCAGCTCGTGGAGCTTCTGGCTGGATGACTCAACGTGATTCATGACGACGCCTTCTGTGATTTCCACCCGAAGGCTGGATGGGGACAGTTGAGTCTCGTACAGCGTCTGTTCGATACGGTCGATGAGATCGGGACGCAGGAACTGCCGGGCTGAAAGGTTGAAGTTGAGCGAGAGCTGCTCTTTGCCGGGGAACTTCTCGAGCCAGGTGTGCATTTGCTTGCACGCAAGCCGAAGCATCTGCCAACCGATCGGGATCAGCAGATCCGCATCCTCAGCCACTGCAAGGAATTGCGAAGGAGGTAGCAGGCCGCGCTCCGGGTGCTTCCAGCGAAGAAGTGCCTCGAATCCCGAGATCTTGCCCGAAGTCAGCGACACTATAGGCTGGTAGAACAGGCAGAATTCCTGACGCGGGATCGCGGTCCGCATTTCGTTCTCGATCTGGAGGACGCTCCGTGCGTTCGCCAACATATCTCCGTTGAACACTTCGCAGCTGCCCTTGGAACGGATCTTGGCGCGGTACATCGCGGTGTCGGCATCGCGCAGCATCTCGTCCGGCTGCTGGTATTCCGAACCCGCAAGGACAATTCCAACGCTAGCGCTCGAGAAAATCTGCTGGCCGGAAAGCGTGAACGGCTCCTCCAGCTTCTTCTGTATCCGTCCGGCTACCAGCACGGCATCGGAAGGCTGATGGAGTTCACACAGGAGGACGGCGAATTCATCACCTCCAAACCGCGCTACAGTGTCGACGGTTCGGACACACGCCTCGAGCCGTCGTGCCATCGCCTTGAGCAGTTCGTCACCGGCCAGATGTCCAAGGCTGTCGTTGATGATCTTGAACCGGTCCAAGTCTAGAAACAGGAGCGCAAACTGCATGTCCTTGTATCGTTTGCGCCGTTTGAGAGTCTCGTTGAGCCGGTCCAGGAAGAGAGCCCGGTTGGGCAGACCGGTGAGATGGTCGTGGAACGCGTCGTAGATCAGCTGCTGCTCGGCCAGCTTCCGACCGGTTACGTCTGTCTGCGAGCCGGCAATCCGATGCGCCTTCCCGTCCGCGTCCCGGACGGCCAGCCCTCGGCAGAACATCCATCGGTACTCGCCGTCGACATGGCGCAAGCGGTACTCCGACTCGAAATGCGGGCTCTGTCCCTCGATGTGCGTGAGAAGCGCGGAACGGACGTGGGCGCGGTCCTGCGGGTGCACCCTGTGCAGCCATTCGTTCGGGTGGTCTGCGATTTCGGCGTCCGCACACCCGACCATACCTCTCCAACGGGGGGAGAAGTAGACTCGGTTGGTTTTCAGGTTCCAATCCCAAAGCCCGTCGTTGGTTCCCTGGGCCGCCAGAGCGTATCGCTCCTCGCTCTCGCGCAAGGCCCGTTCGACTTCTTCCCGCTTCCTGATCTCCGTTTCGGCTGCAGCGTAGGCCTGCTTGAGGCGAGACTGTCTGAATTCGGTGTGCAACCGCAACCCGGCCGCGGCGAACAGGCCGAACGCAAAATGCAGCCAGGCGGGCGTGGCGCCGGCGAACCAGGCTACGATCACCCATATCCCCAAGGTCGAAGCCAGTACGAGGGCCAGTCTGGATGACTTGAGGAAAAAGCAGGAGATCCCCATGCCGAGGAGCAGCAGGTTTCGCACCTCGTACGTGCCTGAGAGGTAGTAGACGTGCAGCAGGGTGTTGACCAGAACGAGGCCCGCGAGAACCGCGCCGATGGATTCCTCGGCCCAGGGGGACAGGTTCTTTCGGCTGACGATCCAACGAAGCACCGCCAGGATAACGGCCGTGCTTCCAACCAACGCGATGATCGTCCAGCGCTTCAAATCCGGTTGAAGAAGAAGCTGGCTGATCGCGGCAACCAGATAAATGCCTGCAAGGCCGGTCAGGACTGGGTAGTAAAACCTCCGGGAGGCTGACTTGGCGGCAGCTTCATCTGACGATGGCGAATCTTCGGATTCAGTGGTCTCCGTATGAGCCACTGTCGAGTCAGGCTCCGCCGGCGAGGCGGGTTCATCGAGTCTGGATTGCGTAGCTTCCCCCAGCATTCGAGCGGCTATTGTGCCATCAGGGCACCGAATGGCCTTGTGATCAGCCGCACAGGCTATTGTGCTGCCGAGCACAATTGTGAGGCAAGAGCTATCTGGAGAGGCGAGGAGGAGGTCCTTTCTGTCTTTTCGCGCGAGGCAGAAATGTCAGACCTGTTCGAAATAATGGCTTTTATGCATGAAGGCAACGTGTCTTCGCCTAAGAAACTTGCGGCCAAAGCGGTCGTTGCTCTGCGAGCCGACACGAACCGACAAGGCGTTGTGCTGAAACTCAGCCGGGACGGCCGGACAGCGTCAGTGCAGTTTGAAAACTACCCGCGGCCCACGGTGCACGCGGTTGACGGCCTGGTGTTCATCTCCTCTTCGCTTCAGAGGGGACTGTTTGAATCCGAGGCCTAACAGAGTTTATCCACGAAAGGCGTAGGTCCGACCTCCAAGTCGGACATTCCCCACGGATAGGGCAACGACCAGGCAATGAACGACCGTGTCCGACTTGGAAGTCGGACCTACGCCCTTCGTGGATAAAGTCGTCTTACGAGAAGCGAATTCGCCCAAATTTCCGCTTGCCGACCCTCAGCACGACCTCTGATCCGGCCGCCGCATCGAGCACGCAGGCAGGGTCTTCCACCTTGTTTCCGTCGACGGAGACGCCGCCGCTCTTGATCAGCCGTCGCGCCTCGGATTTGGACGGCGCGAAACCGACCTGCACGATGACCTCCGCCAGCCCTGTCGCCTGCGCCCCCGCCAATTCGAATGCGGGCATTTCCTCGGGGTCCTCACGAGACTGGAACACGCGCGAGAAGTGATCCCTGGCTTCCTGGGCAGCTTCACGAGAGTGGAAATCCGCGGTGATCCTGAAGGCGAGGTTTCCCTTGACCTCCATGGGATGGACGATATCATTCTTCACGTCCCGGCGGAGCTTCTCCATGTCGCTGTACGAAAGGTCCGTCAGCAGCTCGTAGTAGCGCCACATGAGATCGTCGGTGATTGACATGACCTTCCCGTAGATCTCCTGGGGCGGCTCGGCGATGCCGATGTAATTGCCGAGCGATTTGCTCATCTTGTTGACCCCATCGAGTCCCTCGAGAATCGGCGTCATGAGCAGAACCTGTGGTTCGATCCCGAATTCCCGCTGGATATCGCGCCCGACCAGCAGGTTAAATTTCTGGTCGGTTCCTCCGAGCTCGAAATCGGCCTCCAGCGCGACGCTGTCGTACGCCTGTGCCAACGGGTACATGAGCTCGTGGACGGAGATCGGCTGGTTGTTCGACAGCCGTTTGCTGAATTCTTCTCGCTCGAGCATGCGTGCAAGCGTAATTTTTGCGCACAGTCGGATCCATCCTTCGGATGTCATTGACCCGAGCCATCGGCTGTTGAAGTCTACGACCGTCTTTTCCGCGTCCAGGATTTTGAAAACCTGCTTTTTATACGTTTCCGCGTTCTTGAGAATGTCCTCACGGGACAGGGGTGGCCTGGTCTTGTTGCGCCCGGTCGGGTCTCCGATCATCCCCGTGAAGTCACCGATCAGGAAGATCACCCGATGTCCCAGGTCCTGGAAGTGCTTCATCTTCCTGAGAAGCACGGTATGCCCGATGTGGAGGTCCGGGGCCGTCGGATCAAAACCAACCTTCACTGTCAGCGGCTTGCCGGTTTTGCGCGATTTTTCGAGTTTCTTACGGAGCTCTTCTTCGTTGATGACTTCGGCCGTGCCTTTAAGCAGGTACGCCATCTGGTCATCAATGGACATATCTTTAGCGATCATAGGGTTGTGAAATGCTGACATGCTGACCGGCTGACCAGCTGACATGCTGACCGGCTGACCAGCTTATTATCCGATGATTATAGAGTGCCGAAAGTGTCGACAAATAGAGCGTGTTGCTGTTCTCTGCCTCTCACGGTCAGCTGGTCAGCCGGTCAGCTGGTCAGCTGGTTTCTCAGCACATCATGCCGTCTCGGTAGTCGGGTCGTGCCCAGACCAGCGCGTGGGGACCGGCAAGAGGAGCCATCCTGTTCTCCAGATCCCTCTGCTGGGCCTGTGTCTGGGCCTTATGGGTGAGGGCGAGCTGGATATTCTGCTCCAGGTTGGTCATGCCTACATGCCCGACGACCGCGGTGGCGACGCCCGGCTGGCTCCAGACGTAGTTCAGACACTCGGCGGGGCTGGACTTATCGACGACATTGCGCATCGCTTTCATGGCGATGACGCCGACGTTTTTCTCCCGAGCCGTCGGAAGAGCGACGGCCGCAAACTTGCCGTACTGCGTGGCATTCATCGCGAGGATGCAGACATCGACGGGGGCTGCCTCGAGCATGGCTTTCGACTTCTCTGCGCTGTTCATGCTGGAGAAGCCGATGAATTTAACCGTTCCGGCTTCCTTCAGTTTGCCCAGCTCTTTGTACAGGCCTGAGCACAGCGCCGGTACGTCTTCGTTGGCCTCGATGCTGTGGACGAGCAGTATGTCGAGGTAATCCGTCTTCAGCCGCTTGAGGCTGGTCTCGAATTCTTTCATCCCCTCGGCCACGTTGCGGGATTTCACTTCAATTTTGGTCGATATAATGACAGATTTTCGATAGGGGCCCAACACCTCGCCCAGGCGCTCTTCGCTGCTCAGCGCCGAGCCTTCTTTCTGATTAAACAAGGCCGGAGTGTAGCCGTAAGAACTGTCGAAAAGCCTGATTCCGGCGTCATAGGCTTTCTGAAGCATTGGCTCCCAGACGCCGTTCTTGTTCTTCAAGAACTGGGAACCAGCGCCAAACGACAGAATCGTTACTTCCAGTCCGGTCTTTCCCAGTGCTCGCTTCGGCATGGCCGATTGCGACATCGCTACGGACCCGAGTGAAGAGGCCGCCGCGATTCCGACGGCTGACTGCTGGAGAAAATCCCGCCGAGACATTCCCTTTTTCATAGCTGCCGTTACCTTTCTTTCGTCGTCTAACCTTATGGGGCCGGCTGGGCGGGTGAATACTTGATCAGAACAGAGCTGATCACACTTTCCGCGGCCGGGTGCTTTTCCGGAGAATAAGTAATCTCCGGTTTGCTCTCGCTGGCCTGGTTTCCGATATCGATTTGGCCCCTGCACAGGATGTTGAACTTCTCGACCAGGTGGACCTCCAGCAGGTATTCGTACCTGCCTGCCACGATCCCCTTTCCTTGGAGATTGATGTTCAGGGTGTTCTGACCGACGGGTGGGGTCGGCCGGCTGACTGCCTCGTAATCGGCTTCCGTGGCCTTGTCCCAGTTGGCTACCTTGATCCAGTCCGGGCAGATGGTCGGGTCGTTGAACCCGCCGTAAGCCAGGTATTCGCTGACAAACAAAGACTTGATATATTGCCCCTTCGCGTCCTGCAACCACAGAGCGGTCTGGTAGGAAGGTTGAACGCCTTCCGGAGAACCGAAAACGAAACTGACCTCGATCGTGCCTGCGATCGGCGTCACTTCCTGGGCAACGGTGCCGGCGGCCTGCGGGTAACAAGCTAAGGGAACGAAAAGAAGGATTAGGGCCAGGCTGAGAGCTTGCATAAACGCAAGACTTATAGCAGGCGGTGGGCAAAAACACAAGCTGCGCGGCGTTTCTACCGCTTCTCGATTTCGCCCGTCATCGGGACAAACCGAACGCTCGTGACCGTCGACTGTTCGAGCTTGCCGTTCTTTTTTACCCCGAGAATCAGGCTTTGGGCGTCCTCCTGGCCGCCGAGTGGCATGACCAGCCTGCCATTTTCGGCCAGTTGCTCGACTAGAGGAGGCGGGATAACCGGTGCGGCAGCCGTAACAATGATTATGTCGAAGGGAGCCTTCTCCGGCCATCCCCGGAATCCGTCGCCCTGGCGGACGAAAACGTTCTTGTAGCCCAGCTCCTCGAGCAGTCCCTTAGCCTTGGTCGCCAGATCGGGAAGGATCTCGATCGAATAAACCTCCTTGACGACCTGGCTCAGGATGGCCGCTTGAAAGCCGGAACCGGTTCCGATCTCCAAGGCCCGATCATTGGGCTTAGGATCCACCGATTCGGTCATCAAGGCCACGATGTAGGGCTGCGAAATAGTCTGGCCCTCACCTATCGGCAACGGACTATCCACATACGCGTACTGCCGCATCGGCTCGGGCACGAAGAGATGGCGAGGTACCGTCTGAAACGCCTTGAGGACCGCTTCGTTGTCGATCCCTCGGCTTTTCAGCTGCATGCGGACCATTTCCTGCCGGTCTTCGGCGAGATCGTCGCTTGAAACCGGCTCGCGGTTCAGCGAGTTGGTACAGCCGGACAAGAGCAGGACGAAGAGCGCAAGGGAATAATAGATCATGTGTTTGGTATGGATTTTGGATGATCTCCGGGACGAAAGCAAGCTATCGGGGCGCGTCGATTCTCTCGACTACGGTGCGCTCGAGTGCGTCGGCAATGATGCTGTCGATGTCCAGCTTGGTCTCGACGCGCGAGATGACGGACGGTTTGGAACGGGTCTCCGGATGGCGGGGCACGAAGAGCGAGCAGCAGTCGACGTCCTGGATGACCGAGGTATCAAACGTTCCCAGGCATCTGGCCTGGGAGATGATCTCTTCTTTGTCTTCGCCGATAAGCGGCCGCAGGACGGGAAGTGTCGCAACGCTTCCGATGGTGTAAAGATTTTCGAGCGTCTGGGAAGCGACCTGCCCGATGCTGTCTCCGGTTACCAGGGCCAGCGCATGCTTCTTCCGGGCGATGGCCTCTGCCAGGCGCAGCATCAGGCGACGATAGAGAATCACCCGGGTTTCCGGAGGGGTAAAGGCCACTACCTGGCGTTGCGCCTCGGCGAAGGGCACGAGGAACAGTTCGGCGCTGTATTGATACTGGCTCAAGATCGAGACGAGGCGGCGCACCTTATCCTGCGCTTCGACCGTTGTGTGGGGAAAGCTGTGGAAGTGGACGAAAATCGCCCGGCAGCCCCGCTTCATGACTCGATAGGCGGCCACAGGCGAATCGATGCCACCGGAGATGAGTACCACGACTCTCCCGGAGGCCCCGACCGGAAGGCCGCCGACCGCGGCGAGCTTGTCGAAGTAAACAAACGCGGACGATCCGACCAGTTCGATGCCGCAGTTCAGATCCGGGTTCTCGAGCTTGACCCGCCGACCGCTCCGCTGCTGGACGTAAGCCCCAACCTGTTCATTGACCTGCTGGGATGTGAACGGGTACCGCTTGTCGGCGCGGCGGGTCGTGATCCTGAAAGTCTCGAATGACCGGTCCCTGATCAGCTGCCAGACCAGCGTTTTAAGTTCTTCCAGCTCGGGGCTGGCAACCCAACCCTGCGACACCGAGCTGAGTCCGAAGACTTTGCGCAGCCGTTCTGCTCCTTCCTCGAGCGGAAAATCATCGGGCACCTCGACGACGAGTCGTCCGGACAGTCGGCGAACGGCGCGAAAGGGGAGGCCTGCGAGCGCCCTGCGCATGTTCTCGCGCAGGCGTTCTTCGAAGTATGACCGGTTGTTACGTTTCAGGCCAATCTCGTGATAGTGACAGACAAGGCAACGGTCCATGAGGGTTCGCGAGCGGTCAGCCGACCTTCTCGACGACCATGGTCACTTCGTTCACCTGGCCCTTCTTCTTGTAGTAAACGTGGACCAGGGCGCCGGGGCCGAAGTTGCTCCCCTTGATGGAAGCAGGTGTTATCGCAAAGGTCTGCTCGGCGCCTCTCTTGTCGGTGATGACCAGTTCCTGAAGGTCAATGCTCTTGACCGTGCCGTAAACGTCGAACGTCTTTTCCTCGATCGGCTTCGGCTTGGTCCACAGACGCCAGAAACACGCGGGTTGCGGAAGGAGAAGAATCAGTATGCACAATAAGAGACGACGAGACCGAATCATCCCGTAGATTCTACCGGAAAAAGCCCTGTGGCCGAAATATAACGTGGAGTTTTGATCTGGCTTTTTGTGCAGAGGGTTGTTTACTTGGTGACGAGCAGTCCCTGAAGCAGCTCTTGGACCTTGCTTTCGATGAGATAGCGAACCACGCGAAGCGAGTGAATAACGTCCGAGGTCTGACCCCGGACTCGACGGGTATCGGCGATCGGCCATTCCTCGACCCGCGATCCATCGACTTGAATTCCCAGTTGGTCACCCCGTCCGTCGGTGAGAAGAACCACCTTGTCGAAAGATTGGAGATCGAGCGATTTGGCGGGTTTCGCTTGGTCCTCGGAGATGTCTACCGCACTCTCATTCATGGCCCAGATCAGGTAGGTGCTTGGAGGCTTGGGATCCAGGCTGGCGCACTCGACGTCGACCATATTCCCTGCGTAATTACGTGCGAAACCTCGAGCCATCAGACTGCGAGCCGCATCCCCATCATCCACAAAGAGAATCCGTTTCGTCGCCATCGGGTCCAGCATAGCAGAAGGCAGACAAGGAGACACGGAGAGGGGAGACGGGACCTGGCCACTGTCCTGGAGCGCGGACGTCCCGCCCGCACTGGGACCGCGGGCATCTTGCCCGCGCGCCGGGCGTCCCGCCCGGCGGTCAGCAAGCCGGCGAATATCAGGCACTCGAGGAAAGCAACGGCGGGCAAGATGCCCGCCGCGCGGACGGGACGTCCGCGATCCCAGTGCGGACAAGATGTCCGCGCTCCAGGAGATGTCCGCGCTCCAGGACAAGATGTCCAGGACAAAATGTCCGCTCCGGGACGGCCGTTACTCCGGGATCAAGACCGCTGCGGCGATGACGGTCGTCCAAAGACCGTCCTTGTCCCCGATCGCTGACTGGGTGATATTCCGGGTATTGACGATCTGACCCGATATCTTCCAGATTTCGCGCTTTTCGTCCCAACTCTGGTTGGGGTCGAAGTCGACACCGAGCGTGGTGGCGAGCATTTCGGCCGCCAGATCCTCGGCGTAGTCGCCGGCGATCTTTTCGGTTTGACCGTGACTGTGATGTTCGCTCAGGTACCCGTACTGGTCGGCGTCACGGGGTCGGGCGATGCCCACCGACGCGGCGGTGAGGCGGTTCGCCTCGTTGGTGGACGCTTCGCTCATGACGCAGAAGACCACCTGTCCCGGACTCAGCTGTCGCAGTCCATGCTTTTTTCCAATCAACTTGCAGCCGGGGGGAAAGATACTGGAAACCCGCACCAGGTTGAAAGCGGCGATGCCTGCGTCGCGCAATGCCATCTCAAAACTCGTCAACCGTTCTCGGTGCTTGCCGACGCCTTTGGTCAGGAAGATCTGTTTGGCTATCAATTTCGATGTGTTCCTCCTTAGGAACTGCCACAAGGTGTAGGTCGGCGGGGACCGCCTCGAAAAAGAGAATATAAGTATCATATTCCGGCAACCGCAGTAAATAATCGACGTCTAAAAACCTGACGGGTGGGGAGCACCCTGTCGCGACGCTTTGGCGGAAGGCTGATAAGTCGCCGGGAGCGCGTCTGCCAGTTTACGCCGGTCCGGACAGGCTTGGGCCGGCGCGGCTTTCTGTTGTGTTAGCTTTCCGGTTTGTGGTATTTGTTTTTAGATCCGGACAAGGTATTAGTGTGGGTGAACCAAATCGACTGTCGTCAGTAGAAGCTCCGTCGGTCAGCGGAGACGATAAGGCTGAGTTGCATGCGCTGTTGCGCGAGATCCGCAACTGGACCCGTGACATCTTTTTTGCCGCACTGGCCGCCATCCTCATCGTGGTCTTCGTCGTTCAGCCGGTAAAGGTCGAAGGAACGAGCATGCAACCGCGACTGCTTGATCAGGAGCGGATTTTCGTCAATAAGTTCATCTACCATTTCTCGAGTATCGAACGCAGCGACATAGTCGTATTCTGGTACCCGAAGGACCCCACCAAGTCGTTCATCAAGCGAGTCATCGGATTACCGGGCGAGAGTGTCGAAATCCGGTCGGGGATCGTCTACCTTAACGGCAAGCCGCTTTTGGAGCCGTATGTAACGCCCGAGTACTTCGACTACGCGTCGTATGCTCCGCAAGTAGTTCAGCCCGGAACCTATTACGTGCTCGGGGATCATCGCAATTCCAGTAACGACAGTCGGCATTGGGGACCGGTGCCGGCTGAGAACGTCTTCGGAAAAGCAGTCTTCCGCTACTGGCCAGTTTCAAAGCTGGGATTGATCAACTGACCGCTCCCGCCCTGGAATCAGGAAGGGAACTCAAAAGCGCAGACGGAGAGAAATACACGTATGGCCGCAAACAGGGCAGTCTTGTATCTGGAAGACGGGACCTCCTTCGAAGGCGAGAGCTTCGGGTCCGCCTCGGAGTCGCTTGGCGAAGTGGTGTTCAACACCTCGATGACCGGCTACCAGGAGGTGCTGACCGATCCCTCCTATGCCGGACAGATCGTCATCATGACCCAGCCGGAGATCGGGAACTACGGAACCAACAAGGACGACGGTGAGTCCGCAAGACCGCATGTCGAGGGATTCGTCGTGCGCGAATGCAGCCCGATCTTCAGTAACTGGCGCGGGTCCACGACCCTGCATGATTATCTGGCGGGCCACGGGATCGCAGGCATCGCCGGAATCGACACCCGGGCTTTGGTTCGTCACATTCGGAACAGGGGCGCCATGCGGGGCATTATTTCCGCAGTCGATTCTGTGCCCACTTCGCTCGCCGCCAAGGTGGCGAGCCACCCGACCATGGCCGGAAGTGACTATGTCCGCGCCGTGACGACCGACAAACTGTACGTGTGGAACCGCCCGGACGCTTCGTTCCGAGTGGTTGCCTATGATTGCGGGATCAAGAGCAACATCCTCAGGTGCCTGACCGGTCACGGCTGCGATGTCACCGTTGTTCCTGCGACGACCAGTGCCGAGGACGTCCTGGCGATGAACCCGGATGGAATTTTCCTTTCAAACGGCCCAGGTGACCCGGAACCGCTCACTTACATCACCGAAAACATTCGCAAACTGCTTGGCAAGAAACCGATTTTCGGCATTTGTCTCGGACACCAGCTACTCGGCCTGGCATTCGGGGGCAAGACCTACAAGTTGAAGTTCGGGCACCGTGGAGGCAACCAGCCGGTCAAGAACCTGATCACCGGCCGGGTGGAGATCACCAGCCACAATCATGGTTTTGCGGTGGATCCGGATTCGCTCAACGATCGCGAGATCCAGCTCACTCACATGAATCTCAACGACCAGACGGTCGAAGGGATGCGTCACCGATACCTCCCCGTCTTCTCCGTGCAATACCACCCGGAGGCCGCCCCTGGCCCCCACGATTCCCTTTATCTGTTTCAGGATTTCATGGACTTGATGAAGGACAACGTCAAAGCCTAATCCGGTAGGAAAATGCCCAGAAGAAACGACATAAAAAGGATTTTGATTGTAGGCTCGGGCCCGATTGTCATCGGCCAGGCCTGTGAGTTCGACTATTCCGGCACGCAGGCGTGTAAAGCCCTGAGGAGCGACGGTTACCAGGTCATCCTGGTCAACTCGAATCCGGCCACGATCATGACCGATCCGGAGGTCGCCGACCGGACCTACGTCGAGCCTCTGACAGCGGAATACGTTGCGGAAATCATACGACGCGAGCACCCGGACGCTCTGTTGCCGACAGTCGGCGGTCAGACCGGCCTGAACGTCTCCGTGGAACTAGCGGAGAGCGGGATTCTCGACCAGTACGGAGTTGAGATGATCGGGGCCAAGCTCAACGCGATCAAGGTTGCTGAGGACCGGCGGCTGTTTCGGGCGGCCATCGAGGAAATCGGGCTCGAGGTCCCGCGGTCGGGTTTCGCCAACACTCTTAAAGAGGCGAACAGCATTGTCGGCCAGCTCGGGATCCCGGTGATCGTTCGCCCATCGTTCACACTCGGCGGATCGGGCAGCGGGATCGCGTTCAACAATGAAGAGTTCGAGGAGATCGCCACGCGCGGCTTGCAGCTTTCGCCAATCCACGAAATCCTGATCGAGGAATCGATCATCGGGTGGAAGGAGTTCGAGCTCGAGGTCATGCGAGACCTGAACGACAACGTCGTCGTCATTTGCTCGATCGAAAACTTCGACCCAATGGGTGTACACACCGGCGACTCGATAACGGTCGCTCCCGCCCAAACCCTTACGGACCGTGAATATCAGGCGATGCGCGATGCGGCAATCAAGATCATTCGCCGGGTAGGAGTGGAGACCGGCGGGTCAAACATCCAGTTTGCGGTCGAACCCGACACCGGACGGATGGTTGTCATCGAGATGAACCCGCGGGTCAGCCGCAGCTCGGCGCTGGCTTCGAAAGCCACCGGCTTCCCGATCGCCAAGATCGCCGCCAAGCTCGCCGTTGGCTACACCCTTGACGAGATTCCCAACGACATCACGCTGAAAACCCCGGCAAGTTTCGAGCCCACGCTGGACTACGTGGTGGTTAAGATCCCGAAGTGGAATTTCGAGAAATTTCCAGAGGCCGAAAATCTCCTGGGATCCCAGATGAAATCGGTCGGGGAAGTGATGGCGATCGGCCGCACGTTCCGCGAAGCTCTTCTGAAAGGTGTCCGGTCCTTGGAGACAGGCAAGAGCCTGGCGAGCGAGGCGGTTCACCCGGAGAAGATCCGCGAACACCTGATCCACCCCAATCCCAAGCGCCTTGCTTACGCCTATCTGGCTTTGGAGCAAGGATACAGTATCGAAACCGTCTGCGATCTTTCGAAAATCGATCGATGGTTCGTGCATCAGCTGGACCAGGCGGTGAGGGTCGGGAAGCAAGTCGCCGGGCAGACACTTGAGGCGATCTCGCCGGATCTCTTTCTCAAAGCCAAGAAAGACGGGTTCTCCGACCTTCGGCTGGCCCAGATGTTCAGCCAGGCCAACGCACAACAGGGTAAGGCGGAAGTGGTCAGCGAGGCAGACCTCTGGGAGTACCGCAAGCAGAACGGGATTCTACCGGTGTTCAAGCGCGTCGACACCTGCGCAGCAGAATTCGAGTCCTACACGCCATACCTGTATTCCACGTATGAGCGTGAAGACGAGTCGGACGTGACGAATCAGAAGAAGGTCATCATCCTCGGGAGCGGGCCTAACCGCATCGGGCAGGGAATCGAGTTCGACTACTGTTGTTGCCATGCCGCGTTTGCCCTCAAGGAGGACGGGTTCGAGACCATCATGGTCAACTGCAATCCCGAAACGGTCTCGACGGACTACGACACATCCGATCGGCTGTACTTCGAGCCGTTGACTTTTGAAGACGTGATGGCCATCGTGACCAACGAGAAGCCGACCGGAGTCATCGTTCAGTTCGGGGGACAGACCCCTTTGAATCTGGCCCTGCGGCTTTACGCAGCCGGTGTCCCGATCATCGGGACCTCGCCGGAGTCGATCGACCTGGCGGAAGATCGGAAACGATTCGGCAAGTTGCTGCGTGAATTGGACATCCCTCAACCAGAGAACGGAACGGCTGTCACGGTTGACGAAGCACGGAAGGTGGCTTCTGAAATCGGATATCCCGTGCTCGTACGACCGTCATACGTGCTCGGTGGCCGGGCGATGGCGATTATTTACGACGAAAAGAGCCTCGAACGTTACGTGGGCTCGGCCGTGGACCTCTCCCCGGGCCGTCCGGTGCTGATCGATCGGTTTCTTGAAGATGCGCGGGAGTACGACGTCGATGCTCTGGCGGACGGACAGAGGGTCCTGATCGGCGGCATCATGGAGCACATCGAGGAAGCTGGAATTCACTCGGGCGACAGCACGTCTGTCCTGCCCCCAATCGTCATCGAGGAAGAGCACCTCGAGACAATGCGCGATTACACACGCCGGCTCGGTCTGGCGCTGCAGGTCGTGGGCCTGATGAACGTCCAGTTCGCGATCGTCGACAACTGCGTCTACGTACTGGAAGTCAACCCGCGAGCGAGCCGCACGGTACCCTTTGTGAGTAAGGCGACCGGGGTCCCCCTTGCGAAGATGGCTGCTCGATTGATGATTGGACGGACGCTCGACGACCTCGGCCTCACCGAAGACCTCAGTGTTCGGTCGTGCTTCATCAAGGCCCCGGTCTTTCCGTTCACAAAATTCCCCGGCGTCGATACGATTCTCGGGCCGGAAATGAAATCGACCGGCGAGGTCATGGGGGTCTCCGACAGCTTCGGCTACGCCTATGCGAAGGCGCAGATCAGCGCGGGAATTCAACTGCCGAAAACTGGAGTCGTTTTCATCAGCGTCAACCACCGCGACAAGCGATTTGTGGCCAACATCGCACGTGATTTTCAGGAGCTGGGCTTCCAGGTGGTGGCCACAGGCGGGACCGCAAAGGTGCTCCGCGATTCGGGCCTGGAAGTCGAGACGGTGTACAAGGTGAACGAAGGTCGTCCGAACGTCGTCGATCTCATCAGGAGTCGGAAGATCGACCTGGTCGTCAACACTCCGCTTGGTCGGGAGTCGTTCTTTGACGAGAAGGCGATCCGGCGAGCAGCGACCCAGTACAACACGCCGTGCATCACAACTCTTTCCGCAGCGGCCGCGGCGGTGAGCGCGGTCAGAGCCCTCCAGAGGGAGAAGATTCAGGTCAAGAGCCTTCAGGAGCACCACTCGCTGGCGAGGCACGCGGTGGACACCGCTGAGGTCTGATCATCCACGAAGAACACGAACGTTGCATTTCTTGTTTTTCTGCGAAGATTTTGCTGATTAGAGAGAGAAGCCTCTCTACCCCGAAGGGGTTACGTAGCAAAGCCCAGGGTTGGCCGCGTTTTTCGCGGCCTACCCTGGGTGGCGGTGCTGCAACGTGCCAACCCTGAAAGGGTTGCGTATGGTTGCTCAATACGCAACCCCTTCAGGGTTGAACCGCCGCGTGGCTGTTACCCAGGGTAGGCCGCAGACAACGCGGCCAACCTTGGGCTTTGCTACGTAACCCCTTCGGGGTAAAGAGTCTTAGCAGCTTCTTATTTGAGCGCGTATTCCCCAATGGGGTCGAGAGCCAGCCGATTTGCAATTGGCTCTCGACATTCTGTCTTTTCTCTTCATCGGAATCCGCTGTCTTTTGGTTGCGGCTACGCCGCGCCGTGTTCTTCGTGGATGATCAGGCCTTTTTCGCTTCGGCTTTTTCCGCCGCTTTTCGTTTTTTGCGCTCTTCGCGCTCCCGCACTTTTTCGACTGCCCAGCCTTCCTTATTGACCTGTCGGCCGCGCGCGATGGCGAGCGAAAACTCGGGTATATCGTTCGTGATTGACGAACCGGCTGCGACATAGGCGCCTTTTCGCACAGTGACTGGGGCAATCAGCTGGCTGTCACTGCCAATGAACGCGCCGTCCTCGATGACGGTTTTGTGTTTTTGGACGCCGTCGTAGTTGCAGGTGATCGTGCCGGCTCCGATATTCACGTCGTCGCCGATGGTGGCGTCGCCCAGGTAAGCCAAGTGAGCGGCCTTGGTTTCGTCGCCGATCACGCACTTCTTTACTTCGACGAAGTTCCCGATGCGGGTCTCGGTCCCGACGACGGAATGCTCACGAAGGTGGGCGAATGGGCCAATCGAGCTGTCGCGGCCGATCGTCGTTTTTCGGATCACCGAACAATGATCCACGGTGACGTTTTCGTCAATTACCGCGTCGCGAAGATGGCAGAATCCCCGGATCGTACAGCCGCGGCCCAGGCGGGTATTACCTTCGAGGACGACGCCCGGGTAGATGGTGGTGTCCGGTTCTATGTGAACGCCGGCGTCGATATATGTCCGCTCGGGATCGACCAGCGTTACGCCTTCGAGCATCCATCTGCGGTTAATCTGCGCTCGCATGGCTGAAGCTGCGGCGGCTAGCTCTTCCCGGGTATTAATGCCTGCGATTTCGGTGAACGACTCGGCCTCGACCGTGGCGACGCGTCCGCCGGCAGACCTCAGTACTCTCAGAAGGTCCGTCAGGTAATATTCACCGGCCCGGTTGTTCGGCTTGATCCGGGGGAGCCCGCCAAGCAGCGAGGCAATGTTACAGCAGATGAAGCCAGCGTTGATCTCGGGAATCCTCTTCTGCTCTGGTGTTGCGTCCTTTTCCTCGACGATATCGTAGGGATGACCCTGTTCGTCGCGCAGAATCCTTCCGTACCCGTAAGGATTCTGGGTCTTGACGGTAAGGACTACTTCATCGGCGTTCTGGGCTTCCTGCGCCTCGAACAGGCGCTGCAGGGTGATCGACGACATCATGGGAGCGTCGCCATAGACCACGAGCACATTACCGGATAGGCCCTCGAGGTGAGGTGCCACCATCATTGCGGCGTGGCCGGTTCCCAGCTGCGGTTCCTGGAGGACGAACTTGACCGGATAGCCGTCCAGCACCTTCTTGACCTCTTCCGACCCGTGCCCGATGACGACAAACAGTCGTTCCACGCCAAGCGCAACCAGTTTGTCCACCACATGTTGAATGATCGGCTTGCCGCACAAATCGTGAAGCACTTTCGGCTTATCGGATCGAAAACGCGTGCTCTTACCCGCGGCCAGGACGAGCGCGTACCGGCTGCGCACCGGACCGTGTCCCTCGGTGGTACTCATTGGGATTTTTCCTTGTCCAGGATTTCAAGAATGGCTTGTGCCAGGCGAACCGGGTTGTGGCGGACGACTGTTCCCTCGAGGACAAGCGGGGCACGGTGCATTTTCAGCCCCAGCTTCTGAAGTTGGTCCGAGTCCTCCGCAACCGGTTCGGCGCGTTCCTCCCGGTATCGAGCCAGCATGGCTTCGGAAACCGGGGCGGAATTCACGAGGATGTGTTGGAAGAGAGGCGGTTCGCCGGTGTGCGCGGTCAGAGCATTGAAATGTTCGCTTAAGCTCATCCCGTCCGTCTCACCCGGCTGGGTCATCAGGTTGGAGACGTAGACCTTCACTGCCTTTGACCGTCTGATCGTCTCGGCGACGCCGCTTACGACGAGGTTGGGGATCAGGCTGGTGAACAGCGACCCCGGGCCCACGGTGACGATATCCGCTTCCTCGATGGCTTCTATCGCTTCCGGAAGCGGGCAGCAGCCAACGGGTTCGAGAAACACGCGGTCGATCCGGCGGGACGATTTCGAGATGTTCGTCTCGCCGCTCACCTCCGTTCCGTCCTGCAAAACGGCTCGCAATCGCACGTTTTGGGATGTCGACGGTAGGATCCGGCCCTCGATCGCGAGAACCTGACTCGACAGTTTGATGGCCTGCAGAAAGTCGCCTGTGATGTCGGTCAGCGCCGTTAGCAGCAGGTTTCCCAGGCTATGGTCGTGCAGTTCGCCGCCGCCCGGAAAACGGTAGCGAAAAAGCTGCGTCATCAGGGACTCGTCGCTCGCCAGGGCGACCATGCAGTTGCGGATGTCTCCCGGGGCGGGAGTCTGAAACTGGTCGCGCAGCCGGCCCGAGGAGCCCCCGTCATCGGAGACCGTGACGACTGCGGTCGTGTTCTTCAGGGCGAATAGATGTCCGTCGATCCTCAGTGGGGCGTCAAGAGAAATGTGCTTGAATCCGGACAGCAGGGTGGACAAACCTGTGCCCCCACCCAGGCAGACTACTTTAATTTCTTGCAAACGCCGCATCAGACTTCGCTTTTCTGGGGCTTGATCAGTTCCTTGAACTCGAGGTTCTCGTTCAGGATCTGGAAGTCCGGGTCGTTTCGGGCGCTGAAACGGAGCTCGGGACGGCCGGCAATTGCCTTCTTCAGGTTCTCCAGGGCCTTGGCGGTTTCCCCCTGGGCCGCCTCGCTTGCTGCGACCGCGTACTGAATGACGGCTTTGTCCGTGCCCGGCTGCCCCATGGCTTCCGAGTAGCAGGCGAGGGCTTTCTTGTAGTCCCCGAGATTGTGGAACATCACTCCCTGGTCGATCAATTCGTCGCCGGAGGGCGCCTTTTCACCGGCCGAACCAAGTCGCCGGTCGCACACTCTTATATATTCGTTGGCTTTTGCGACGATCTCCAGCTCATCTGGAAAACGCTCCTTGATCGACTCAAAGGCACTGCGTGCCTTCTTGAAATCTTTCTTGTGGACTAACCGTAGAGCGTCTTCGTAAAAACGATAGACGTCACTGTGCGGTTGCGAACTCTTTTCAACCGGCATACACCCCCCGACTGTTTCTAAATGGCGATTCTCTCAAAAATTTACTATTATAAGGGTCGCCTTGGATGAGTCAAGGATAGAGGGCTTCTCGGAAAACAGGCAGTTCTATGGAGATACCGAATTTCAAGCTTGAGGCGGGTGAGTACGAGAAGATCCTCCTCGTCCTTTCTTCGCTCAACCAGAAACTAAAAGCCGATTCGGTTTTTCTCATCAACAGGACCGGTCAGGAGATTGCCCACGACGGCAACTCCCACACTCTGGATATCCAAGCCCTCTCATCACTTGCCGCTAGCAACATCGCCGCGATATATGGCCTCGCCAGTCTTCTCGGCGAACACGAGTTCGAGCGGATCTATCACAAGGGTGAAAACACAAGTATACTCATGAGCCCGATCGGCGAGTTTGCTTTCCTGCTGTTTTTGCTGAAAGGGATTGAGGAGAAGGAGATCGACCTTAAGGCCATCAGACGTGCCTCGCTGATTCTCGAGGATGTCCTGAAGAAGTGCAGCAGGCGGCTGAAAGCGGCAAGATAGCAGGGGGGGAAGAGTGTCGTTTATCAACTACGCCAACCGGGAAATCAACTGCAAGATTGTGTATTGCGGACCCGGCCTTTCCGGCAAGACGACTAACATCACTCAGATATACCGGGCAGCCAACCCTTCGTTCCGGGGAAAACTGGTCACGCTGAATACCGAGATGGACCGTACCCTGTTCTTCGATTTTCTCCCGCTCGAACTTGGCAAGATCGCAGGGTTCAATGTGCGTTTTCACCTTTACACGGTGCCCGGACAGGTGTTTTACGAGGCGAGTCGGCGCCTGATTCTCAAGGGGGCGGACGGCGTGGTTTTCGTCGCCGACTCCAGGCGAGACCGCATGGACGCGAACTACGAGGCGATGAGGGATCTGAGAGAGAACCTTCAGATCTACAGCCTGAATTTCCGGGAGCTCCCTTACGCCCTTCAGCTCAACAAGAGGGACCTCGAGGATGTGGTCGAGAGCAATTTCCTGGTCAAAGAGCTTCGGGTCGCCGCCGAGCCGGTCTATGAGGCGGTCGCGACGCAGAACAAGGGCGTGCCCGAAACCCTGCGGGATGTGGCCAAACAGGTGCTGCGACGGCTGCGCGAAGAGATGAGCTGAGCATCTCTTTCTGCTACCCTATGGAGTGATGTCGTCACGTTGGACGCTGGTCGAGGAGCTGATTTCCCGCTTCACCGATCTCCCCCCCGAAGCCATTATCAAAGAAGATCTGCTGCGCACCGGTGTCGGCTTTTCGGAAGACGCGCTCCGGGTTTCTGCCGGCTATAAACCGAAGGCCTACTTCATCTTTTCCTTCGATCTCGTCCCCATCGCAAAGATGGAAAAGGGCGAAAATCTTCGCGCGCCCGAGGAAATCTGCCTGCGTGACGGGCGCCTGGGTTTTCGGCGAACCATCGTCTCCGTCCGCCTGAATCCCGAGTCCCCCTATCGAGTGCACATTTCCGGAGAAGGGCGGTTGATCCTCGAGCTCGATTCCAGGGAAGTATGCGAAGTCGAGTTCCAGAAGACACCGGAGTACTACGAGCGAACGCTTTCAAATGGGAAACCGATAACCGACATCGCCCCGACCATCGAGTGGGGTTACCTGCTTTACCTGACCGTTTTCCGGATCTGTCAGTACTTCGGCAAGAACGAAGAGTGCCAGTTCTGCGACATCAACGAAAACTACCGTCAGCAGAAGCGGTCAGGCCGCTCGTACACGACGGTCAAGACGGTCGAGGAAGTGCTCGAAGCCCTCGATATTATCGGCGAGACCGACTCAGACGCCGGGGCCTACACGGTCACCGGAGGCAGCATAACGTCCGTCCTGGACCGGAAGCGTGAAGTGG
>Ga0105092_10000224_pt1 | contig 28594 bp, 44 predicted proteins | sample PPLLak2March2015_FD_87021 | JGI IMG/M metagenome (GOLD analysis project Ga0105092, IMG submission 87021) | Freshwater sediment microbial communities from Prairie Pothole Lake near Jamestown, North Dakota, USA - PPLs Lake P7 Core (1) Depth... | ecosystem: Environmental > Aquatic > Freshwater >... | reverse complement strand
TAATTCTCACCCGAAATCGACCAAGCGCTATGTAGAGCGCGTCATGTCCGCTCCATTTGAAGCGCCAGTCCGAGGTAGACGCCAGCCAAAGGCCATTTTCGCTGCGCTTGCCCCACATCATGGCCTTCCCCCGTCCAGCTTGCCCTGTAGGTATGCGACAAGCATTGCGTCGCGTATCCACGGCTCCAAGTCTTCCCAGCGCGGCGGAGGGTTCTTGCTGCATCCGCTTCGGAATGTATTGTAAGCCGCCTGCGCCCTGTCACTCATCGCACTTACCTGCGGAAATTGCGGCGCGGGCGATTTTGCGCCGCCGCATGTCGCGTTCGGTATCGAGCAGCACGCCCTGCGGCTTCGGGCCGAGACCTTCCATCCACAGCGCGGCCTCGATCTCGACTTGCTTCATGCGGTCGTAGAGCGCGCGACGTTTTGTTGTCAGCTTCGGGATGACGATCGCGGCCTCTGCCGGTGTCAGGTTCAGATATTCGGCGAGTTCAGTGTCAGTCATCCGCGTTTATCCTGCGTCTGTCCTGCGGTTACCGCGTCGATAGCCGCCTGTCGCATGACCTTGGCCGCCGGTTCTTCGCCGGGGTGGGTATTGATACACATACCGGCAATACCGATAAGGACGGCGCGCAGCCGCTCGACCTCATTCATGACGCAGACGGCGTTGTGGCCGTAGCGTTCCTCTTGGCCGCAATATTCGCACCTGTCAGTCATTCTCACTTATCCTGCGATAGTACGGCGAGGTAGGCGCGGGTCAGTGGATCATAGGAGCCCGCTCGCGAGCGGAGTTTCTTGCCGCCGTCGTCGTCTTTTTCAAGCATCCGGCGCACGTCGTCATCGCCCAGACGCACGCGGTAGACCTTTTCGGAGATGTCCCGGACTTCTTCTGGCGTCATGGCTTGTCCTGCGTTGGTACGGTGACGACGGGGTCGGCCACGGTGACCGGCGGCGGCTCATTGGCCCATCGCGGTCGACCGTTCTCATTTGAGCGGCTCCTCCATCACGGTGATGATCTCACCGATGCTGCGGTCCCATTTGATGCCGCAGTCGGGACAGCGGTACGCGACGACGCAATCCTTTTCGCGGTCGACAATATGGATCAGCCGTGTGCCGGCTGGCGGATCGCGCAGATCGGCCGCGCACTGCGGGCAGGTGATGCGGCTGGTCATCAATCCATCCTCGCAACTTCGAACGTCCCATCGGGCTGGAAGATCGCGACGAACTCGCTCTCATACAGGACGATAACTTCATCGCGCAGCTTCGTCATCGCCAGAGGGATCAGCACGGGATCACCTGGGTATTTGAGCCGGTAGTTCGACAGCGCCTTGAACTTGTCGCCGAGCGTTGGCATCCAGCCGCTGACATAGCGTTCGTTGAATTGCTCTCGCGCGCTGCGCTTGTCGTCCTCATCGAGGAACCCCGGCAGGAAGCCGAGATGGTGAGCCGTCATGCGACGATGGAGCAAAACCCACGCAGGATGCTTGGTCATAGCTCGCTGTCCCTGAAATCCCTGCGCAGCTGCGCGGCGACGTCCTCCAGTAGATCGGACAGGCTGAGCAGGATCGTGGGATTGTCGGTCTGCACGCTGAAGCCTTCACCAAGGTTGCCCCCGATGACGATGACCACGACGGCTTTTGCATCTGTCATCTCGCGCGCGCGTGTTGCGACGTGATCGTATCGGCCGGGTCCGGCGGTCACTGCATCCTCTCCGCGATGCCCCAGCCGATCAGACCGCAGCCCACGAGGAACACGATCAGCGCAATCAGGTGGGAACGCTTGTTGATGTCGATCATTGCTGCTTCCATGGCGGGATGCCGTCCCCGTGCTCCTTCACGACACCCGCGAGGCGCTGTTTGAGATAAAATTCGAGCAGCTTGGCGATCTCCCTGTTCACGATCTGCGCAGCCTGCCTGTCTCCGAAGCCGGCAATTTCGAACGTGATCATGTGCCCGCCCCTGCCGTCGAGCGTCACACTACCGTGAACGCGCAGGCTGCTCATTGCTTCCTCACCGTCTTCCGCCAGCCGAGCGGCGGATTGCGTCGTCCTTCTCAATCTCGCGGATCACCTCGCGCAGCATCTGCACGAAGTATGGCCCGGTGTCGGTCGGATCAAACTCTCGCGGCATCGCCAGACGCGGGAAGATTGCCTCTGGATACGTCTTGTCGAGGATGCGCTTCGCCATCGCGAGCAGCGCGTTGAACGACCACTTGTCGATCTCGTTGCTGGTGATCTCGCGCCACATGTCGAGGTCGTGCATCAGGGTGCGCATCACGCCGGTCGTTGTGTGAAATGACTGGTCATCTGGTTGAGTAGGGAGGCGAGCAAGAGCATTGCGCACATGGCGCTCAGCCGCCGACATGCCGATGGCCTTGATGTCGTCGTTCACTTCTCCCTCCCGTTCCTGCTGTGCAGCAGCGCGGCCTTGCGCCACATGTCGATGTCGGTGAGCAGCCCGCGAATGATCGACACCGGGATGTTGGCGAGACCGTCGCCCTTCTCACCCCACGGCACGATGACCTCGCGCGCATAGACCTCGGCGCGCGACGGCCCGAGCGGGACCACATTGTCAGCCATTTGGCATCCCTTTGTCAGGCGCTCCATCAGTGCATGAACCATTCCGGCTTGAGGCCCGGTTCTTTTCCGTGGTTGCGACAGAAGGCTTCATCAAAAATCAGCATGAAGCGCGCGCGGGTAAAGTCTTCTTCCGGGAGGGCTTGCAGCATCTCGTCAACGAGTTCGAAGTCTTCCCGCGTGAACTTCTCGCCATGGTATTCTTCAATGGCGCGGACCAGTTCACGGGTGGTCCTGATAAACCGGCTCAACTTGAGGTGATCTGGACGGCGTTTTTTCATCGTCTGCATCTCCACCGCTTGCCGTAGTGAACCTTGCGCATCTTGTGCCGCGCGCAGACGTCGAGCTGAACGCGGCGAACAACGAAGCGACGGCGGATGCTGCTTGCTGCCGTGGAAGGCTCACCCGCCGCCGCCCGTTGCTCCCTGTCGACCGCCACTCGGTCGAGGATGGTCGCAGGAGGCAACTCGCTGACCGATGCCCAGCGCATCTTGAACGTGCCGGCATCCTGGCGCTGCGCGCGCACACCTTCGCTGACGACCTTGACCGGCGCCAGGGGGGACGGTGCGGGCCACGCAGCCCACACCAGCACCGGCACCGGGATCGCCGCCAGGGCGACGCTGTAGCGCATCAGTGCGCTGCTGCTTGGCGCCCTCCAATCGAGACGTCGGCGGGCTGTCCTCTCCGCTTGACCCATTTCAATTCCATGTCGAGCGCGCCGGCTACGGCAGCGACCGTACAGAACTGCGGGCGCTTCGTCTTTCCCTCGATCCACTGATAGAGGGTGCTGGCCGAGACCCCGCTGCGTTCGCTCGCCTGGGCGTAGTTCAACCCGGCGTCATCGAGCCACGTATGAACAGTGTCGATGATCGGGTCTTTCTCGTCCCCTCGAAAAACGTAAGCAGAGTACAGTGGCAACCGCGATTTTTTCTTGGCCGTAGTCATACTCGCTCCTTCACTGTGCTATTGCGCGATACTTGCCCGGTGCAACGCGGGTAGCCTGCTTGTCGGCGACAAGGTCGCGTAAATATGGGCTGATGTTTTTGGTGGTCTGCATCGCCTTGCGAATGTCGCCAATGCCGACGCCTTCGCCCGATCCGTTTTGCACGCCCTTCAGCGCGATGAGCACCTTGTCCATCATCGTCGTGCCGGGCGGCTTTATGCGTCTGCTGGTCTTGCGCCCAAGCTGTTTTTTGGGGCGGGAGTGCGGCGGCACTGCTTTTGCTTTTCCGCCGGCCTTCGCTGAGAGCACATACTCGCCGGGGGAGACGCGCTTGAACGTCTTCTCCACTACGAGCGCGGCGTGCCCGGTGTAGATCGCGCCCTTGCTGAAGCCGTACCTGTCGGCCTCGGCAATCGCGTCTTTGACGGACCACTTCCCATCGCGCGTTCCAGCGAACGTCAACAAAAACTCGCGTTTGGTTGGACGCGCGCGAGGGGCTCCTTCTTCGGTGTCGCCGCCGTGCTTTACGGGGCGAAACTTCAGGCTTCCGGCGAGGATGCGGCCTTCACAGAACTCCATAAGGTCAAAGACCTTGTTCCCATTCGATCAGCATTTCAACGTGCGCCCACTTCTTCATTGCTGGTTGCTCCTTCGGTTACCAGAACAACCGCAGATTAGACGAGCTTATAGACGAAACACAAATCATTGCGCCGGTATTATTCACGCCCCGGCTCGCCGGCCAGGATACGGCGGCCGGGGCGCGTTCCGGTGGGGAAGGAGCGCCCACCAAAATGCTCATCAGTCTTTGATGATGTTAAAATGCTCATCAGTTTTTGGTGACACTTCGTCTAACAGCAGCTTCAGCTGTAGATCGATGCGCGCCCGGTAATCGAACGCGATCTGCTGCAGCAGCTTGATGCGGTACTGCGCGATCTTTTCGGTCAGCACGCCGCGCTCGATCATGGCCGGGTAGTGCCTGATCCGCATCGCCAGCTCGCGCGTCAGCTCGTCGAACTTCTGCACATCGGTGTAGTCGCTCATATCATCTTGTCCCGTAGCCGCTGTTCGAGCGCGGCGACCTGGGTGTCGACCTCGGCGTCGGTGTAGTGCCTGCGGATCAGCCCCTCGCGGAAGACGCGCAGCTGCTGCTGGAGCAGCTCCTCGCGCCGCTCCTCAAGATCACTGCGGTAGTGTGCCTGCAGTCTCCGGTCGTTCGTCGCCAGCCTTGTCATGGTTTCCTCCGTCGATGACGGTAAGCACGGGTGAACGTGGGCGGCCGTAGTTCTTCAGCAGGCTCAGCTCGAACGTGAGCACCTCGGAGATCAGCATCACCCGCTCGATCTTCTCATCCGGCACGCTCAATGCGGCACTGGCGCCCCGCATGAACATCAGCCGCCACGTCTCCAGATCGAGCTGGTCGACGCTATATCGCCCGTCGTCCAGTATTTTTTGCCGCAGATTTTCCCAGGCGAGACCCAACGGTCCTTGCGACATTGTTTTCCCTCCGTAGTCCGCACCAGCGTTCAATGTGCCTGTCGTTGAATTCGATCACCCGTCCTATCCGGACAGTCGGTTGCGGGAAGCTGCGCCTGCGCTGGTCGACCCAGCGCATGATGGTGCGCTTCGACACGCCGAGCCGTTCCGCGACATGGTCGAGCGTCATTGCTGCTCGCCCCGGATCGCGATCTGGTGCTGCACCATGGCGACCAGCTTCGCGTGCTTGCCGGCGTCGTACTGCGCGAGCGCGGACAGGTGCTCCGCGTTGTCGGTGATCATGTTGTTGATGTCGTCGGCGGTCTCGCAGGCGCGCACGTCGGCGATGAACTTGGTGGCCCACTCCGACCACGTCGCATCCTGGCTGCGCGACACCGGGGGCGGCGTGGCCTCCTTGTTGGTCGCCGCCCCGGTGCCGCCACCCTCGCGGTCCTCCGTCGTGTGCTCGTGCGGCTGCGAGGATTGGGTCTTCTCGATTGGTTGCGCATTCAAGTCCCTACGTAGGTCTGCTGCGTAGGTGTCAGCCCTTGCGACCGCGACCGCGACCGGCTCCTCTGGCGTGGCGAACGTCGGATCAAGCTCAGTCTCGTCCGAGAAGCCCAGTCCCGAGATCGACAGCGTGACGCGGCGCTTTGCCTTCGTCACCGCCTTCATCATCGCGTTCGCGGCGGCTTCGCCGCGCAGGCCCGAGACCGACACTGCACCGAAGTCCTCATCGCGGCGGCCGGTCTTGTCGGTGGCGCGGACATGCACGGTTAGCAGATCACCCTGCACGCTGCGGCTCACGACCTCGATGTTGATGCCGTTCACCTTGCGCAGCTGGTCGGTCGCATCCTTCTTCGCATAGAGCTTCAGCTTGCCGTTGAGCGTGACGTACTGGAACGGCTCAGTGAGCGGGTTGAGCCCGAGCGAGCGGCAGACGTTGTGGTAGTGAACGACGCGCTGCTGCGGTGTCAGCTTGGACAGATCACCGCGCGCGATGACGTCGTCGACGACAGTGGGTGCGGGCGCCTGGGCGCGTTCTGCGAGTTCGTTCATGACTGCTCCTTCTCCATGTCGGCTTGCATGCTTGCGCCCTTGATCACCTCGCCGGTCTCCGGGTCGATCTTTTCCGGCCGGCAGCCCAGGATCGCCTCCAGGGCGTCGTCGATGGTCTTGTGCTGTCCGGTCTCGACGGCGTGCAGCGCCTGCCGGAAGCCGGCGCTGAACATGCGCATGGCCTCGGCCAGCTCCGGGTTTTGCGCGAGCTTCTCCGCGACTTCGGGCGTCATCTCGATTTTGAATTCGTCTGCTTTGCTCATGCTGCGTTGTCCGGTTCGTCAGCGGCGTCGTATTCATCGATAGCCGCCACCAGACCGACCAGCAGCCGGTTCATTGCTGGCGTGCGCTGCTCGCGCGGGATGGCGATCAGTGCCCAGATCAGCTTCTCGACTTCGTCGCGGAGGGAAGGCATGGCTACTTCACCTGATCACCAGCATCGGCTCAGCGTTGCTCAGCTCCGCGCCTGGGCAGCTGCCGTGTATGTCCATGTAGCCTCGGGTGGCGACCTTGTTGGGCTCGCGCTTGATGCGGACGCACGGCAGCGGCAGCGCGGCCTCGTTGGTCACGATCACTTTTGTCGGGCCGTTCTGGATCGACAGCGTCGCCTGCGGCAGCTCGACGCGCCGCACGTCGGCGATCTGCAGCAGCTTGAAGGCGAACGTGCGCAGCACCTCGATGCGCCGCTCGAAACGGCCATGGCGCGCCTTCAAGTCGTCCATGATGTTGCCGATGCCTTCGCTCATTCCCTGCGCCCAGGCGATGCGCTGCACCGTCTCGGCGAGCATCGGCCATAGATCGGTCTCGCCCTCCAGCATGCCGGCGAGCAGATCGTCGTCCTCCCAGATATCCGGGTACGCAGCGCGCAGCGCATCGATCTGTGCTCGCACCCTGGTTGCATCGAGGCGGGGGGATTTCGGCGCGAGTTTGCTCATGCTCGTTCCTTGCGATGGACGAGGTGCGGCATCACGGAAAGCTGCGGGGTCGACACAAAAACTCGATGAACGTACCTTGACAACAAAACATGCTTTATTGCGAGGACAAAATCAGGTGGTTACCCGACCTCAAGTCCAAAACTGGACAATCCACCGATACGCCATATTGTACTATTGACTGTGCCGCCAAAGTCTGCGTACCGCGCGCAAACCACTGAGGTTGCATGTGATATCCCAACAACCGAATTGAGGCGATGCAACGTGAGGCCGTGTCACCAAATGGTGGTGACACCATGCGGTTGCTCGCAGTGTCATCGCGCTGTCATCATGGCGATGTGACTGTACCGTCGCCCGCAATTCACCGATGCAAAATTAATTTTTGGTGCGGTGGATATGCCCGTCAAGGCGCAACGGCTTGTGCTTGACCGTGCCGCCTAAACTCACATCGTGGGTCACCGTCTGTATCCAGGCGGGAGCCCCCTTCGATGAAACGTAAGCGTCTTACCTCGGTCAGGGCGGTAGTCATCCACCTTGGCGGCGTCGAGGCCGTTGCGCGGCTGACCGGGCGCAGCAAGAGCAATGTGCGCAACTGGGTCGCGCTGCGCCGCATGTCGGCGCCGACGTTCCTCACCATCTCGGCGGCGCTCTATGCGCGCGATGCGATTGCGCCGCCGCGCCTGTGGGGCATCGAGGAGTGCCGCAACATCAAGCTGGCTGCGTGATGGAGCGGCAACTCCATCTCTTTCGAAGCAAGCGCCAGCGCGGCGTGCCGCTGCTGCGCGCGAAGGAGTACGAGCTGCACTGCATGGTGGCCGACACGCTGCGCCGCTGGTGCAATCCGCTGTGGCGCTACACGCACATCCCGGCCGGCGAGAAGCGCGACATGGTAACGGCGATGCGGCTCAAGCGCATGGGCGTGATGCCGGGCTTTCCCGATTTCATTTTCTGCGGCCCCGGCGCCAGCGTGTTCTGGCTTGAGCTGAAGCGGCCGGGCGGGCGGCTGAGTGAGGTGCAGTCGGAGGTGGCGCTGCATCTCATCAAGTGCGGGTTCACCTATCACTGCAGCGACGACTACGCCGACATCATCGGCACACTGCGTGATCTCGGCATCGTGCAAGCGAGGGTGAGCGCATGACACCGCTCGCAGCCTATCTCGCCAAGCAGATCGTCGCGCGGCCGAAGCACCGCGAGGGGTTCTGGCGCAATCCGGAGGTCATCCCCGATCTGCGCTACGCGCTTGATGATGTCCATTGCTTTGAGGTGACTTCGTGCTGGGATCTAATCTCCGAGACGATGCAGCGTACGAATTTTGAGCGAGCGTTCGACACGTTTGGTTTCCTGCCTGCGCCAAACACTTGGCTGGAGTGGAAAGTCCCCGAAGCACCGAGCAAACGCAACCGGCGCGCCGTGCTGCTGAAGCAAGCTCCCGAGCCGATGGAGGATCGGGCTGGCGTGATGCGTGAAGCGGTCGGCGTCAGCTTGTTCGAGCATCAAGCCGCGATCGGCATCGGGTTTCTCATCCCCAAGACCGGAGATTTTTGTCTTGAGGAGGAGGCGATGCGGAACTGGCTAAAGGTCGGCCGCGATCCATTGCAAGCAGCGTCCGCCCTGATGGGTATTACGCAGACAGTCCTCGTGCTGATCAACAGCCCGAGGATCATCGGGCGTCGGCAGTACATGCCGAATGTGGGGCTGGAGCGCGAACTGACGCGCGGTTTCGGGCGCGGCAAATTCCCGCTGCATGCGTGGACCGAGATCAAGCTGGAGGTCGCCAAGCCGCCCGAGATCGATGACGGCGAGCCGCACGAGGCACATCTGACCGGCCGGCGCGCCCTGCACTTCTGTCGCAAGCACATTCGCATCCGCAACGGGCAGCTTGAGTATGTCTCGGCACACTGGAGAGGCGATCCGGCTCTCGGCATCAAGCGCGCGCGCTACAGCGTGAAGCCGGGGAGGGTGAGCGCATGAACGAAGACGACGGCAACCAAGGAGGAGTGAGCGATGGCTGACAAGGCGACCAATTCGAAGCTGCCCTCGCCGGCCTGGGCGTCGCGCTGAGGGAGCCGGGGAATGGAAAACAAAATCGAGATCAATCCGTCCGATTTCATCATTGCGGCGACGGTCGGCATGCGGCGTGCGGTCGACATTCTGCGACGCGGATGGGAGCGCACTGGCGGCAACAGTCACCCCGACGATGCGGTGTTCGACAACGCCATCCTCGGCGCGGTCGCGGAATTCATCGTTGCGCGCATGCTCAACCTGCACTGGGAACCGAAGATTGGAGAGAACACGAAGGGCGACGTCGGTGGCTTTGTCGAGGTGCGCTGTCGCAACACGCGCAGCGGCAACGAGATCGGCATCCACGAACCCGAGTTGACTGATACGCCCTACGTGCTGGTGCTGTGGCATGGCGGGTTCAATTTCGAGGTTGCCGGCTGGGTGCGCGGTGTTGATGCGCGCGAGCGCGGTGTCTGGAACGAGAAGCGGCAATGCTACTTCGTGCCGCGACCGTATCGCACGCTCGATGAATTGTGTGCGCTGCGCATTCTCAGGACGGAGGCGGCGTGACATGGCGATGGCACGAAGCTTCGAACCGAAGGGCGATCTGACCCCGGAAGAAAAGATCAAAGTCGCCTACTTCCATCTGCTGCGTGGCATCGCGCAGCACACGCTGGCCGACATGTTCGACGTCAATCAGGGGCGCGTCGCCGAGGCGGTCGCCGACATCCGCAAGGCAGTCGGGCTGGAGGCGCCATGAGGTTCTTCGTCGGGCTGTACAAGCTGTGGCATGCGCGGCATTTCAATGATGCGTTCGTGAGCGTGAACCGATTGAGCATCCGCAAGCGCAAGCCGCTGGGGTGCAGCTGGATCATGGACAGCGGCGCGTTCAGCGAGCTGGCGCGACACGGTCGCTACCGCAATTCGGTTGCCGACTATGCGGCCGAGATCGAGCGCGTGCGTGCGTTCGATCTCGGCCTGCTGTGCGCGGTCGCGCAGGACTACATGTGCGAGCCGATGATCCTCAAGCGCACCGGGCTGACGGTTCACGAGCATCAGGCGCTGACCATCGAACGCTACGCGGAGCTGCGCGAGCTGACCGCTGTCGAGATCATGCCGGTGCTGCAAGGCTACGCGCCGGACGAATACGTGCGCCATCTCGACATGTACGACCGGCTCCTCCGCGACGGCGCCTGGGTCGGTGTCGGCAGCGTGTGCAAGCGCAATTATTCGAAGCCGCAGGAGGTCGAGCACATCCTGTTCGAGATCAAGCGGCGCCGTCCCGATCTGCGCCTGCACGGTTTCGGCTTGAAGAAGACCGCGCTGGCGTCGGCCGGCGTGCGCGAGATGTTGCACAGCGCGGACAGCATGGCGTGGTCGTATGCGGCATCGCGCGAGGGGCGGCGGCGCGACTGGCAGGAAGCGCGGCGCTTCGTGCGCGAGATGGACAAGCAGCCGTTGCAGACGAGCATGATGCCGCTGCTGCTGCGGGAGTTTGCCGATGGGCAATGACAATGTCGTGAAGTTCTCGCTCGCCTGGAAGAACGCCTGCCAGCTGAACAGCAAGGGCGGGCTGCTGTCGAACCTGCACAATGCGATGATCGCGCTGCGCAGCGACCACCGCGTGCGCGACTGCTACGGCTACGACGAGATGCTGCGCGGCGTCGTGGTCACGCAGGAGATCGACCAGCTCGCCACGACGGGCTATCTGGTGCAGCCGGCGCGCTGGCTGACCGACAACGACGTGGCGCGTCTGTGCGTCTGGTTGCAGGAGACCGGCATGACCCACATGGCGGTCGAGACCGCGCGCAAGGCGATCAATGCGCGTGCCGACGAATGCAAATTCCATCCGGTGCGCGACTATCTCGAAAGTCTGGTGTGGGACGAGGTGCCGAGGCTTGGCGTGTGGATGTCGAGCTACCTGGGCGCGGAGCTGAACGCCTACAATGCGCACATCGGACGCATGTTCCTGACCTCGATGGTGGCGCGCATCGTGCAGCCTGGATGTCAGGCGGATCACATGCCGGTGTTCGAGGGGCCGCAGGGGATACTGAAATCGAGCGCGTGCCGCGTGCTGGGCGGCGAGTGGTTCAGCGATCACCTGCCGGATATTGCGCACGGCAAGGACGCATCGCAGCACCTGCGCGGCAAGTGGCTGATCGAGGTGAGCGAGCTGGAGGCAATGCGGCGCGCCGAGCTGACGCTGCTGAAGAGTTTCATCACGCGCACGGTCGAGCGGTACAGGCCGGCATACGGCCATGTCGAGGTCGAGGAGGCGAGGCAATGCGTGTTCGCCGGTACGACCAACCAGACGCAGTATCTGCGCGACCCAACCGGCGGCCGGCGCTTCTGGCCGGTTCGAACAGGCGTGAGCGGCCGCATCAATGTCGAGCTGCTCACCGAGTATCGCGACCAGCTGTTCGCCGAGGCAATGGTGAACTACAGCCAGGGCGGAAGCTGGTGGCCCGACGCCGCGTTCGAGAACGAGATGATCAAGCCGCAGCAGCAGGAGCGGTACGCGGGCGACATCTGGGAAGAACGCATCACCGAGTACTGCATGACCGTGTCGAAGACCACGATCCCGGAGATCGCGAAAAACTGCCTGGGCTTCATCGACAAGGAGCTGAGGCAGGAACATCTGGCGCGCATCGCTTCAATTTTGCGTGACATCGGCTGGGTCGCGAAAAGAAATGGGCGCAAGAGGTTTTGGGAAAGTCCTGCTTAAAAGGCGTCACCAAGCGTCACACCGTCACCAGGGATCGGCAAATATGTCGCGAGGATTAGCGTCATAAGGCGTCACATGGTGACGCATGACGCCATGTGTCGCCGTTTCTCTATATAGGCCTAACGGAGTGTAATGGTATTAGGTAAGTATTCAGTGTCACCAAGCGTCAGCGTCACCGCTTGACCGCGCCGCGAACAAACGATTTGTGCCGAAGGGAACAAATCAGCTCAGGGGGCACCGTTCGCGTAAATGCCAAAAGCTCCAGGTGATTTGAGATCGCTGGCGCGTGCATGGACCGAGATGGGCGTGCGCGTGCTCGCCGGCATCGCGCAGAACAGCGAGAGCGACGCTGCGCGCGTGCGCGCTGTCGAGCTGCTGTTCGAGCGCGGCTGGGGCAAGGCGCCGACCACGCACGCAGGCGAGAACGGTGAAGGCGACATCCGCGTCGTCGTGCGCCACATCGTGAACGGGCGCGACGCGCCGGCAGTAATCGATGCGAAGCCGGTCCAGATCGGGACCAATTCAGAGCTGGACCATGCACTCTGATCAGAAAAGTGGATACGCGCGCCACAAAGCATTGCGCCGCAAGCGTTTGTGCCATCGCACGCCGAGCTGGCACTGCGCCCTGGCACTGAGCTGCTCTGACGACGTGCCAGGAGCGCCACTGAGAGGCGAGCCGCGTCGAGCTGCATGGGTAGCCAACACCATCAGCCAGCGCATCAGCGACGTGCGCTGCGCGACCGAGCTGCACCTGGGCGTGACGTCAGCCTCCCCAGGCGACAGGCCGGGTCAGGGTGGTCAGCCCGCCCTGGCCCGGCAGACCCTCCAGGGCATTGCTCGTGATGGGTTCCCATCTCTATGGGTAGTCGAACGTGGCAGTCCCCATTCGCCCGCGATGGTGCTGCCATGAGTGCGGTCTCCGAAATCTTTCTCCCATCGCGTGGGTGGTTGCCGCGACCGCATCAACAAAAGCTGTGGGAGCATTTGCAGGACGGTGGCAAGCGCGCGATGGCGGTTTGGCATCGGCGAGCTGGCAAGGACGAGCTTTGTTTACATCATGCGGCTGCGTCGATGATGAAGCGGCCGGGCAATTACTGGCATTGCCTCCCCGAATACGGCCAAGGCCGAAAAGCCTTATGGACATCGATTAACGCGCACACGGGCCGGCGTCGCATTGACGAGGCATTTCCGCCTCCGCTGCGTGACAGTGTGAACGACAACGAGATGTTTATTCGGCTGGCGAACGGCTCGACGTGGCAGATCATCGGCAGTGATCGCTACGACGCGACGGTTGGCGCGGGTGTTGCGGGCATTGTGTACAGCGAGTGGGCGCTCGCGAACCCGAGTGCGTGGGGTTATCACCGGCCGATGTTGGAGGAGAACGATGGTTGGGGCATTTTCATTACGACGCCGCGTGGCCGCAATCATGCGAAGGCTTTGTTCGATCATGCTGCCGAAAATCCGGCGTGGTTTTGCGAGCGGCTCACCGCGCTCGACACTGGCGCGCTTTCGTCGGCCCAACTCGAGGAGGCGCTTGCGGAGTATCAGGCCCTCTACGGAATTGATGTAGGCCGCGCGCAATTTCAGCAGGAGTACATGTGCGACTGGAACGCGGCGATCCTGGGTGCTTTTTACGCTTACGAGATGGCGCAGCTGCGCAACGAGAACCGCATTGTCGAGGTTGAGCCGGTCGCGGGGGAGCCGGTGCATTGCGCGTGGGATTTGGGTGTGCGCGACGACACGGCGATCATCTGGTTTCAGTCGGTTGGTGCGCAATTGTTTGTGTTTGACGTTTACGCGGCCTCTGGTGTTGGCCTGGAGCATTTCCGTGACGTGATCGAGCAGCGCGAGCGTGAGCGTGGCTGGCGTCATGGTGACGACTGGGTGCCGCACGATGCGAAGATCAAGGAGTGGGGCACTGGGCGCACGCGCGTCGAGACCATGCAGAGCATGGGGTTGCGGCCGATCCTGGTTCCGAACGAGAGCCTGGAGGACGGGCGCAATGCGGTGCGTCGCACGCTGCCGTTGACGGTGTTTCATCCGCGCTGCGAGGAGGGATTGATCGACGCGCTGGAGCAGTATCGCCGCGAATGGGACGATGACAAAAAGGCATTCCGCCAATCGGCAGTCCATGATTGGACTTCCCATCCGGCCGATGCGTTCCGCTATCTCTCGCTGTCCTGGCGTCGCGCGCCGCTGCGCAAGCCGCGCATCCCGAAGGTGCAGCTGCCGACCGGCTGGGTGATCCCGCCGCCGCGCGAGCCGAGGCGTGGGGGGATCGCGCTGTGAACCAGCAGTCACTCGTCTACTACGAACACCGGATGGCGCCCGACCGCGACGTGTGCCTGCGCTGCGGTCGCACCATGAAGGAGATTGTCGAGGACGGCCCGCGCTGCGCTCTTGCGTTCGACCAGGAGGTCGAGCACGGCCCGCAGATCGAGGAGGGCGATGACTGCGATGGGAGGGGCACCATGATCACGCCGCAGGATTTGCGTGACCACGCGACCGACGAACATACGCGCGGCTGTAACGCGCGGGGCGTTATCTGCACCTGCGGCTACGACAAGATCACCGAGCGGCTGCTGCGTGCTGCGGCGAAACGCATCGAGGAGCTGGAGGCGACGGCGCGCGGCTATCGCGAGCGCGATGCGCTCAAGCGCGAGGGTGAGCGCGATGAGTGACAGCTACGTCGCCGACGACGACACGCGGCATGATGATCTGGAATTCAACCCGCAGATCGAGCCGCAGAAGGCCACCGCATGGCTCAACCTGCTGGAGGAGAGCGAGAAGGCGTTCGAGGAGTGGAACGACCACTGCGACAAGATCGATCAGCATTACGCCAACATCACGCGGCTGGCGAACATGAGCCGCGACCGCGAATTTCAGATGCTGTGGGCCAATGCCGAGGTGATCAAGCCGGCGATCTACGCCAAGCCGCCGATGCCGGTGGTGGCGCCGAAGTTCAAGGACCGTCGACCCGTCCCGCAGGCCGCAGCCGAGCTGCTGGAGCGCGCCTGCACGGTCGCGTTCGATCTTGGCTACGTGCATGACCTGATGCTGCTGATCCGCGACGACCTCGCCCTGTCCGGTCGCGGCGTCGCCTGGGCGCGCTACGAAAGCGCCAGGGGCAAGGGCTACTACGACTACGAGAAGGTCTGCTTCGATCACAAGGACCGGCGCGACTTCCTGCACTCGCTGAACCGCTGCTGGTACGAGGTGTGGTGGGTGGCCGGCGCGTCCTGGCTGACCCGCGAGGAAGCGCGCGAACGCTTCAAGGAATTTTCCGGCGACGAATATCAGGATGCCGAGTACGAGGTCGACCGCGACACCAAGGAGATCGGTGGCACCGACAATCGCGAGCGCGCCAAGTTCTGGGAAATCTGGGACCGCAAAAATCGCCGCTGCGTGTGGGTCGCCAAGGGCTGCGAGGATATCCTCGACGACAGCGATCCGGAGATCGAATACGCCAACTTTTTCCCCTGCCCGCAGCCGGCCTTCGGCACGCTGCAACGCGGCTCGCTCGTGCCGGTGCCCGACGCGCTGCAATACGAGGATCAGCTCAAAGAGCTGAACCTGCTCACCGGACGCATCCACGCGCTGAGCGAGGCATTGGAGGCGAAGGGCTTCTATCCGGCCGGCGGCGCCGAGCTGGCCGACGCCATCGAGGCCGCGCTGAAGGCCAACACGCCCGGCCGGCTGCTCGTGCCGATCAGCAACTGGGCGGCATTCGGCGGATCGAAAGAGGTGATCATCTGGTTGCCCATCGATCAGATCGCCGCGACCGTGTCGCAGCTGGTCACGCTGCGCCGGCAAATCATCGAGGACATCTACCAGATCATGGGGATGTCCGACATCATGCGCGGCGCGACCGATCCCGGCGAGACGCTGGGCGCGCAGCAGCTCAAGACGCAGTACGGCGGCACGCGCGTGCGCGACAAGCAGCAACAGCTTGTGCGCTTTTCTCGCGACCTCGTGCAGGTCGCCGCCGACGTCATCTGCTCCAAGTTCGATCCGGTCACCGTGGTCGAGATGACGCAGACCGATCTGCCGACGTCGAAGATGATCCAGCGGCAGATATCCAGCGTGCAGCAGCAGCTGGTGCAGCAGCAGCAGGCCATCGAGCAGGCCAAGCAGCAGCCGCAAGTGCAGCAGATGATGCAGACGCAGCCCGATCAGGCCGGGCAATTCCAGCAGCAGGCGCAAAAGCTGATGGAGGAAGGCCAGAACACGGTGCGCGCATTGATGGCGCACCCGACGTTCGATCAGGTCTGGCTGTTCCTGCAGAACATGCGCGCGCGCTCGTTCGTGCTCGACATCGAGACCGACAGCACCATCCTGGTCGACGAGAACGCCGAGAAGCAGCGCCGCGCCGAGTTCGTCGGCGTGCTGGGACAGCTCCTCCCGCAGCTCACGCAGATGATCGGAGCCGAGCCGGCGACCGCAGCGTTCTGCGGCGAGCTGCTCAAGTTCGCAGCCGCGCCGTTCCGCGCCGGCCGTTCGCTCGACGGCGCGATAGACGAGCTGGTGCAGGACATGCAGGCCAAGGCAGGCCAGCCGCGTGGCGACGATCCGACCACCGCGCAGAACAAGACCGCCAAAGAGATCGAGCAGATGAAGATCGCGTACCAGACGCAACGCGACAAGCAGCAGACCGAGCTGGAGGTGGCCAAGCTGAAGCAGAAGGACAAGCACGACACGCTGCGCCTGCGGCTGGAGGCGCGTGCGCAGCAGATCGATGCCGGCGACGGCAAGATCGATGACCGCGAGAAGATACAGCAGGCCGGCCTCAAGATGATGGAGACCCGCGAGAAGAGCCGCGCCACGCAGATGAAGGCGTCGAGCGACATGCAGGTGGCGCAACAGAAGATGCGCCTCGCGCAGCAGCAGTCGAACCTCAAGCTGCAGACCATGCGCGAGCAGGCCGCGCAGCGTGCGCAGGACATGCAGCGCAAGCAGGTCGAGCGCCAGCAGATGCAGGACTTCAAGCAGCAGCAGATGGCGACGCAGGCAGCACAACGCGCAGCGCAGCCGCAGGGGGTACCCCTGACATGAGCGCGCTCGACCGCATCGCCAAGGTGCTCGCCGGTCGCGTCGGTGGACCGCATCCTGGCGGCATCCACACGTATCACGCCTCGCCGCACGACTTCGACAGGTTCGACTGGAGCAAGATCGGCAGCGGCGAAGGCGGCGGCGTATTCGGCAAGGGGTTCTATTCCGCTGAGAACCCGAAGGTGAGCGGCCAGGGTGGTCAGTACTGGGGCGCCTTCCTCGACCGCTTCAGCCCGACCGAGATCGATGCATCCGTCGCATTGCGCAACAATCGGTTCAGCCGCACCGAGGCAATCCACGCGGTGCAGCAGCAGATCGAGCGTTACAAGCAGCTGGGCGCCGCGACGTTCAAGAACGAGATCGCGCAGAAGCAGAAGACGCTCGCGCTGCTGGAGAGCGATCAGCCGCGCATCGGCCCACGCACCTACGAGCTGGACCTGAAGGTGAAGCCCGAAGAGCTGCTCGATTGGGACAAATCGATAGGAGGGCAGAACGCATACGAACGACTGCGCTCTCATTGGGACCAAAAAATTGGCGATCCCGATATTGTTTCCCAACGCATCGGTGTCGCACCGGAGGCACCCGGTGGCAGGCTTATTTCCGCCATCGGTGGTCTGACGCAAGACAGCGCCGCAACGACCAACATGCTGCGCGAGGCCGGAATTCCCGGCATCCGCTATCTCGATCAGGGATCGCGTCTCACCTCGCGCAACACTCTCGATCACCGCATCACCGGGCTGGAGACACAGCTCGCCGAGGCGCGCGATCCTGGGCGGCGCGCCATGCTGGCGCAGCAAATGCGCGACTTGGAGAACGCGCGCAACGTCAGCCAGACCTACAACTACGTGATCACCGATCCGAGCAAGATCGACATCCTGGCGAAGTACGGCATCGTCGGAGGAGCCGGTCTCGGTGCGCTCGCCGCTGGGACTGATCGCGCCCAGGCAGAGCAGCCCGCATCGTTCAATGATCGCTGGATGGGAGCGGTCGCCGCGCAGGATCAGTACGGAGCGCGGCAATGATCGGCGCAACGTTCGAAGACGATGAAGCCTATCCGATCCCGTTCGATGATCGCACCGGACGCGACCCGAACGACCCGGCGCTGCCGAGCACCCGCGAGCGCATCGCTGCATTCCAGCGCAGCCCGGTCGGCATCATGCAGGACATGTATCGGCCGAAGACGTGGCGCGATCTCGACCGCGAAGCGATCATGGAAAAGCACGGCGGCACCAACATCCACGGCATGGCGCTGCCACCGCCATCGCAAGGCGAGCCGAAGGCGTGGCGCGACGTCGTCATCGGCGAGACGCCGGCCGATGCGCTGTTCAATCTCGGCCTTGGTGGCACCGGCAGGCTTGCCAAGGGCGCACTTGCTCTCGGTGGCTTGTTCAAGATGGCTGATCCCGCCGAGGCGGCACCGAAGTTCGCGCGCGGCGTGCCACCTTGGCTCACACATCCAGATCAATGGTGGCAGGGCTTCTCGTCAAACAAGCTGACCAAGCCGATGTCGGAGATGTTTTCCGAACATGTCCCGTCGCCGACGCAGGTGGTCCGCGAGCGGTTCGTTTCTCCTGAGTGGTTCCAGGGTCGCGGCGCGTTCCTGCCGGCGCCGGGCGACAAAGCGATGGCGGGCGAGCGATTGGTTGGTGTCGGCGGACAACGTCTCGATGTGCCTGTCGAGTTACAGGGCGGGCATGGGTTCATGGCGGCACAAAATCCATATGTGTGGGCCTCCGACCAAGGCGTCATCAGCACGCTGGCCGGTCGCTCTCGTAATCTCGCCGAGCGATATCCCAATGTGTTCCTGCCGTACACAGGAATGGGTGGGCAGTCAGTCGATTTCTCCCACCATATGTCCGACACGCTCAGCGAGATGGTGAAGAACGCGCAGATCATCAAGCGGTCGAAAGACCCGGAGCGGATGACGGCAGAGACATTCGATACGGCGATGCGTAACCCGATCACCGAAGGCAAGGGTGAGAAGGAGAAGGTGGTGTATCGCGCGCTGGAAGATTGGCCGGGGGTTCTCGATCCGAACCTGCGTCAGTATTTGGCAGATGCTCCCGGCAAGATGCGCGACAAGTTCGCTAAGGTGATGGCGACGACACCATACCAGCGCGGCGGCTTCCCGAATGTCGCGGAGGCGCGCCTTGCTGTCAGCGATCCGCGTCTGTTGTACGACACGCCGCTCGCTTCCGGCATATCAATCGCGCGCGTCGACCCAAACGTGATCGGGCCAAGCGGACATCGCACTTACAGCACCGGCATCGGCGGCGAATACGTCGGCGGCTTCGGGCAATCGATCCCGGCGACGATCATGTATCCCGACATTTTCAAGGCTTATGCGGCGGGTAAGCCGCTCAGTCCATCGCAGCTCGACTATGCGTTCAGAGCTGGAAAGCCACCGTTCTATCAGGAGGCTAATCAGGAATGGCTCGACGGCGTCATGCAGTATCTCGGAGCCTTGCGAAATGCGCGCTGATCCAGCCCGGTTCATCCTTGATCGACAGCGGCAGTCCGCACGCACGCGCTTCTGCTTCGGCCGCCTCATGCGCGGTCACGAGATCGGTAAACTCGCCGACGAAGTCCAACAGCTCATTGTCGGCGTCGAGTGTGACGAGTTGTATCGGCCTCTCGGAGACATCGAGAAGCAGGCCACAGGCTGCTGCCGGCGACGGTTGCGGCGATTTTTGCGGCGACACGGGAGGGCGGGGACCGTGGGCAACTGTAAGCGACGTCGCGCCGCCGACGCGGCGGTAGAACTCGAACTCCTCTTCCTCGGTGTACGGCGGCTCGCGCCACACCCCGCCTTGCTTCGATCTACGGAGAACCATGTTGGCGTCCTTTCGTTGGCGACCAACCCTTATCACACAAACTGTGACTGAAACGCAAACAAGGAGAACGATCAATGGCACAGTCTGCACTCACGGTGACACCGCCGAACCCGACGCCGCCGACCAACATGGGCTTCACCGGGACCACGGCGCCGAACCCGCCGAACTTCAGCAAGGTGCAATACGCCGAGCCGTTTGGCGCGCGCGACGCGAGCGGCAACTTCACCGACGAGACGCCGCCCGGCGTGCGCGTCAACCCGAACCCGCCGCCCTACTACGACGACGGCACGGCCGGCGCGATCACGCAGATCACGTCCGCGCAGCCGTCGCTTGCTGGCGGCAGCGGCGCGACCGCTGGCGGCACCGAGGGCAGCTATCCCGGCACGGCCAACGGTGCCGTTCCCGCCGCCACCAGTGTCGAGAGCGAGGCGAGAGGCACCGAGGTGGTGGTCACCGCCCCCGGCTCGCGCGTGGAGTGTCCGACCGTCGCGGTCTCGGTCGGCCCCGACTGGACCTTCTCACCGAACAGCTCGCACGCATCGAGCCTGTCGCCGGCAACCAACCCGGCGCTCGCGTCGATCTCCCCGACCTCGACGGCGTCGGGCGCGGGCACGCAGCTGCTCACCGCGACCGGCACGAACTTCACGCCGCAAAGCGTGATCTGGGTGAACGGTGTCGCGCAGGCGACGACGTTCGTCTCGAAGACCTCGCTCACCGCGACGGTCACCAAGAAGGCGACAGCCGGTACGTGGCCGGTTGTGGTTGTCACCGGGGGCGTTGTCACGACCGCCCCGCAGACTTGGACATTCACATGAGCAACAACACGCCGAAGAGCAACGAACCGAAAGCAGCCGATCCGGCCGATCCGAACCAGGGGTCGGGCGGCAGCATCAATGAACCGCCGGGCAGCAACGTCCTGCCGCCCGCCGCGCCGCCGACTGCGCCGCCGGTTGCGCCGCAAGCGCAGCCGAAGGGCTTTGAACGCGAGCTGCTCCCCTCGGACAGTGAGCTGCACAAGATGACGCGCGCCGAGCTGGGCGAGCTGGCCGATGAGCGCGGCGTCGATGTCAGCAGCGCGTCGAACAAGGACGAGGTGATCGAGCTGCTGCGCAAGGACGCACGGAAGAGGAAGTGAGGACAGCGTGGGCATTCCTGTCGTGACTGTTGTGTCGGGCGGCATGCCGATTGTCGATGTCGGGGCCGGCAAGCTTGGCTTGCCGGTCACCGAGGCCACGAACGGTCGCGGCATCGCCGTCACCAAGGTGGTCGGCAAGCCGGGACTGCCGGTCGTGTTCGATACGATTGGCGTGTTGCCACCTGTGACGTATGCGACGTTCGATCCGGCGAGCGTTGCCGCCGTCACGCTGTCGGGCGGCAATCTCGTCGCCACCAATACTGGCACGACGGCAAACGAACAGGGTGCCAAGAGCGCAACAGCGAAAACCAACGGAAAATACTATTTCGAAATGGCGTTCACTGCCTACTCAGGCAGCGTTCTGCGCATTGGAGTGGGAGTAGGGCCGCCAGCATCAACTTATACCGCCGTGAGTGCTGGTGCGACAACGGGCGCCGTGATCGTTGCCAATGGCGCGGTTCATGCCAACGGTGTTGGAAACATCGTCGATATCATTGCAGGGTCGTTTCCTGTTGGTGCGGTCGTCGGGATTGCGGTTGATCTCGACAATCGCAGAGGGTGGTTTCGACATGCGCCATCCGGTCTGTGGCTCGCCAGCGCAACGGCCAATCCAGCGACCAACACGGAAGGTGTCACGATCCCGGCCGGCACCATGGTGCCGTATTGCACGTTCGGCGGAACGGCTGGCGTTGCGGGCAACATCACGACGGTAAATTTCGGTGCGTCGCCGTTCAGCGGCGCGGTGCCTGCCGGGTTTACGTCAGGGTGGCCCACATGAGCGAGCTGATCGAGATCGCACCGAACCGCTGGCGCTTCGTGCACGAGCAGACGCTACCTGCGCGCTCGACGCTGCCGATGCCCTACGTGATCTCGGATGTCATGGAGCCGACCGAGCAGGTCGATGGCAGGTTCTACGAGAGCAAGTCCGCGTTCCGAGCGGTCGGACGCGCACTGGGCCTGACTGAGGTCGGCAACGAAAAGCCGAAGCCGAAGGTGCGCAGCACCGATACGCCGGAAGTGAAACGCGCGCGCCAGGAGGCGCTGCGCAAGGCGTACCAGAAAGTGAAAGGCGTTTGAGATGTCAGACATTGCCACCGCGCCCGCGCCCGCCGCACCCGCACCGCCGCCGAACGAAGTTGTCATCGACACCAGCCCGCCCATCGCATCGTCGTCGCCGGTCGGCGCGCAGACGCCCGACAAGCCGGTCGAGGCGAAGCCGGCGCTGAGCCGGCGCGAGAGCATCCAGCGTGCGTTCGACCGCGCCGCCCAGGCCAAGCCGCGCGAGGCGAAGATGGGCGACAACAATCCGCCCGAGCCGATGGAGCGTGAGCAGCCAAAGCTGAAGTCCGAGCCGCCGAAAGAGTTGAACCTGCGCAAGCGGCCGAGCGAACAAGAGGACGCGCCCGAGACGACGCCGCGCGCGCGCGCCGAGCACGGTCATTTCGCGCCGAGGGAGCCGGCGCAGCAGGCGCAGCAGCCGCAGCGCCAGATCAGGCAGCTGCCGAACGATGCGCCGTTCCGCGACGCGCCGCCGCGCATGGACGAGACCGCCAGGGCCGAGTGGCACGCGACGCCGGAAAGCGTGCGCGGTGCAGTGCATCGCATGCACCACGAATTCGGCCGTGCCTACGAGCAGTATCGCGGCGACCACGAGACGATGAAGACGATCCGGCCGTTCGAGCGGCTCGCGCGAACCCAGGGCACCACGCTGCAACGTGCGCTGACGAACTACGTCAACATGGAAACCAAGCTGCGCAACGATCCGGTCGGCGGTCTCGACGTGATCGTGAATAACCTGAACCTCCGCACGCCGGAAGGGCAGCAACTGACACTCCACGACATCGCATGGAACGTCGTGAACCAAACTCCGGAGCAACAGCAGATACTGCAAGCGCGCAATGCGCAGGCAGCGCAGCTGCATCAGCTGAAGCAGGCGCAGGCGCGCATCGCGCAGCTTGAAAAGCACGCGCAGGCGATGCAGTATCAGCAGCAATTCGTCCACACCCGAGGTGCGCTCGACCAATACGCGACGTCGCACCCCAGGCTGGACGAGCTGGGCGATCTGATCGAGCAAGAAATCAAGCTGGGTTTCGACCTCGACACCGCCTATCGCCGCGCCGAACTACTTCGGCCGGGCACGCAAGCGCCTCAGACGCGCAACGGCACGCAAGCGGCTCAGACCCGCAACGCCACGGCTCAGACCCGTACACCTGACCGCTCGATCAGCGGCAGTGCCCCAGCTGGTCCCTCAAACGGACACGCACGCCCCCGCGCGAAGGTCAGTCGTCGCGATGCCATCGCCAACGCAATCAAATCGGTGAGCGGCTCGCTGTAGGGACCATGAACATGTGGAGAGGGCACCGTGCCGAACGTCACCACGAATGCTGCCTATCAGCAAATTCTCTCGATGGCGGTTGAAGACCGCAGCTCGTCCTACGAAGACCTCGTGTCGAACAACAACGTGCTCCTGGCGGTGATGCGGCGGAAGGGTTTGTGGCAAACATACTCTGGTCCGAAAATCCGCCAGACGTTGCAAATCGGTAAGCAACTCGCGCAGTGGTACAACGGCTACGATCAGCTGTTGAACCCCGCCATCGATTTGTTCAATGACGCCTTCTACGACCCGAAGCAGGTGGTCGTGCCGATCATCCTGTCGATGCAGGAAATCCTGAACAACTCTGGCTCCGCGCAGCTGATGGACACTCTGGACAGCTACATGTCCGCTGCGGAGCGTGCGCTGGAAGACGCAATGGATGCCGGCATCTTTTCGGACGGCACGGCGAACGGCAACAAGCAGCTCACCGGCCTCGCCACCGCAGTGCCGATCACGCCGACCAACATCTACGGCGGCATCGACCGGGGAACCGCGACGATCTGGGCGACCAAGTCGTTCGACGCGCAGACCTACAACACCGTCATCGGCACGCAGGTGAATGCGACGACGATCCGCCCGCTCCTCAACTCGATCATGACGCAGCAGTCGCGCGGTCGCGACTACGCCGATCTGCTGATCATGTCGCCGCAGCACTACGCGGCCTACGACGCGGCGACCGTCGCGATCCAGCGGCAGACCAACGAGACCTCGCTTGGGAAGCTGGGCTTCACGGCGCTCGAATACATCGGAGGCGGCAAGCGCGCAGAGATCGTGCTTGACGGCGGCATCGGCAGCAACATGCCGGCGGATACGACCTTCGGTCTCAACACCGACACGTTCCGTCTGCGCTACCACCCCGACCGCAACTTCGACAAGTTGTTCAGCGGGGACGGACAGATGCCAATCGACAAGGATGCGATTGCTCAATTCATCGGATGGATGGGCGAGCTGACCATGACGTCGAGCCTGTTCAACTGGCGCTTCCGGGACAGCAACCCGGCGGCGTAACCGACGCGGTTTGCGGCGGCGGTTTAACCCTTTTCGCCGCCGCGAGACCGGGGCCGCCGTTGATCGTGTGACAAGCCTCTGCGGCGGCCTCGGACCAAAAGCGACACGCATGTCGGTTTTGGTTTCATGTGAAACGCTGGAGCAAATGATGACGCCTGATGACGCTCTTTTGGTAATCTTTCGGATCATCCCAATCCTGAACGACGCTAAAACCCTGGAGCAGGGCCGCCCGATCTACGACGACGTCGAGCACTGCGAGATACGCGGTCCAGGCTCGCGCAACAACACGATCCAGCCGGCGATCGCGATGTCGCACTGGATCACCGACCCACTGACCGGCGGGCAGCGTTCGATCACCTACGCCGAACGCTTCTCGCGTCAGTACCGACAATTCAAGGAGCACGCGACGCAGACCAAGAGCGGCACGCCGCTCGATCATGTGCCGTTCCTGACCGAGGCGCGCCGCGCCGAGCTGCGCGCGCTGAACATCTACACGGTCGAGCAGCTCGCCCTGGTCGATGGGACCGAGCTGAAGAACCTCGGCACTGGCGGGCGCGAGTTCAAGAACGCCGCGCAGGAGTACCTGTCCGACGCGAAGCGCAACGTGCCGAACTCCGTGATGCTCGCCGAGCTGGAGGCGCTGCGCGCGAAGAACGAGACGCTGCAGGAAGACCTCACAGCGGCGCGGCGCGCCGTACCTGCCGACAATCGGTGGGACGACATGACCGACACGCAGCTCGCCGAGATGATCAAGGCGAACACCGGGCACGCGCCGCAGGGTGCGCCGAACCGCAAGACGTTGGAGCGGATGGCGGCCGACATGCGCAGGCCAGGGTGATCCATGTCGCTGTTGACGGTGGTGCAGGACGTTTGCGCGGTGGTCGGCGTGCAAAGGCCGACCACCGTGTTTGCGAGCATCACCACCAACCGCACCATGTTCGAGATGGCGACGCTCGCCACCGAGATGGCGCAGCGCATCGCCTACGATCTACGCGAATGGCGGCAGATGAAGACGTCGACCTCGTTCATCGGCGACGGCGTCAAGGACCCGGCGACCGGCGTCGTGACCGGCACGTCGGCGTTCAATCTGCCGGCCAACTATCAGCGCATGCTGCTCACCGCCGAGGTGTGGAGGAGTACCTCGACGCAGCAGCCGATGCTGTTCATTCCCGATTATTCCGAGTGGCTGCGCCGCCGCGCCGCGAACGAGGAGGACGCCTGGGGCGAGTGGACGCTGCAAGGCAACCAGATGCTCATTCACCCGATCATGATGGGTCCGGTCGCCGAGCAGCCGGGACCGCCGGTCGTGCCGGCTGTGCCGGGCGTCCTGGCGACGTTCGCCTACCTCGACAAGAATTGCGTCGTGCTGAACGGCGGCGGCCTGGGCGACCGCTTCGTGAACGACAACGATGCGTTTCGCCTGCCCGAGCGGCTGCTGAAGCTGGGCATGACGTGGCAATGGAAGGCGCAGAAAGGGTCGCCCTATCAGGAAGACCTCGGCACGTATAGCGACGCGCTGACCATGCTGATGGGTTCCAACAAGCCGTCGCCGATCTTCGCCGGCAGGACGCCGGTCAGCTGGAACGCCAGGGTCGCAGTGCCCTGGCAGGCTGGCTGGGGTCGGTCGCCATGAGCAGCCACGTCGCATTCCGCCGTCAGGCGCTGCCGCAGCAGTACGCGCAGAACCTCAAGACGCATACGCTGCCGGCTCCCACGCGGGGCATCGTGCAGCACGAGAACGAAGCTTACATGCAGCCGGGCGGCTGCATCGTTTGCGACAATTGGTTCCCGACCATGCGCGGCGCGAAATTGCGCGGCGGCTGCGTCCGACATTGCGATCTGCATGCGCTCGATGGCCCGGTGCCGCCGGTCCCTTCGGCATCGCGCCAGTCAGTCATCAGCATGTTCGAATACACCTACGGCAGCAACGTGCGCATCTTTGCTGCGCAGCAGACCAAGCTGTTCGATGTGACGGCGCCGACCCCGGTCCTGGTGAAGTCCGGACAGACGAGCGGCAACTACGCCACGGCGCAGATGTCGAACTTGAGCGGTAATTACCTGATCGCGGTGAACGACACCGGACAGCCTCCGCTGCGGTTCGATGGCACGACATGGCTGACGCTGGATGCGAGCGCGCCATCGGCTGATCAGATCAAGCACCCGACGAGCGGTCTGCCGATGACCGGCCTGACGCACGTCTGGAAGTATCTCAGCCGGCTGTTCTTCGTGGAAGGCAACACGATGAACCTCTACTACCTCGACATCGACAGCATCGCCGGCACGCTGAAGAGATTTCCGCTGTCGGGCGCGGCGACGAGGGGCGGCAGTCTGCTCTTCGGAGCGAACTGGTCGGTCGATGCGGGCGACGGTCTCGATAACAAGTGCGTCATGGCGACAAATCTCGGCGAGATACTGCTGTTCAGCGGCACCGACCCGTCGAGCGTGGCGAGCTGGCGGCAGGAGGGGCGCTACGACGTCTCGCCGCCTCTCGGGAAGAACGCGCACACGCTGATCGGCGGCGATCTGATGATCCTGACGGTCGACGGCATCGTTCCGCTTTCGCAGGTGCTGACCAAGTCTGCCGGGCAGCTCGAACTCGCGATGGTGACGCGCTCCATCAAGCCGATGTGGCGCGAGGAGGTTACGCTCAAGCGCACGCTGCCGTGGACGATCAAGAAGTGGGACGAGCAGGGGATTTTCCTCGTGACGTGGCCGGGCGGGTCTCCGGGCAATCGCTACTGCGCGGTGGCGAACAACGCCACGGGCGCCTGGGCGCGCGCGGTCGGGTGGGATGCGCTGTGCTTCGCGCGTCTCGGCGCCGATCTCTATTTCGGCAATCAGGACGGCATCGTCATGCTGGCGAACCGCACCGGCAAGGACGACGGCGCGCCCTACGTGGCGACCTATGTCGGCGGCTGGGAAACCTTCGGTCAGCCGGCTGCGGAATTCGTGTGGCATCAGGCCCGCGCGGTGTTCTCGACCGGCCAGCCGTTCGAGCCGTTCGAGCCGCAGCTCACCGCGACGGTCGACTACGAGGTCACCATCCCGCCGCCGCCGCCGCCCGGCGCTGATCCCGGCCTGCTGGAAGTCTGGGACCAGGGCAAGTGGGACCAAGCGCACTGGGACCAGCCCGGCGTCACGCGCGCGCCGATCCGCAATTCGATGTGGCAGTCCATCGGCATGACCGGCTTTGCGCATGCGCCCATCGTGCAGGTGACGGTCGCTCAGCAAGCGCCGCCGAACGTCGAGATCATCGCCATCACGGCGACGTTCGAGCCGGCTGGCGTGAACGTGTGAGGTAGGCAAATGGCACGCCCGCAATTTCCGATCCGCCGCAGCGTGACGCGCGACATCGTCGAGCAGTCGCTTGATCCGACGACCGGCAGCTACGATCCAGCCGCGCTGCGCGCGCAGGTGTGGGGCGGCGACTACGATCCGAAAGCACGCCGCGATGCCATCGCGCGCGCGATACTGGCACAGACTGCAGCGCAGTCGTCGCGCGACAGCAACATCACGCCGTTCCCGGTCGGCAGAGGTGGCGACAGCAACGTCGCGAGTGCGGACGCGATGGGCGTTGCCGGCGGGTTCTCGCCGGGAGCTGGTGCTGGCGCGTCGCAGCCCGGTGATGCGTCGTCTGTCGACGTGGGTGCGTTGTTTGGCGCGAACACGCCGGACTTCAATCAAGGGCAACCGACAGATACGGTGTCCGAGACGACGGACGACAGCGCCGATCCCGACACCCAGGCCGCTGCCGACGCGGTCTCAGGCGCGCTCTCGGCGATGAGCGCGCTGGGCGATCCTGCCGCGCCCGGCGGCGCGATGACTCCCGGCGGCGCGATGACGACATCGAATGCCTCGATGACAACCAATGACGATACTGCGGGGGCGGTCGTCGGTGGACCATTCGGCGGGCGCGGCGGAGAAGGCCGGGAAGGCTTCGGGGAAGGTGTCGCCGACCCCGCTTTGGGCTCTCCGAGCTTTACCACGCCCGACCCCGGGTATACCAGCGTGAGCCCCTTCGGTCGCAGCGGCGACGACACCAGCGAACAGTCTCAGGCCGCCCAGGCCAATGACGCTGCCGCTCTTGCCGCAGCGGCTTCCGCCATGGCCGCCAACGCTCCGACAAGCCATCCAGGAAGCATCGTCTCTCCCGGCGCATTCGGACAACCGGGCAGTGGTGAAAAAGGCTCAGTAGCACTGGGCGGATCGACGGTGGCGGCTATGCCGGGTGGCGGCGCGATAATAGGAGGGTCGAGCTTTGGTGGACGGACAGCGACGCCCGGTGCGCCCAGCGCCCCCCCTGGTGACATTGTTGATTGGTCGCCCAGTCCAAATGTCGATGATTACGGAAATCCAATTAGTGAAGATAGTGATTTCGCCCACCAAGGATGGGGGGCATTGGATCGAGCAATGACGTTTTCTCCCAATCAGCCATCTATGGCGCGCAGCACTCCATCGTTTGCGCGCAGCACTCCATCGTTTGCGC
>Ga0105092_10000223_pt1 | contig 28609 bp, 6 predicted proteins | sample PPLLak2March2015_FD_87021 | JGI IMG/M metagenome (GOLD analysis project Ga0105092, IMG submission 87021) | Freshwater sediment microbial communities from Prairie Pothole Lake near Jamestown, North Dakota, USA - PPLs Lake P7 Core (1) Depth... | ecosystem: Environmental > Aquatic > Freshwater >... | reverse complement strand
TGTCAGCAGGGTCGGGCTGTCGTGTAGTTGCTCGGTCCAGTACTCGAGCTGCTGCTGCAAGACGTCACCGCTCAGCCACTGACGCTGCCAGTGGGCAAAGTCAGCGTATTGGATCGGCAGTTCCAGCAAGGGTGAAGGTTGGTCCGCGACATAAGCCGTGTAAAGAGCAACTACCTCATTGACCAGCACACCCATCGACCAACCATCCGAGACGATGTGATGCAGGGTGAAGAGCACGATCTGGTCGTCCGCCGCCAGGCGGAGCAGGCTCACACGGATCAACGGTCCGGTAGACAGATCGAAGGGCGTCTGGGCTTCAGCTTGAGCCAGTTCTTGAGCGCGCGCTTCCCGTTCAGTGGCGGGTAGTTCGCTCAAGTCAATGACATTCAAGGGCACCTCGAGCTGGTCGGCAATGACTTGTCTAGGGATGCCGCCTGTCGTGGCAAAGCTGGTGCGCAGTGCTTCGTGACGATGCACAATTTTGGTCACCGTCTGTTGCAGGGCCGCTTCGTTCAGTTCCCCGATCAGGCGAACCGCGGTTGGGAGGTTGTAATATGTGTTACCAGGTTCGAATTGATCCAGGAACCACAGGCGTTGCTGTGCAAAGGAGAGTGGAAGCTGTTCGGTTCGCACAACAGGCAAGAGCGGCAGCATTTTTGTACCCTGCAGCGTTCGGAGTTGTTCTGCCAAACCGGCCACTGTGGGGGTTTGAAACAATGTCGGCAGTGGCAGTTCAACATCGAGAGCCTGGCGGATCCGGGAGACAACCTGAGTGGCCAACAGGGAGTGACCGCCCAGTTCTAGGAAGTTGTCGTGAATGCCGACCTTATCCAGCTTGAGCACTTCCGACCAGATACCCGCTAGGGTTTGTTCGATCGGAGTGTGGGGAGCCACATAACCAACTTCGCTGCGCAACAGGTCTGGCGCGGGCAAAGCTTTGCGATCAACTTTACCATTGGGGGTCAGGGGCAGTTGCTCCATGAATATGAAGTGGGCCGGGACCATATAGTCTGGCAACCTGGTTTGTAGGAAATTACGCAATTCATGGACCAACGTAGCACCTAAATATCCCTGCATTGGGTCATTTGCATATTCTTTCCGAGGAACCTCAGCCAACTTTATCTCGGGGAAAAAAGAAACTAACTCTTGAGATTTCTGTTTATCTGTTGCAGAAGCCCGGTGAAATACGGCATCATAAGAGTCTTTCGCGTTGCTCCACCGAACGTCTACGATATACCCTAAAGCATGACCTAATTCCCATAGTTCACTTGGGTCAACTCCACCATGTTCCATCTTTCGCAGCCATTGCTGTAGTTCTTTGACCGTTGCCCCAGCTTCGCTGCGCCCCAACTCTTCTACTGCGCGAATATCCTGCAATACTCGGCCATTCAATATCCCCCTAACCCCCAACGCTTCTGGTTTCATTGCCAGCAAGTGTTGTTCAACTTCTGCTAATGTTAGCTGACCATCTTTCCAATCCAGCCATTCGTGTTCTAATCGATACTGGATCTTTTTTTCTATATGTAAAATGACGTCATATCGAAATTTAGTCATTTCATTACTGTCTCGCCCTGGTTTGGGACGAATCTCCACATAACTCACCTTTGACAGGTATCGTTGTAAGGTAATGAAAAATGCAGGGTCGATGACTAACTCCCGTTCCTGAACTAAACTTCGCTGTACACGTTTTCGTAACTCTGTGCCAGGCAGTTCTCCCGGCGCCCGGGCCATCTCAACGGACGTATGAAACGCTTCCAATAGTGGCAAGCTTCGCACATCTCCTATAAACACACAGCCGCCCGATGCTACTGCATTCACCGCCTGTTCCAATACATGCTCAAAATAACTTAGACTTGGAAAGTATTGAATTACTGAATTGAGAATTACCGTATCAAAAGCTTCCGAAGCTATCCCATCAAAATCATCAGCCGTTCTCTGCAGAAGCTTCACTTGGGGTAGAGTGTGTTTCAACAACTCGTGTTGAACGGAGCTCAGGGCAACTTCCGAAAAATCTGTCCCCCAATATTGTGTACAATGTGGAGCAATTCGGTACAGTAATAACCCTGTTCCACATCCAATTTCTAAAACCCGCTTGGGCTGTTGGGAAAGAATCAAGTTAGCTGTATTTTCTACCCAACTGCTCATTTCTTCAGCTGGAATTAGTTGACCAGAATAACTGCTCTTCCAACCTGCAATGTTAAAGGTCGAATCCAATAATTCTGTAGGGGAGCTATAAGTTTCATCATAAAGTGTCCGCCACATGGCAACTTGTTCAGTTTGTCTGGCGGTATTCTGCGTCTCTTTGGGAACAACGTAAGCTACCAATTGCTTATTCTCGGGAGTGTCTTCCCGTGCCAAGACGATGACCTCGCGCACTTCAGGTAAGGTGGCCAGCGCTGCTTCGATCTCACCCAGTTCGATGCGGAAGCCACGAATCTTAACCTGGTGATCGATGCGACCCAGGTACTCGATGTTGCCATCGGGCAGCCGGCGCGCCAAATCGCCCGATCTATACATCCGTGCTCCTGGCTCTGTGCTGAACGGATTGGGGATGAACTTGTCAGCTGTCAGGTCAGATCGGTTCAGGTAGCCACGTGCCAGACCCGCGCCGCTAATGTACAATTCACCCAGCACGCCCACTGGCACAGGGTTGAGGTTGGTGTCCAGCAGATAAATCTGCGTGTTGGCGATCGGATGTCCGAGCGGCATGATTCCATCCACCGTTTCGATGCGTGCCACACTTGACCAGATGGTCGTCTCGGTCGGCCCGTACATATTCCATAGCGAATTCGAACGAGCTAGCAGCAAACTCGCCAACGCGCACGAAAGCGCCTCGCCACCACACAAGACCTTCAGCCGTTCTGTCGTTGCCCAACCAGCATCAAGCAGTAGCCGCCAGGTAGCAGGTGTGGCTTGCATGATGGTTACGCCACTTGTTTTCAGTCGTTCGCGCAGGCGAAATCCGTTTGCCGCTATCTCGCGAGACAATACTTCCACTTGCGCTCCGACGATCAGTGGAAGATAAAGTTCCAGTCCGGCGATATCGAAAGATAATGTCGTGACCGACAGCAGACGATCTTCCGCTGTCAGCCCGGGTTCACGGATCATCGAGACCAGGAAGTTCACCACGCCACCCTGCAGTACCTGCGTGCCTTTGGGCCTGCCTGTTGAGCCTGAGGTGTAGATGACATACGCCAGGTTTTCGGGGCTGCTAGCGGGATGAAGATCGCTAGCAGCCCCCTGGCTGATTTCCGTCCAATCTGCGTCTATACGGACCAGGCGGGCGCGATGTTCCGGCAGGGACTCAACGAGACGCTCTTGGGTCAGCAAGACGGACAGGCCCGAATCGTCCAGCATGTATGCTAAACGGTCTGGTGGGTAGGCAGGGTCGAGAGGAACGTAGGCGCCGCCCGCTTTGAGGATGCCGAGCAAGCCCACGATCATCTCGAGCGAGCGCTCCATGCAGATGCCCACCAGCACATCCGGTCCCACACCCTGATTGCGCAGATAATGGGCCAGTTGGTTAGCTCGGGCATTGAGTTCAGCATAGGTCAGCTGCTGATCTTCGTATATCACCGCCACGGCTTCAGGGGTTTTCTCCACCTGAGCTTCGAACAGCTCGTGGATGCACTTGCGCGCAGCCTGCGGATACTCGGTTTCGGTCGCGTTCCAGGTAATGAGCTGCTGATGCTCAGTTTCAGTCAGCAGAGGCAGATCCATCAGGCGCTGTTCAGGGTTGGCGACGATGCTTTCCAGCAGGGTTTGAAAGTGCCCGACCATGCGCTCAATGGTCGCGCGCTCAAACAGGTCGATGTTGTACTCCGCGATGCCAAGCAGCCCTTCTTCAGTCTCTTCAAAGTACAGATCTAGGTCGCTGTTGGGGGATGATTCGTTGCGTTCCTGCCGCAGCCATTCGATGCTTAGTCCAGGGAGTTCCGCTTTTGGCAGCGGAGTATTTTGGAGCACGAGCATAGTGTGGAAGAGTGTTTTCTGCTTGGCGAGCCCAGCCTGCAAGCTTTCCACCAGCGTGTCGAAGGGCAGATCCTGGTTAGCGTGAGCTTGGGCTGTGATCTCATGGACCTGCCTGAGCAAGTCCTGGAAAGTTGGATTGCCATGCAAGCGGGTACGCAGGACGAGGATATTGATGAAGACGCCAATCACCGCTTCGATCTGGGCCCGATTGCGGTTGGCAGAAAATGTACCAACGCTGATGTCTTCAAGGCCACTGTAGCGCATTAGCAGGACGTTGAATGCCGCCAGCAGGATGCCGAAGAGCGTGGATCCACTTTCCTGGCTCAGGGTTTTGAGCTTTTGCGTCAGGGTGGCAGGGTATGTGAAGCTCAAGCTTCCGCCGTGCACAAGTTGCCAGTTACGTCGATGGCGATCTGTGGGCAGGCTGGCACTCTCTTCCAGCCCTGCCAGTTGCTGCTGCCAGTATTTGCGTTGTTTTTCAAGCGCGCCATTTTGCAGTTGCTGACGCTGCCAGATTGCAAAGTCGGCATACTGGATGAACAGGTCTGGGAGGGGCGATGGCTGGTTTCCGACAAAAGCCTGGTAGAGTGCAGTCAGTTCATTGACCAGCACGCCCATGGCCCAGCCATCTGAGATGATATGGTGCAGGGTTAGGACAAGGGTATGTTGTGTTTCGTCTAATTGAATCAGCAAAGCGCGGATCAGGGGACCTTCGGACAAGTTGAAAGGGCTTTGGGTTTCGCTGGCGATCTGCCGTGTCACTTCAGACTCAGGCCGCTTACGTAGATCGATGAAGCGCAATGGTGTGCTAAAAACCGGGGTAATACGCTGGAAGGGCTGGCCATCCGAGTCGACTGGAAAGCTGGTGCGCAGGACTTCATGCCGACTCACGGCACCCTCGATGCTCTTTTCCAAGGCGCTGCGATCCAGTTTTCCCCAAAGCCGCACGACGGCGGCCATGTTGTATGCAGGGTTGCCAGGGTTGAGGCGATCGAGAAACCATATTGGTTGCTGCGCAAAAGATAGCGGTGGATTGCCGTCCCTCACAACAGGTTGTATTGTAGTGATGGTCTTTACGGTTTCAACATTGTTCAGGAATGCCAGAATTTCAATTTTACGTTTCTTCAACTCAACCTGTAATTCCGGCGTGAGCACTCCGGCAGGCGCATTGATGCGCAACTGATTGTCAGCCACCCAAATGCGCACATCAAGATTGCGCAGTGAGGAGAGAAACTCAATTATGGTTTGTTGTGCCATAGTGCTATTCCTTTTCCGGTAAATTGCTTTTCGACAGTGATGGAGAACGCTCTATTTACTCCAAATGTTGAGTGGTTACCGCTATTTTTGACTCTGCTACATTTGAGCTCGCCGCTCAGGGCGTTAATATCAGTATTGCATTGGCGTTCTTCTCCACCGCAGCGCGTGTGAACGGCATAGAACGATATTCAACTTTTTGCCACATGGATATTTGATCCTTGAAATTTGGATGAAATAAATGCCCGCTCTGGCCGGTAGAGTTGACGTCTAACATCAGGTCCCAGTCACTCAGATCAATGATCATTCGTTGGGATGTGCCATGAAAAGCATTAAAGGGCTGATCGGGCCAGCTATACCAGGATTGATTCACAGTGGACAAGCCTCCCGACGATGCGACAGGGCCGCCGTTAACAAGTGCGTCTATTACAGGAATACCACTTTCTCCCAATGGATCATTGATAAAAGTGGTAGTGTGCACCTTGCCCCATTGCCATTGATCTGGATCCTCACCATAGCGATCGCTTAACCACTTAACTGCATCCGCAAAACTGCGCTGCACAATCTCATCACGCGTTTCTTGCTGTGTTGTGTTTACATCGTCAAACCAGGAAGTCTTTGGATCAGCCATCCACTCAAGTAAGGTTGTCTCACCAGTAGGAGTATCCTGCTGATACCACTTTGCTAAATCGTCACCTAAATCATCGCTCAGGGTGTTATATATCATGAACTGGTACCAGGTCTCGAAAATCGAGGCACCCACGCGATCTGTTTCAAGATACAAGTCCCAGGTTTTCAGTTGCGCCAATGTCTTGGTCTGGAGTTCGTTCTCAGGCTTGATTATTGCCAACAGCATAGGATGCAAGGCTTCTGCGGAAAGTGAGTAGGTATCTGCTTGGATAGTGCGCATATCGGCTGGGGTAAGTTTCTCAGACTGGAATAGCAGGTTATTGATGCGAAGGGCCCGATAACCCGGGAAATATTTGTAGGATAACTGATAAGGATAATCGTCAGGAGTTACCTGATTGTTCGCCGTGGCAACGAATCCGTCTTGTGGATTCAGAAAAGCAGGTAATTCATCATAAGGGACAAATCCCTGCCATTCATATTCTCCAGTCCAGCCAGGCACGGGCACAATGCCCTGATGCTTTGGCTCACGGATGGGGATCAGCCCCGTAGCCTGATAACCAATGTTTCCTTCCACATCTGCATAGACCATGTTCTGGCTGAGCGCGTCCCAATCCTGCAGAGCGGCATGAAACTCATTCCAGTTACTCGCCAAATTGAGCTGAATGAGGGAATTGAAGACCTTGTTTCCTTCATACAAGTTCCAACGTAAGGCCCTCGGCTCTTCATCATTTTTTACTACCCCTATAAGGTTCATGATGGGTCCATGCCGGGTGAGAAAGATGGTGAAACTGACTGGCTGGGCGCCTTTCACCTTGATCGTTTCTGCAATAGTCTCGAGTTTGTACCATTGGCCTATAAACTCGTACTGCGTCGGATTTTTCTGATCATCAAGCTTTTCAATGTAATAATCCTGAACATCAGGATCCAGATTTGTGCCACCCCAGGCAATACGCTCGTTGTGGCCGAAAATAATCAATGGCACGCCAGGGACGGTGAACCCCATGCTATTGAAGCGCCCGCTATGTAAGCCGTTTTCGTACCAGACGGATGGCATCTGCAAACCCAGGTGCGTGTCATTCGCCAGAAGGGGTTTACCAGTTGCGGTGCGGCTTCCGTGAACAACCCAGTTATTGCTCCCCCAACTTAAAAAAGGTTTGGCACCTAACCATTTCTTTACAGTTGCAAATTCCTCGGGCGTGTTCTTCAACCAACCATAACTGTTCACACCCTCAGGAACAATAAAAGGCATGTTTTTGTCAGGTTGAAATAATTCCTCGGCAGCAGATTTGCCTATTTGGGCGACCACCTGCGCCCGCAATCGTTCTTCGTCCAGATTGAGACTCATATCAAGAGCAAGTATGTTTCCGACCAACATTGAGTCAACCGATGTCCAGGGTGTAGGAGAAATCCCTAAAATAGTGTATTCCAATGGCAGGCGGTCGCGGTGGGTCTCGATATAGGCATTCACTCCCCCTGCATAAGCATCTAATACAGTACGCGATTCGCTGTTCAGATCCGGAAAAGACTGTTCAGCGGCGCGTCGTAACCCAAAGGTACGCATATAGCGATCAAGGATCACAGTCTGTTCACCGACTATCTCGCTCAATGTCCCACTACCCAGGCGCCGCATCATCTCCATCTGCCATAGACGGTCTTGTGCATGAACATATCCCTGCGCAAAAAACAAATCATGCTCGTTTTCCGCATAAATATTTGGCACTCCCCATTTATCTCGAAAAACCTCTACAGGAGCTTGCAAGCCAGAAGCCTGAATTGTCCCACTGGTCTGCGGCCAGGAACGGAATACCAGACAGGTGGCTGTTGATGTCAGGATTATGGCCAGAATGAGCAGCCCCACCGTGATCCGAGCAAGCCACTTGCGAACGCGTTTCATTGATTTTCCGTCCTTTCATACTTTGTATATATATCTGAATAGCTGCCAGAGGCTTCGAACGCCTGCTCGCCCCGAGTCATTGAGACGTTAGTGAAAGCACGGAGCAGGCAGGATAGCAAGCTGTTCCACTTATAGCGCAATCTCCTGCCGGCCATCTTTCTCAGAATCATTTTGCTCTTGCGTGGCCCATCGAATCGTTGCAATGTATTCTGCCAGGAAAGCCACGGTAGGCTGTTCGAACAGATTAGTCAACGGTAAATCCATCCCAAATGCCTCGCGCATGCGCGAAACGATCTGAACGGCCAGTAAAGACTGGCCTCCCAACTCAAAGAAGTTGTCATGAATCCCCACGGTTTCAAGGCCAAGGAGTACCCGCCATATTTCTGCAATTTTCCCCTCAATCTCATTCGTGGGAGCGACATAGGGAGTAAGAAGATTCGGGCGGGCGTGAAACACAATCGGTCTATCTGTTTGAGATTGAGCAATATCCGCTTCGTGGGCAACCCACTGTCGTAAACGGACATGCAGATCAGCTGTTGAAGTGATGATTTGAGCAGGATCGCTGCAAGCCAGGATACGCTCAAAGGCATCTACGCCCTCCTCAGGCAGGATGGACAGGGCATCCTGCCGGTCGCTAAACGATGACTTGGGCGCGTCTGGAAGCTTCCAACTATCCCAATTGACACTAATCCAAGGAGGAGAACTCGCGCGGTTATGTCTGCGCACAAAAGCATCGACATAGCTAAAAATCGCCGCGTACGTTACCAGTCCCAGGCCGCCCAGGATCGAGGATAACGATGATGTAACCAAACAGAAATCCAAATCCTTATCTGCCAGAACTTCGGCCAATGCCTGCAGCCCACCTGCACTGACGTCAAACCAGGTTTCGTATTTTTCTTTACTGGCCTCGTTTAGAGAACAGAATTCTGCCTTGCCAAAACCAGCGATCGTGTAGATCACACCATCCAGATGGCCAAATTTGGTTTCTGCCTGTGCAACGACAGCTTGCAGATGTTCTGTAGTGATTACATCCGCCTCGATGACGAGCGTATTTGCTCCTGAAGATTTCAGCGCCTCTGTTTCAGGAATGGAACTGCCGGGGTCTCGAACCAGGGTAACATGTGCCGCGAAATTATTTGTCAGGTGTTTTGCCAAAACGGAACCGACTCCGTCCAGTCCGCCCAGAATCAGGTAGGAGCCTCCCTTTCGTAGGCGTGTGCCAGCATCGCAGGCGGATGGGTTTGCCAGCCGGGCCGGCTCGTAGGTTTGCACCCAGCGCTGGGTACCGCGATACGCTACCACTGTTTCACTGGCGCTTGCGGTCAGCTCAGTATATAACCGTCTTACCAGCTTCTGCTTTTCCCAGTCTGCCGGTTGAGTCCAGACGATATCGACATTGCGGCAGACAATGGCGGTATTTTCCTGCGAGATCACTTTTGCCGCGCCCAGGAGCGCGGCCTTTTCTACATGCAGGGCATCGTCTTCAGAGACTTCATGCAAACCGTTGGAAACGATCGTCAGCGATAATTTATTGGCGAAGGGATGCCCTCCCAGGCTTTGAGCAATAAATAATAGGCTCAAGAATCCGATGTCATGCACCGAAGCATCAGGTTCGTTTTTTGTCATACTCCATAAATGTACAATGTACTGCGGATACTGTTCCCGTTTGAGAAGTTCCGCTAGCAAAGTTTCGTAGTCTGATTTTTGACCCGGGTTCAAGCGATAGATATTTTCTTTTTCTTGAGCAAACGTTGTTCCCGCTCGCACAGCGACCACTTTGTGGCCGGCCTGCTCGAGTTGCTGTGATAACTCTTCGCCCAGGCCGCATTCATCAACGAAGAACAGCCAGTTGGAAATCTCTTGTGCAACAGCCTGGCGAGGTAACAATGAACGCCTCCACGAAGGAATATAGAACCAGTCGGCGATATCTGCTTTCGTTACCTTGAGTGCATCCTTGGGTATTTGCTGAGACGCCGCCGAATTCCCATTGCCGGGTTCAATCCAGTAGCGCTTGCGCTCGAAAGGATAAGTAGGCAAAGGAAGCCGGTGCCGTTTCTCATACGCGTGAAATCCATACCAATCCACATGCACGCCAGCAAGCCAGAGCCGGCCTAAAGTAGACAGGATCGCATTCACAGCAGACAAGGACTGCGATGACTGTTCCAATGAACTCAGAACAACCTGTTGCGCCACTTTTTCAGGATGAACACTTATCAGATTATATAAAGTCTGTCCCGGTCCAACTTCGAGCAGCACTTGTTCTGATTCTTTGAGCAGCACCTTCACCTTGTCAGCGAATGAGTCCGGACGAGAAAGAAGCTTATTCCAATAGGCAGGATCTGTGACTTCTTTCTCCGTGAGCCAGTCTTTTGTGACTCCGGATACCCATCGGATTTCAGGCGACTGCAAATCGCTTTGTGCTACGGGCCTGATTTCAGCAATCAGTGCCAGGGCCGCTTCGAGCGAAAGCGCACCCGACAGGCAGGCGGCTGCCAATTCGCCCACTCCATCGCCAACCATGCCCTGAGGTCCTACTCCCCAGGCCTGCCACAATTTAGCCAGGGCATACTCCCAGGCAAACAAGGCAGCCCGGGCCACAGCAGGTGCCTGCAACGCTTGTTCCGCCTGTTCAATTTCTGAAGGGTTTGGGTAAAGAACCTTTTGTAGATCCAGCTTGAATAGTGGCTGGGCAATTTCAGCGCAGACGGTGATCTGTTCGCGGAAAACCGGCTCGTTCTGATAAAGCTCCTGTCCCTGGTTGATCAATTTCTTCTCCGCCGCGGGGAATAGGAAAGCTACCGGCCGATTCTTGCTCTGCTGGAAAAGAGTCATCAGGCGCGTCGGCTCCTGACCCGACAATGCAGCAATGGCTTCCTGAACGTCATTGCACAACAGCGCCCGACGATAAGCAAAATCGTGGCGACCTACTTGCAGGGTAAAGGACACATCAGCAAGGTTGTCATCCAAATGTTCTTTTAGATAGTTGGACAAGTTTTCAGTCTGTTGCTCAAGGGCTGTGGAAGTTTTCGCTGAAAGGATGATTAATTGCAGTGCCCTGGATTTTCCTGATGGCTCAATCCTGGGCGCTTCCTCAACAATCATGTGAACATTCGTGCCGCCGATGCCGAAGGAACTGACCCCTGCCCGACGCGGAAGTCCATTGGTTTTCCAGTCGGTCAACTTCGTAACCACATAGAAGGGGCTATTTGCAAAATCAATCTCCGGGTTTGGCTCGTCGAAATTCAGGCTGGGCGGAATCTGGCCATGCTGTATGGCCAGCACCGTCTTGACCAAGCTCGCTACACCACCAGCATTGACGAGATGACCGATATTGGTTTTCACTGAGCCAATGGCGCAGTATTGTTTGCCTTGCGCACCATTCCCTCGAAAAGCCTGGGTCAAGGCAGTCACCTCAATCGGGTCTCCCAGACGTGTGCCGGTGCCGTGGGTTTCTACATAAGTGATCGTTTCCGGATCCACGTCCGCCAGCGCGATCGCTTCAGCAATTACTTCGGCCTGTCCCTCTACGCTGGGAGCGGTGTAACTGTATTTAATGGCACCATCATTGTTGACAGCAGTAGAGCGCAGCACAGCATGGATATGGTCACCGTCTTTTATTGCATCCTCGAGACGCTTCAATGCCACCAGGGCGATACCGCTGCCGCTGACCGTACCGCTGGCTTTGGCATCAAACGCGCGGCAATGTCCATCCGGGTCGCCTATTCCGCCTTCTTGGTAGAAAAAAGCTTCATTGCGTGAAATCTGCAATGAAATTGCTCCAGCCAGCGCCATGTCAGATTGATAGTTCAATAAGGCTTGGCATCCAAGGTGAATGGCCAGCGCACCTGATGAACACAGCGTGGCTACGCTCAAACTGGGTCCTCGGAGGTTCATCTTGTACGAGACGCGCGTAGCGATGAAGTCTTTATCGTTGGTGATCATGGTCTGGAAGCTTGAAGTTGTTTCTCGCAGCTTAGGATTCGTCAACACATTGCGCATCAGGTAGGTGCTCAAGTTGGCGCTGCCATAGACGGCTACTCGGCCCGCATAACTTTCGGAGTCGTAGCCGGCCTTTTCCATGAGTTCCCAGGCGCATTCCAAAAAAAGACGATGCTGCGGATCCATAAGCTCGGCTTCCCGGGGCGGAATGTTGAAGAACTCGGCGTCGAACATATCCATATCATCAATGATTCCATCCGCACCGACATAGCGGGGATTGTTCTGCAAAGCCTGATCCAGGTCCGAGTTAGTCAAGTCATCCGGTGTAAAAAAGGTAATGGATTCAACCCCATCGCGTAAGTTTTTCCAAAACTGGTCGGTACTTTTTGCACCGGGAAAGCGCCCCGTCATGCCGATAATTGCAATGTATTCACCTGTTTTTTCATCGTAGTTTATTCCGTCAGCCATAATCGTGCTCCTATTTTTGTTTGGATCTTCATCTTTTAGACGGGCGCTCATCTTACTATTTGATCACTCACATACAGTGCACATCCTGAATCGTTGTCACACAAGCCACCAACCAACAGCCGGTACAGAAATGGATGTAGTTTTCACTACTCTACCAGGCTTTTAGGTAACCATGCCTTCCCACAGATGCTGCATTTCGGGGCTGGTACGCAGGAGTTCGTCGAGTTTGCCTTCGGCGACAACCCGACCAGCTTCGAGAATAAGGATATGATCAGCGTGCTGAAGAACTGCACGCCGATGCGAAACTGCCAAACAAGCCGGGGCCTTGTGATCGTCGGTTCGACCCGGCGGAAGTAATCTTTCCCAGAGCTTTTGCTCGGTTTCCACATCCAGCGCGCTGGACAAATCATCAAATACCAGCAATTCCGGCTTGTGCACAAACATGCGGGCGGCGGCACTGCGTTGTATTTGTCCTCCAGAAAGCTTGGCACCTCGGGCCCCGATCGGAGTGTCGAGTCCCTGCTCGAGCGCCGCGATATCGGTTTCAAGAACAGCAGAATGAATGGCTCGGGGAAGTTCTGTTTGCTCTTCTGGTATGCCAAGTAAAATGTTTTCTCGCAGCGTATCACTAAATAAACGCGGCACTTGAGCCGTGTAAGCGCTGCGAGGCGGCACAAAAAAGGATGCCGCGTCCAATACCAGCTCTCCATTCCAAAGAACTTCGCCGGTATTTTTGGGGAGCAAACCCAATAACACTCTTAGCAAAGTGGACTTCCCTGAACCAACACGCCCGGTGATTACGGTGAAGGAGCCAGGAGTAAGTTTGAAGCTGACGTTTTCAATGCCATGTTGTGATCCCGGAAAAAGGTAACCCAACCCTGATACAGTAAGCTCCGTCAAACTACTTTCGCCACTTGGAACAGCGACAGATGCCGCCTTGGGCTCCTTTTCCGGGTCAATTGCCACAACTTGAATTAACGCGTTAGGGGCCGCGTCGGGGACTAAATGCTCCATTCGGATAACAGAAACACTCGTTTGTTTATACCTTGCCCAAAATGAGCCCAGAAAACCAACGGATCGATTCACGATATCAAGGTAATATACAAACAAGGTCAGATCGCCTATTGTGAGCTCGCCTGCGTGGAGAGCTTGCGAAGCCATGAGAAGAACAACCCCAACACCCAGGTCCACCGAATGCCTGAAAAGCGAATCCAGAATCTCGCTGAAAACACGATCCTTCAAGGCTGATTTTCGGCGCTCCTCGTTACGGCTTTCGAAGCGTTCAACGATTCTTTTCTCAGCATTATTTACCTGAATTGCCTGAACGGCATCGAAGGTTTCAGCGATGAACCCACTGACCATGCCACTGGTCTGGCGGGCAAGCCTGCGATAATGCTCGACACGTCGTGTCGCAAGACGGGCGATAACCATAATGAGAATCATCGGCAGGATTGCAACCAGGAGAATCATTGGAGAAATGCTCAACAGGATCAGCATGGCAATCACTGCAAACAATCCATTTGAAATCAGATCACTGACAAATAATGCCAGGCGAGGCACACCTTCTGCATCCTCACGGAAGCGACTGATCGCTTCGCCGGTAGATTCTTGCAGGGCACATGCTCCCGGGCGTCGCAAGATATTTTCAAGCATATTGCGCTGCAATAAACTTTGTCCCTGGCGTATGAACGATGTGCTCAAATGAACAGTGCTAAACATTCCAATAGCTTGACCGAGGCCACTGCCGATTAATAAAGCCGTCAATCCCCATAGATCGAAATGTGCTTGCGCGTTGTGTGTAGCCAGATTGAAAAACTCACGCATTGCCAGTCCCGGGATGAGCCAAGCTAGCATCAGCACGCATCGGGCCAGTGTGATCAGAAGATATCTGCCAAGCTGAAACCGAATCACTCCCCACATATATTTCCAGGTTAGGAACTTGCCGGTAGGAACGCCCGCGCCTGCTATCGTACTCATGCCAGCACATCTTCCAAACCGGTTTGCAGCAAACGGTAAAAATAAGAATTGTGATCGTTGGCAAGCGAGGCGCGTTCTCCAAATTCCAGAACTTGACCAGCCTCGATGATTGCAATGTAATCTACCCGTTCCACAGTGCGCAGGCGGTGCGCCACGATAATACCGGTTCGGCTTTCCAGCACTTTATCGATTGCCTGGTCGATGCGCTGCTCTGTAACAGGATCCAGACGTGAAGAGGCCTCATCCAGGATAACTAGTCCAGGGTTGCCTAGAAAAACACGCGCGAAAGCGAGCAATTGCGCTTCACCGGCTGAAAGCTGATTGCTCCCGGCGCTCACGCGCGTATCCAGACCCTCGGGCAAAGATGCCAACCATTCTGAAAGCCCAAGTTCGGCCAGCGTACAAATAATATTTTCGTCAGCAATATCCCGATTAAAAAATGTCACATTATCGCGCACGGAAGCATCAAACAGTTGCACGGCTTGAGTCACCATGGCAATCCGCTGGCGAAGATGATCCAGCTCCACCCGGCACAGTTCGACTGGGGCAGTGTTCCGTGTGTCAACGCCAGTTTCCAGGGAAATGTTTCCACTTATGGGATCGTACAAGCGAAAAAGCAGACGTGTCAGGGTTGTCTTTCCACTGCCGGTCCGGCCCAATAGTCCCATGGTCTTTCCGGCAGGTAAGCGGAACGAGACATCGCACAGGACAGGGGCATGTTCACTGTAATGGAAGGTCACGTTGTCAAACGAAATCCCTAAAGAACCTTCGGGCAGATAAACCGGGGTTGGCGGGCTCTCGATCTTGCTCTTAGTTGCCAATAAAGCCTGGACTCTTTCAAGGCTTGCGACTGCTTGCTGGAAATTTTGGATCTCGTTCGTCAAATCGGAAAAACGTTGAAACACAAAGAATGTAAAGTAGAGGATCAGATAAGCGGCGCCGATGGTGATCTGGCCCGCTTCCAGCAGAGAATAACTCATGGAAATCGCCACAATTTGCCCAACGGCATATAACCCAATCCAAACCATAAAAATGGATGCATTGGCAGTCGCACTTTTGACATCTGCTTTCTGGCGGAACTGGTTAAGCTTAAGCAGCTTGCGAATGGAATAGGATTCTGCGCCGCAGGAACGGATATCTTCCGTGCCGGAGAGTTGTTCCTCTAATAGCCCAAATACATCGGCGCTAGCCTGGCGGCTTATTTTCCAAAAGGGAACGCCCATTCGTTGCAGCGCAAGCATTGCAACCAAACCGAATACCAGGTAAGCCAAAACCGCGCCAGAAACGCCCATATCGATGATTGCCAGAGTGACCAGTGCACCAATCAAAAGCAGACCATTCCCAAGAATGCTGATTGCAAATCTGGAAAAAAAGTTGGCAAGAGCAAGCAGATCCCCATCGATGCGCTCAATCATTTCGCCGGGTGTGTGTCGTGTATGAAAAGACATATCTAATTTCAGGCAATGAAGGATTAGATCGGCGCGTAATTGGTTTGTCGCCCGCCAGCCCACATCTTCCCCAATGTAGACGGCAGAAATGCCAACCAGTTGGGTAAGTAACGAGATACCTAAAAATGCCAATCCGGCCATCAGCATCAGTTGGACATCTCCGCTCGTGGTGAGGGTATCGATGAAGTAACGGATAATCTGCGGGTTGACAAGCTGCAAACCAATAGCGGCAAGAACCAGGATGGCAAGTAAACTAACTTTAAACTTGACTGGTTTAAGGTGTTTGCGGAACAGATTTAGATATGGCTGCATTATTAAAAAGTTCTCTGGCCGCTGATGCCACGCATGGCGATCAACGTTTGCTTTGCTTCAGCATCTTCTGCTTGCGCATTTGCATGGCTTCTTTTTGTTTGCTGGTGCGTTCGCGCACAGCATCAAAGGAAGGTTCCTTCGCCTTATTGTCAGCTTGGCCAAGCTGCTGACCCAGCATGGCAATGGTGGGGTATTGCATCAGATTGGCGACTGACATATCATGCTCAAAAGTCTCGAGAAACTTGGCATGGACACGTGTGATCAGCAGGGAGTCGCCGCCCAACTCGAAGAAATTGTCATGCACGCCAACCTGTTCGATCCCAAGCACTTCCTGCCATATTTCGGCTAGCCTTTGCTCTATTTCGTTGCGAGGGGCAGCATAAATCGTCATCAATTGTGGGCGAGGATGACGCGGCCGGGATGCAGCTTGTTGTGTATCTCCTGAGATCAGTGCTTTGCTAACGGCACGGCTTTGCTCGATGCGCGCTAGCAGATTGCGGGTCGAGACGATCACTCTTGATAAACCGCTGGACAAGACCCGGTCAAAGATCTGGATACCTTCAACAGGTGACACGCTTTCAATGGATGACACACCATCAATTAGTCCCCTGGTCAAACCATCATCGAAAAAATGATCAGGAGAAGTGCCAGACTGGGTGGGGCCAAGCTTGGCAGTATCACCGATCTTTACAACGGTAAATTCTTCAATGCTCACCAACTCTTTGCCTTGTTCATCCAGCAATGCAAGGTCAAAGCTCAGGGTAAGACTGCCAGATGGATGCTTACCGGCAAAACGAGCGTAACTATAGAATTTCAGCGGCAATGGCCCATTCATCCTGAGGCGCTTATAAGAGAGCGGAAGATAACTGCCCTCGCTTTTGAAAAGGCGCAGGAAGCTGGCAGCAAAATCGAGCAGCGCCGGATGCAGCTTGTATACGTCCATATCGGTGCTGAACCTCTCGGGCAGTTCAAAGAAGCCCAATCCTTCCTGCGTGCCCAGCCAGGCCCATTTCAACGTTGTCCAGCGTGGGCCGAATTCCATCGAACGAAGTTCAGTGCCGGTTTCATCAGCGATCAGGATCGAGGAAATTGGATCGGTCCGATCGCGTTCTGTCCCGCTCATCAGAGTGCCGCGCTCCAAACGGAAATGTCCCAGGCGGGTTTGCTCCAGCGGAGCCTGGATATCACGCTCGCTGCAATGTTCCTTGATCTCAACCAGGTCTCGCTGCGGCAATTCTGAGTCCTTCAGAGGGAAGATTGTTCCCTGGGCATGTTCCTGCCAGTCCTTGGTATCCGCCTTACTCATCACCGAGAAGGCAAAGCCGTTGCTACGTTTCTTGAGCAGCGTGTGGACTTCCTTCTGTTCAGCGCCTTCCAAAATCAATGGCTTGAGGAAGACTACGTCATGAAATTCCATGACGCTCAGGCCGGTATGCGCTTCGAAAGCAACGCGTGCCATCTCCAGGTAAGCCGTTCCCGGTAGAGTCGGTTTGTTCAATACCCAGTGCTCGTTCAACTCCCAATGTGTGCTGACTTGCACCTGGCTCATAAAAATATCAGCATCGTCGTTAATGGTCTGGCGCCAGCTGACCAGGGGATGGTGATTTTCCTGGAGCACTTTCCCTTCGCCCGCTCTGTCTGATCGGTTCCGGGCTGCCTCAGCAGCCATACCGGCCTCGCGCCAAGTCTCCCAGTTGATGTCAATGACAGGTAGCTCGGGATGCGCATGGACAAAGGCATCGAGAAAGGCATTCGCCGCAACATAATCCACCTGCCCAAGGCGACCGACAATCGCGTTGATGGATGAACACAAAACGATGAAATCCAGGAGTTGATTTTTAAGGGCTTCCACCAGATTCAAGGTGCCTTTTACTTTGGCAGCCATCACAGACTCGGCCGTCCCGCGCGTTCGCAACTGGAGCATGCCTCCACCGGGAACGCCGGCAGCATGAATGACGCCGTGAATTGGCCCAAATTGCGCCAGCAATTGGGTGACGGCTGAATGCATTTGAGCAAGGTTAGTGATATCGGCCTGAATGATCAGCACCTGACTGCCCAGTTGTTCAATTTCCTGAACTTTGCAGATTTTCTGGCTGACAGAGTTTCCTTCATTGTGACCTGCCAGCCAGGCGGCCCATTCTTCTTTATCGGGTAGACCGGTCCGGTCCAGCAATGCCAGGTGGGCCTGCACTGTTTGCGCCATATGTTTGGCCAGGGTCAGCCCCATACCGCCCAAGCCGCCGGTAATCAGATACGTTCCTTCCTTTCGCAGATGTGCGGCCGTTTCTTTTGGCTCTTCCAGTCGCACAGGTTCGAACGTCTGAACCCAGCGGTGCTGGCCGCGATAAGCAACCATGGCATCGCTCGATTCAGCCTGGATTTCTGTCATCAGCATATCGACCAGTTTTGCCGGGATGCCCCCTTCAGGGGGTGGAAGAACAATATCGACACTATGGCAGCTCAGCTGTGGGTACTCCAGCGGGATAATTTGGACCGGGCCCAATAGAGCAGCTTTTTCAGGCTGAATCTGTTCTTCGCCGTTAACTTCCTGCAGATGATTGGAAAGCACAATCATCTGAATTTCCTCGGAAATATTCCCTTTCCCGAGGGCTTGTGCCAGGAACAGCAGGCTGTAAAAACTTCGATCCATGAACCGGTTCAGGTTTTGCTCATCTCGCGTGGTTAGGCTGTCCAGGCTTACATTCCACAAATGGAGAATCCCCTGAGGCAGTTTTTCCTGCCGACGTAAATCGTCCAGCAAGGCATCATAACCTTCCGCCACGTCGGGGTTCAGGCGATAGGTGAGATCGTTTACCTTCGTAAATTCAGGACCAGCATGGATGACGATGACTTCCTGTCCACTTTGTTCCAATCGCTCTGACAGTTGCGCGCCCAGCTTGCACTCGTCGGTAAACAGCAACCAGCGAGTCGATTTGGCCTGATCCTGACCTGTACGCGCCAGAGCAGAACGCTTCCAGGATGGGATATAGAACCAATCGGCCATATCGGCCATTTTCATGGCAGCTTTCGCAGCTTGAGCCTCAGTTGTACCGGCATCTACCCAGAAGCGCTGACGCTCAAACGGGTAGGTCGGCACGGGCAGTCGTCGACGCTGCTCCCCGGCGTAAAAGCCCGCCCAGTCGATGGAGACTCCAACAAGCCAAAGTTTGCCTATACAGTTAATCAGAAAGGCAGAATCCGATTGCTGGTCGTGCGGATGGCGCAGGGAGGAAAGAATGACGTGATCCGCTCCCTTGGCCGGATGGCGCGCCGCGAGGGTGTTCAGAGTCTGGCCGGGGCCGACTTCGAGCAGCACCTGATGAGGGTCACGGAATAATTTTTCCACGCCCTGGGCAAAGCGCACTGCCTGACGCAGGTGACTGGCCCAGTAAGCAGGGTCGCAGGCCTGCTCAGCGGTCAACCAATCACCACTAACATTAGACACAACAGGCAACTCTGGAGCATGCCGCGTTACCTGGGACACCTGCCTCTGGAAAGTATCCAGGATCGGGTCCATCATTGCCGAGTGAAAAGCATGCGAGATGTGCAGACGCTTAACGCCCACGCCTTTGCTGCTCAAGCGATGTTCGAGTTCTGCCACAGCCGCGTGCGGACCTGAGACCACGCACAGTTGGGTGGCGTTTACAGCTGCCAGCGAAAGCTGCTGACCCAGAAGGGGCAAGACTTCCTTCTCTGGCATGGGCACGGCCAGCATGGCTCCGCTGGGCAGCGATTGCATCAAACGGCCGCGCGCCGCCACCAACTCCAGAGCGTCCTCCAGCGAAAAGACCCCGGCCAGGCAAGCCGCTACGTACTCGCCGATACTGTGGCCGATCATGGCATTCGGCTGCAAACCCCAGGCCATCCATAAGCGAGCCATGGCATATTCGATCACGAAGAGCGCAGGTTGCGTGAAGCGGGTCTGGTTGAGCTGTTCGGTTGCCTGCGCCTCATCTTCGGATGCCGGGTAAAGTAGTTTGCGTAAATCCAGATTGAGGAATGGCAAAAGCATCTCGGCGCAGCGATCCACTTCCTGCCGGAAGAGCGGCTCCGTCTGATATAGGTCGGCGCCCATGCGGATGTATTGGGAACCTTGTCCAGTGAACATAAACGCCACCGGGCGTTCTTTCAATTCCTGAGACGCGCCTAATAGCTTGCGCGGATCCAACTCTTCCAGGGCCTCGATTGCTTCTGCATAGTCGCGGCAGATCAGAACGCGGCGGTGATTAAAAACGCGCCGCCCGATTTGCAGGGTATAAGCTACATCTGCCAGGCTTTGTTCCGGATGTTGTTTCAGGTGTGCGGCCAGACTGGTGGTTGCCGCGGCCAGGGCCGATTCGGTCTTGGCCGAAAGCACCAGCAATTGCCAGGGCCGGGATGTGCCGGAAGGCTGGGGGAGCGGAGCGGCTTCCAGCACGACATGCGCGTTCGTGCCGCCAACACCAAACGAACTAACGCCAGCGCGCAGGAGGGGCGGCTCGGGCTTCCATTCTGCAAGCCGGGTGTTGACGTAGAACGGGCTGTTTTCGAAGTCAATCCTGGGGTTGGGCGTTTCGTAGTTCAGGCTTGGGGGAATCATTTGATGCTGGAGTGCCAGGACGGTTTTGATGAGTCCGGTCACACCCGCGGCAGTATCCAGGTGACCAATGTTTGTCTTGACAGAGCCAATGGCGCAGAAACCTTTTTTGTCGGTGAGTCTGCGGAAGGCCTGGGTCAGGGCCGTCACCTCGATGGGGTCGCCGATCTCGGTGCCGGTTCCGTGCGCTTCGATGTAACCGATCGTCTCGGGGTCGACGCCGGAAATATCCAGCGCCTCAGAAATCGCCTCGGATTGCCCCTGAACACTGGGAGCAGTGTAGCCGACCTTGAGCGAGCCATCGTTGCTGATGGCAGAACCACGGATCACGGCGCAGATGGTGTCTCGCTGCGCAATTGCATCGGACAGACGTTTGAGCACCACCACGCCTACCCCGTTGCCGCGCACCGTACCTCCTGCGCGCGCATCGAAGGTCCGGCAATGACCATCGGGCGAGGCAATTCCGCGTTCCTGGTATAGGTAACCTGCCTTATGCGGCACGTTGATCGAGATACCGCCTGCTAACGCCATGTCACATTCGCCGGATAACAGACTCTGGCTGGCGAGGTGAATTGCTACGAGCGAACTGGAACAGGCAGTTTGCACATTAACACTCGGACCGCGCAGGTTGAGCTTGTAGGAAACACGCGTGGGCACGAAGTCTTTGTCGTTACCAATGAATGTCTGATAACCATCCGTCGTTTGCATGAATTGACGATTGGAGTTTAAATTGTTGAGCAAGTAGCTGTTGAGTCCTGCGCTGGCATACACCCCGATCCGGCCTGCATAATGTTCTGAGTCGTACCCAGCGCGTTCCAGCACCTCCCAGGCGCATTCAAGGAAAATACGATGCTGTGGGTCCAGGGTCTCCGCCTCGCGCGGGCTGTAGCCAAAGAAAGCAGCGTCGAAGGTTTCGATCCCCTCCAGCGGCGCGCCTGCGCGGACGAAGTTCGGATCCACCAGCAGGGCAGGATCGACTCCGGCAGCCGCCAGTTCTTCATCTGTAAATTGGCGGATCGATTCAATTCCCTGACTCAGGTTCTGCCAGAACTCATCGATGTTCGCAGCGCCCGGGAAACGACCTGCCATGGCAATGATGGCAATCCCGGCCTCTGGCTGCTCCATTCTTTTATGATGAGGCCGGGCGCGCCGTCCCTGTTGCGAGACTTCATGCCCGCTGTCCGCGCGCAGGTATTTGACCAGAGAGTCAATGGTCGGATATTGGAATAACTCGACCATGCTAATCTCACGCTTCAGAGCTTCGCGCAGCCGACGGTGCACCCGCGCCATCAGCAGCGAATGTCCGCCCAGGTCGAAGAAGTTATCGCGCGTGCTCACCTTTTCCAATTGGAGCGTTTCTTTCCAGATCCGGGCGATGGTCTGTTCAATTTCGCTGCGCGGCGCAATAAACTCCGCTTCCGGTGCGGTGTCTTCTTTTGGAAGCGGTAGTGCCTTGCGGTTGATCTTCCCATTGAAGGTCAATGGCAGGGCTTCCAGCGTGACAAATGCGGAGGGCAGCATATAGTCCGGCAGTTTTTCCTTTAAAAAGCTGCGCAGTTCACTGGGAGCAGGCGCTATCCCGTTCGCCAGAACCAGGTAGGCAACCAGACGTTTCTCACCCGGGGCGCCCCAGTCCTGGGCCAGGACCACGCTCGTTGTCAGAGCGGGGTGCTGGTTTAGCACGGACTCGATCTCCGAAAGCTCGATACGGAAACCGCGTATCTTCACCTGATGGTCGAGGCGGCCCAGGAATTCGATGAACAGTTGATCGTTTTCATCCAGGCGGAAACGCGCCAGATCGCCTGTGCGATACAGACGGGTTCCGCCTTCAATAGCGAATGGATTGGGGATGATTTTTTCGGCCGTCAGATCAGGGCGCTGAAAATATCCCTGGGCCAGACCGTCTCCGCCAATGACAAGTTCGCCGGGGACTCCGATAGGCACCAGGCTCGCGGAGCGATCCACGACATAGATTTGTGTGTTGGCAATCGGATGGCCGATGGCAATTGGGCCCTGGCCGCTTTCCAGCCGGCAGGTACTGGACCAGATGGTCGTTTCGGTCGGGCCATACATATTCCATAATTCGTCACAGCGTTCGACCAGCAGATTCGCCAGATCACGCGGTAACGTATCTCCGCCACACAGGATTTTGAGCCCTGGAGAACCGTTCCAGCCAACTTCCAACAATAAACGCCAGGTGGCCGGCGTGGCCTGCATACAGGTGGTTCCCGAACTGGACATCAGAGCAGAAAGCAGCGCCCCATCCATGCTCACCGCGCGGCTTGCCAGAACGAGGCGCGCTCCCACAACGAGCGGCAGGAACAATTCCAGCGCTGCAATATCGAAGGTCAGCGTCGTCACAGACAACAAGACGTCATCTTTATCTAATCCCGGTTCCCGACACATCGAATGTAGGAAATTAACCACCGAGCGATGTCGAATCTGCACTCCCTTAGGCGTGCCGGTGGAGCCGGAGGTATAGATAATGTATGCCAAATGATCGTTTGAAGACTGCTCTGCGAGGTTGGTGGGGGGATAAGCGGCAATAGCCGGCCAATCTGCATCGAAAGTAATTTTCTGCGCGCTGCACTCTGGTAAGTGTTTTGCCAGATGAGTTTGAGTCAATAAAATATCAGCCTGACTGTTGTCCAGCATGTAAGCCAGGCGATCTTTCGGATACATGGGGTCCAGCGGGATGTATGCACCTCCGGCTTTCAGTACCCCGAGTAAGCCGACCAGCATATCTATCGAACGTTCTACGCACAAACCGACACGCGCGCCCGGTTTTACACCTAGGGAGCGCAGGTAATGGGCTAACTGGTTGGCGCGCACATTAAGTTCACAATACGTGATCTGTTGTGTCTCAAAGATGACCGCGATATCCTCAGGGCTGCGTTCAACCTGCGCTTCGAACAGTTCATGAATGCAAGCCTGTTGAGAGATATCCACCTGGCGCTCATTCCAGGCGGCGATCATCTGTCTTTCGGAGTCTGGCAGCAATGGCAGCGCAGCTACCGATTGTTCTGGTTCGGCAACGATGCTGTTCAACAATATCTTTAATTGTTCCAACATGCGCTGAATGGTGGACTGTTCGAACAAAGTGCGGTTGTACTGAAGAGACAGTCCCAGGTCATCCACCGTTTCCGCTGCTGTCAGAGTTAAATCGAATTGGGCCGACTGCTGCTCGAGCGTCATCGATTCAAGTGGTAGGCCATGCAAATCAAGTTGGGTGCCCGGCTCATTGAGAGCAAAGGATGCCAGTTCCGGTTTGTTGATCAGGGGTGTCTTCTGTAGGGCGAACATGACCTGGAATATCGGCGAACGACTGGGGTCACGCTTGGGCTGCAGATGCTCGACCAGCAGATCAAAGGGATAATCCTGATGGGCAAAGGACTCCAGCACGGTCTGCCGTACTTGTGACAAGAAATCGGTAAAGGATAAGTTTTCGGAAAGATCAGCGCGCAATACCAGCGGATTGACGAAATATCCCATCAGGCGGGCAAGTTCGGCGTGGCTGCGTCCGGCAGTCGGAGAGCCAACCAGGATGTCGGTCTGACCAGTATAGCGATACAAGAAAACCTGGAAGGCCCCCAGCAGGGTCATGTATAGCGTGGCTCCCTGACGTTGGCTCAGGTCTTTTAGTTGATGCGCCAATTCAGCGCCTAATCGAATCGATTGTGAACCGCCGTCATAGCTCTGGACGGGCGGGCGGGGATGATCAGTCGGCAAATCGAGGAAGGGGAGGTCACCACTGAGTTTCTTCATCCAATAGTTGCGCAGGTGTGTCCCTTCCGCTCCGGCCAAAACATCCGCCTGCCAGCGAACATAATCGGCGTAGCGCACGGGCAGCGGTTCAAGGATAAGAGGCTTACCGGCGCATTCCGCAGCGTAAAGCTGGGTGAGTTCATCCGCGAAGACAGCCAGCGACCAGAAGTCGGCAATGATGTGGTGTGCGGCCAGGAGGAGGATCGTCTCCTGGGCAGATCGGTTGAGCAGCATAACCCTCAGCAACGGGCCGTGCTCCAGATCAAAGGGATGCAGCGACTCCTGTGACAGGAAATCACTCAGTCGGGCATCGCTCCATGTGGAAGCATCTCTGATCTCGATGGGAATCTCCATCTGCTCGAGAACACGTTGGACAGGTTCTTCTCCCAGTACAGGGAAGATAGTCCGCAAACCCGAGTGGCGCGGGGTCAGTACCTGGAGGGCGCGCTCCAGACAGGGAATAGTTAGCGCAGTGCGGATGCGCACTGCGCTGGTGATGTTATAAGCGGCACTGCCGGGAGCCAGTTGGTGTAAAAACCAAAGCGCTCTTTGCCCGTGCGACAAAGGTGTATCAAGAAGGCTTTCCGTACTGGAGGCTGAGATGGCGAACAGACCTGGCGAAGAAAACTCAGGCCTGGAGCTGGCAAGCTGTGCCGCCAGTTCATTCAATGTGCTCCCTCTCAGGAACTCTACGATCGGCAGGGACACTTGCAACTCTGTTTCGAGGACATATTTCAATTCGATCGCCATGATCGAATCGAGTCCAAAGGAATTTATGGGTTGTTGTGGATTTATCTGGGCAGCCGGCACATGCCGTATGCGTGCTACCTGTTCCTGTAAATAGATCGCCAACAACGTCTGGCGCGCAGCCGGATCGCTGATAGCTGACAGCGCTCTGCTCATTAAACCTTCTTGCTGTTCCTGCGCAGAGGAAGGTTGGGTCTTCAATGTATCGCTTGCGATCACTTTCAGACCGCCATCCAGAAATTGCGCGCGGCAAGCGCGCCGTTGAATCTTGAAGCTGGTTGTGCGGGGGAGGCTGCCCGGCCGGATCAGCACCACAGCATATGCTTGCAATTCGTGCTGGTCAGCAATCACCTGGCGGATGGCCGCGATAATCGCAGGCGCGTCTTCTGACTTGGTGTGGCGATTCACTTCCTGGACGATGATCAGCCTCTCCTCATCCTTGGCCTCCACTGAAAAAGCTGCTCCGCCGCTCACCACTAAGGACTTATGGCTGTTTTCAACCGTATGCTCAATATCCTGGGGGTAATGGTTCTGCCCGCGAATGATGATCAGATCTTTGGCCCGCCCCGCAATATATAATTCGTCGTTGAACAGGAAACCTAAGTCGCCCGTGCGCATATAACGACCTTCGCCGTTATCCGCCAACTGTGCCCGGAAAGTTTGGGCTGTCTCTTCAGGCCGATTCCAATAGCCGCGGGCAATGCTCGGGCCAGCCAGCCAAATTTCACCCACCGTGTTATCCGCGCAACGTTTGAGCGATTGTGGATCGACAATCAACAGTTCCTGCTCCGCCGAAGGCGCCCCACACGAAACCAATTCCCGTGGGTTTTCATTATTTGAATCGGCGGCAACTACCTGGTCTATTGCCAGCGCATCCCCCGAAAAGGTCCGAATAGTTGGCCACTTTCCTCTTGTCCCACCGGAAACAATCAACGTAGCCTCCGCCAATCCATAACAGGCATAGAAGGCTTCTCGTCGAAATCCACAGCCTGCGAAGGCCGCCGCAAAACGCTCCAGGGTTTCTTTGTGGATCGGTTCAGCGCCGCTGAATGCCACTTCCCAACTGCTTAGATCAAGGTCCTTCTTTTGTTCATCAGTAATTTTCTCTACACAAAAATCGTAGGCAAAATTTGGCGCTCCACTGACTGTGCCCCGATATCGGGAGATGGTCTGTAGCCAACGCGCCGGTTTCTGCAGGAAAGCGGTGGGCGGCATCAGTATTGTTGAATATCCAGCGTATACTGTTTGCAGTAGCCCTCCGATCAATCCCATATCATGATAAGGCGGCAGCCAGATGACAGTACAATCTTCTGGACCCAAGCCAAAAAACTGGTGAATTTGCCCCAGGTTGTGGATGAGGTTCCCATGGCTGACCATTACGCCCTTAGGCTGGGCCGTAGAACCTGATGTGTATTGAAGGAACGCAAGTGTCTCGCTACTCAACTCAGAAACTTCTCGCGGCTCTGCTGTTCTCACATCCACTTCATACGTAGTCAGCCAGCGCATGGAATTCAACTCAGGTGTATTTGCGAGCCGCTGTTCGATGCTTGCAAGAATTTCCGGAGTTGTCAGCGCAACCCGCGCCTGAGAATCCTGGGCAATGACCTGCAGGCGTGGATCAGGCCGATTAAGGCGCGGCGGATAGCAGGGGACTGCAATCATGCCTGCATACAAACAACCCCAAAAAGCGCTGATGTACTCCAGACCGGGCGGATAGAGCAGCAACACTCGCTCTCCGGGCTGGGCCAGATTCTTTTGGAGCAGAACAGCAATGGCGCGTGCCTTCTGATCCAACTCCCGGTAGGTCAGGTTGCCATCCTCTGTTTCGCCATCCGATAAAAAGGTATACAAAACCTTATTTGGATGCTGGTGGGTCCTGTCATGTAGAACATCAATCAGAGTCTCATGTTTGAACAAAGGCATGGTTGTATCTTCTCAAAAACTTGAGATAGGGCAGGATCGCCCGAGATAGTATTTGTTACCCCCTGTATCACCAGTTTGGCCAAGGGCGGAATGGGGCTATTCGTCGTAATCTGATCATGCGAATAAGTTCAAGAGCTTACGCCTAATTCTCTTGCAGTCTCGGCCGGGTCATAAGCGTCTCCCAGAGACGCCTGCCCTTTTCTGTGCAAAGGCAAAACTGACATCCCGCTTGCACACTTTGTACATCACCTCAATTCTATTGTTATGGAGAGGAGCCAGCGCGTGCTGTGATTATACAATATTCCGAAACCTTAGCGACCTCTATCTTTGGTCTCAAAATGCGGCATCTGCCTCAAGCCATGGACGCGCCAATTCCTCCTGTAGGCAGTTCTGCGTTTCCGTTGGCAATTGCTCAACCACCTGACTCAATGGGCTGGACCACTTCAGGGCAAAGATATCGCTATCTGTGGGCAGGGTTCCGTTCCGCAGCAAAGTCACCAGTCCTCGTCAACCTGGGGCAGACAATACTGCCACTCCAACAACACCTTCTCAGAGAGGCTCAATAGCTGTTCATAAAGCCAAATAATCAAGCGGATGCAAGAAACAGCGTTCTTCCTGCATTCGCTTGAACCAGGATTCGTTGAACAACAAGATGTTGTCATTTATGCACAACATCTTGTTGTTTTAGAAATCAATCCGAGTAACACCATGTGAACCCATGCTTCTTGTTCTCCTTTTTCAAGTGGAGATTTTCTTAAGTGACTTTGATAAAGTTATCTGCAAGAAGGGGACATACAACGTTTGATCGTCTACGGCTATAAAAAAGCCAATGACATCCACACAGGCAAGTGGAACGGCCCGGGCGGAAAGTTCGGAGCGGGAGAAATGCCTGACAAATGTGTGATCTGTGAGGTTTATGAGGAATCAGGCTTATCCGTCCGCGACCCAAACCTGTGCAGCCTGCTCATGTCCCCAAAATTTCAGGGCAATGACTGGTATGTCTTCGTCTTTACAGCAGACGAATTCACGGGTGAGCTGACCGATTCACCCGAAGGCAGGTTAGAGTGGATTCTGGATGAAAAAGTACTTGACCTCAATCTTCGGGAAAGCAACCATGTTTTTATGCCATGGATACAGGCAAATAAATTCTCTTCCGCAAAATTTGAATATGAAGGTGACCAGATGCGCGGACATCTTATGGTTTTCCATTCTTGAAAATGATCAATACATATATAGGTCCGGTCCTGCAACACATCATAGTAGATTCGGTCTGGAAAACCCTACGTTGACATGGCCTTGAATTTACCGTATGATATTCGTAAGCGCTTTCTCATAAAGTTACATGCACTTTTAATGTATAAAATTTTTCCTGTGGCGCCACATCGTACGATACCCTAATTCAGCAGACGTTGTAGAAGGAGTCGTTGCGGTTAAGTCCGCGATCGGATCTCCGAGCGATAACGTCGATCCCCAACAATTCGCTCATCCTAATAACCACTGTCGCCTGACGTCCACGGACAAAATTGAGGTGACCCGAATGCACAAGATTGCTCTTGACCGGTCCGTTTTATCATCCAAGAGCGCCGAAGAGATGACCGGGGTGGCGAATAATATCGTCTTTCCATGCTGGGCAGTAGGTGGGTAATGAAACTGCGCTGGCTGTGTCGTGAGGCAATTCTCCTTTTTCTTTGTGGACTTTTAGCG
>Ga0105092_10000222_pt1 | contig 28705 bp, 26 predicted proteins | sample PPLLak2March2015_FD_87021 | JGI IMG/M metagenome (GOLD analysis project Ga0105092, IMG submission 87021) | Freshwater sediment microbial communities from Prairie Pothole Lake near Jamestown, North Dakota, USA - PPLs Lake P7 Core (1) Depth... | ecosystem: Environmental > Aquatic > Freshwater >... | reverse complement strand
TCATCGATACTTCATCGATCTTTTATAATAACTTGAAGATATGGAAATTATATAATAAGGTATAATATTTGTAAGATAAACACAATATAATGATAATTATTACCATGTTTTCAAGAAAATATCGTTGGAAATGGACCAAGTAAATGATAATCATTATAGATAATCACTTGTGATAATCTTTAATACTACAATAAGCAGTAATAAAAGATTCGTGCCATTTTTTCCTATTTATGATCTGGAGCCGCACTACATAATATATAAATTATTTCCCTTTCAAGAGACAGTCATGAATTTGGATGGTAAAAGTATGGTGAAAATATTACTACTTTTCACGATTACAATGTTTTCTGCTGCTACTGTAGCCCACGGAACAGAAACATCAGGAAATGCATCAGGTGCAATTAGCTGTCCTGATGGCAAGTCAGAAAAGGGCGAACTGTCATTTACAGCATTTATGAATGATTCTCCTATCTATGGAAGTTGGGAAGTAGTTCTCGATGGTTCTTCGGATGATAATACTAGTAACGGTGGATTTCTTGATTCGGGAAAAATTGACAAGAAAAAGTATGACTTGGAAGGTAAAGAGACAACCAGTAATATTTGTGATTTAGACAAAAAAGCAAATATTTCAATACATGGAGACTGTGGAAATAAAGCAAAAATCCAGGTTCAAGCTGATTCTGGCTGGAAGGGAACTTTTGAGGGAGATATTGACTGTGGTTAAATATAGTTGATTCTCTTACTATGTGTGAATGACACTCAAACAAGACGGCCATCTTGGAAATTATGAATTTTTAAAATACTTTTTATTTACGACATTTTTTTCAAAGAATGTATTTGCGTAAGGGTAAGATTATCGTTATAGAGGGAATTGACAAGGCTGGAAAAACAACACAGGCAAAATTACTGCAAAAAAAATTCAGGAGCAAGTGCATCAGGTTTGATTTTCCTGATTATTCTACCGCTGTAGGTAAAGAGATAAAGCAATTCCTTGATGGAAAAAGAGACTACTCAGATGAGGTGAAAATGATACTCCTATCTGCAAATAGATGGGAGAAAAAGGCCGAAATACAAAGAGTAATTGGTAAAGGAACTACGATTATCATGAATAGGTATTATCAATCTAATCTGGTCTATGGAATATCAAAAGGATTGAAATTAGACTGGCTTCTCGCATTGGACAAAGGCTTACCGAGAGCAGACCTTGTAATAGTAATAGATATCAAAACTAACACCCTGGTTACCAGATCTAAAAATGGTATAATTGATACCTTTGAAAAAGACCTGGAGCTGATTAGAAAGGTAAAGAAAAATTACAGAATTCTTGCAAACAAATTCAACTGGAGCATTATTGATGGAGAAAAGTCAGTCGACGATGTTCATTATCAAGTACTGAAAATAGTAAAAAAGATTGTGAAAATTTAATTCAGTGTGGCGTTAAATTCTCTTGTCGACATGAAATTCGTTGGAGAAATTGCTGATCCTATTCACAAGTTTATTAGATTTACAGATCTGGAAAAAAAGATAATTGATTCAGTTGTTTTTCAGAGATTAAGAAGAATTAAGCAATTGGCAGGTGCTCACCTAGTCTACCCTGCTGCACAGCATTCAAGATTTGAACATTCTCTGGGAACAATGCATGTGGCAGGCCTGGCAGGGGAACATCTATTTTCAATAGGAGCTATAGAAAAAGAATCAATTCAAGAACTACGGGTAGCTTCTCTCTTGCATGATATTGGTCATGGACCTTTTTCGCATCTGTTTGAAGAAGCACTAAAAGTTACAGGCAACAAGAATCATGAAACAATCGGAGCAGAAATTATTTGTAAAACTGAATTGAGCGATATTCTTTCAGGCTTTGGATATTCTCCAAAAAGCATAAGCGAAATTTCTTTTGGCAATTCAAAAGTGAAATTCAAAAATGAAATAATTTCAGGGAGCCTTTCAGCAGATCTCATGGACTATCTTCCAAGGGATGGTTTTTTTACAGGAGTAGAATACGGAAAAGTAGATTATAACAGAATTATTAATTCATTCAGGGTAACTGACAATGAAAGTTTGGCTCTGGATATTTCATCCTTTTACTCTTTTGAATCTATGATGATTTCAAGATTCGAAATGTTCCGTGCTGTCTATTTTCACAAGACAGTGCGATCTGCTGAAGTAATGCTCCTTCATTCTGTCTTGCTCTCAAGTGAGGCATTGAACCTGAGTAAATTATCATTAAATGATTATCTGAAACTAACTGATGATAGCATATTGTGGAAGATTTATTCATCACAAAATAACAAAATTGCAAAAGAAATGATTTCTAACTATTTAGAAAGGAAATTATTGAAATGTGTGTACGAGAGATTTATTCGTAAAAGAGATAATTATACAAAATTAAATAGAGATAAAATTGAGGAATTGAGATTGAAAATAGCAAGATTAGCAAATATTGATGAAAGGAAAATTTTTCTTGATACATATGGCATTTCTCTTGTTCCACTTGCCCCAAACAAGAAAGAAATGAAATCAATACTTCTTGTTAGTGAGGATGAATTCTTTAAACAACCAGTTTCTAAACTCCCCTTGGTAAATTCAATAACAGGTTATCTTGATATGATAAGAGTTTATACTAACCATAAGGATCGAAAGAACATTACAAATATATCAAAAGATGTATTAGATAAGGAGCTGCCAGAAAAATAATGAGCGTCTCTTATAAGGTTTCAAAACAGAAAAAAATTCTAGTCATAAAATTAAGTGGTAGTGTTTTTAATTTTAAGACTACTTCAAAGTCTCTAAAGGAATACGCTCAAGTTTTGCTAGATATACAAACCAAAGTGCAACCAGTTGTAGTGTCTGGTGGTGGAATAATTGCAAGGCATTACGTTAATTTAGCAAGATCATTAGGGTCTGATGAGAGCAGTCTTGACGAAATGGGCATAGAAATATCCAGGCTAAATGCAATGTTGCTTTCTGCAGCTCTTGGAGATTCTGTTTATCCAGTAATTCCTTCAAATCTTGAGGAAATTAGTATTGCTTGCCAATCAGGCAAGATAGTAGTCAGTGGTGGACTTCATCCAGGCCAGAGTACAAATGCTACAGCAGCACTTATTTGCGAGAAAATTAAGGCTGATAGATTCTTGAATGCAACAGATGTCGATGGAATTTATGATTCTGATCCAAAGAAGAACGCAAAGGCAAAAATGTTTAAGGAAATTACAATAAAAAAATGCCTAGGCCTGTTAAATAACGAGAGCACTGAGGCCGGTAATTATGATCTTATGGACATTGTTGCAATGAAGGTAATTGAAAGATCAAAGATTCCTACATATGTAATAAAATCAGATCCTAAGGTTATTAGAAACCTCATCATGAAAAACAGACAAACTGGGACAAAGATTACTGTCTAGAATTGAGTAACGTTTACTTTTTACTGTAGAATCCAATTTATTAATTGCTAAGTGTTTTACAATACGTTATAGTTTATGTAACAGTTTTAATCTGGCCCTTAAATTCTTGAATACCGTCATCTAGCATTTTCTTATATGCTTCAATGGCCTTTTCCTTTGGTAACGGTTTTGATTGAGCTTTTGCATAACCATCATTATCGCATAGAAATAACATTGCCTCAGATTCTCTTTCCATTTTGCCAACCAACATTTCTTCACCTACCGGAGCAAATCCACTGCCATCTTGTTTTACAGTATATGTTAACATGGCGTAGCCAGTATAATCAAACAGCTTTAATTGAGCCTTTTTGGATCTTTCATGGCCAATGAAAGAAGCCTTGTGATATTGCATTGAAATCTTAACGTTTTTACCTTCTAAAAGTATTTACCCACAAAGAGTTATAATTTTTTTACCGGGGTTCGATTCCCTTAAAAAACTAGTTTATTCTTGATAATAAACACAGGCTCTGCAGACCCATGAAGTGATATATCAACATAATTATTATATCGAGATTGTATATTTTCGGACATTGTAATGTCTACATCTGGGATGTCAATAGCTGAACATTTTGATGAACTGAGAATAAGGTTGATTCACATTGTTATTTGCATTGCAATAATAACCATTATTTCAATGAGTTTTGGCATAAAAACAGCGATTATACCTATTACACTTCCATCCCAAGATGCAGGTCAACAACAGAATCTCACGCTATATTATCTATTTCCAGATCCGTTTAACAATATAGCACTGCAGCTGACAAGTTTTATGAAGGATACACTACTTCCACCAGAAGTAAGGCTTATTCAAACAGCTCCCGGTCAGGTGTTCTTTGCTCAAATTCACATCTCCTTGCTAATTGGCTTGATATGCTCCCTGCCAATCGTGATCAGAGAAATATTTGGCTTTATTTCTCCTGCATTTTACCAAACAAAAAGTAACGGAGGATTTGACAACAGAGATGTAAGAAATACAAATACAGAGGATGACGCGGCACAAGGCAATGTACAGCAAACAAGAAAAGAAGAAGGAAAAAAAAGTAAAAGGTCATTTTCAAAAATAGATCTTTTCAAAATAATATCACCAATGTTTCTTTTGTTCATATTTGGTGTAGTATTCTCATACGTGCTTGTAATTCCATTGACTCTCGAATTCCTCTACAAGTATGGTGAATCAATAGGTGTTGAAACATTACTAACAGTCAACGATTTTATAGCATTTGTACTCCAATTCATACTGGCATTTGGCATTGCATTTCAGCTTCCAGTCCTTATGTATGTTTTATCTCTAAGTGGTCTGACTGATTCAAAATTCTGGCAAAGAAATTTTAGATACGCAATAATAATCATAACGGTATTTGGTGCGATAATAACACCAGATGGAACCGGTGTCACGATGTGGTTCATTGCATTACCGATGATTGGTCTATACGCTGTTGGTATTATAGCTATTAGACGAAAAGAGGGTAAAGCAATAACTGTTTAATGTTATTGCAAAAGCCCCATTTTACGTTCCGCAAATAAAAATGGAAGATAATAGTAGCAAAAGATAATTATCCAATTTCCATATTTGAAACTATTCCCAGTGAGTAAAATTGGATCAATCATCACTTCTTCAGAATGATAAAGATAAACAACATTTGAGTTATTGGAAGGAGCTTCCGGAAAATACTCGAGTCATGTTAATATCAGCAATTTATTCTGGTGAAAATCAAAAAGTTCAATTAAAATTCTATGATCCTAATTTACATGTGATATATTTTTGGCAGGATAAAACGGATCACAAACCATATTGTTATACTAAAATGGAATACCAAAAAAGAGCAGAAGAAATTGCGGCCATAGAAAAGAAATTTGAGCTAAAGATAACTCCAAAAATGGATCTAATGTCAGATAAGGAAATTCAAACAATAAAAATAATTGCACCAGATCCACTGTCGATAGGTGGAAAGGGCGGCATTAGAGAAAAACTCAATGTATGGGAAGCCAACATAAAATATCATGAAAACTATCTTTATGATACTAGGCTAATTCCAGGTTCATACTACAAGAGGGAAGGAGACAAAATAATTGAAGATCCTTATAAAATGTCAGACATTGTCTACAATGCCCTGAAAAATTTTCTATGGGATAAGATCTTAGAGAGCAAGGAGGCAAGAAATGACAAGTATAGAGAATACGTGAGAGAGTGGGCTGATCTACTGAATCAACCTATTCCAGAAATGAAAAGAATAGCCCTTGATATTGAAGTGGATTCGGAGGAGGGAAGGATGCCAGTTCCTAAGGAACATGATAGAAAAATTACTGCAGTAGGGATCGTTTCAAATGATGGCTTTAGAAAAGTACTTCTCCTTGAACAAGATATAAATCCCAATGATGGAACAGCCCTAATTCCAGAAGCAGAAATGTGCAAGACCGAAAAAGAACTTTTGGAAAAAACCTTTGATATAATTTGGTCATATAGTGTCTTAGTTACCTTTAATGGTGATGATTTTGATCTTCCTTATCTCTATGAAAGATCTCAAGATCCAGCAATTGATCCTATAAACCATACCATTATACCAAAAGAAGAAATCCCATTACTTGTAAAACGAGATTCATTTATCAAGAAGGGTATCCAGGCAGAACCAGTCCAACTGAAACACGGAGTACATATTGATCTATTTAGAACATTCCAAAATAGATCGATTCAAATTTATGCGTTTAGCCACAAGTATTCTGAATACAGACTAAATGCGATCTCAGAAGCCCTTCTAAATGATAGTAAGATTGAATTTGATGGAAACATAAGCGATCTGCCAATCCAAAAATTGGCTCAATACTGTCTAAAAGATACAGAATTGACGTTTAGACTTACAAGCTTTAATGATAATCTTTTACTAAAATTATTATTTGCGATCGCCAGGATTTCCAGACTTTCAATCGAAGATCTTTCTAGGGTAGGTGTGAACCAGTGGATCAGAGGAATGCTATTTTATGAGCACCGAAAAATAAATGCGCTGATTCCCCACAGCGAGGAGCTGCGATACAAGGGTCAAGCATCTTCCGAGGCAATAATAAAAGAAAAAAAGTATAGAGGAGGTCTTGTCGTTGAACCCACTCCAGGAATTCACTTCAATGTATCAGTAGTTGATTTTGCCAGTCTGTATCCAAGTATAATAAAGGTTCATAATCTATCCTATGAAACAGTAAACTGTCCCCATGATTCCTGCAGTCAGGATCCTGATCAAAAAATCACTGATACGTCATACTGGACATGTAAGGAGAAAAAAGGAATAACGTCACTTTTGATAGGTTCGCTTCGAGACCTTCGAGTCAATTACTATAAACAACTATCAAAAGACAAAACAATCTCACCTGAAGAACGACAACTCTATACGGTAGTAAGTCAGGCAATTAAGGTTATTCTCAACGCAAGCTACGGAGTAATGGGTGCTGAAATATTTCCACTCTATTGCCTTCCCGTTGCTGATGCTACGGCAGCTATTGGGAGAAATATTATCACTAGAACTATAGAGAAATGCAGGGAATCGGGCATATCGGTCGTCTACGGTGATACAGATTCATTGTTTTTGAGGGATCCATCTGAGGGTAACGTAGAAGAAATTTCAAAATGGGCAAAAACCAATCAGGGTGTAGACTTGGAACTGGATAAAGAATATCGCTACGTTGTATTTAATAATCTAAAGAAAAATTATATTGGCGTCCTCAAAGATGGGACTGTGGATGTAAAAGGACTAACAGGCAAGAAATCCCACACGCCCGCTTTCATAAGAAAAACTTTTTACAATATGTTAGATATACTTGGCAAAGTTAATACTGAAAAAGATTTTGATACTGCTAGGGAGAGAATTAAAGATATTGTTAAAGGAAGTGCGAAAAAATTAGAATCAAATGAATATCCTTTGGAGGAACTTTCTTTTAATGTGATGATAAACAAGTCCCCGGAAAAATATGGAAAAAAGACATCTGAAAACACAAGAATAACCTCTATAGATGGGCATGATTCAACTACCAATTCAATCAAGGGAATCCCTCAGCATATTAAGGCAGCAAGATTATTTTCTGACAACGGCAGACAGATTAAGGCGGGAGATATAATCTCATATGTAAAGACAAAGACTGCTGAAGGAGTGAAACCTGTTGAACTATCCAATCACAAGGAAATAGATACCGAAAAATATCTCGAGGCAATGGAATCTACTTTTGATCAGCTTTTAACTGCACTAGATGTAAATTTCAAGTCCATTATTGGTAAGCCAAGACAGAGCAACTTGGATGAATTATTTTGGTCAAACTAATACTATTATCTATCTTTAAACATAAACATAATTACCTTCAGGATTTGGCTCAGAATTGACAAAGATTTTAGATCTTTTGGATTCTTTCTTTATTACTCCAGAAAGGACCAAAGCTGGCTGTTCCTTTGGTGACATTGATACGAAAACCTCATTTAACGAATCCAACATTGTATTTTTTGGGATTCCATTGGAACTGACAACTTCCTTTGGAAAAGGGACCAGCAGGGGCCCTGAAGCAATCAGAAGTGCATCTGGTCGTCAAATTGAAACCTATGTTTATGATGAAAAAAAGGATATCAAGGAAATAGCAAAAATTTTTGATTTGGGTGATATTAAATTACCCCAATATCATGATGGCAAGATAGATTCTATATTTTCGTTCTTAGATGAAAAAGTTCCGCCCCTGGTAAAGGAACTCTCAAGAACAAAAAAGAAACCATTTGTGCTTGGAGGAGAACATACCCTGTCATATTTTTGTTTAAAGGGTCTTTCAGAAACTCAGCCTCTACTGATTCATTTTGATGCACATCGAGATCTAAAACCTGAATACGAAGGTTTGAAGCTTTGTCATACTACTCAATTCTATAGATTGATAGAAGAAGGATACATTCAGGGTAAACATATCCTTCAAATAGGGATCAGACAGGCAGATCAGGAGGAAAATAGTATCGCAGAAAAAAATGGTATAGTAACATTTGATCCATGGGAAATAAAAAGTAATATAGAAAGAGTAACTGAATATATATCTAAAGTTACTAATAATAGAAATATTTACATATCCTTTGACATTGATGTTTATGACATTCCTTATGTTCCTTGTACAGGGACTCCAGAACCATTTGGTTTGGATCCATTTGAAATATTAAAAATAATTAAAAGTATTAACGATTCTGCTAATCTGGTAGGAATGGACCTAGTAGAAGTATCTCTCAAGAACGACGATTACAGGGAAGGAACACTTGCGACACAAACGCTTCTAAGGATAATTCCAAGAAAGTACGTCTAGATGCTTGATTGGAATTGAATACAAATTATTGTCTTGTTAATTGTTTGTTTATTTGATTAGCCCCATCTGGCCCTTTCGGTTTCTCTGTCTTCCTTGGTTGCTTTTTTCCATTCTTTATAGTGCTGCCTGCACAAGTATACTCGCTTGTTTGAAGTATTAACTTCCAAATCCGCAGCCATACTTGCCTTACTTCCACTGATGGATCTTTCTGCAGATTCTGAGCATCCACTTACACTGCAGTTTACTCCTTTCTCTACTCTTCCCATTTGAATGGGATCTAAGTTACGAAATATAAAAACATTAAAGAATGAAAATTCATCTTTAAAAACAGAATACTATTTTCTTGTCTAATTTTAGACCATGATTAGTGGTCGTTTTGACAAATAGGCGGGTAGGTTTAATGGCAAATATGGTTTATCAGAGGTTTCAAGTTTGATTTTTTTTATCAGATTATCCAGAGCTATGCCATATTGGGATTTTGCTACCCTTTCCCTAACTACCAGTTCATTTCCGCCGACTTCTTTGTCTCCAATGACTAGAATGAAATGGATCCATTCAGATTCTGCTTCTCTAATTTTTTTTGCAACGGAAAGTTCTCTATCATCGATGTCGGCCCTGATATTATTCCTGCCCAGTTCATCCAAAATTTTTTCACTGAACTCTAAATGTTTTGAAGCTACAGGAATTACCCTGACCTGTGTGTGTGATAACCATAAAGGTAATGCAGGGACCTTTCCTGTATTGGTATCTTTGTCTGTTTTCTCCAACAGAGCGAACATCACACGCTCTATGGCCCCACTGGGAGAGTTATGCAAAATAATTGGATATTTTTTCTGACCATCGCTATCAACAAATTCAATTTTGTATCTTTCCCCATTTTCAACATCTATCTGGTCAGTTGAAAGAGCTGCAGCTTTTCCCAAACTATCTATGAAATTAAATTCCCATTTTACAATAAAATAAAAGAACCTCTCTTTCCACATTTCTACAAGTATTGGTTTCTCTAGTCTGGCCGCAAAAGTTTTAATGAATTCTTTATTTTGTTCATAAAAGTCCGATGTAAAACGAATGACCATATCCACATCGTCATTTGATGAAAGTCCGAGACCTTCTATTACTCTTATCGATAACTCAAATCGCTTGACAAATTCCTCTTTTGCCTGATCCATATCCCTACAAAAAGCATGACAATCCGGCATACTAAAGGCTCTTAGCCTTCTGAGGCCTACTAATTCGCCACTCTTTTCTCTTCTAAATGAATATCTTGTTAATTCATAAAGTTTCAATGGCAACTGCTTGTAAGAAATTTGAAAATCTTTGGCCATCAGAAACTGACCAAAACAAGCGGCAAACCTCAAGAAAAGTTGCTTGTTGTCTGATTGTATGTTATACTGTCTTGCTGGAAATCTGTTGAAATAGCTATGGATTGACGGATGGTTGGAATCATACATTACAGGTGTTTCGACTTCTATTCCACCATATTCGTGTATCATCTTAGTTACATAAGTCTCAATTAGTGATTTCATTAAACGTCCCTTGGGATAGTATCTCATATTTCCACCGTCAGAAGAAGGTTCATAGTCAGCTATTGCCAGCCTCTTCATTAGTTTCACATGGGGTGGTACTTCAACTACTGTTCTCTTTTTTGATAATTCATAGTCAGCTAATTTTCTCAATGCACTATCTTTTTCAAATGTATACTCGTTCATTGGAACAAGGTTACCTTCAGGCACTAGCACATACCATGAGGATTTGAGCACTTCTTCTGATTTTAATGCGATTGATTCGGCAGTTGATTCCGTATTAGTTTTGCCAACTGTCTTTTTCTGAATTGTTTTAGCATGCTCTGCCAGAGGATGTCCTTTTATTTTTAGGTTAAAGGACTTTGTCCAACCAAACGGAGCCCTATTTACAATCTTAAACAGATCTCTTGTCTTTATTTCAATGGAATTTAATATGGATTGAGCTGCGGTATGTGTAGCCAAATCAGAACTTAGGTGCGCATACGGATAGATTAGCAGACTATCACATTTTATCATCTCACCGTATGTCTTTAATTCATTTCCAACTTCATCAATTATGGACTCATCATCATCCTTTTCGACGGCGATAAGTGCCACTATCACTTCATATATCTTGTTACTAGATTTCGAAGGAATATCTTCTGCAGCTTGTATTTCCTTTGAGATCGGTTGGTATTCAATAAAATCTGCATGTAGCAAAAGTATGCGCATTTAATGACGAGAACTAAACCTAAAAGGTCAAATTAAATGGTTTGGGAACAAAATCTGAAATTCTAAAATCAATAGTTGGTTCTTAGTTCAATAAACCGGGTTTCAGGGCTCAGTCTCAAGTTGGTAAATGGATACTTATTCACGTCAGTCCCTCCTGTAAAATTCTGCTCAAATCTTGCTAAGTTATGGGTAGCATTGTAAGCCAAGCTTAATCTGGAGGAATTATCTCCATTCAAAATTCTCACAAATCCGCTATCTATTATCATCATGTATTTGTCTGTCTTGAATGGTGTCTTACTGTAGTAGTTTTTAGCATCAAATGTCTTGTCAAAAACAAATTCTGGAATCCAGAAATATTGAGGATTCCCAATCAGCGTTACTTTATCCGCAGGATTGATGTTTGTAGAATTTGTATTACTATCCGGTAAATTTGAAAGGACAAATGCGAGTGCTTGATAATAAGTTGTATTAGTATTGAGGGTGATCAGCATGGTAATACTGATGACGCCAAATATGCCGATAGCTGCTATCCTGATGTAAGGAAGCATGTTTCTCATTCTAATATTGGATATGTTGTTTCCGATTTTATCAATCATAGTAGCGCCGGCTATACAAAATGGAGGCAGCAACAGCATAATATGGAATGATGAGACATAACCGATTCCCTGGAGGAATATAATAATGGGAATAGCCCAAAGCAAAACGAAATAGTCCCTTTTTATTGCTGAATAAACAAGACCGCCCAAACCAAGTATAAACAACACAGGGTCTACTTGGAAAAATGTATTCAATGTATTTATCAAAGGTCTATCTCTGTTGACTTGGTAACGAACACCATCGATCCAATCATTCATGTCTCCACTTAGCGTTGCATGAATAGGCCACAACAGCGGGACTAAAAGAACAGGTATTAACCAGAGTATAACATATTTCTTTTTTCTGGTAACTACGTAAGTCATAACCATACCCAGCGGAATTATTGTGAAAGCTGGTATTTTGGTGAATATAGCAAGGCCGAGAAAAATTCCAGAGATAATCAAAGTAAACTTGGTATATTCATTGTGATATGGTTGCTGCTGTTTTTGTTGTAGTTGTTGCTGGTCTTGATGCTGTGGTAGCTGCTGTTGTTTTCGTTCCAGTTGTTGTGATTGTAGCTGGCTACCCCTAGATAGATTTAGGATGAGCAGTATTGATGTCAAAATAAAGGGAAGCTGAATTGACTCTAGAAAAATTCTCCTTGTCATCCAAGTAAATGGCATTACTGCAAATAATATTGAGGCGATAAGTGCAACATTTCTGCCATATCTATACTCTGTAATTCTATACAATAGAAAGGTATCAACTACAGCCAAAATTCCCATAATCACACGCGGAACCAAATACAAATGCTCAACAGGATTCTTATCACCAAGGCTGTCGAGATTTGGATAACCAATTATACTAAATATTCCTGCCAGGAAAATTTGGCCAAAATAAGGAGCCCGATATCTATCCTGTGGTTGAAGACCTTGGCCAGTTTCTGTGGAAATTGCTTTTCTCAGGTAATGACCCTCATCCACGTGTATCGACGGAAACCCTGTAGGATTCCATAGATGAGTGTAAGCAGAAAGAACAAGTGGAATAAGAATAAATACTAAAGATATCTGTTTGGTTCCGCCTTTTAACTGTAGTCGCAGATTCAATTATCTTCTTTGTCCAGTAATTATGATATTTATACATGAATTAAACCTTGTGGAGATAGTTAACTTTGCGATGGAATTATAGAACTTTATCTTAGTGTCACGTTACCATCAAGAAGAGGCTTTATCCTGATTGAACACTGATACTATATAGCTGCCTAGCTTAGCTTTGTTTCGCCCTACTTTACAGATTGAACAGCATTTTTGAGGATATCAAAGTATTTTGTGGGAATCAGATTGCCATTAGCATCACTTGTCACTAAATTAAAGTTCTCCACTCTATGAGGTCTAAAATTCCAATACCAAAAAGCCCACCCATACGGATCTATTTCATTAAATTTCTTTAATATCGCTGTGGTATCTTCTGGGGTGATATCACTTGCCTCCGGGTCTATTTCATAGACAAAGTCTCCTTCTTCGTTTATTACTTTATCCCTGGCTACATTGTTCCATTCTCCAATATACACTGGAACTCCGGATAGGTTGCCAGTCGATAAGAACATATTCAATCTTTCTTCTTGGTAGCTACCCGGAGATGGCAGTCCATAAATACTAAATTTGAATATAGTATTTGTTTTATTTACAGGTGTCATTTTTGCTAGATTTGTCGCATTTACTCCAATGTTACTCTCAAGATCAACAGGAATGCTCATGCTAAATACTATATCCTTTTTAGTTACATTTCTCAGTTCATCTGTCATAAAGGTATTGTATTTTCCAATTTTATCCCACTGGTCCACATCATGTACCTGCGGTTCACTCAATATTTCATATCCAGCAGTACTGGGATGACTGTCAACCGTACTGACTACTTTCTTCAAGAACTGAGACTGTAAGCTCCATCCATCAGTACCATTTGCATCGGTAATCTCTCTATTCCACCAGTGAGTCCACCATGCCACTGCTGATGGATACTGAGGACTTCCTCCACTACCGTAGGCATATTCTGAATTATTTTGAAACAAGAAGTGTGGGAATCCTGTTCCTCTTTGAGGATTAAGCCATGATGAAGTATGAAACTGATGGTTATCGTAAATTATTTTTAACCCATATTTGTCTGCAAGTGTAGCGGCAAATTTCAGTTCATTTATGAATGCTACAGGATTCTTCACAAAAGATTCCCAATAATACACATATCTCACGTGATTCATTCCCCCATCTTTAATTATCTTAAAACTCTGATCATAGTAGTTATCAGGAAAAGGATTCTTGAAGTCTCGTGTTTGGGGTAAACTGGTATAGTAACCTAACATGTTTACTCCAATAAGTGGTTGGGATTTTGCCTCTTGCGCGTTGCCTAAATTAGTTATTAGCGAAATATTTAGAATTAATAAAAAAACAAATGAAATTCCAAGAACAGACAATTTCATTACTGAGATAAAAATTTAACTCCCAATATAAATTATTGAAGAGAAAATTTTCGGGTTTTAAGAATGAGTTTCTCTTGCACCCGGAACTAGTTGTTTTGTTGTTGTCAGGTCTTCAATTTTCTTGTTAATATTTAATACAATTTCAAGCAAGTCAGGTTCAATCCTGTTTTGTTTTATGAATGAAGCTAATGCCTGAGTGTCTTTAGGCAGACACATTCCGTCAAATGGTCTTCCAAATTCGGTACCATATTTGCCGATTCTTTTATCCAAAGATACACCTAAACTTACTACCTTGTCATCTATTCCCAAATGTTTGCATATCAGACCTATTTCGTTAAAGAATGAAATCTTTAATGACAAAAAGCAATTTGATGCATACTTGATAAGCTCTGCAGCCTCAAATGATGTAGTGATTATATTTTTTGTCAAAGGCTTGTATAAGTCGACTAACAATTTTGATATTTCATTATCACTTTCCTCTCCTATTATTGCGCGATCTGGGCTAAAGAAATCATCCAATGCAGAAATTTGTCTCAGAAATTCTGGATTGTAGGCAATCTCATAGTCAATTCCCCTTCTTTTGGTGCAGTTCCTTTCGAGATAGTTCAGCACTACGCTGCGCATAGTTCCAGGCAACATTGTGCTCCTGAAAACCAGCAAATGACGTTTATCAGAGGTATTTAGATAGTTTGCAAGTTGATACAGTACAGAAAGTATTTGGGAAAGATCTTGTTGGGAATTATGAGTCGGAGTATTCACACATACAAATGAAATATCTGTTTGTGATAAGGCATCACCAAGATCATCTGCTACCTTGTATCCATTATTCTTTAAAGTTCTGAGCTTTTCCTTTGAAATGTCATAAAAAATTACTTCATGACCTAGCTTGTGAAATCCTTGGCCCGTTGCACTGCCTACCACGCCCGAACCAATAATACTTATCTTACTCGTGCAAAATCCCTCTTTATTATAGGGGGGTTATAATTAATCATATTTATATAATTCCTTTTCATTTTCGAGTAAGAAATATAGTAAGAATTAACAATAACCATCTTACGTCATTAACTTCTATCTCGTAATAAAAGTTACTAATAAATAATATGGAAATGGAAATTAACCAGTGAACTCTTACAGGCACCAAGCGCTTCAAAAGCACGGCGGAATTTTTGGCAACATTATTTTTGACCTAATACTTATTGGATTTGCAGTTTCACTTGTTATGTCACCATTTTGGTTCGACATAAATGATATCCTTTACCAATTCAGCGGCCTCCAAAATTATATATCTAGAAATTTCATTCCAAGTTCATTATACGATTATTGGCTAATCATCCCTCTAGGGATAATCGGCATTTGGAGATGGACAGTGTGGTTCATCAAGAAAATAGTTGCAACTTTTTATTATCCAATAACACCAGAATCAGGCAATGGTATTTCAAAAGCCACAGACGCTCCTACCGTGTCGGTAATTATACCTGTTTACAATGAAGACCAGAAAATTTTTAGGCGATCTTTGGAATCATGGTGGAAAAATAAGCCTGCAGAGATAATTGCAATTATTGATAAATCTGATACAGGATGCGTAGCTGAATTCAAGGAATTTCAACAAGGCAAGAGTAATCTTAGGCTGATAGTGACCTCAAAACCTGGTAAGAGAGCCGCCCTGGCTGATGGTATATCAGAATCAAAAGGGCAGATTCTTGCTTTAACAGACAGTGATACAATGTGGGATTCAAATTTCTTGGAAAATGCATTGCGGCCAATACAGGTTGATCCAAAAATTGGAGGAGTCACTCCTAGATTTCATCCTATTGAAAGAAGAACAATCTGGCAAAAGATGACTGATATCTTTTGGGATATGCGAAACTATCTTGATATGCCAGCACAGACAGCAGGAGGAAAAGCTCTTTCCTGTTTGAGCGGAAAAACTGCATTATATCGAAGGGAAATTCTATTACCCAAGATGAATCTCTTTCTAAATGAGTATATACTTGGTAGAAAAAAAGAGTCCGGCGAAGATAAATGCTTTACAAGACTTGTTCAACAAGAAGGATGGAAGACGTATTACCAGAGTTCTGCAGTAATATATTCATCTGCTTCTCCAGGGTTTGATCAGTTTATAAGACAACGAATTAGGTGGGCAAGGAACAGTCATAATTCTGATTTCCAGAGTTTATGGAGTGGATGGGTATGGAAATGTCCTTACCTTGCATTTTCCATGATAGATCGTTTTATTTCGGTGTTTACGCTATTATTAGGTCCAGTCTTTCTCTCCATTGCCATTATTGAAAACCATTGGGGATTAGCCATTTCAATTATTATTTTATGGCTAGTAGGAAGGACCATCAAAATTTTTCCACACTTAAGACGCAATCCAATGGACTTTTTCATTCTCCCAATATATCTAGGTGTAAGTTTCTTGATGGCGCTCACCAGATTGTATGCACTTGTTACTATACGTGATCAACATATTATAAGAGGATTCAGGAAAGTAAAAGCTAGCAGGATAAAGAAAATTAAGGATTATTTCTTGACCATAGAAATGATTGCAGGCATATTTATTTTTGCACTCGCATTGCGCTGATATTGACTATTTTTTTTGTTACCTTAGTTCTAAACATAATTCAAATAAACTGAATAAGCTTTTATTGCTATAATCTGGTCCTAATTCCCTTATCAGCCAAATATCTCTTAACCTTATCAAGTGTCAATTTATCGTAATGAAAAATCGAAGCTGCCAGAACAGCATCCACATCAGTTTTCTTAAATGCTTCAACCATGTGATCTGAAGAGCCACAACCGCCTGATGCAATAACAGGTATTCTCACACTACTGCATATTGTATCTGTCAATTCAATATCGTATCCATTTTTAGTACCATCTGCATCTATGCTTGTCAATAGTATTTCGCCGGCACCGAGCTCTTCTACTCTTTTTGCCCATTGGATAGCATCAATACCTGTGCCTTTGGATCCACCATATATCATAACTTCAAAATAAAAATCCTTATCAGGTCCATGCATTACTGTATGCTTTTCGCCAACATCATAATTTCTCTTGACATCAATCGCAACTACAACGCATTGTCTCCCAAAAATTTTCATGAGATCCGTTACCAATTCAGGGTTTTTGACCGTAGCAGTATTAATGGAAACTTTGTCTGCTCCATTAAGCAGAATCTCTCGTGCGTCTGAAAGAGTTTTAATTCCACCTCCCACCGTGAAAGGTATGTCTATTACACTGGCTACTTTTCTAACCATGCTCTTCATTATCTCACGGTCCTGTTTTGAAGCTGTAATGTCAAGGAAGACAAGTTCATCAGCTCCTTGGTCGCTGTATTTTTTAGCTAATTCAACCGGGTCTCCCGCATCCTTTACTCCTCGAAATTTAATTCCTTTTACCACTCTTCCATTATCGACATCAAGACATGGGATGATTCTCTTTGATAATGGCATTATGCTATTGCTTTCACCTTTTTTATATCCAATCTTTCTTCATACAATGCCTTACCAAGAATAACACTATCGCATCCAATTGATCGAACCCTTAACACATCTACCAAGCTTGAAATTCCTCCACTAGCTATTATCTTTGATTTTCGATCTGTATTAATGCTATTTAAAGTGACAATGTCTGGACCTGAAAGAGTTCCATCTTTAATAATGCTGGTCAGGAGGAAATTGCTAATTCCAAGCTTATTGAACTTGTTTATCGCATCCTCAACTTTATAATCCGACGAGGATTTCCAACCTTCGATCATTACCTTTCCGTTTATTTCGTCAAGTGAAATGACAATCTTGTCACCATAATTTTTACTGAGTAAACGCAATTCATTTACATTGCGATAGGCCATAGTACCAACCACAATTTTTGAAAATCCCATTTCAACAATCTTTTCAAAAATTTCAGTATTGCGAATACCGCCTCCAATCTGAATTGGAATATTCACAGAATGCAATATTTCTGAGATTATTGAAAGATTACTACTTTCATTACCAAATGCAGCATCAAGGTCAACTATATGTAACATGTCTGCTCCGTCCTTTGCCCATTTTTTTGCAACCTGAACGGGATCATTGCTATATACTTTTTTGGTTGATTGGTCTCCTTTCGTTAACCTAACTACATCCCCATTCATTATGTCTATTGCCGCTAGTACCTTCATTCGTTTTTTTCACAAATATTGACAAAATTTTTCATAATTTGGGCTCCAATTTTTCCGGATTTTTCAGGGTGGAATTGGGTACCAAAAAGATTTGAGCGTTCTATTACAACAGGCAATGTAAAACCATAGTCAGTTATTGCCGCAATTATATTTTCATCTTGAGGCTCGATATGATACGAATGAACAAAATACACCCAAGAATCTTGCGGAATCCCTTTCAGCAGGTTACATTCTGTTTTAACAATTCTTAAATTATTCCAACCTATGTGAGGAACTTTGACTTTTGTTTTTGGAAGCATCAAAACATCGCCATCTAACACTTTAAGCCCATCAAGAATTCCCTCTTCGCTTTTATTAAATAACATTTCAAGACCAAGACAAATGCCAAGTATTGGCATCCCACTATCGACTGCGGCATTTAGTGATATTGAATCTTTTTGTATAGAACTAATAGCGCTATCAAAGTTACCAACTCCTGGTAAAACCAATCCATCATAATTTTCCAATTCATTTAGAGTCCTTACGATATCTACGGTATGCGCACCATTTCTAAGGAGGGATTGGTGCAAATTAAATAGATTACCTGCTCCAAAATCAAAAATAGCTATCTTTGTCATTTACATCATGTCTTTAGTACTAGGCAATCCTTTTCTCCTTTGGTCAATTGCTGCAGCATTTCTAAACGCAATAGCAAAGCTCTTCATGGCAGACTCTAATTTATGATGATCATCTTCTCCATATTCTACCAGTATGTGTGTACAGGCAACAAGATTTTGCAGTAATGATCTAAAAAAGTGTTCAATATCCTCCTTTACAATGCCTTCCACTTCATTCCTTTCTAACTTTAATTCAAATTTAGAGAATTGTCTCTTAACCAGATCGATTGCTGAATTGCTCCTCGAATCATCCATAGGAACAATAGCATATCCAAATCTGATGATTCTGGCTCTATTTCCTAATGCCTTATCCAATCCCTGCCCTATACAAATAGCAATATCTTCTATCAAATGATGTAAAATCGAATCGTGAGATTTAACCTCAGCTTCAATATCAACAAGGCTGTATTTGCAAAATGTTGTTATGAGGTGATCTAAAAATTTTAATCCACTGGTGATCTGTGCTTTACCCTCACCATCGAGATTAACATTTAGGTTTATTGTTGTTTCAGATGTGCTTCTGCTCAGCGATGCAGTCCTAGCCTTATCAGTATCTGACAATTGGGATCTAAAATTGGGTCCTAACTTTATTTAATATGTTCGGTAATTCGTTAACGTTTTTGACTATTAATGAAGTTCGATTACTCCTGAATAGGTTCCTTATTTGATTCGATCTTGCATTAGAGGCACATATTCCTATTAATTTAATGTCCAGATTGGATATTTTTCTTGCTCTCTGTACCATGAACAAATCCTCTGCAGAGTCTCCAACATAAAAAGCATTACTGACTCCAAAAATTTTTACGGATTTTATCAAAGCCGAAGGGTCTGGTTTACCCATCTCTCTTTTTTCGTCTTCTAAATAAACTGACCCGTTTATGTCAAAAAACTTAAAGATTGACTTCATGGAATACTCAGCAGCTATTCTACTCCTGCCAGAAACAATTCCTACCTTTTTATCAAAAATATTCGATACTTTCTTCATAGTTGAATTTCTAACCAAAAGTTTGTCATTTTCAATTAGAGGCTTGCCAAAATAAAATTTAGCAATTGATCTGTGTTGTTTTTTAAACAATTGGGGCCCGTAAAAGTACTCGTCAAAGACTCGACTTAAAATGCTTCTGTTAATATCTCCAGGATACCTTAATACTTTCTTGATCCGCATCAGACGGTTTTTCGAGTAGCTTTGAAGATAATTTTCCACAGACTTTATTCCATTTAAAGTTGCGTTGCTTGTTATATTTTCTATAAAAGAATGTAAATCAGAAGTCTTGGACGGTCCAAATAGTATACCCAGAATAAATGCATAACTCGTATCAGTATCATTGTTAAACATTCCAGATTTCCGGAATTTGAAAATCAGATCATCACTGACCAGTGTTCCTATATTTCCTTTGGTTGGATTGACATAATTAACGAGGTATTGGACTGTTTTTTTTATTGTCTTGTTGTAAGATTCTCTGGTATCAATTAACGTACCATCGATATCAAAAATAATACATGCATTTGTATTCATTCTAATCGACTCTACTTTGATTTTATTGAATATCTTTTATTGTTGACAATATTTTATCGTTCATTTTTTTTGTACCCACCGTCATTCTAATACAGTTTCCGTAGTTATTGATGTTACCTAACGCCTTTACTATTATTTTTGAATTTTCTAGTGCCTCAACGATTCTCCCATATTTTGTGTTACATTTTATGAAAAGAAAGTTTGCATCTGACTTGTAAACATCTATGTTTTTGATTTTTGAGAGACTTTGGTAGAGCCTTTCTCTTTCACGTTTTATTAATGATATGCTTTCTTCTACTTTTTTAGGACTAGAGATAAGTGAAATTGCAATAGCAAGTGAGAGGCTATTTACTGCATATGGTAACTGGATTCTATTTCTAAATAAATCTGCAAGCTCATCATTTGCCACCATATATCCTACTCTAGCACCTGCCAACCCCAATGCCTTTGAAAATGTACGAAGAATTACTAGATTTGGATATTCCTTCACATATTTAATTAAGGAATATTTTGCAAATTCTACATATGCCTCGTCTACAATTACCAAATTATTTTTCAAGGAACTTAAAATATCAAAAATTTTAGATTTCTCAAATTGATTTCCCGTAGGGTTGTTTGGAGAACACAAATATATAACATGAGATTTTTTTGCATCGATAATAAATTTCTCTATATCAAGAGTGTTATCAATTGTTGATAACATTATTTCAGAAAACGCTACTCCATGGAACTGGCACCTTGTTTTAAAGTAGGAAAAAGTAGGGTATATCGATGTTAACCTCTTCCCTCTTCCAATCAGCGTCAAAAGCAAATCTATAATTTGATCAGAACCACTACCCAACACTAGTGACTTTTCACTTATCTTCAGATAATGAGATAGCTTCTTGTATAGTCGTTCATAAAGATCAATAGGATATTTTCTCAGATCAATTTTTTTTAAACTCTCCAGTGAAATCCTGGTGAGAAAATCCTTATCTAAAACAAGATTTTCATTTGCGTCCAATTTAAAATAATTACTTTCAGAGGGTATTGCATATTTTTCAATGATAGAAATTTTCTTCATTTCTTTCATTAACCAATCTGTCAATTTCTAAACCTCTCTTCTACTGCATAATAATGATTTGGTAAACCTTCAGCGAAGGCCAATTCCTTTATGTATTTTTGAACCGATTGAAGGCCCATTCTTGTTACTGTAATGTGGTTAACTAATTTTACAAAGTCAAGTACAGATAATGAAGATTTTGATTTGCCAAATTCTGTAGTAGGTAACACGTGATTTGATCCAAGACAATAATCGCTTGCAGATGAGGGACTGTACTTGCCCAGTAAGACAATACCTGCAGTTTTTACCTTAGAAGCTATTTTAATAGGGTTTTCCGATAAGACTTCAAGATGTTCTGGGGCCAATTCGTTAATAAATGATATCGCGTCCTCCTCGTTTTTACACAGTGCAATGAATCCATTCTTCTTGAAACTGGTTGATACAATTTCCAATCTTGGCAGGGAACTATTCAATGTCTTTGTAATTCCACTTTCTAATTTTGCAGCCAAAGACTCTGAAGTAGTAACGACACCGCAAATGGTATCCGTACTGTGTTCTGCCTGAGATATCAAATCCCTGACTACAAATTTGGGATCAGACTTTGAATCTGCATATATTAAAAGTTCGGTTGGACCTGCTATCATATCAATGGCAATCTTATTGCTAACAAGAAATTTTGCAATGTTAACAAATAAACCTCCGGGTCCGACGATTTTATCAACCTTGCTTATTGTTTTAGTCCCATATGCAAGAGCTGCCACTGCTTGGGCACCACCGACTCTATAGACTTCGTCTACACCGCAGATATCGGCAGCCACAAGTGTGACAGGATCAATTTTACCATCTTTCATGGGAGGACTTACTACAGATATCCTGTTTACGCCTGCAATTATTGCAGGAACAACACACATAATCAACGTGCTTGGATACCGTGCTCGTCCTCCAGGGACATAACAACCAACACTGTCTATTGGTTTGAGAGCTTTCTCAATTCTTACTCCGTCTTCTGATAATGTGATTCCTGTCAATCGTTCTAGAAGAATTTTTTCATTCTTTTCAAGAAGTTTTTTACTTTTCTTAAGGGAATTCAATTGATTCGTAGTTACCTCCTTGTAGGCTTTTCTTAATTCCGCTTTATCAACAAGAATAGAATCGATTTTTACATCATCATATTTTTTAGTATATTTTATTATTGCATTGTCCCCAAATTTGATAACATCATTAATTATCTTTTCAACAATAACGTTCTTCTGAGGTATGCGATTTGAACCACGAATGATCTTTGCTTCTTTGATTGCGTTTCCTACTCTTATTTTTTTTATCACTGATTCATGACCTGTTTTAACTCCTCTAATGGGAGGATTTGTTTTGGCTGCATCACAACAAGTCCTTGAGCTATCTTTCTTAACTTTGGAACAATCTTTATGAACTCGTTTTTATCTATCACCGTATTAACACCAAACCAACCTTCTTCACTTAAGTTGCTTATTGTAGGTCTTTTTAGGGCAGGAAGACTGTCCAACAATTTCTGTAGGTTCTCTTCTTTTACATTGACAAAAATGTGAAGTTTTTTCCTTGCTTCCACAACTCCCTTGATAAGGGCTAGTATGTCCGCAATTTTTTCAGACTTTATTTTGTCTTCTAAAGAATTCTTGTTTGCAATTAATTGAGCACTCGAATGACCAAGTGTCTCAATAAGTTTTAAGTTGTTTTGAACGAGTGTAGTACCTGTTTCTGTAATATCACAAATAGCATCAACATCTTCGGGGGGTTTGGCCTCAGTGGCACCAAAGGATAGAAAGATTTCAACCATTTTATTTTCACCTATCCTCATCCATGGTGTAATAATCATCGGACGGATATCACCATAATATTTTTGATATGATTTATTAGAACGTATGCGAGCCGAAGTAGTAGTCAGATATTCGGATGAAATTCTCAACGTTCGTTTCTGTTTTGCGAAACCTTCTATCAACTCAGTCAAGTTGTTGTATTCAAAAGTTTCTGGGATCGCTACGACCTGATCAACTTGACCATATTCTAGATCCAATAAAATCTTAACATCCGCACTTGCTTCAACAATCCAATCTTTACCAGTAATCCCTATGTCATAAAATCCCTCTTGCACATATGTAGGGATCTCTTGAGGTCTCAAGATTTTTAGTTCTATTTCCGGATCGCTTAGCTTAACTCTATAGGTTCTTCCACGACCTCTAACAGTTTGCCATGCCTCTTCAAGGATCTTAAAGGTCGCATCTTCGATACTGCCTTTTTGTATCGCAAATTTTACTGTAGCCATCTGATATCGAATGGATCTTTTTAATGGGATATATTTCTATTGAAAAATTTATTTGTAGGGTTTTTTTCTGATAATTATTAAGATGTTTTGTTATGAAAAACTGTTCAAAATTATTTATAAAATGATCTAGGATGGACTGTCCCTTGAGTGACGCAAATCCTGCATAATTCGTCTAGCACTATCCAAACTTATCTTTGATTGTTTGTACATTGTTTCAGATACAATATCAACTAATTTGCCAGTGGCTCCTGCAGCAACAGCAATATTCTTTGCGTGTAATTTCATATGGCCCTTTTGAATTCCTTCTGTAGACAATGCCCTAATTGCTGCCAAATTTTGCGCGAGTCCAACAGATGCTACAACACAAGCTAATTCACTTGCTGATTTTACTCCTAAAATTTTCAAACCCATTCTAGCTACAGGATGCACGATTGATATCCCGCCCACTATGCCAACAGACAAAGGAATTTCTATTCTCCCTACTAGATCCCCATTAGATGACTTTGAAAAAGTAGTAAGTGATCGGTATTTTCCATCTCTTGATGCATAAGCATGAGCGGCGGCCTCAATTGCACGAAAATCTTGACCTGTTGCAATAGAGACTGCATCTATTCCATTCATAATGCCTTTGTTATGGGTTACGGCCCTGTACGTATCAGAGAATGCAAATGCAAAAGCAGAAAGTATCCTGTCAACTATATCGGTGCCTCCAAGTTCTTCCTTTTTGAAAGTAGCTTTACTTGTTGCGATTCTCTCTGTGGCATAATTAGAAAGTATTTTCAGAATAACCTTACCACTTGTCTTTTGCTCTATTTCAGGGCCCAACAGTTCGCACATCGAATTTATGGAATTGGCACCCATTGAATCCTTACAATCAACATATAGTTCTGCCGCAAGCATCTTTGTTCCATCAATCTCATTTTCAACTATTCTTGTTTTCAGATCCAGTGCCTTTACATTTTTTGAAATCGAATTGACCGTCCTGAGTAAAGATACCTTGTTCTTTGAGATAACCTGAATGGCATTTTTGATATCTAAGAGGTTAGTTACCTGAATCTGACCCCTCATTATGGAGCTTTCAGCCGATGCCTTGAATCCTCCACTAGACTCGGCTAGTTTTGCCGCATGACTTGCAGCTGCAATAACGGATGGTTCTTCGATTGCCATGGGAACCAGATATTCTTTTCCATTTATTACAAAATTCGTTGCTATACCAAGAGGTAGTGAAAAACTTCCTACTGCATTTTCTACCATCCTGTCAATTTTATCAAAAGGTAATGCCTGATTAACAACAGTAGAAATTTCATTCTTTGTAAGATTGCTTTTTGATGCTACTAATGATAATCTTTCATCAAGACTCATCTCATAAAATTTCTTTTCTGTGTTCATTGGTACGACTACTATGATCTCGTAAGCCTTAATATTTTGTCATCGCCCTGTTGCGGCAACGCCCTCCCATCGGTATTACTGGTAAGAACAAAGATTGATCCATCTCCAGACTCGACAACATCCGCTATACGACCATAGCCAACAAGGATGGTATTCTGACCACCTGTCTCAAAGTTAATTTCTCTTAAATGGGATCCCTTTAGAGTAGCTACGATGAGATGATTTGCATATCCCAACTTGTCTGAAATTACAAAGGTAATTCCAGAAGGTTCTAAAGATGGATTAAAACAAAGCAACGGTCCAGTATTCTCACCGTTACTATTGCATTCTTCGTTGGGCCAACCATAATTCTTACCTGGTAACACCAAATTTATTTCGTCATTGCCAGCTGCTCCCTGATCAGAAGCATATAGCTCCCCACTTTCTATGTCCCATGCTAATCCTTGAGAGTTCCTGAAACCATATGCATACACGCTTGAATTTGAAAATGGATTATCATGTGGAATAGTTCCATCTTCATTAACACGAAGAATTTTTCCTGCCAGTGAATTCAAGTCCTGAGATAGTTCTGGAATTGATGCATCTCCAGTTGACACATAGAGTTTTCCGTCTGTTCCAAATTTAATGCGGCCACCATCACGATATTCGCCCCCGGGAATACCGTCCACTATTGTCTTTGAATCAATTATTCTATTGTTGCTTTCTTGGAGCATCAAGACTCTGTTGAATAAACCAGTGTTGTTTGAGTATGTGTAATATACATAGAACATGTGATTCTGTGTAAAATTTGGGTGCAATGTAAGACCCAGTAACCCACCATCCCCTATGTTTTCAACCTTTATGTCACCTACTGGCTCTGCTAGGAGGGTGCCATTTTCAACAACTCTAATACTACCATGTTTTTCTGTAATGAAAATTCTTCCGTCCATAGAAATATCGATAGCCCTTGGAGCTTGCAATCCCTGTGCAGTAATTTCTACTCCCTTTGAGCTTGTTAAATTGCCTGAATTTGATACTGGAGAAGGTAATGGCACCAAGGTTTCAGAAGGGGAAAATTTCATGGTCATGATGCTAACAATAATAACAAGTGCAGAAGGGATAACCAGTCGGATTAGCTGTCTTCTTTCCATATGCTGCATTAGATGTGATTTTTTATAATTCTATTTAATTTCCAACCTAATCAATCTATTAAGTAAATATTATTGAGATTTCAGATAGAATATGGCGCAGATGAGGAGATTTGAACTCCTGCTCGCCCGAAGGCGAATCGGCTTTCCTTCGGCATGACTCAAGGCCGACGCATTATTGTGTTCTTAAATCTAAGAAGACCACTCTGCCACATCTGCTTGAATCTCTTGGAATATTTCTTATTTTTATTTGTTTAAAGGCTGTCAATAGGTAAATTGGGACGTTTTAATTATAAATGGCATTATTATTCTTTATAATAGTAAATTATTAGAAGTGAATCGCTTATGATACCCATAAATAAACCACAAATAGATGATGATGAAAGACAAGAGATTCTCAGGGTACTGGATGAGGGAATTTTAACCTCTGCCTCTAATTCTGGCGGTAAAAGAGTTCAGGATTTTGAAGGGTTGTTGGCTAATTTCTTGCATGTCAAACATGCGATTGCAGTAAATTCTGGCACTGCCGCCTTGCAAGCTTCAATTCTGACTGCAGGGATCAAAGAAGCAGACGAAATATTGATCCCTTCATTTACATTTGTTGCAACTGCAAATTCAGTCGCGTGTACAGGGGCCAAACCAGTCTTTGTCGATATTGAGAAAGATACCTATACAATGAATCCTCAGGATTTACAAGGCAAGATTACCAAAAAAACAAGGGCAATAATCCCAGTTCACCTGTACGGACATCCTGCAAAGATGGATGAAATACTGGAGATAGCAAATAAACATTCATTGATGGTTATAGAAGATGCCTGTCAATCATTAGGATCCACATTCGATGGAAACCAGACAGGGACAATAGGTCAAATGGGGTGTTTTAGCATGTATGCATCAAAAGTCTTGACCTCAGGCGAAGGCGGTGCAATTACTACCAATAGCGATGAATTTGCAGAAAAGCTGCGAATGATTCGAAATCATGGAATGGTGAGTGGGTATGATACACGGATAATAGGTTTCAATATGAGATTACCAGAAATTTCGGCAGCTATTGCAAAAACTCAGATGAAAAAGATTCAATCCATGTTGGACAAGAGGGCCAATAACGCAAAAAAACTAGGGCAGCTGTTAAGCGATAAAATTAAGAATAAAAATATTGTCCTGCCGCACGAAAACCAGAGGACAAAATATAATTGGTATCTCTATACATTGGCCTTAAATGATTCTCGAGACAAGGTAAAAAAATTCCTAAATGACAGTGGAATCGGCGCAACTATTTATTATGATCCACCAGTCCATCAAACACCATTCTACTCACAATTTCATAATGGAGAACTAGAGATAACAGAATGGGCTTCAAAAAGTGTTCTCTCGCTACCCGTACATCCCTCAATTACAGAAAAGGACCTGGATTTTATGGCCAACAAAGTTGAAGAAGCGATACAGTCATAGAAGTCATCTGTAGATATCTGTAGATCCTAATAATTGGGCTCGGCATTTCACATATGGTTTATATAATATTCAGACAAAGATCAAAACGATAAAGATGCCTATAGATCCGGACTTTCCAAAAAATCATCAGGTTTCTGGTAAGATACAACTTGATGATGGTGAACATTTCCATTTCATGTGGGGCCCAGGAAAACTACAAGAAGCTGCAGAAAACGAAGAAGTAAAAGCAGCCTACGCAGCAAAGGGTGAACAAATAGAACCACTTGGTGTAAGTGGTACTATGGTAGCAGTCGATTGGGATTCATGTGTTGCCGATGGTGCTTGTATCGAAGCATGTCCAGTACAGGTATTCCAGTGGTATAGAACAGAACATGACGTTCCTGCTAAAGAGGCGAAAAACCAAACATGGAAGGGAACAGGTAGCACGGTCAAAGAAGAACGTAAAGATTATACCGACAAGGCAGATGCAATTCGTGAACATGACTGCATTTGGTGTATGGCCTGTGTATCGGTTTGTCCGCCACAAGCTGTAAAAGTAGATCAGTCTTCACTTGAATTCCATGAAAAGGCTTCAGGAACATTCAATGAAGCTCTGTCAAAGGGTAGTGCTCCACCACCACACGCACACTAGGTAATCTTACCTCATTTTTTCCAAAAACTATATTTTTATTACCTTTTGTTACTTTTTACTATCCCACTAAGCTTTGATGAAAGCAAAAGTTGATTATTTCTGATTCATATATGGGAATCTTTATACCCAGAGATTTTTCGAATAGAGTTTTAGACTTCTTAAACGGTAAAACCAACTTGCCGTTCACCCAAAAAGACGAGATAATTGCTTCTTTTTACATCTTTGGTAAAGATCATAAGGTAAACGGTGAATTAGAAATTACAAATGTTAAAGATATAGCGAGAAAGACGATGGAGCAAATTGCGAGGCAAGTTAGAATTTATGCAAATAATCCCCTAAGTATGCACCAAGAATCTCTGAGAGAAAATTTTAACAAGAGATCAATGCAAATCTTGATT
>Ga0105092_10000221_pt1 | contig 28720 bp, 26 predicted proteins | sample PPLLak2March2015_FD_87021 | JGI IMG/M metagenome (GOLD analysis project Ga0105092, IMG submission 87021) | Freshwater sediment microbial communities from Prairie Pothole Lake near Jamestown, North Dakota, USA - PPLs Lake P7 Core (1) Depth... | ecosystem: Environmental > Aquatic > Freshwater >... | reverse complement strand
TTGCTGCTGAATACGGCTCTTTATTCCCGCGACTATCCCTTGCTCCAGGGAATTTTGCTCCTGTTGACCGTTATCGTTCTCACAGTCAATCTGGCAGTGGACCTACTGTACAAGAAGCTAGATCCGAGGGTGAGATATGCACATTAATCCATTGCGGGCAGTCGCTTCAGATCGACTGGCACTGACGGGTTTTGCCATACTCTCTTCCATCGTGCTCATGGCCATCCTCGCGCCCGTGCTTACATTCTTCCCGCCCGACTACTACACCGGCCAGATCTTCAGCCCGCCTTCTTACAGTCATCTTCTTGGAACCGACTCGATGGGCCAGGACATCTGGAGCAGGCTGCTTTTTGGAGCGCGGACGACATTGCTCGTAGCCGCCAGCGTCGCCATCCTCTCCACTACATTGAGCGTCCTGGTGGGAGCTTCGTCTGCACTCATCGGAGGCATGTACGAGAGCATCTGCATGCGAGTCGTGGATGCCATGCATTCCATTCCGCCCATCATCGTCATGATCCTGGTGGCGGCGTATCTCCGTCCCAATCTTCTGATCATGATTTTGCTCCTTTCCATCCTCTCCTGGCCGACAGGCGCAAGGGTCGTTCGCTCTCGGGTCTTGAGCCTGAAGGAGAGGGGACACGTTTATGCGTCCCGCACATTTGGCGCAAGCTGGGGGCACATTCTCAGGAGACATATCGCCCCGGAGATGGGACCCCTGCTCATGGCGATGATGATTCAAGACGCCAGGAGGGCGGTCTTCCTGGAGGCGGGCATGGGATTTTTGGGTGTATCAGATCCCACGATCATAAGCTGGGGGAAGATGATACAGCAGGCTCTTGATTTTACCTATTTGGATGTCTGGAAATGGTGGCTGCTTCCCACCGGCCTCGCTCTTTCCCTGACATTGATGGGCCTTTGCTTCATCGGATTTTCCCTGGAAGCGGCCATGGACCCGCGACTTGCACCTAGATCCGTTGAGGGAGCTGTGGAGAAATGCTGAGAATCAGGAATCTTCGGGTCTCCTTCGGAAAGACGGAGATATTGCGCGGAATAAATCTCGATCTAGTGCCCGGCGACTCCATATCTCTGGTAGGAGAGTCAGGGGCGGGAAAGACCACTCTTGCTCTGACCCTCATGGGGCTGCATGGAGGGACGGCATCAGGAGAGATTCAATTCCGTGAGAAAGATCTGCTCAAGATCTCTGCGGACGAGTATCGCAAGATGCGGGGGCGGGATATGGCAATGGTCTTCCAGAATGTGGAGGATGCCCTGGACCCCGTTTACAGAGTTAAGGACCAGATTGCGGAAGCTATTCTCAATCACAGCAGACCGGAGACGAGACTCTTGGATGAGCGAGTGTCGAGGCTGCTCTCTTCCGTTGGTCTCAGCCCTGAAAAGGGCGGAAATTATCCGCACCAGCTCAGCGGCGGCGAGCGACAGAGAGTGCTCATTGCCATGGCCCTGGCCAACGATCCCGACCTGCTGATTCTCGATGAGCCCACAGCATCTCTGGATGCTCTCACCAAGGCGGACATCATTAGGCTCTTCGCCTCGGCCATGTCGGGCCGGATCTCACTGGTCATCACTCATGATATCTCTTTAGCCTCCCAGCTCACCGAACAGATGGCAGTGCTTTACGCCGGCAGGATCGTTGAGCTGGGCAAGACGGAAGACATGGTGAGAAATCCCCGCCATCCCTACACCCGTGGCTTGATACGCTCTTTTCCCGGCATGGCCACGACCAAAGACTTGCAGGGCATCCCCGGTCAGATGGCTCACGGCCTGCCTGGGTGTCCATTCCATCGGCGCTGCACGCAGCACATTGAGATCTGTGACCGGCTTATGCCGGAGTTGGTGCAACAAGACAGGAGACTCATCGCCTGTCATCGAGGCGGCATTGTGCCACTGCTGCAAATGCAGGCCCTTTCTAAACGCTTTGGCTCCTTTGCAGCTTTGCAGGGCATCGATCTGACGCTCTTCGAGGGTGAGACGGTGGCATTGGTTGGAGAGAGCGGCTCGGGCAAGACCACACTATCCAAGATCATCATGGGGCTCTACGACCAGGATGCTGGGGAGATCCGCCTGGACGGGAAGAAGATCGGCAAGAGGGATGCACAGTTCTATCGCATGGTCCAGATGATCTTCCAGAATCCAAAAGAATCCGTCAGCCATCGCATGAATATCCTGGATGCGGTCATCGAGCCCCTGCAGGTCCAAAGAATCGGCAGCAAAGAAGAGCAACGGGAACGGGCAATAGATACCGTCAAGCTTGTTGAGCTGCCTCATGACGATGATTTTTTGGCCAGATATCCCCATCAGCTCAGCGGCGGTGAGGTGCAGCGGGTGGCAATCGCCAGGGCTCTTGTCCTGGGGCCGAAGCTCCTGATCGCGGATGAGCCCACATCAGCCCTGGACCCGAGCGTTCAGGCCAAGATTCTGAAGTTACTGATGAACCTGCAAGAGAAGATGGGTCTTGCCATTCTCTTTGTCACCCACGACATAGCTTTGGCCAGGAAAGTCAGTGACCGCATGGCAGTGATGCTTAAAGGCCGGATTGTCGAAGCGGGCCCCACTCATGAAGTGCTCAGCCATCCGACACATCCTTACACGAAGAGGCTCGTGGAATGCGCATCGGGTGGGCAGGGCGACGTGACGAGAGCGGCGAAGCCAGATGCGGTTGCTGTCTCCCAGGCAAAAGAGATTATAATTGACGAAAAACCGTTGTTGGTCAATCGCTAGCAAATTTTCACGATAACAATTGCCGCCAGGATGGCCTTCATCGAGGGGTTGCGAAGAAGTCCGGGCTTGGGAAAAGTTCCACTGCTAAAAGAGCATGAGAGGACTGTGGCATCTCTGCTCAAAGTCCTCTCTCATTTTATGGCATTCTTTTTGCTTCTTTTTGAGTCCGGCATTTTTGTCTGCAGTCTATGAGAGGACCAGGTGCTTGTTGTAGTCCAGTACATCGGCCATCGTGTCAGTTCCCTTCAACGAGCCTGGGAAGTTGGTAAAGATTATGCGTGTAGCATTGATGCTCTTGTCCTTTAAAGCCTCCTCAATGCCTTTGGCAAGCTCTCCCGATTGCATATTTTCGATGACATAGGCCACGCCCTTGTATTTGTCCGGGTTGGCATTGATGTCGTCCACGACCTTGGCCGGTGTCTTGGTGCCGTTCATATAGAACTCGGGCGCGAAGATGTTTACCACATCCATGCCCAGCCAGTTTTTGACCGGGTCCTGCTGCCAGACCATTACGACAACTTTGGTCTCGTTCAGCTTCTTCCTCTCGTCGGCGGTGGGCTCCACTGCATCGAAGGTCTTGGTATAATTATTCAAGCGCTCTTCATAATAAGTCTTGTTTGTGGGGTCCTTCTCGGCCAGCCATCCCTCGACCTGTCCCGCCAGCAGCTTGGAGTTTGTGGGCGTGTTCCATCCCGGCAGCTTGGAGACAGTCTTCCAGGAAACCGTTCCGTAGTTGTTGGCCTTCATGAAATCGTTTACAGCTGGCATATTATACTGTCGATCATTGCTGTCGTTGTAGGCCGCGAACATGTCCGCGCCCTTGATGAAATCCATGTTGAGCTGGATGCGATTCGGGATTATATCGGACTGCAAGTGGGGGCACAGCGTTGGGTCGGCAATTGATATGGCCTCAACCCTGTCGCCGCCGATGTAGGTTACTGGGTCCATAATGACACTGGTGGTGCATACGACTTTGAGCGCTCCACTCCCCGAAACGGCTGGAACGATCAGAAGGATCGCAAGCATCAACGTGATCATGCTGCATAGTCTATTGTTTAACATGCTTGGCGATGAGTATTACGAACTATTTAAGAGTTACTATTTTATATGCTTTGTCATGCAACTTTACTCGGCAATTTTAAGCAAGAATTTGCATAATCTCATTAGATTTATCCGTATTATCAGACATAATTTCTATTGATTTCTTAAATCCTCTTGGCAAGGAAAGACTTTCCAGCATTCTCTGCCATTCTTCTGGCCGTTCTCATAGGAATTCCCATGATCATGCACTCTTTTGGTAACCATTCCTTGGTCGTTGGATCGGTCGGTCCTACGAATATCTCTTCTGCGGGCGCATTTTCCGCCATGCCTGCCGGATAAGTAACCATGGTGGCGCATGACGGTCCCCATGGAATCGATATTAGCCCGAACGCATCGTTGTTTCCGAAATGGGCCAGAGCGCATAGATCGCGGATTTGCTCACCGCTGGCAAAGCAGACAAGACATCTGACTTCCATACTATCTATAATATCACTGCAACAGTCCATGATGACATATCTGCCCAGAGGTGTCACCTTTCCCACGCTACAAATTGTACTCTTCGTCACAACGCAGTCTTCTTTCAGGTACTTGGGAGTGCAGCCTTTAAGTTCGTCAGATCCCGATGACAGGAGGCTCATCAACCGTGGATCAAAGGAGACGAATCCAAACCACGCTGGCCCACCCATGCAGCGGCAGAACGGTTGATCCTGTTCATATCCGGCATAAAGCGGACCGGATATTCTGTCTTTTGCCATCAGATACATAGCTGAAGCAAGGCAAGTGCTGATAGAATATGATCGAGTTCCATTTTCCGGTTTGCGATCCGATCCATAAACGCATACCATCTTCGTGTCCAGATTCACAGCCTCGGCAAGCGTTCCGACGATCTCTCTTATAGTTTGCTCTGACATTCTCATCCCTCTGAATTCCCCTCCCTCGATGCCAAATTAATGCTCAATCGGCAGTTAATAGATCAATGCATCCTGGTCGTGACCTTTCTCTTGGATGACATGAGCACTGCCAGCCCGAAAGTGCCTGTGAGCAGTAATGCCACCAGCGGCGCTATCGGCAGGGTGTACTCAAATCCTGCCCAGACTCCGAAAGCGCTCACGAGCAGGGACACCAGCGGCGCGGCAATGAACAAGCTCTTGATATTGTTGCAGAACTGGCTGGCAATGGACGCGGGCGTTACTAGCCAGACAAATATGAGAAGGCCTCCCACAATGTTCAGACATAGTGCCACGGAGAGCGCAATGATGAAAAGCAGGATGTAGTAGACGACCTTGACTCGCATCCCGGAAGCCAAGGCGATCTTCATGTTGAACATAATGGCACAGATCTCCTTGTAAAAGAACAGCACGAATAGGACAGAGAGAAGTGAGATCGCAGCCAGTGCATAGATCTCTTCCCGGTAAAGGGAGACTACATCTCCGAAGAGCAAGCTGCCAGCTGAGAGACCCCTGCCCAGATACTGCATGTAGGAGATGAGGAATATAGCCACGGCCATGCTGAGGGCGAAGAGGACGCCAAGGGTCGCGTCGGCTGCCATCTTGGCTTTGTCGCTCACGGGTCCGATGAGGGCTGCCACACCCATGCTAAAAGCAATGGCCGCTATCTGAGTGCTCGTCTCCAGGAACATGCCGATGGAGGCCCCAGCGAATGCCGCATGCGACATTGTGAAGCCGATGGAGGATAGGTTCATGCGGGATATTATGACACCAAGGATGCTGCAGGTGATGGAGGCAAAGACCATCGCTTCCACGGCATGGCAGACCACGTTATTCTGGATCAGCGGCTCAAGCATTATCTGCTCCTCGCGCTCCCGGGCGCGATGAATCCCGACCGAATTCCATGACTGCGTCTTTTCGCTGCGCTCTCCGAATTGCGCTTCGAAAATGAGGTCTCCCGAATGATCTCTTCCACGGATTCTGCCGGGCATACCAGGTCTTTGGTGATTCGCCCTTCGTTCATCACCACCAGGTGAATGCGAATATCGGGAAGCCCGTCAAAGGCATGAGAGACCATGACGATGGGTGTACCGCGTTTCACGAGGTCCTGGAGAATACCCTGCAAAAACTCTCTGGCAGAAAAATCAAGGTTACTGAATGGTTCGTCGAGCAGAAGAACCTCCGGCTCCTTGGCCAGGTTGTGAGCGATCATCACCTTCTGCTGCTGGCCGCCGCTTAAAGTGCCGATGGTCTTTTGCGCCAGGTCCTCGATGCCCACCAGGCGGATAGCCTTGCTTGCAGCCTCATAGTCCGCCTCTGACGGCCTCTTCAAAAGCCCCAGCCGACCATAGCGTCCCATTATTACCACCTGCTCTGTGGTGAAGGGCGTGAATGGGTCGAAGTAAAAGTTCTGCACAACATATCCCACTTTCTTTCGCACCTCATGGCCGCTCTTGCCCACATCGAAGCCGCAGACGGTCGCCCTGCCGTGTGTGATCTTCACGAGGCCGTTAATGGATTCGAGGAGCGTCGTCTTTCCCGCGCTGTTCGGGCCTCCAATGACCACGTACTCGCTCCGGTCTATGTGAAGCGTCAGATCCTTGATGATGGGCTTGTCGTCCCCCTCGTAGGCCGTATAGATGCCCTCAAGTTCGATAATACTCAATTCTGCCAGGCCCCTTAATAATTATTGAATTATTGCACCTCAAAAAGCTCCGAATCAGCCATGCCATACATCTCCTCTGCCAGCCTCTCGATGAGCCTTGGATTCTCATGATCACCCTTTGGAGCTTCCGGGAGGTTTTTAAACGGCTTAGGGGTCAGTGTCAGCTTTTTCTCTCCAGATGTGAAGATGCATCGAATCTCCTTAGAAGCGATAAGATCAATATTCCTCTTACCCAGGGTGCAGCCGCTGCCTATCTGTATGCCGTCTGCCATGCACGACTCAGGCGGAGTTCCGGAGCAGTAGACCACAGCAGTCATATGAAAGGGATCGGCACAAAGATTTCGTTTGGCATATCTTCCCATCCGGTAACCGAGAACTATAAACGGGCCCAGGTGGCCGTGGAAGGCCGCGAGGTCTCGGATGGAGTAGTCCTTTTCGATACCTGTGTATTTGCATCCATTATGGTCGTTCATTGGCTATTGTGCCCTCCATGCGATGATTTTCTATTGGCAAATTATATCATGTTACTTATTAACCTGTTGAATGTCAAAATTAGCATAACAATTGAAATATGTGTTAATCTTAAGAGTTCGTTCCAGAAAAACGAATTGCTGAGATCGCTTCCAATCGTATCTGAAAAGTCAAAGAGGAATGTGGCGACAGGGGTCACTCCGTCTTCTAGCTCTGGCCGAAGCCTTTTGACTTGCTCGCGAATGGATATCGCTCAATATCTCGCATTAATGCTACAATAATCAAAAAGCTTATTAATATGTAAGATTACTTCTACGTGAAGAGCTACGACAGTCCGTTATAGGCCTCCTTTACCAATAACCAACTGTTGCAGTGCCCTGGCAAGTCTGCCATGGCCAGGGCGCACCTCTTCCTTTTGCTTCACTCAAGAAATCTACGGTCTAAAGAGATGGTTGCAGCATATGGCGAGACTGATCATCACGGACATAAGAAAAAGCAGCACTATCGGTGATTTCGATCTGCTGACGGCCGTTATTCTCGACGCCCAAGAACCCTCGGAACAATGTATCTTGATGCTGGCTAAGAAAAGCTGCAAAGGGTTGTTGATTCTGGAAAGCTCTATTGCAGAGAAAGAGTTTCCGGATATTGGTGTGCGAAGAGGAGATCAGTTTTTGCGCATGTGGTCCAATCCGGATCACGGCCTAACCGTGGGAGAAGAACTGCGGTTTGAAGGATAAAGATTGACACTGATTGCCATAACTTCGGCAGCCCTCATAGGAATCACTATTGCTCTTACCCAGCCTGAATCATATGTAGCCAGTGGCCTTGTGACCTCGCACCATTGCGATTAGAATAGATAATCATATCATTACTGCAGCATATCCTTGTAGCTCATCCACTAACATTTGTGCGTCTTCTGCCGTGATGGGAGTTCGCGTCGTATTTGGTTCTCGTTGATGCTTATTATTATGTTTTTTTTCTGATTATTCATGCATTGTTTATAACTACTGATAACTGAATTCCGGAAATAAATCTGCGACAATCACGATCTAAATAATGATTAGATTATGAAACACCAATTTATATAGATCCATGATTCGGATAAATATAAATTAGCATGATGTGCTAAATCTATAGAAATGTTTATTACTAGAAGGGTGTATGTCGTCTCATGCTTTTGCATGACAAAGAAGCCAAAGCTGAGATCGCAGAGAAGTGGGATGAGTCCTCAGAAAGCTATGACAGCCACCATGGCCACGGCATCCAGACCGATGAGGAGCATGATGCCTGGATAAGAGTGCTCTCTCGCCTGCTGCCTCCCGTCGGTTCAAAGATTCTGGATGTAGGCTGCGGCACGGGTGAGTTGACCCTGCTCCTGGCAGAGATGGGATACAACGTTACAGGTATCGACCTCTCAGAGAAGATGCTGCAAAAGGCAAGAGGGAAGGCCAAGTCATCCAAACTAAAAGTGCACTTTGAGCGAGGAGACGCAGAGAAGCTGAATAGCAGTGACGAAAGCTTCGACGTCGTGATCAACCGCCATCTGCTTTGGACGCTTCATAGGCCGACGGAAGCAATAGACGAGTGGAAGAGAGTTCTAAAGAAAAACGGCAAGCTGATAGTGATAGACGGTCTGTGGAATGACGGATCGATAAACCATCGATTATGCAGATCGGTCAGCGATCTTTTTATCATGATATCGGAGAGAAAGGACCCGAGAAAAGGCTGGTACAGCAAGGAATTGAATTGCATGCTTCCGCATCCTTTCGGCATGAAAAAAGAGAAGGCGCAGGAATATTTTGAGGCGGCGCATCTCCGGGATATAAGTGCCGTCACCTTAAATGATATTCGTGACATTCAAAGGAAGCACATGCCGTTTTCGCAACGAATCACCTATAATTTTACATACTATTTGATCTCCGGCTGCAAAAGATGATGCGACTCGGATAGTTAATTGGAGAATAAAATAAAAAAAATGAAAATGAAAATTTAGAGGAACAAAAATGTCAAGACCTCTTTGGACCCTGGCGGCATTAGCCTGCATCCTGATGCTTGCAGTATTGCCAATGGCTTGTGCCGAAGAAAAGACCATGAACATAGCTCTTGGAAGCGAGCCGGATGACCTCAACCCGCTGAGTAATACCGGTCATGCCGATTTCTACGACCTGATCAAAGTCTTCAGCGGCCTGTTGAAATCGGACGAAAAGCTGGAGATGGTCCCGGACCTAGCCTCGTCATGGGAAGTCTCGCCTGATGCCAAGACCTACACCTTTCACCTCAAGAAGGGCATCAAGTGGCAGGATGGTCAGGACTTCTCCGCAGAGGATGTCAAGTTCACCTACGACCTCCTCCGAGGCGGCAAATGGACATCGGTTCTGCCCGTTTCAATCGATTACGCCGATATTGCGGACGTCTCGACAATCGATCCCAGTACCGTGAAGTTCACCTTGAAGGATGGCATCGTCCCGTTCCAGGAGCGATTTTGCGCGGCCATTCTTCCCAAGCATCTGCTTGTCAGCCAGGATCTCTCCAAGACCGACTTTTGGCAGAAGCCCATCGGCACCGGCTCCTTTGTCTTCAAGGATTGGAAGCGCGGCGAAGAGCTGGTCTTCACAGCTAATCCAACTTACTACGGAGATGCGCCCAAGTTTGATGTTCTGAGATATGTCTTCGTACCCGAAGAGGCTGCCAGGATCAGCTTGCTGGAGAACGGTGAAGTGGATGCTATCAAGATCGACCCCAGGAGCATGCCGACCCTGGAGAATGCAAAAGGAATCAAGCTCTATTCCATGCCGTCGGCCAACTGGTATGCCCTGAATCTGCCGGGCAAGATGTGGCCGTTCCAGGACAAGAACGTTCGTCTGGCTATTGCTTATGCCATCAATAAGCAACAGATCCTCGATACCATCTTCAACGGCCAGGGTGAGATCGCTTACGGGCCCTTGCGATCCGAAGATTGGGCTTACAATCCGGACATCGCTTTCTCCTATGATCCCGAGAAAGCAAAGCGACTGCTGGCCGAAGCGGGCTTCAAGGATACAAACGGCGACGGAGTGCTGGAAAAGGATGGAAAGGATCTGGCATTCGAGCTGATATATCCATCATCCAATGCCGAGAGAAAAGACATCGCCATAGCCGCAAAGACGGATCTGGAGAAGGTAGGAATCAAGATCGAGCCCGTGGGCAAAAGCTGGGACGAGATCTCCCAGGAGCTTTACCGAAGCGCCCCAATCGTTGCCGCCTTCGGTTCTCCCTTTGATCCGGACGACAACAACTACCAGCTCTGGGACACCAAGTTCATCGGTCAGGGGTGGTGGAATCCCGCATCGTACAGCAATCCGAAAGTAGACGCCATTCTCAACAGTGCCAGAACTACCTCGGACAAGCAGCAGAGAAAGGAGGATTATCAAGAGCTGCAGACGATCCTGGCAAACGATCAGCCGCTGGCATTCATCGTCTTCTGCAATTATGTCTATGCCGTTAGCGACAAGATTGCGGGAATCGAGCTTCGCAATGCTCCACATGGCCAGGGAACCAACGGAGGCATCAACGGAGAGATCTGGTGGAATGTCGAGCAATGGCAGAAGCAGTAGACGAGAAAAAGGAGCGACAACTAAAAAGATAGCGGTTTGGTGGAAAATGGACAAGTCAATGGAGCGGTGATTTGGATCAAAACCTAGCAGCCTACGTCTTGAGAAGGGTCTTGCAGATTCCGCCGTTGCTGCTCGGGATCTCAGTCTTGACCTTTCTCATTTTTTATCTCTCGCCGGTGGACCCGGTGATCGCTTATCTGGGACTGGTCACCGTGCAGAAGATGCCTGTAGAGGATGTGGCAAAGGTGGAAAAGCAGCTTGGTCTGGATCAACCGGCTATTATTCGCTACCTGGCCTGGCTGGAAAGAATCTTGCACGGCGACTGGGGATTTTCCTATATCAAGAAGCGCCCCGTCCTTGATGTGATACTGGAGCGGTTCCCGGCAACAATGCTCTTGACGATGACGGGATACGGCTTGAGTGCTTTGTTGGCCATATTGCTGGCATTGGCCTGTGCTCTTCGGGCGGGATCAAGGCTTGATGCCTATCTGAACGGTATGAACTACATCCTGTACTCGACGCCCACATTTCTTGTGGCCCTTCTGGCCATGCTGCTCTTTTCCGTGTGGCTGGGCTGGCTGCCCTCCTCTCGCATGGTCTCCGTAGCTGAGCCGGCGGCGTTTTGGCCGAATACCTGGGACCGAATCAGGCACTTGATCCTCCCTGCGTGCATTTTGGCAGTCAGCCACCTGGCGGTTTTTTTCACCTACATCCGCTCATCTTTGCAGGAATCCATGCGAGAGGACTACATCCTCACAGCAAGAGCCAAGGGGCTGGACGAGAGGAGGATCATTCTCCGGCACGCTTTGCGAAACTCTCTTCTTCCCTTCATAACCCAGATGGGGCTCACAATTCCGCTGCTGATCAGCGGGAGCGTGGTTGTGGAGAGCATCTTTGCCTGGCCTGGGATCGGGAGGCTTGCCTATGATGCCGCACTGCGCGCGGACTACATGCTGCTGATGGGGCTGACGCTGTTCGCCAGCCTGCTGGTGATCTCGGGAAATCTGCTGGCGGACGTGGCCTATGCCCTGGCCGATCCGAGAGTGAAGCTGGGTTAGAGGGAACGGCGGAGTGAAATGATGAGTCCATCGAATATTGAAGCTAAAATACACCACTGGAAGCTGCCAAGTCTGGGATTTCGTGGCTTGAAATATATCACGCCTGGAATGATAGTAATCGCATCTCTGTTGCTTTTGGCCTTGCTCGCCCCATATATCACCTCCAGTGATCCGATTGTGGCGAGTCTCGATCAGTCCATGCAGCCGCCGTCATTTCAGCATCCCTTCGGCACGGATCACCTCGGGAGAGACATGTTCTCCCGCGTGCTCTACGGGACGCGCGTGTCGCTAATGGTAGGGATTTGTGCTGCAGCTCTGGCGGTCCTTCTGGGAGTTGCAGTCGGGCTGCTGGCCGGATATTTCGGCGGCCTGGTTGACAGTTTGCTGATGCGGCTGGTGGACACCATCTATTCACCTCCCGAAACCATTTTGCTGATGGTGCTGGTGACCATGTTCACCAGAAATGTCTGGACCATAATTCTCGCCATCGGGCTCACGCACTGGATGAGCACGGCACGCCTGGTGCGAAGCGAGGCCCTCTCAATTCGTCAGAGGCCCTTTGTGGAATCGGCGGTATCCCTCGGCGCGGGAGACGGGTACATTCTCCTGCACCATGTTTTGCCCAACCTTTTCTACATCGCCGTGATCTCCGTCACCCTGATGACCGCCCATGCCATCTTAACGGAGTCCTTTTTAAGTTTCCTTGGCCTTGGGATTCCTCCGCACCTGCCAAGCTGGGGGAACATGCTCAACGAGGCGCAGCGGGATATCATGCGCGGCATCTGGTGGACCTGTCTCTTTCCGGGAATGATGATCGTAATAACCGTGCTTTCCATCAATTTGCTTGGAGCGGATCTGAAGAAGAGGCTGGCCCCTGTCAGGGAGATGAGAACGCAATTATAATAGAAGAGTTCCTCGGGATTTGCCAGCATCCAAAAGAACGATAGTGGGCTATTTCAGTTCGGGCAAGAAACCTTTTTCGCATTGATGCATGGCGCGATACCTCAATATTCCGCTTCCGACCAATAGCGCGATCCCTGCGCAGAGGACGACCAGGCTTGCTAAGAGCAGCTCAAAGGTCAGCTCCGCCTCAATTCCGGCGAAGGAGGCAATCTTGGGCGTTGCGATCATGAATATCCCGGCCAATGTCAAGAAGACTCCATTGATGATTCGCCTCTCCGATCTGGAGACTGGATCGTTCTTTTCTGGGATTCCCTTTTCCAGGATAAACATCGTTTTCTTGTGCCATAGGTAATAGACCAAACCCAAGAGAGGTATTCCCTCAACAACCAGAAGCTGGACCGCCACATCGGTCAAAATCTCATCCTCCGCAGACTTGTTGGCATTCTCTTAGATAATCTTTTCGTTAGACAAATTAAAATTCGCAGATTAAAATCTAATGTTGATAGAAAAATATTACCAAATAGTATTAAATGCTAGCCGCATATTATTTAAAGCACATTGTTTATTCACTACTTATGCTCAGGCGACCCTATCATGATAAGAACGAAATATTCATAGAATGGAAAAAGAGATGTGCATTGATTACTGTGCTGCTCTCTCTTGTTCTTATGGTCGCAAATAATTGCGTCCTGGCCACAGGATTGGACGACAATTCGACCAATTTGAAAAATTCGAGTGAGACGATTCCCGACAGTTTGGTTCTGTCGTCTCAGTCGTTTCCGTCAAATCAGTCGGATTCCGCGAGCGCCTCTGCATCGAATGAGAGCATAAATCAATCAGAGAATGCAAAATTCGGCGGTCCGTATAATGTCCATGTCTATGTGTCCAATAAGGACGATGATAGCCTTGACGTCTCTTTGTTCATCGACTCCGAGCTTAAGGATACCAAATCGATCTCATCCGATGCCGAGAGCAAATTCGACAGCTACCCTTTGCCGGCGGGCTCTCACAATTTCAAGATAACCTGGTGGGATGAGGACGTCAAGAAGTCATGCGAAGCGGAAGAGACGGTGGATGTCCGGGGTGATACATCCGTAAACCTTTACACCACAGCCAATGACGAGCCGGAGGAGTTTGATCTCTCGGTTACTCTCACCAACGAGAACTCCAAGGACCTGGATGCCTATCTTTATGTGGACGACAGCTTTGAGAAGAACAAGGAGGTCAGCAAGGAGAGCACCTCGGACTTCGGGACGATCTCTCTTGAAGAGGGTATGCATAATCTGTCCGTGAGGTGGCGAGATGCCGACACCAAGATAGAGTACGAGAAGAAAAAGAAGGTCACCATATCTAAAGACGATGCCGTGGTCTTCTATGTCCCGGCAGGCATCTCCTTTGACGCCCAAGAGAGCCGCTCGACTGATGATGAGACAACAAGCGACGCTGCGACATCGGACAGTACCGAATCGCCGGACAACACTGCACCATCAAGCAGCTATTCCTACACATCCAGCAGCTCGTATGAAAAAACGACATCCACGAAAACTACCGACGAAACATCATCAAGCAGTGACACGACTATTGACAGCACGGCGACAAATAGCACGGCGGACGATGATTCGCTTGGCAGCGCTTCCCTGGTGAATGGGAATTCATCCGCATCAAGTGACGCTGCAAGGTCGGATGAGTCCGATGAATCCGTCAAATCCACCAATTCCGCTTCCAGCATCTCCGAGTCGAAGAGCGATTCGTCCGGTGGAGGCTATGCCTATTCCGGCTCGTCCGGATCGTCTGCGCAGAAGGGCTCTCGCAGAATTAGTGCACTTTCCAGCGGCGTCATGAAGAGCAGCAACAGCCTGTATGTTTACGCAGGCATTGTGATTCTGGCGATCTACTTGATCTTCCGTCGCTGATCTGTTATGGGTGGCATCTTGACACATCAAGCTTCACGGATTGCATTTCCGATCATTATGTTTCTGATCGCCGCATTTCCGGTCATTGCATTTCCGATCCGTCTTGTCACACGGACCGTTTTCTCCGGACGTGCATTGCATTCAATAATCGTGTTTCTCCTTTTCATTTCACTAATCAATCTCGCTTCCGGTCTAGTGGCCTGGAACGAAGGAACGAGCGCGGAGCTGGAGTGGGGCGAGATGCTCGTTGCAGGCAATTATTCACTGAGCTTGATCGATTTTTCTCCGGAGGAATCCGACGTTCTGCAAGCACTCTTGGAGCTACAAAAGGACAATGTCACCATAGCTACCAGATCTTTGCAGGAAGGAGACTCGTTCATTCTGAATGATTCGGTGAAGGTGACTGCGGAGAGGATCGTTCGGGATGAAGAGGAGGGTGAGCAATATGCGAAATTGGAGATTCAACTCCCGGCTGATCCGGAGCTTGCGCTTCTTCTGTCCGCTGACAAAGAGATTTACCAGTGCGGCGATACCATTCAAATGGAGCTGGGAATTGAAAATAAAGGCATCGTGGACGCAGAAGGAATGCAAATAAGAATCGATTCGAAGCCGCCGCTATTCCAGGAAAAATACAGCAGATCAACCCTGGAAGCGGGAAGGATATGGGACGAGAAAAAGCATACTGCAGAGATAGATCCGATAAAGTTCGACCTCAAAACGCCATGCCTCGCAATGCCTGCAGATTTTCAGATGCGTGTCTTCTGCACATTTGAAGATCCGGAAGGAAAGAAACATGAAGCCTGGGGAGGCACCGAGTTCCAGGTTTATGGCACTCTTCAGCTGCACAAAAGGGTTGAAGAGTCCCAGGACTATGGGAAAGGTTACTATGTGGTGGACTCGCTTTGGAACTGCGGCAACCGCACCATAAATATCAAGCTTGATGATTCCGCAGGGAGCGACTTTGCGGCCAATGGGACGCTGCACTGGCAGATTAAACTAGGCCCCGGCCAGACTAAGATCGTGAGCTACGAGGTCTTTGCTAGGAAGCCCGGGACAGGTCTGACCCTGCCCCCGGCGGAAGCGAGATTTGCGTTTGGCAGGAGCGATTGCACAATATCCTCGGAAAGCCCGATCGTGGATGTCTTCGGCCCCTTTATTGAACCAATGAGGAAGGTTAGCGAGAAGTCCGTCTCTCCAGGAAGCCCCGTAACGGTAATGTTGAATCTGACCAACCATGGAAATAAAAAGGCTAAGGTATCCTATCAGGAGACCATACCCGAAGGCGCATTGCTTGTGAGCGGCAAAACCCGTGGCGGGGTCTTGCTGGATCCCAATTGTGGGGTTGATGTGGAATATACCATACGCTGCAACAATCCCGGCAGGATCCTGCTTCCCGCGGGCGAGGTCTTGTATCATGATGTGTTGGGAAATTCATACAGCGCCGCGACGCCGGGGATCGAAATTAACGTGGAGTCTCCAAAAATTGTTCGCTCGATTCCGCCGAATTCTTCTATTGCAGCGGTCGTCGAGGAAAAGCAGACCGGCTCGGGAGAAAATTATATGGCAGAAAATTATATGGTGTATCTCTCACTGCTCATTGTTCTCATCTTCGGAGCGCTCTTTGCCAGGTATTCATAGCGGGATCAATTGGAAGGTTTCTCAGCCCTTTTGCTATACATTTCCCAACAGATACGTGCATGGTTGTTATCACGCTGAAATATTCTAATTTAGTATGTCTATTATCGAAATATTTAATACTAGGATGTATTAATTTAAGAAAAAAGGAGATCTTAGTATGTTAATTATTAGAAATTGCACCGCAGTAATGGCTATATCTCTAATGATTCTGATATTATCATCGCCGGTGTTAGCGGCCTCAGGTAATTCTGGAAAGGTGCTAAACGGAGACCTGATCTTTGGGCCGGATGAAAATTTAGACCCGGCTTACAAGTACACAGGCTGGTATATGCACGAGGCTGGAATTTACGAAACACTCTTTGGCCTGGATGAGAACATGAATATCGTCCCTAAGCTTGCAACCGGATTTGACCAGGTAAGCGACACGCAGTATGAGATTCACCTTCGTCCCAATGTGTTGTTCCATGACGGAACACCACTGGACGCCAAGGCCGTTGTCTTTTCGCTGGAAAGGGTGATGGATTCCTCAAATCCCCGGCATGGCGAATTCAGCTTCATTGATTCCGTCAGTGCGGTTGATGACAATACGGTATCCATCAAGACCAAAGAGCCCTATTCACCCGCAATCGCCTCTCTGATTGACCCATTGGTCTCGATTGTCAAGCCCGATGTTAACCTCAACACAACTCCTGTCGGAACAGGTCCATTCAAGTTCGATTCCTACGAGAAGGGCGTGAAGCTGGTCGTGAAGAAGAACGATAGGTACTGGGGAGACAAAGCGAAGCTCGATGGCGCAAATCTCTTCTTTGTCAGCGATTCCATGACAAGAGCCATGCAACTGGAAGGCGGAGATGTGGACATCGCCAGGGGCCTTCCTCAAACCGAAGTTCAGAATATCAAGGGCAAGTCTAATCTCGAAGTCCTGAGCAAGGAGACCATGCGCGAGAACCTCATTTATATCAACATGAGAAAAGCGCCCTTCGATAACCTCTCCGTTCGCCTGGCTCTGAACTATGCCATCGACCGCCAGGAGATAGTGGATACCGCTCTTGAGGGAGTAGGCGGCGTTGCAGCCGTGGGCGTTTTCTCATCTCAGAATCCCTGGTCAGCCAACAAAGAGCTGAAGGCTTATGAATTCGATCAATCCAGGGCCAAGGCTCTTCTCAAGGATGCTGGAATTGCCGACACCGATGGAGACGGATGGCTGGACTATGCCGGAAAGCCCTTCAGCATTACCATCAAGACCTACACATCCCGCGCGGAGAACAAGCCTTCTGCGGAGATCGTGGCCGCCCAACTGGAGAAGATCGGAATCAAGACCAATGTGGAGATTTTGGAGACCGGCGCTCTCACCACGGATCTCACTAACGGCAATTACGACCTGGCTCTGTATTCCTGGAGCACCGGCACCACGGGAGACCCGGATTACTTCTTCTCCAAGCACTTCCTGTCCACAGGCGCCGAGGCCAAGAAGACCGGCTACTCCAACCCGGATGTGGACAAATGGCTGGAAAAGGCCAGAACAACCTTTGACCAGAAGGAGAGGATGAAGTACTACACCAAGGTTCAGGAGCAGGTTTTGGCCGACTCTCCCGAGATCTTCCTCTTCTACCTTAATGAGCTGGTGGGCGTGAACAAGAAGGTCAAGGGCTATGTGCTCTATCCATCCAGCGAGATCAACTTCCTGACGCCGGAACTGTCCCTGGGGGATTAATTCTGGCACAGGGAACGGGCAGAACTGCGGCAGCATCGGCGGCCTTAAAAACAGGCCACTCTGCTGCCGCTTCGCCACAGCCGGCAAGCGGGGACCCAAAGAAGATCATAGAAAGCTACTGGGATCAAAGGAGCGAGAGCTATGGTCGAGGTGCAGCGGCCTCCAGAAAGGAAGAGCGAGAGGTCTGGATGAGGACCCTCTCAGGGATCATCTCCTGCCTACAGCCGAAAAAGGTCTTGGATGTGGGAGCCGGAACCGGCTTCCTCTCCAACATTTTGAGTGAGATGGGCCTGGATGTTACAGGCGTTGACCTCTCGCGCGGTATGCTCACTCAAGCAAAGGAGGGCATGCGCGTCCAAAGGTCGAACGGCAATCCGTCACCGGTCCCGGATCATCAGGACAAAATCCGAAATGTCTACAACTTATGCCAGGGAGACGCCGAAGGCTTGCCTTTTCAATCCTCTTCTTTCGATCTGGTAGTTAGCCGCCATCTTCTCTGGACACTGCCCCATCCGGCCAGGGCAGTTGCAGAATGGAAACGCATTCTGCGGCCCGGCGGGATGATGATCGCCATTGACGGAAACTGGTTTGATCCGGCGATCAGCAAAAAGATCGGACGGGAGATTTCCGGGCTTCTGGCTGGCTTTTCCCAGGATCATAATCCTGTGCCCTTTCGCCAGATCTACAAGCCCATCGAGAAGGATCTGCCGCTCTTTCAAGCCTCTCGGCCCGACCAGTGCCTCGCTCTCTTCATGAGTGCTGGATTGGAAAAAGCAAAGGTCGACCGCCTGGATGAGGTGAACCGATTCTACAAGAAGAACACCTCGCTCTCCTTCCGAATGGCCAATTCGGATACGGTTTTCATGGTCTTTGGCGAAAGAGGCGAATCAGAGAATTGACTCTCTTGAGAATTCTGCTTGAAATCCAGCATGAGGAGATTTCAGCAAAGATCTGCAACTACCGAGAAAAATCAGAATTAGATAGCAATAATTAAAATCAAGAATTAAAAACCAAGGGCTTAAAATGCTGGCATTTATCCTGAAGAGAATTATTCTTTTGCTGCCGGTCTTGCTGCTCGTCTCCATAATCTCCTTCACTCTCTTCTATCTATCTCCGGGAGATCCGGCTGAGATTTTGCTCACAGGACCGCAAGGCCCTCCCGATCCCGCTGCGGTGCAGGAGTTCAGAGAGAGAGCAGGCTTTAACGATCCCGCCTATGTGCAATACTTGAGATGGTTGACAAAAGCCGTCCACGGAGACCTGGGATACTCTTACACCTCCGGCGAGAGGGTTTCGGATGCCGTTTTGGATAGCTTCGTTCCTACGCTCAAGCTGTCCCTGGTCAGCCTGATCATATCCTTGCTGATATCCATTCCTCTGGGAATCCTGTCTGCTGTTCGGAAAGGTTCCGTCATCGACGGCCTCGGCATGATGCTGGCACTGCTCGGCGTCTCTGTTCCCAGCTTCTGGCTGGCCTATCTGCTCATCATACTACTGGCCTTGCAGCTCGATCTCCTCCCCGTGGCAGGCTATGGGCAGAATGGAGATCTACAGCATATGATCTTGCCTGCCGTCACCCTTGGGGCATCTGCCGCTGCCGTGACCAGCAGAATGATGCGCTCAAGCATGTTGGAAGCCCTGCAGCAGGACTACATCACCGCAGCCAGAGCCCGCGGCCTCCCCGAGAGGTCCGTGGTGCTGAGACATGCTCTGCGTAACGCTCTCTTGCCCGTGATCACTGTGATCGGGTTGAACTTCACCTATCTGCTCAACGGCTCGGCTGTCGTGGAGACGGTCTTCGCCTGGCCAGGCATCGGCAATCTCATGACCGATTCTATCTACGAACGGGATTACCCCATGATCTTAGGCTGCATGCTCTTTCTTGCCATGCTCTTCCTGGCCCTGAACCTGATGGTCGATATCTGCTACTACTACATCAATCCGAGGACAAGGCATGAATCCGGGGATTAATTCGGATTTTTCGGCTCGCCTTGCCGCTATCATCGTCCTCTGCCTCGTCCTGACCGCGCTCCTGGCCGGACAGATTGCCCCCCATGATCCCGAAAAAGCTCAGCCCGAACTGCGGCTGAAAAGTCCATGCCTTGACTATCCCCTGGGAACGGATCAGCTTGGTCGCTGCATCTTCAGCCGAATTGTCTTTGGTACAAGGGTGTCTCTGTTTATCGGATTGACGGTGGTCCTCCTCTCGGCCCTGATGGGCATAATTCTAGGTGGCGTTGCCGGATACTTCAGAGGTGTCCTGGATGAAGTGATCATGCGCGTGGTGGATGCTTTCCTCGCCTTTCCCAGCATCTTCCTTGCTCTGGCTGTGATCGGCTTCTTGGGATCGGGCCTGACCAATCTAATGCTCTCCCTCATCCTGGTGGAATGGACGGGCTACGCCAGGCTGATGAGAGGCAGTGTCCTGGCGCTGCGGGGAAAAGAGTTCCTGGAAGCGGCCAGGGGCCTCGGAGCTTCGGATTTCTATATCATGAGAATACACATACTTCCCAATGCTCTTCCGAGCCTTTTGGTCATGGCAACTCTGGGGATGGGAAACGCAATCCTCGGAGCCGCATCTTTGAGCTTTCTCGGACTTGGCGTTCAGCCGCCGACTCCTGAGTGGGGTGCGATGATGAACGATGCCCGCCCCTTCATTCGGGCTTTTCCGCTGATGATGATCTTTCCGGGAATTGCCATCACAGTATCCGTCCTGGCTTTCAATCTGCTGGGAGAAGCGATCCGGGTCAGGCTGGACCCTCGCGCCGAGATGAAAAATGAGTTATAGGAGCTACAATTTGGCTTGGATTCTGCAATAAGCCGGCTCATAATCCCGCCCGCCCATCAGCCCGCTCGCAAATCCCGACTTCAATTATCTTTCGAGCTTTTGATCTCGACGATCCGCCCCTTATCCATCATGGCAATCCGATCGCTCATGTGTCTCACCACCTCCAGGTCATGGGAGATGAAGAGCATGGTAAGACCGAAGTCCCTTTTCAAGTCCATGATGAGCCGCAAGATTTGAGCCTGCACGGATACATCCAGCGCCGCCGTCGGCTCGTCTGCCACTATGAACTCGGGATTGATGGCCAGTATTCTTGCCAGGACGACTCGCTGGTTCTGGCCGCCGCTGAGCTGATAGGGGTAGCGGTTCACATGCTCCTGATTCAAGCCCACTATATCCACCAGCTCCTGCACATGGTTGCGAATCTCGCTCTTGCTGCATCTTCCCCTCAGGCCCAGGCGGAAGGGCTCGGCGATGCTCTCGCCGATCTTCATGCGCGGGTTCAGGGACGACTCCGGGTCCTGGAAGATCATCTGCATGCGGGGTCGCAGTTTCCGCATCTCGGCGTGCTTTAGGCCCGTTATATCCTGGCCGTCGAAGACGATCTTTCCCGCGGTCGGTTCAATCAGCCTCAAGAGCAGCCGTCCCACCGTGGTCTTGCCGCATCCGCTCTCGCCCACGAGGCCTAACGTCTCGCCCTTTTCGATGGCAAAAGAAACGCTTTGCACCGCAGGCTTGTATCTCTTCTTGATGAAGCCTGAGGCAAAGTGCTTTTGCAGATCATAAACTTCGATCAATTGAATTGATGACACCTCACCAAATGCCCTTTTTCTATTTGGACCATCTCCGGATGTTTCATCTCACAAGTTTTCGTGGCCATGCGACAACGAGGATGAAAACGGCAGCCGGATGGAGGACAAATGAGCGACGGACTGGTGCCTGGAATAGGCAGAAGACCCCGGCTGGGGAGGGAATTGATGAAGCCTTGAGTATATGGATGGGCAGGGTCGTTTAAGATCTCCTGGGATGATGCCTCCTCAAGCAGTTCTCCGGCATACATAACAGCGATCTTGTCGCAGATGCTTCCTGCCACACCAAGGTCGTGGGTGATCATGAGCATGGCCTTATGCAATGTAGCCTCGCGCAGGAGTTCGACGATCTGCATTTTGGTTTTGATATCAAGCCCTTTGGTCGGCTCGTCGGCTATGATGAATTCAGGATTGCATGCGAGGCCCATAGCGATCATGACCCGCTCTCTCATGCCGCCGGACAGCTCATGCGGGTATTGATTGGCATTAGCCGCAGCATCCGGAAGGTGGACCGATTGCAGCATCTCAATGGCTCTTGCATTCGCCTCTCGTTTTCCGAGGCCCTGATGGAGCCGAATCGCCTCTGCGATCTGATCGCCCACTTTCAGCACAGGATTGAGTGATGTAGTGGGATTTTGCAGGATCATGGCGATCTCCTTGCCACGCAGACGCCTCATATCCTCTTCCTTTAGCTTCAGGATATCCCTACCTTTGTAATTGATCTTGCCTTCTATGCTGGTAGTGGGCTGCAGCAAACGCACAATGGACATGCCAAGGACCGTCTTGCCGCAGCCCGTCTCACCGATTAGGCCCAGCCGCTCTCCCTCGGCGACCAACAGATCAACGGTGTCCACAGCCTTTACCATTCCATCTTGGGAGGGGAACTGGGTTCTAAGTTTGATGATATCGAGCAATGCCATTTTATAACCTGCTATTTCCAATAGATCTTATAACTTGCTATTTGATGTTATATTATTATGAATCACGCGACACAGATATGCAGATACGCTGCGCCCGAATTTGAGATTTATTAAATTCGTAATTTTACAAAATTATGCCAAAATTTATCTGAGATAATCGTGATGAATGTCTTAAATTAGTAAGAAATACTTCGACGATATTTCATTTCCTAATTAAAAAAATAATTTTTCTAACCCCAAAAAGAACGGAAGAAATGAACGATCATTTGCACATTTACGATCCAGAGGAATTCAATTAGTCTATGAATCCCTGCGCCTCGAAAACGAGATTTCCTTTTTCATCCAGCTCCCTAAATACGGCCCAGGTTGCTCTGTCTCTGGTGACTGGATTCATGAAATCGTCGAAATAGAACATCTCAGACTTTACACTTCCACCTATTGAGTTCTTTCGTTTTACTTTGTTCATAACATACTATTGTTCTAGTTCTACTATAAAAATTATTAAGTAAGTAAAGCAACTTCATATTAGATCCAATTTTACTTTTGATATGTACATAATATTAGTCCAGAAGAGAAACGCTATCTACTTTGGGGATAGCTTTTCAGGACTCAATCGCACCAGCATGAGAACGATCATCTATTCGCGAGTATTCTGACACGGGACGCACTTGACAGGGTATACCAGTCAAAAATAGACGAAAGGATGTACCAGTCAAAAAATAGGCGCAATTGGAATATTGAACGAAGGAACGTGGATCAATCAGCTCTCAAAAAAAAAAAAATGAAATCACTTACCCGATTGTAAATTCGCGTCTCTCATGATGGCTTAACCAGTCTTCTTCAACGTGTCTGACTATTATATCATACTAATTGTAGAAAAATTCATATTACATAAGCGTATCACTTGAAGTCGTATTCTAAAAAGGTGATTGCAGTGGCAGAAAAGAGGAATTTCGCCCTAAGGGACGCAGAGGGGAATGAAATTGGCGTCTTCACAGGAAAATCTCCTCGGCAGGCCGCACTGAAAGCCGCCAACCGAGGCCATAAAGAAATACGGCTGAGAGAGCACGGCACCAAGAGATTGCACATATTCAGAGGTGAACGAGCAAGGGTCAAGAAGCCTAAGAGAGCCCCTGAATGGATGCCGGACAAGATCTGGAAGCCAAATGTAAAGAAGATCGGTGTAGAGAGCCTGACAAATCAGTGACTCACTGGCTATTCGTTTTTATCTTTTTTCTTTTCATGAACCGGTGGCCTTCCTTTAGGTGTATTCTCTCTATTGCGACTCAGATTTATTAGAGTTATTCGGCTTTCCGAAGCTACGGCGGCTCTCGCTCCCGGCCCGGCAGCCTGCGGCATCGGCGGCGGGCGGTAGCACGCGGGCGGCTGAAATGTGAGCAAGCAAAAATGAATTAGGCTTTTAGTGGATGCTAATCTGGATTTTAGTGCAGGTATTTCAATTTATACTATTGCTAATCCAACCATTTCAGTCCACGAAAAACTAAACTCTGGTAGTGCCTTTCCACATCAGAGGATGCGGGCCTTTTCCAGTGAATGGACCGTCGAATCCAAGGGCGTGTAGCTTTCTCACCAACTCGTTCCAGGAGACTGGCGATAATCTCGACACTGATTCATGCCTCGACTGGTGCTCTTATCGTTCGGCCTTCTATCGCCGGTATGGGCAGGTTTGATCGCAAGCTAAAAGCGATCCAGTCTTCTATGGCCATTCTCAAATTGTCGCGGCACTCTTCCGGGGTTTTGCCGCTTGCCCAAACGCCCTTCAATTCAGGCACTTCGCCATAATAGGGCTCATCATCGTCGATGACCTCATAGACCGCCTTGGAGATTGCCGCCTGGATGTACTCGCAGAACATAACAGGATTTAATGCAACGCCTTGAGATATAATGTTTATCTTGTTTATCTCAGATATGTGAGCCTGAGTCATTGCATCCTGGAATTCTTCGAGTTATTCGGCTTTCCGGAGCTATGTCGGCTCTCGCCTCCGGCCCGGCAGCATGCGGCATCGGCGGCGGGCGGGCCATGCACCGCAGGCCGCTCGCTTGCGGACGCATGAGCCGGCAAATCAATATTGTTGTGCCTTATTGTGCCAGAAAGCCGATTGCGCCGTTTGATGAAATGCTGTCTGATGAGTGTTTAATAAATCACGGCTTCCAAACCTTAAGATAAGGAATGCGCTCGAAATCGGCATCGTTCGTTGCTAAGTTGGTCAAACCGTTTATTTTCATAATTGCGAGATGAGCAGAATCCATTGCCATGAGATGGAATATCTTGGATAGCTGCACAAATTCCGGAAAAGTTTGAGCATCCAGAATTGTGATGTTAAAACCGTTGATGATATCCATCTCATCCCAAACATCGCTCAGCTCATCAAGGATCTCCGGTTTTTCCTTGAATAGTCGTTTGGCATATTGAGCCTTTACATCAAAGGTATCAACAATTTCCGATATCATCAGCTTGTGGAATACCTCATTGAGGACGAATCCTGATGAATAGCCGTGCACTTCTTCTCGGTCTACCCTGGCGAGAAAATCCCGGCATGGCACTCCAAAGGTGGGATGATCGAAAGCTGAATACAGAAAGATATTTGCGTCTAGGAAGACATTCTCTCCTTCTGGAAGGTCGGAAAGTTTCAATCCCATATCTCCATATCGATTATCTCATCCGCAGTCTTCTTATCGATTGCCATTTTTCCGTGGAACTTATCGACGAGATTTCGCTGGACTTCGATCTCTACTTCCTCGCCTTCAATTAGATTCAAATCCTGGAAGGGCCTGAGAACCTTGCCTTCATATCTAGCGCGGACTTTTACACCCATCATGACTCACTGTTCTTAATTTGTAGCTAGATCTATAAATGTTATTGTGCTCTCCAGAACTGCGTTCATAGTTCATTCAAGCTTCTGAATTCTTGCATCTGTTCTGGGCCGTCCAGGTTTTCCGATTCTACGGCGGCTCTCGCCCCCGGCCCGGCAGCCTGCGACATTGGCGGCAGAGCGGGCCCTGCATCGCAGGCCGCTCGCTTGCGGGGGCGGGGGCACGCAGGCGGGCATACAAGAGGATGGTAATGCAGACTGTTGACGAATGGTGCAGTTGAGATATTATATTAGATGGATCTTTTTAAATTGATAATATAGATTATTTATTGGTCTTCAGTCTTCTTTTATGTATCGTAATTACTTTGAGATCCTTTATTCGAAACATTGGCTTGTCTGGCTTTTCCGTTGTTATAAATTCATCCGCATTAGCTGAGATAGCTGCAGTAATATGCAAGGCATCCATTGCGCCTAAACCGTATTGCTTGGCTCGCTGGCTCGCGTCTTCGACAAGTTCTTCGCTGAAATCGACCCAAACGGCCACATCATTATCGAAGAAACTGCTGTAGAAATCTGCTTCTTCTTCAAATCCATTGTAAACTGCCTTCGGAAGAATCTCCAGCTTCACAAAAGAGCTGGATACAAATTCTCTCTCGATATCGTCAAGGATTTCTATGGCTCGAATCGCCACCTCATCTGTGCCACGAGCAGCTGCTATTAAGACTCCGGCATCGATGAAAGATCTCCTGATCTTCACTCGTCTTCTCCTCTCCGCTCAGAGATCTCCCGCACGATCTCTTCCGAGTTGAGTAGAGGTATTCCGGCAGCAATGACGCGGGCACGAAGGGCCCAAAGGCGGCGTCCGCGTGGAGTCTTTGGCGTGTAAGAACTGCAATCACGTCCGGTTGCTTTTTTGCTGGGTGCAATTTTTGATTTTGACATGCTCACACCGTCCTTTCGCAATTCCATCTATTTGCATACTGCGACGCTCTTGGCACATCAATCTTGTGATGAGGTGCAGCTCAGAAAATGCCGGTTTCATGTGTACATCTAAACCTTCCGATTCTACGGCGGCTCTCGCCCCCGGCCCGACAGCCTGCGGCATCGGCGGCGGGCGGGCCGGGGCCGGTGGGTCGGTCGCTTGCGGAGGCCGGGAGCACGCAGACGGACGCATGAGCGAGCAGATCAATATTAATGTGCCAGAAAAGCAATTGCGCCGTTTTATGAAATGCCGTCTGATGCATGATGTTCGCATAATTTCTATGTAATGTATGCAAAATCAAAAACCTGGAAATTGCGGTAATATTAAATAAATTAAAGATCAGGCCATTCTCCTGGTGGTTTGCCGAAAAGTGGATTATGCGGTAGATCGAGCCTAAAATGATTCATCCTATCTCGAAGAAATCTTTCAATACTATCTGCTATTTCAGGACTAATTGTGCCTTGTCTTAGTTCAAAACCATAAGTTCTTAAGCAGGTAAAATTATATATTTTGATATGCTCATCAAATTCATCCCCTAAAAATAAATTGGTTGGGCATTCAAAATCTTGGAGCAGATTCGCTAATTTCTTTAATTCATCTCTATCAACCATCTTGTATAATGGCGATCCGATTTCATTTATCTTCCAATTCAGCATGCAATTATGAATAACTGAGAGGAGAATCCAATCCTTATAACCCTTCTTGTAATAACTATCACACTTATTGCAGAATGATTCATCTTTTTGTAGCATCACTACTTGTTTCTTTATCACTTTATGCAGATGAATATACCTATTTTTGATGAATTCAATAGAATTCTGCTCATTAAATTTCCGATGGAGGGGTGGGATTGGACCAGTACTCGATATCATAGCTGGATACACCTATCACATTCTTTAATGCGTTAATTGTAGGCAAAACCGAAAATGCACGATCGAATGCGCCTTCTTTTGCCCAAGCTTCAAATTCTTGTTGGAGGTCATCAATTGGATCTATAGTAATATCAAGAAGAAGTTTGAAAAAGAATTTTTGAACATATTCATTAATTTGTTTGCCATGGATTCCACTCATCCAATCCAATATGTCAGGTTTCCAGATAAATCGGTAACTTTTTTTTGGATCGGACGATTCTTCAAGGTTCACCACAGATGGATTCTTACCATCTAAACTGAAATCTACTGAGATTTCTACCTCATCAACAATGAATGCAAGATTCTCCCAGTGAGCTAATGCTAGGGCTGCTTCGATACTACTAAGCAAATCCTCTGTGAAGGCGATAGTACCAAAAGAGTTCTTTGACTTTAATCGATAAGTCACTCCCATGATCACTGTCTTAAACTCGCAACATGAACGAGTTTGTCCCGCTAAACCATTAGGAATTTCCTCTGATGCTATTTGGGTTTTCCAACAATTAAAGAACTCGTCTAGCTTTCCCCTATGCATGGACCAGTCTTTAGGCCCTTCTCTTATCAGAGCATCAGTATCACCAAGGGAGTAAAGAAGCGCAAATCGAGCCATCGGTAGGTTAACATCATCTAGACCATTTGGGAGATTTGCCAAGGCCTTGAGATCATCCGAATTTAGGTTAAGGAAGAAACAACCGAGGATTAGCTCCTGCATTTTTAAATCTTCTTCTAAATTGCAAATATCAAGCTGCATTGACCGTAAATTGTTTATTAAATACCACGAAAGTTGATACCATGCAATAAATGGTGCAATCCGTCCTAATTCCAATTCTAAGCAGCTCATTTGAATAGCTGCGAATAATCCTAGTTTAGGATATTTGTAAAGCGACTCATAGTTCTGCATTGCAAAGTTCGCCGCAAGTAAAGCTTCCCTTCTAGCAGCCCAAAGAAGACCTTTACATCTGTAAGCATGGGAGCAAACAAGGGCTGCATGGATACCACCTTCCAAAGTCTCCCTTTGCAGAAGGCTAGCTCGGGCTTGGCCCATAAAATGGAGAATATCTGTTATATTATCCTTATGAAGGGCCTGTATTCCTCTTCTGTATAGGACCTTGCCTTTTTCAATTTCACCAGATCTTTCTCCTATTGTATCTAACATTACATTGTAAAGTTCATCGTATCCCGGCAGATCACTGAAGGTTTCACCTATTGCTTCAAAGGTACGGCAAAATTTAAAAAGAGGATACATACCGAGTCCTTTAGCCATTTCGAGGCATTTCTTCATACCTTTGAAAGCACGTTCTACTTTTAGAGTATCCACAAACGAAAATATATCCTCATGCATTTCATCGCATTTTATGTTGCCAAATTTTATCTGTTTTGCTGCATTATATATTTCGCTGTATATATCTAGTTCATATAATATCGTGAATGCACTCAAGGCATTGGTAGGTCTATCTGTTTTATTAGATAATCGATCTGCTTGAGATCGTATGATATCTCTTCTTTCTTCTAGCTTTCTAATATCATCTATAGCTCCATTTTCAATTGCCCATGGAAAAAGTGGAAGCCAAAGATTAAGAAAAAGCTCACAATCTTCTGCATCTTCGGTTCCAGGTAAATAATTTTCCATTTCTCTGTATATATCCTCTAAAGCTATTAAATCATCAAACCACCATAGACTAGTCCATGCGTGTTGATAGCAGCATCTAATTATTTGTCCCCTGTTGCCAAATTTAGTGGCGAGGTTTTTTGCTTTAACAAAGAGCCCATCAATCTCATAACGAGGCTTTCCAAGACCC
>Ga0105092_10000220_pt1 | contig 28721 bp, 18 predicted proteins | sample PPLLak2March2015_FD_87021 | JGI IMG/M metagenome (GOLD analysis project Ga0105092, IMG submission 87021) | Freshwater sediment microbial communities from Prairie Pothole Lake near Jamestown, North Dakota, USA - PPLs Lake P7 Core (1) Depth... | ecosystem: Environmental > Aquatic > Freshwater >... | reverse complement strand
TGAGAGAAATCGGAGGGGCGGGAGACAGGCTACTGACTCAGGGAGGAGACTCCCGCCCCTCCTGGCGGCCGTTTGGGGGAGTCAAACGGCTACTCGCCTAAGGCAAAGTGACGGTTGTTGTCGAGAGAAGCCTGGTACACCCGCTTGCCATAGCCGTTTTCCGGCGTTTGGCCATACAGCAGGAGCCGATCCACGGTGCCCGGACCGCGGTTCCATGCATACAGAACCATGGCCAGGTTCCCCCGGTACTTCTTCAACAATTCGTGGAAATGCTTGAAGGAATAAGCAATGTTGGTTTCAGGATCAAGGAGTTGGTCCGCCGAAACGTTCCCATAGTCCTTCGCCGTTGAAACCCAGATCTGGGTCAGGCCGCGTGCCCTGCCGCCATCCCCCACGGCTCCAGCGTCTCCCTTTGACTCGGCGTAAATCAGGGACAGCATGATGTAAGTCAGGAATTCGGGTGTCTTCAGCAGGCGCCATTCCGGCCCTGCATTATTCATGTGCTGACGGGAGTATTGGTCGACGAGGGTGACCACCAAAGGGTCCATTGAGAATTCGACCGCGAGGCTGTTGATGTAGCGAAGTCTATCGTTTTCCTCCTTGAGGTTGTTGTTTGTTTTGCTAAGTTGTGCGAGCTCCTTCTTCAACTGCTCTGATCGGTAATGCAGCGGATAGCCGGCTGCGCCCAATCCTACTGCAAAAGCCAGGATGGCTATCAGCTTTCTCGAGAAAAAGTCCTTCAGACTCACGCCTTTTCTCCTTTCGAGTCTACTTGTGCAACAGCAGGCGCACGAGGTTGGTTATCTACAGGACTTCAATTCACAACCGAACTGCATGATCAGGCTGTGTACGAAAGACTGACTTTTTAGCTGAGGAAGCTTGAACCGATTATAACTTTGGATAACCCCGAGGTTCAAATTTCGAGCAAATTCCAACCGGCGGCGGTCGCTGTTTTGCTCCGATTCGTATGCTAAGCTGGCTTAAGGTGACTGGGAAAGCATTAGCTTCCTGGTTCTTAACTTATCTTTTAATAGGCGGTGTGCCAAATGAAACGTGGAAAAGAGTCTCAGGGAACAACTGCAACCATCGAGCGTGAGGAGGTTTCGACCGCAACCTGGATTCCGTTCTTCAGCGGGTTCAACGACAAGCATCACGGCCGAAAAGCTCGGGTGGAGGTCCAGACACCCGAAGTGGCCAACGAAACTTTGTTCGACGGATTGGCTCTCCAGTCTGTAGCGACGACTCTGGGGACTCCGGCGACCACTTCCGGAGTAGACAAGCGGGCGCCTAACATCATATCGATCAGCGTCCTCCAACCGCCCGGGACTCTCTTGACACACCAGATCGAAGGGGTTACCCGCGTTCACAGGTGGACGGATGCCAGCCGAAACGCGGACGGCCTGGAGATCGAGACCGAAGAAGGCAAGACAACGATGCTGACGTTTGTGCGGGAGTGAAGGGAATTCGTACCAGTTGCAAACGGCGAGACCCCGCGGCTCCAGAGCCGCGGGGTCTCGATGACAAACGCGACTCCCCTATTCCGCCAGGAGCGCAAACACCCGATCCAACGCTTCCGCCGTCTGTTTGACGGCCGACTCGTCGTCCAGGTCGTTCAACTGGCGGTCGAACGGCTCGCACGTGACCGGCCCGTCGTAACCGATCTTCGCCAAAGCCGCCACAAAACCCTTGAGAGCAATCACGCCGGTGCTGCACGGAAGTGCTCTTTTGCCATCCTGCAACTGGTCGACTGGAATTCCCGGCTGGGCATCGTTCACGTGGACCTCGATGATCTGTTTCCCGGTCAGTCTCTCAATATCCGACACGGAGCCACCCGACGTGAACCAGTGGTAGGAATCAAGAAGGATGCCGACATTGTTGCGGCCGATCGCAGCGTTAAGCTCCAACTGTTCCTCGATGGTGTGGATGAACGGGAAACGGTTGCGATCCCTCGACGGCTTGGGGCCGACGAACTCCAAGCCCAGCGACAAGCCCTGCTCTCCCAGGATCCCGGCTACCTCCCCGAGTCGCGTCCTGTGCTGCTCGAAGTTCTTCCGGTAGGTCAAGGTGTCGTGGCCGGGAAGGATCCAGGTGCACACCCGCCGGGCACCGACCTCCGCCAGCACCTTGGCTCGGCCTGACAACGGGGCGATCGTCCGCCTGAATTCCTCATCCGTGGTTCGAAACTGAACGGAAAGACCGCTCACACCCCACTGCAAGCCGTGCTCCTTCATCCGCGCCAGTACTTCCTTGCGCTGCTCGGCGGTCATTTTTTCCAGGTCGTCCGGGTGCACATTGACTCCCCCAAACCCGAAGCGGGATGCATACTCGGCAGCCTGGAGTTGATTGGCTTTCACCCCGATGTGGCCGACCCCGAGGTTCTTGAACATGCCCGGACTGCCCGCTATCGCGCTTGTCGCGTGGGTGCTCGCAACTGCCGCAGCCCCTAACGCTGTGACTCCTGCACGGAAGAAACTTCGCCTTGTCTGCAGCTCACAATACCCTTCGCCCATCAGTCGATTCCTCCTGTGAAGCTCGGTCGATTGTACTTAAAAGACAAGGCAGCAGGCAAAAAAAGGCTTTACGAGGCGTTGCGCTAAATGTAATATCTGCGGGCCAAACTCAAAGCCTGTTGTGTCAAGAGTTTGAGATTGTATGAGCCGAGGTAAGGCCGTGAAGAAACAAGCGTTGTGCTTGCTTTTTTTGTGTCTGGCTGGCGGTGTTGTATCTGCACAGTCGCAGTCGCAGTCGGAGAAGAAGGACAAGATCACCTGGGGTTTCGACGAACGAATCCGGTGGAAGGCCGGAGACAACTTCGTGGACACCAACGATGCGGTCGACGACTCCTGGGGGCTGGCCCGCATCCGAACGCGGGGTTGGCTGGGGCTCCCCTTGTCCGATACCGTGAAATTCAACATCCGAATGACCAACGAGTTCCGCAAGTACTTTCATCCCGATCAGGGTGAAAAGTACGAGTTTCGCGTGAACGAGTTTGTCTTTGATAACGCCTACCTGGAGATCACTCCCAGGAAAGACCTGAGCCTGAAAATCGGTCGGCAAGACATGTTCATCGGCGAAGGCCTGGTGATCATGGACGGCTCTCCGCTCGATGGGTCCCGGACTTATTATTTCAACGCCATTCGAGCAACCTGGAAGCGTCCTAAGACGACCGTCGACGGCTTTGTCATCGCGAACACGGCGAAGGACCGTTATCTCCCAGTCATAAACCGGAATCCGGGCCAGTTTACCCTCGAGCGCGACGAGCAGGGAGCGGGTGTCTACGTGACCCGCCAACTCGGAAAGACTCTTAAGGGAGAATTCTACGACATCTTCAAGCGGGAAGAGGCGTCGACGACGCTGCCGCTTAGCCGGCTGAACACAAGCGGCTTCCGACTCACCGGCATCCTGAAAGGCGGGATCCAGCACGCCGAGGAATTCGGGGTCCAATTTGGGGACTACGGGCCGAACAGCCGCCGAGGATACGGCGGGTATGTCGACCTAAAGAAGCCTGTTCCGTCTTTCCCGAAACTTACATTACAGTTCAATTACACTCATTTATCTGGTGACGATCCGAAGACTGCTGATTTTGAAGGCTGGAACCCGATCTTCAGCCGCTGGCCGAAATGGAGTGAACTGTACTTGTACACGGTTATGCAGGAGGGCAGGGGGCCTGGATACTGGACAAACATCGGGATGCTCTCGCCGGGATTCAACTACAAGTTCTCGGACCGCGCGAATTTCGATTTCTATTACCGCTTTATGTATGCGCCGCAAGCGCGAGTCTTGAGCGGTCAGACGCTGGGCAATTGGCGCGGCAACCTGATGATCGGCAAGCTTAACTACAGGGTCAACAAGCATTTTGTCGGTCATCTGCTGGCAGAAACACTGGATCCGGGGGACTTTTACCTGAAAGGCGGCAGTTTCGCGTATTTCCTCAGGTCGGAGTTTATGTTCGTGTTTTAGACGCACTTCAGTAGTTGCGTCCAACCCTATCGTGGCCGGGACTCTCCAGAGCCCGGCACCGGACTCTGGAGAGTCCGGCCACAATAGGGCTGGACGCAACTGCTGTCGCTCCAAAGGTCCGGATCCGTGGGGCCTTAGACCGCCTTTTTCCACCTTCGCTTCGTGCGTGACCGTGTAGGGGAAACACACCCTCTACTCGCTCGATCCCGAGGGCGGAGTTCGAAGGTCGACTGGTTCGAAGGTCGTCTTAAAGGTCACGTCAGAGCCCGAAGTTTCGAGATAAAGTGTGTCCCGGCGCGCCGGGGGCGTGTCCGGCGTAGTCACAGAGGTCAGGGTGAAGGAGCCTGGCACTTCGAACGTCACCTTCATGACCACCTCCGGATAGCGGACGAGGACACTCACCTTTTCCTGATTCTCGTAAGAAGCGGTGCGCGGATTCTCCCAATAGCGGAACGAATCGGCTCCCATTCGGGAGGAGAAATCCGGGTTATCCTGGAAGAGGCGACTGGGAAGCTGAACCTGGCCCTGCAGGTGGAGAACCAACGCGATTTTCTCCTTCTGCTCGTCGGTTTTGACGGTGACCGTATCGATCAGACGACTTCCTTCAACCTTCAGCTTCCGCGATGCGGAGACGCCTGGTTGATAGTGGGGCTGGGCAGCCTCCACTTCACCCTTGTCCGCGTCGAATCCCAAAAACTTGCCGGGGTTCCATTTCTTCTGACCGAGTCCATTCACCAGGGGGACGTTATGGGCAAGTCCGGTGGTGAAATACCCGCGATGAAGGGGCGAGCCGTAGCCCACCGTGCCTGGATCATGGGTGATATCCGTCAGTCCGTAGAAAGCCTCGAAGTTCAAAGCCTCCTGTTGGGAATGCGACTGATTCAACTGCCCGTAATGGAAGTAAACCTGCCACAGTCCCTTCTTGATGACGGCCATACGGCTGGCTTCGAGATTTGCGCTTCGAACCTCCGGGAGCGGCGGAACGCCAGTCATTTCACCAGGGGGATCGACCAACGTGTCCCAAGTGCGTTTCTTGGCCGCCTCTGCCAGTCCGTACGGCGTTGGGAAGATCCGATAAACCGAAGCGAGAAGCTCGTAATTCGGGGCGCGCTGGGGCACCGTCGTGGTATCGGCGGGAGTCGGCAGGCGCCCGGTCGGAAACCGGAGCGCCATGGGAGACAGCATAAGGTCTTCGAGTATCGCCATTTCCCGGCGGACGTCGTTCATTCTTCCGCTGACAGCGGCGTAGCTGAAAAACGGCGCCAGGGCCTGCACCACAAACGAGTTGTAGGATAGCGACTGCTCATACCAGAGGAAGTCCGCTGTTACTCCCTGTTCCAGTTGTTTCCTGATGCCGAACGGGCCGCTCAGCGCCCGGTCGAGCATCGTGTCGTCCTTGAAGTAGATCGCAATCTGCCCCGCGGCAGAACGATGCCAGCAAGCGATATTGTGAATTCTTTGCTGGCCCTCATCGAGCAGGTCGGCGGTCGGCTTGAACAACTTGTCGTACCACCCCTGCCTCATGCCGGGAGTGACATAGGTGTCAAGGAGGCGCGCCGCATTGATCAGGCGGGCAGCCATCGTCGCCTCGTCCAGGCTTTGATACATCAACCGTGCTTTGCCCTTGTCCGTTTGGAGGGGCCACTTCGTGTAGTTGTTGGCGTAGAAGTCCAGCTGGCTGGCGACCCATTCCGCATATTTCCTGTCCTCCGTAAGGCGATAGAGCATGGCCGCCTGCTGGATATTGTCCGCGTGCCTGAGGCGGAAGGCATAGACCCACGCCGCGTGCAGCTTCGGCGTCACCTCGACGTCGTGGCCGGAGCGGCTCCGCAAGGTCTTCGGCCCCGGCTCGTCGGGTGTCCATACCAGGAACGAGCCGTCCTTTGGGCTAACGAAGTCGTGGTACCAGCCGGCCACCCAATCAACGTGATCCCGCCGTTTTGCGATCCAATCGTCGATCGCGGTCTTTCGCTCATTCAGCCATCTGACCCATTCACGGTCCGAGCGAGTGCGCCGGCGTGCGCCTTCCCAATCTTCAATCGGTCGGCGCAAAGGGGAGCCATCGCTGTAGATTTTGAATTCCGATAAGTACTGCTCGGCCCGATCCTTGGTGGAAAAGCCGGCTGGCACGAGAAGAAAAAAAGCTGCCAGCGGAACGAGGGCAAGATACCGCATACAAGCACCGTACGATAGAAGGGGGCTAAAGACAACAGGGTGAGAAGAAGGGGCGAAGGGGCGAAGGGGCGAAGGGGCGAAGGGGCAGAGGGGCAAAGGGGCAGAGGGGCAAAGGGGCAGAGGGAAGAGGGAAGGAGGGAAGGAGGGAAGGAGGGAAGGAGGGCATCAGATTCAGCGGCGGGTCACTCAACCGCCGCTGAATCTGGTGCTGCCCCTTCTTCCCTTCTTCCCTCCTTCCCTCTGCCCCTTTGCCCCTCTGCCCCTTTGCCCCTCTGCCCCTTTGCCCCTCTGCCCCTTTGCCCCTTTACCCCTTCTTCTCACCTTGCGGGCCGGAAGGGCTGGAAGACGGTGCGGCTGGCGGCTTCGACCTGGTTCACCTCGGCGACCGCCTGCTGGTACAGCACTTCCTGGCAACGAATGCCTTTCTTACCTGTCGGGGGGCTGATTCTCTCGTACTGGCCGTTTGAGAGCAGTTTTCGCGCCTTCACGTTGTCCTTAAAGCAGGTATCGAGGATGTTGATCACTCGCTTCTGCGAAGCGGCATCCTCGATGGGCACAAGAAGCTCCACTCGCCGGTCCAGGTTTCGAGGCATCCAGTCGGCCGAGGAGATGAAGATTTTGGGTTCGCCGCCCTGATAGAAGTAGTAAATCCGGCTGTGTTCAAGGAAGCGATCGACGATGCTGACGACCGTGATGTTCTCGCTCAAGCCTTTCAGCCCTGGCCGCAGACAGCAGATCCCGCGCACGTTCAGGAGTACTTTGACTCCGGCTTTTGACGCCTGGTACAGCGCCTTGATGATCTGGGTGTCGACGAGCGAGTTCATCTTTGCCATGATCAAAGCCTTCTGACCTTGCCGCTTTCGTTCGATCTCGCTTTCCACCAACTCGAGGAAGCGAAGCCGGAGCCCGGCCGGCGCCGCCTGAAGTTTGACCAACCCCTGGGGTTGGGAATATCCGGTAATTGCGTTAAAGAGAGCCGAAGCATCATTGGCCAGGTCCGAGTTGGTGGAGAAGTAACTGGCATCCGTGTATAAGCGGGCGGTAATCTCGTTGTAGTTACCGGTGCCGAAATGCAGGTAGCGCGTTACTCCCTGGGGCTCGCGCCGGACCACGATGCAGACCTTGGCGTGGGTTTTCAGGCCTTTCACCCCGTACACCACCTGGACTCCAGCCTGTTCGAGCTCCCTGGCCCATTCGATGTTCCGCGCCTCGTCGAAACGGGCTTTAAGCTCGACGACGGCGGTCACGTACTTACCGTTCTCGGCTGCCTGCCGGAGCGCTTCGATGATCGGGCTATTGCGGCTTGTCCGGTACAGAATCTGCTTGATGGCGAGGACATCCGGATCGACGGCGGCTTCCTCGACAAGTCGAATGACTGGTTCGAAGCTGTCGAACGGGTGGTACAGGAAAATGCTTCGGTTAGCCAGCTCCTTGAAGATGCTGTTTTTCCGATCGATGTCGGGTGTGGGAACCGGAGGCCATGTTTCGTAGCGAAGGGAAGGGAATTGATCGAGACCTGCGAGCTTTCGAAAGGCAGAAAGGTCGAGGGGCCCGGGGACCGAGAAGCGGTCCCGGCTGGGAGCAGAGACCCGGAGGACCTTGGTGAGAAACCCCAGGAGAAACTTTGAGGCCCCCTTCTCGACCTCCAGACGCACGCACGAGCTTTGTTTGCGGGCGTCAAGGACCTCCTTCATTCCAGCCAGCAGGTCGGCCGCCATGTCTTCACGTACGCTCAAGTCCGCGTTCCGGGTAATCCGGAAGACTGCGTGCTCGAGGACCTCCTTACCTGGGAAGAACCGGTCAATGAACACTGCGACGAGGTCTTCGAGGAGGATGTAACTGTAGGTGCTTTCGTCCGGTAGGCGTATGAACCGGTCCGGCCGGTTGCCCAGCGGAATGACGGCGAAATGGGTCGCGTCCGGTTCCTCTCCTGCTGTCCGGACGGCTATATTCAGACCGAGGTTCAGCAGCATGGGGAACCGCTTCCGCGCGTCAACAGCCATGGGGCTGATGACTGGGAACACCTCCCGGTCGAAAACGCTTTCCACTCTTTCCTTCTGAACTTCGGACAAATCGGCCGGTCGCAGCCTCCTGACGCCGCAGGCTGCGAGCCCGGGCTCGAGCTCCTCGCCGAAGCAACGATACTGAGAGGCGGTCATTTCGTGGACTCGCTGGCTGATTGCGGCAAGCTGTTCGGTCGGTGTCAGTCCAGTCTGATCCGGAGTCCCCACTCCCTGGTGCTCCAGGATCTGGAGCCCGCCTAGACGAACCATGAAAAACTCGTCCAGATTCGAGCCGGTGATGGCCAGGAAGTTGAGACGTTCCAAAAGAGGGACGCCCTTGTCGAGCGCCTCGTCCAGGACTCGCTGGTTAAACTCGAGCCAGCTCAGCTCGCGATTGAAGAATTGAGGTTCTTTCTTTGGCATGAACTTTATCCGCTAGCACAACGGAAGGATGAAGGACAACGAAAGGATGAAGGATGAAGGATGAAGACGGAATTGGAGAGCGTTTGCCCCTGCTGGGGCGCCTGCTTTACCGGCCGATTTGCTATAGACATCTGCCCCCTACCGGGGGAAAACACACCCCTTTTCATCCTTCATCCTTCATCCTTCTCTTCCTACCCGACTTCCCGGAACACCACCTTCATCCCGTAGACCTGCTCAAACATCTGACCCTTCTGTTGCAGGGCATATCTCTCAAGCATCAGGTTGGCGTGATCAAGGGCTGTGACAACGAACGCCCCCGGTTCAACCGCCAACTCGACATTCCGGACCCGCTGCACGTGTCCGCTATCCAGGGCATCGGCCAGGCGCAGGATGGACGCCATTTTTGAAACCGCAACCCGGCTCTGTCTGTCAAGAATTGCGTAGCCTTCGTGAGTTTGCCTGGGAAAGGCGCGGCGGTGGTAGCGGGCGACCATGCCGACCAGTGCCAGGTCCCGAGCGCCCAGCCCGAACAGGTCGCTGTTCATGATCAGGTACATCGAGTGTTTGTGGTGACTCCTGTTGCTGACGAACAGACCGATATCGTGGAGCAGTGCCGAAACCATGAGGATCGTCTCAAAACGAGGCGCAAGGCGATGTTCGCGGCGCAGCGCGGCAAACATTTTCTTGCACAGGTCGGCGACGTGGAGTGCGTGTGCTTCATCAAAGGTGTACTTCCGACCGATCTGAAGCGCCGAGTGAATGATCTGCTGGTGGAAATCCTCGGTCCAGGCTTCCCGGATAGCCATTTCCCACATCAGCCCGTCCCGGAGAGTCCCGGATCCGACCAGGATCTGTCTTAACCGGAAAGCACGCGCCAGGCGGACGTAGATCAGCAAAGCCGGTCCCAGGCTCTCTGCATCGGGGTAGGGAAGGTGGTAGCGGCGCACCAAATCATCGACTGAATGGGAGAGGATTTCTTTCGCGAGCTCGCTCAGATCGGAAACCGGAAGACGGGCCAGCGTTTTCCGGCTCCAGTCGGAAAGCAGTCGAGAGCAGGCGAAACGAATGTCGCCGCCCAGTGCGAGCATCTTGATCGACCCTTCGAGCGAGAGCCTCCGGCGCACCTGGTCCACAGCCCGGTCAATGTGAATCTGCATGATTTCCGGTGTTTCCAGGACCGGCGCGCGATAGTCTTCCAGCATTTCCCGAAGCCGAAGCGATCCGAGATGGTACGTATGCGAGTACGTCACCTGGCCGCGCTTCAGCAGCAGGGCCTCGGTATTCCCGCCTCCAACTTCCACAATAAGTGTCTCGCTCTTAGTAAGGGACGGCTCGCTGTTGATCAGGCCGCGGACGGCCAGGTACGTGATCCGATTAGTTTCGGCCTCATCGATGATATCCACGTTGATCCCGGTCGCGACGTAGATGCGGTCAAGGAAGGCGTCTCGATTCGCCGCTTCACGCACGGCGCTGGTCGCCACCGCACGGATCTGGCTCTCTTCGATGATCTGGTACTGCTGCAGGATCTCCCGGAAGCTGCGCAGGACCGTAACGCACTCGTCGATGGCTTCCGTATCGATGTATCCCTTGGTAAAAGTGTCTTTGCCGAGGCTCACTGCCTGCTGCAGCGATTCGAGCGTCTGGACATCGCCATTCGCCTTGATTTCGGCAATCGCCATCCGGATCGAAGTCGAACCGATGTCGATAACGGCAGCCAGGCGCGGTGCTGCTCCCGGTTCCGCAGTGATTTGTTGGGGTTGAGTTGTCATTGCTATTTGCCGTCCACACAGGCCTCCGCCCAGGCAGCCGCACCCTTGGCGACAGCATCGTCGCCGAGTTGGGACACGACTATCTTGAAAACATCTTTAAACGGCGCCATAACCCGGGCCTGGGCGACCCTGGTGACTTCCTCGACGTAGATTGCCGGCATGGCTTCAACCAATCCGCCACCGAGCACCACAACATCCGGAGCGAGGAGGTTCACCAGCGTGACCACGCCGACACCCAGCCAACGGGCGCCGTTTCTAACGATCTCCTCGACTACCGCGTCACCGGCCTTGATCGCGTCCGCAAGAGCTCCGCTCCTGATATTGGACAGGTCGGTTCCCGCCTGGGCCTGGAGGTTGGGAGCCTCCCCCCGATAAACGGCAGAGGCAGCAGAAGCAGAAATGGCCAGCCGGCTTGCGACGGCCTCCAGGCATCCTCTCTGGCCGCAGCCGCAGAGGGGACCGTCGGGTATGATCTGGATATGGCCGATCTCGAAACAGGAACGATTCCTCCCCGTCAGAATCCGCCCTTCGTAGACGCAGCCGCCGCCGATGCCGGTTCCCGGGAAGACGCCCACCGCACAGCGCGTTCCTTGTGCGGCTCCGAAGCGGAACTCGCCGTAAATACCGGCGTCAACGTCGTTAATCACAAACACTGGGCAGCGGAAGGCGTCCTCGAGCGGTTTGCGGAGCTGGAAGTTACGCCAGCCAAGGTTGGGAGTGTGAATCACCAGGCCGCGCGACGGGTCCAGCGGCCCCGGAATTCCCAAGCCGATTCCGGCAAGCTGGTCTTTCTGAAGGCCTGTCTGGGCGAGCGCCCCTTCGATCGTTTCGGCGATCCTGTCCAGTCCCGATTGAGCGCCGTTTTTCGACTGGGTTTTCTTGCGTGCCCGGCCAGCCAGCTTGAAGTCTGAATCGAAAATATTGGCGAGCATCTTCGTCCCGCCGAGGTCGAAGCCGACCCAATATTTTTTCCTTTTTTTCTCAGGCATTAACGGAATTTTAACCCGCCGGATGTCCTTTTACTACGCGATTCGGTCGGACAGGCACGCACCCGACGCGCTCCGCAAAAACGCTGGCTCACGGCTTTGGCATAGCGGAGCGGCCTGATGACTTTGCAGGCAACGACGGTGTATCCTCCAATTTCAGAAAGGAGAAATGCCTGTGGCTCAGTCAACGCAAGTCCTCGCGGCGGAGAAGCCCCGAGAATCGAGTCCTGCGGGACTTCCGGAGGGAAGGTTGCTCTCGCTGGACTTTTTTCGAGGCTTCACGATGTTCCTGCTCGTCGGTGAGGCGACGCAGCTCTACGAAGTCCTGAATTCGCCCGGATTCCATGGAACCCTTCTCGGCTGGATCGGGATTCAGTTCGAGCACCACCCGTGGAATGGCCTCCGCTTCTGGGATTTGATTCAGCCATTTTTCATGTTCATCGTCGGCGTGGCCATGCCTTTCTCTTTCGGAAAGCGGTGGGCTCGAGGCGAAAGCTGGGGAAAGACGTTCGGGCACGCGCTTCAACGTTCCGCCCTTCTGCTTCTGTTTGGCTGGGCTCTTTATTGCATCGGGCCGGGGCGTCTGACCTTCCAACTTTGGAACGTGTTGGCTCAATTGTCGTTTACCTTCCTTGTCGCCTTTCTGATGATGCGACAGCCGGCTCGCGTGCAGATTCTCTTCACATTCGCTCTTCTTATCCTCAGTGAGCTGCTTTACCGGCTGTGGTCAGTACCTGGCTTCAACCAGCCCTTCGTCCCGGACCACAACTTCGGATCCTGGATGGACTATCTCCTTATGGGCCGGTTGTCTCAAGGACATTGGGTGGCGTTCAACGCGGTCCCGACTACAGCGCACACCATGTGGGGAGTGCTGGCCGGACAGCTACTGCAGAGCTCCCGACCCCAGCTGCGGAAAGTTGCGATCCTGGCTAGTGCGGGCTTGATCGGGATTGTAGCCGGATACGGGTTGGATCCAGTGACGCCTATTATCAAACGCATCTGCACCACGTCGTTCGTGATCGTCAGTGGCGGCTGGTGTCTTTTTGTCCTCGCCTTCTGCTACTGGCTGATAGACATCAAGAAGGTGCGGTTTTCCGTCTGGTTCTTTAGCGTGGTGGGCATGAACTCCCTGTTCATCTACCTTTTCACCAATACGGGCGGAGGGGAATGGGTCCGCGGCATCGTCAAGCCGTTCAGCGAAGGCTTGATGGGCTGGAGCGGAGAAAACTGGGCCGCGCTCATTACCAGCGCTGTCGTTTGGGCACTTCTCTGGTCGGTGTGCTACGTGCTTTACAGGAAGAAGATCTTCATTCGGGTCTGATTACACGGACGAACACGGACTCACACGGACTCACACTGACTGGCACGGACAACCGGTCCGTGCCTGTCAGTGTGAGTCAGTGTTCGTCCGTGGTTGCGCGATCTAGCCTCCCCAGAACCTTTTCACCCCCGACAGGAACATCTCGACCGCGATGATCGTCAGCAGCATGCCCATCAACCGCTCCAGCGCCATCAGCACGCGTTCGCCCAAGTAGTGAGCCAGGCTGCTGGCACCGAGGAGAATCAGGGCCGAGGCGACCCACGCTGCGACAAGGGCAAGAAGCCAGTGTACCCAATAGCCGGGGTCTCTGGTGTTCAGAAGCAAGACCGTCGTGATGGCTGAGGGACCGGCGACCAGCGGAATAGCCAACGGAACGATAAACGGCTCTCCCTGGGGGTTCCTCCCAAACATTTCGTCCCCGGAGATTGAGAAAATCATCCGGATGGCGATCAGAAACAGTACGATCCCGCCCGCAATCGTCAGGGCTGGTTGCGACACCTGCAAAGCCGCCAGGACACTTCGGCCGAAGAAGAGGAAGAACACGAGGACCAGGAGGGCAATCAGGAGCTCCCGAAGGACCACTTTCCTCCTGCGGGCCGGTTCCACCTGCTTGAGCGTTGCCAGGAAGATCGGGACGTTGCCCACCGGGTCCATCACGAGGAAAAGAAGAAAAGCAGCCGAAATGATCTTCATTGTTTTCTCGGGGAATCCTCACTCGCCCCAGTCCTGGGGGGCGCCTGCCGTTGCCGGCTGATCCGATCGCGGAACACGCCCGCGACGCCAAGCAGAATCAACGCGGCTCCACCGATAGTCCACCCGGTAATCGGTTCTCGCAGAATCAGCCAGCCTAACAGGACGGCTATAAGCGGGTTGACGTAGGCGTAGGTAAAGACGATACCCGTCGGTAACAGGCGCAGCGCCATAACAAAGGACGTAAACGCCAGGATTGAGCCAAAGACCACGAGATACCCCCACGCCCACCAAGCCTCAGGTCGAGGATGCGGCAGGGGCTCGGAATTCACAAAGACCAAAATAATGAACCCAATACTGCCGGCCAGCTGCTGAAACGCGGAGCTCGTCCTGGCCCCCAGCTTGACCGGGTGCCGGTTTTGATAGATAGAACCCAGGCTCCAGCTGAGCGAGGCGAAGAGCAAGGCGAACACGGACAGCGTGTCTGCCGTGGTTCCCTGCATGAGGATCGGAACGCTGAGGAGTCCGGCGCCGCAGAAGCCCACGATCAGGGCGACAATCAGGAACCAGGAAGGAATTCTTTTATCGATCAGGCTTTCAATGACCGCGGCCCAGATCGGGGTCGAGCTTACAAGCAGGGCGGCGTAGGCAGAATGGATGCGCTGTTCCGCCCAGATGACGAGGCCGTTCCCGCCCGTCCACAGAAGCAGCCCGGAGACGCCGAGAACGATCAATTCCTGCCTGGTCGGCTTGATGCGCTGGCCGCGAGCCATGCTCCAAACCAGCAGCACGATCCCGGCAATCACGACGCGTGAGGCGCCCAGCGTGAAGGGAGGGAATCCGGCCCCTTCCCGCACCGCCACCCTGATGGCCAGGTAGGTGCTGCCCCAGACCACGTAGACGACAAACAAGTGGAGCAGGCCGGACCAGTTGATGGGGTGATGCCGGTTATGAGGTTCAACGACTGCGTCTTTGGGTGCGCTCACCGGGTCTCTATTGTATTCCGGGAAGGACTCCAAGGACATCAAGGACATCAAGGACAGCAAGGACAGCAAGGACATCAAGGACAGCAAGGACAGCAAGGACTGAACCGTTGACGCGTTCGTGTCCTTGTTGTCCTTGCTGTCCTTGATGTCCTTGCTGTCCTCTTTTTCCCTTAGCCCCTTCTCCCTGGCTTCTTACCCCACCTGCGTGGGGACCGGCTGGATGTTCTGGTTGAGGCAAAAGAGGTTTCCCGGGTCGTACTTCGCCTTTACGACTGTCAGCCCATCGTAGTTGTCTCGGTACGTGGACCGGATCCGGTCCGATCCTTCAGCCATCAGGAAGTTGATATACGCCCCTCCGGCCGAGTACGGGTGAGTGTCTTCCCACGTCTCTTTGACCCAGCTTATCAATCGATCTTTATTGGCCGGGTTTGGATCAACTCCGTCGATGACCTGGGACCAGTTGGCGTCGCGATAACTGAAAGCCGTCTCGTTCCTGCCAACCCGATGAGCCGCGCCATTGACCGCGAAGATGTGAATCGCCGAAAGCGGAGTCGGAATTCGAGCCCCGTGTTTGACGTGCGCCTCAATCGCTTCATTGGTGAAGTCGGTGAAAAAATCGCCACGCCAGTAGTTCTGAAGGCCTGGAGGATAAAGCGCATCGAAAATCTGTTGGAGCATCGGGTACGGCATCGGGCCAACGTGCTCGAAAGCCGGCGGTCCGAAGCGGCGAATCGGTCGGAAAACTTGTTCCGCCTTTTCCTCGGGACCCGTGTAGCACCACACTGCTCCGCACATCCGCTGGCTGTGGAGGTGTTCGGGGAAGGGAGGGCCGGGGGGAACGACCAGGAAGGCAAACAAGGCGTTGATGTCTTCCGGGGCACCAAGGGTGAAGTCCCGGTAGAATCTCATGGCATCCGCAGCCTTCTCAAGAGGCCAGAGAGTCGGTCCAGCGTAGACGGTCGAGATCGGGTGCAGCCGGTACAGAAAGGAGGTCACCACACCGAAATTGCCGCCTCCTCCGCGGATGGCCCAGTAAAGATCGGGATTCTCGTCGGCGCTCGCCCGGACAACGCGTCCCTCCGCCAGTACCACGTCGGCTTCAAGGACATTGTCTATTGACAGGCCGCATTTGCGAGTCAGGTAACCCATACCGCCGCCAAGCGTGAGGCCTCCGACACCGGTCGTGGAGATTACCCCGCCCGGCGTCGCCAGACCGAAAGAATGGGTGGCATGGTCGACATCACCCCAGGTTGCGCCGCCTTCGACCCGTGCCGTCCGGGCGGCCGGATCGACACGGATGCCGCGCATCAGCGATAAATCGATCATCAGCCCATCGTCGCAGGTGCTGAAGCCTGCAACGCTGTGTCCGCCGCCCCTCACCGCCGTGACTACTTTGTTCTGCCTGGCGAACTTTACCGACAACACGACATCGGCGATGTTGGCACACCGGACGATCCAGCGCGGCCGTTTATCGATCATCCCATTATCGATTCGGCGGGCCCGGTCGTAGCCGGGATGGTCCGGTTCGATCACCTCGCCGCGCAGGCTGGCTCGGAGTTGTTCAGGAGTCATAAAGCTCCTCCTTTCGTTTTTGGGGAAGGAAAGACTGGATCTCCGCCCATGATCGCGCAACTGGAGGAGGGACCTCAAGGCGGGGGAGAAGGGGCTGGCGATGTTTCAAACAGAGCCGCGAGCGCAGCGTCTTTTGTGGAGCGACCCGGCCCGTACCGTTAGGAACCAGCTGCTCGTCATTGCTAACGGTACAGGCCGGGTCGCTCCACAAAAGACGCTGCGCTCACGGCTCTGTTCGGAGTTTACTCCGCCCACCGATCGGCAACTGGCCGTGGAAGCGGATTCCATCGGACTCGTACTTCAGGTCGACGCGCAGTGTCCCGGAATCTGCCATCAAGCTGAGGACAGCGTTCAAAAGGCGCTCGTCCCGGTCCTGCTGTCCAGTCGGATGAACGGCTTGGACAAACCGCGCCAATTCGCTCGGCTGAATCAAGACTGTTCCATGGCTTCCCGGGGGGTTCAATCCCGCACTTTTCTTGGCCGCCTCGATGCTCCCGATCCACGCCTGTCCGGTTGCGAGTCCCGAGGGCTGAAGGGCCATCAGCAGGTACCTGCCGGACACTTCAAACGCCGGGCCCTGGACCGAGGCGAGCGGGGTCCGGAAAGTCAGGCCGCGAAGCGACGCCCCCGGCTGGTCCTCATGCCACGTTCGGGTCGACAGAATGCCAAAACTGCTCAGCCAGACCTGCTCCCCCGCCCAAGAGAAAAGATCCTCGAGTACGCCTTCAATGGACTTCCCGGTGCGCAACTCAAACACGAGCACTAGTTCGAGGGAGTTGCTTTGAGGAACTCGGGCAACGAGCAGCCAGGCTTCGTCCCCGATTACCGAGAACAAGTCACGGTCGAGATTTCGGGCGTAGCGTTGCTGGAACTCCTCCAGCCAGAATGCAAGATTGCGAAGTGGACCGCGAGTGTCACTGGCAGCCACGTATCGAACCCAAGGCATCCAGGCGCTGGATTCGGGACGGAATGCGGCGACGACGAAAGGCGAGCGGGTTGACCCGTCGGGCCTTGTCACCGTCACTCCACCAGCGGGCAGCGAGACGGCGGACGCTGTCGGATTGAACAGCTGGCTCACTTCCGGCGGCAAACGGGTCGGGTCATATGTAACCAGGCCGTCAGTCGTGAACTCGCCGTCCACGAAATCGCGGCGGAAGGCCACGTACCGGACTGCGGCAAGGTCGGCCGCCAGGGCGGCTGCCGCGTTTCTAAACGGAAAGGGACAGGCCTCGATAGCCGACTCGCGCAGCAGTTTCAGGCAGGCCGCCGAGTTCACGTAGCCGCGGACGAGCCCTCCGTCCGGCAGCCGGTCCTCGATTTCACCGAATGGGACCGCACTTGGAAACTTTGGCCCGTCATCGGTCGACAGGCGGGAGAGCAGTTCTTTGGCTTCCGTCGGGCCCACCCAGAAGAGTGCGCCCTCCCTCACATAGGAAACATCGGGCAATTTGCTCAGAATCGCTTGTGCTTCCTTCGGGTCTGCAGGCTCCAGGAGCGCTACCGGGACCGCGAAAGGCCATCGATCAGCAGGAGCAAGAAAGAAGACACTGCGATGGCCGATGAGCCGGGGAACGAATTCCGGCGGCAAACCGGGTCCGGACAACAAGGCATCCTGAAAGTCGGCCAGTGCCCGAGTGTTTCTGATCTCGCTCCAACGTTGGTCCAGCTGAAACGTCGAAACGGCGAGCAAAGCGGACGCCGGAACTCGATACAGCAGCTCGGAATCCGCTGACAAAAGACTCAGCCGCGCCGGGTCACGTTCAACATGTCCTGAATGGTTGGCCGTCGGGGACAATGAGGGCAGAAGCCCGGCAGCAGCTGCAATCCAGACCAGCAGCAGTTTTTTCATAATCCACCCCTCTTGACTGACGATTGACGATTGACGATTGACGATTGAATCGGGCGCAGGCGGCGGTTGAGTGGCGCGTTTTGTGCGCTGTACCGAAACCCCGCCGTCCCGCCATCAGTCCTTGGCCGGCACTTCAGCCGGCTCCTCATTGGTGTTACTCGTGTGCCCGAAGGCAGTCAGCCCGCCTAAGGCGCCGAGGCCCATGGTCTCGACAGCGCTGGAGGGCACGATGATCATCGAACCCTTCTGTCGCAGGCCTTCGTACACCATGTTCATCGCGCGCAAGTGCAGGGCGACCGGATTATCCTGGTAGTGCAGCGAGGCCCGCGCGAACTTTTCCGCTATCTCGGTCTCGGCCGTTCCCAGGATGATCCGGCTCTGCCGCTCCCTTTCAGCCTGGGCCTGACGGCTCATCGCATCTTCGAGGTCCTTGGGAATGATGATGTCGCGTATCTCCACGGCTTGAGTCGTGATTCCCCAGGCGCTCGTTTTCTCATCCAGCACCTTCTGGATTTCGTGCCCGAGGCGGTCACGTTCGGAGAGCAGATTGGCGAGGTCGTTCTTACCGATCGCGTTCCTCAAAGCGGTCTGGGCGGACAGGATGACCGCGTTTTCGAAGCTTTCCACCTCCAACACGGATTTTTGCGCGTCCCAGACCATCCAGAAGGCGATCGCATCCACGTTGACCGGCACTGTATCTGACGTCAGCGTGGTCTCGGCGCTGAAGTCCGTGACTCTGACGCGCTGATCCACAAAGCGCGCCACTTTGTCGATGACCGGGACTACGACGAAGATGCCCGGTTTGCGCAGGGCTCGAAACTTGCCGAAGCGAAGCACGACCGCCCGCTCCCACTGATACGCCATCTGAACCGAGGGCGCGACGATCAGCGCGATGATGGCCGAGCCGATCAACAGGCTGGAATCCGGTCTGAGATACATGTAGCCGATCAGGCAGTCCGCGGCGCCCAGGATCACGACTGCTTCCCAGACCTGCGAGATGCGCACGATCACAGCGAGCGCCAGTCCGGAGCCCATGAAGAGCAGCACTGCCTGGGGGCTGAAAGAATACAGTTGCAGATAGACGACCAGCCCGGCCACGAAGATGGCGATCAGTAGCAGTGCGTTCAACGGAGCAAACCGGAAATCGGCTCGCAGCGTGGTTGCGAAGTCCTGAAAGGCTTTGCTTTCAAGCGCTTCGCCCCTTAGAATGGCTTTTCCTACCCCTTTTACGATGGATCTCATAGAGATCTCTCCTTTCGCTGTTGCAATCCAGTCAGTACTTCTTCAAATGACAGCCCGTAGGATGAAGCACGGGCGAGCAATTCCGTGATGATCTGGTCCAGCATTCGCTGGCGTTCAATGTGGTCGATGTCCGGCTTTCGATCGCCTATGAATGTCCCCGATCCCTGGTGAGTTTCCAGCAGGCCTTCGATCTCCATCTCCCGATAGGCCCGGACCACGGTGTTGGGGTTAATGGATAAGTCGACGGCCAGCTGCCGGACGGTGGGCAACTGGGCGCCCGGCTGGAGATCCCCGCGGGCCATCGCGAACTTGACCTGTTCAATAATTTGCCGGTAGAACGGCACGCCGCTTTTCGGATCGATCCGGAACTCCAAGTCTCACCTCCGTCGTTCGCGTCTGACAGTGTTATAGTGAACTAGTACAATAGTTGATGTCAAGCCGATTTTTTTAATCCGCCGATTCTCGCGGAATTCCGCGAATACTTCACCTAATTGCGCTACACTCTCGGCCGTTAGCCCCTGAAGGGAAGGCCGTTATGACTGATCGCGTCTCGCGATCCTGGGTTGTTGCCGGCGGTATCTGTATCCTGGTGATTCTTTGCCTCGGGGCAGCTCCGCGGCGATCCAGCGCCTGTCTCGCGCTGCCTGGAGATGGCCGAACGCTCCTTGTCGTCAACCCCGACTCGAACTCACTTACCCTCGTTGAAATCCCCTCGCTTAAGCTGATAGCAGAAATCGCTGTCGGATTGGATCCACGCTGTGTCGCGGTGGATGAGAAGGGGACCAGAGCTTACGTGTCGGAACGGGAGTCGGATAGTGTCTCGCTAATCGACCTCAATTCCCGGAAGGTGGCAGTTTCAGCGGAAACCGGGGATCGCCCCTATGGAGTTGTGGTCGACAACTCCCGCCAGCGCGTCTATGTGGCGGAGCAGGGGGCAGACCAGGTCAGCATACTGGACGCCGCGACGCTGAAGGAATTGGGACGCGTATCCACTCCAGACCGTCCGTCCGGACTGCTCCTGTCTCCTGACAACAAGCGGCTTTACGTGACCCACCTCCTCAGCAGCCTGGTCTCGGTCATCGATCTCGATGCGCGTTTGATCGTCGCCACAATCACTCTCTGGCCCGACAGCAACCTGGTGCAGTCGATCGTGTTGTCGGCCGATGGGCAGACGGCCTTTGTCCCGCACACGCGGTCGAACACGCCCAATCGGGGTCTGAGCTTCGATACCACCGTTTTCCCAATCGTCTCCGCCGTCCGTCTCGCCGACAACAGCCATAGGGTCGGGGAACAGATTGCGTTGGAGACTGTGGACCCCCCGGGAGTCGGACTTCCATTTGACGCCGCCGTAACGTCCGACGGTCGGCTCATCTGGACGGTCAATGCAGCCAGCAACGACTTGACAGTCGTTGATATCGCGACCCGGCAAAGAGTGGCTCACATTGAAGTGGGGGACAACCCTCGGGGAATCGTGTTTTCTGCCGACGAGAAACAGGCGTTCGTAAACAATACGCTCGCCGGCACGGTATCGGTGATTGATACGTCATCCTTTCAGGTTACCCTGACGATTCAGGTGACAAAGCTGCCTTTGCCGCCGATCCTCCTGAACGGGAAAAGGCTATTTCACAGCAGTCACGACCCGCGCATGTCGCGCAGCCAGTGGATTGCGTGCAACACCTGCCACTACGAAGGCGAGCACGACGGCCGCACTTGGTTCTTTGGATTTGCAGGGCCTCGAAACACCACCAGCCTGCTCGGCATGATACAGACCTACCCGCTGCGCTGGTCAGGTGAATGGAACGAGTCGGCCGACGGGGAATACGCGATTCGACGGGAGAACTTCGGATCGGGCTTGGTTGCGGGTGACATGAACTGCAACCTGCTCCCGCCGGACTGTGTCCAACAGCCGCCCAACCAGGGGCACAGCTTCGATCTGGACTGCCTGGGGGCCTTCATGGATTCTCTCCGGGTGCGGCTTGCGCCGGCCCACGCCCAGGGGGCGCCCTTGTCGGAAGCGGCCCGCCGCGGGAGGGGTTACTTTGAGGATCCGTCAGTGGGCTGCGTGAAGTGCCATCCGGCACCGCTCTTTACCGATCTTCGCTCTCACGATGTCGGGACAGTGTCGGCGGACGAAAGGATCGGGCCTTCGTTCGACACTCCTACGCTGCGGTGCCTTTTCGATTCGGCCCCTTACTTTCACGACGGCAGTGCGGCAACCTTGCGTGACACGCTGGTCAGACCCAGTCCGGGCGGGGAACATGATGTGCGGGGGAAGCTGAACGAGGCGCAGATTGAGGACCTAGTCGCGTTCTTATTGGCGTTGCCATATGAAAAATGAGGAGATCTTCTTGGAGTGCGGCAGGCCGATTTCCACGCGGCGGTTGAGTGACTCGCCGTTTTGTGGCGAGTTGTATCGAAACCCCGCCAGGCCTCCGGAGCACCATGGTTGCGTCCGGTTTGAAACTGCGGTGCTCCGGAGGCCTGGCGGGGTTTCGATACAACTCGCCACAAAACGGCGAGTCACTCAACCGCCGCGTGGAAATCGGCCCGCCTGCCAAGGGTTTGCTTTATTAGCACTAATCGTGCTCTTTCTCTTCCTCGCCCCACCTTCAAGCGCGCAGTCGACTGCCACGCTTTCCGGCACCATCACAGGGCCGGACGGCAGCCCGGTGTCGGGCGTTCGGATCCAGCTGGGCTGGGGAGCGGGCGGCGTGCTTCTCACTACAAATGCGGCCGGGTTTTACAGCTACACCGGGATACCGATCGGTGTCAGTCCGAACATGCTGGTTCGCGCTCCGGTGAGCATGAGGCTCGCCCAGCGGAACGTCCGGGTGGCTCCGGTGACCGGGGACATCGTCAAGAACCTCAAGCTCGAGTCAGGCAACGTGCTCCGCGGCCGGGTGGTGCTTCCGGCCGGCGTCGCACCTGTCGGGAGCACTTGGCTGGGCGCCTGGCCGATTTTGCGGCCATTGCCCGCTGATGAATGGAGCGGCGACGGGGTGAACCCTACCACCTGCCTCTTCGAGATGGTTCTGGTTCCCGGCGTCTATGAACTGCGGATCCAGGCGGCGCCGGGATGTTACCTGCCGCGAACCGCGGCTGATCTTCGCGAGGGGGACGCTCTCGATGTGATTGTTCCCTTTGCTACTGACCCCGGGAATCCGTACGATTTCCCTCCGCCTGACCCCAGCAAAATCACGATAGCTCCACCGGACGCGCACGGAGAAGCTGCGATCACCGGCGCCGCCGGTTCCGTGCAGCCTCTAATGCCCGTTCTCGTCGTCAATCTCCACGCTTTTCGCCAGGATTTCACCATTTCTAAAGCGGACGGGAGCTTCGAAGCGAAGGTGTTTGCTCCCCCCGGTTCGTCGGTTTTGATCAAGAACGGTCCCGTCTTCCCGAACGTCTCTGTTTGGTTCGGCATCGAAGACGGGGTGGGCAGCGGCACTCCGGTCATGCCGGGAACAATCATCAACGTGCCGCACCAGCAGGAGATGGCCGGACTTCTCACTCCCTTCGCTGCCGTAGGCGCTGTCGACTATGTGACCGACGACTTCCAGGAAAACCCGAACTACGTCAGCACCAACTGGACGCTCCAGGGCACCATGGGCCCGGTTGTTGTCCCGGGACAGTGGACCCGCTCTATAGCAGGGAAGTACCAGGGCCAGGAGACGCCTGGCCTCTACCGAGGCGGTTTGAACTGGACACACCCGGCGTTCGGCGACCTGGATGGAGACGCTGACCTCGACTTGCTGATTGGCGAGCGAGAAGGGCATATCGTCTTCTTACGCAATTCCGGCACCGCCTTCATGCCGAATTGGCGTTACGAAACCGGTGAATACGCGGGAATCGCGACCTCCCTCTGGGCTTACCCGGCGCTGGGCGATTTGAATCTCGACGGTCTGCTCGATCTGGTCGTCGGCACCGGCGACGGACAGATCGCGATCTACGTCAACAAGGGGACGAAGCAGGCGGCGGCCTGGCCGACCTATCCTAACTTCACCTTGTCCGGTCGTCAGTCCGCCGCGCCCGCCCTGGCAGATCTTGACGGCGACGGTGACCTCGACCTCGTCTCAGGGGGCTGGGGCGAAAGTCTCCTTCTCTTTCGCAACGATCGCTCGGGGACCAGCTGGTCATGGCCCCAGGTCAGTGCCAGCTTCGCGAACATCAAGCTGCCCTCGTCCCAGTCGCTGCAACCCTGCTTCATCGACCTGGACAACGACAAAGACCTGGATCTGTTGCTCGGGGTGTTTACACAGGCGAGGTGGTATCGGAACGGCGGTTCGAAGACGAATCCCTCCTTTACGCTCGTCACCGACGACTTTCTCGGAATGCGGCGCAGTTCGGCGTTGAGTCCCGCAGCCGGGGACTGGGACGGCGACGGGAACCCGGACCTGATCACCGGGGAGCACATGGGTACGTTGCGCTTTCTGCGAAACGATAATTACGCAAACTGGACCGAGCAGACGTACTTCTTCCCCTTTGAGCACGGAGTAGACACAGCGCCGGCGCTCGCGGACTGGGACGGCGACGGCGATTATGATCTGCTGATTGGGCAGGCCTGGGGGCAAGTGATCCGATACAGGAATGCCGGCTCCGCACTCCAGCCCGACTGGAGACCTGAGCCTGATTCCCCGAGCATTCCGGGCAATCACCACACCTATCCGAATTTTGCGGACATTGACGGGGATGGCGATCAGGACCTGTTTATCGGGGAGGGAAGCGGGGAAAGCCCCGGGGCTGCCGGGAACGTCCGATACTATCGCAATGACGGCAGCCCTTACGCTCCCCAGTGGACTCTGGTTACGGAGAATTTCCTGGGTCTCGATGTCGGTGGTTTCGCTACCCCGGTGTTCGTCGATGTGGATGCGGACAATGATCTCGACCTGTTTATCGGCTGCGAGGCCGGAACTCTGACCTTTGTCCCAAACACGGGGTCGAGCAAATCGCCGGCTTGGGGAGCACCCATGGCGGAGTACGGATCAATCGACGTCGGGGAAGATAGCGCTCCGGCTTTCCTGGATCTAGACCAGGACGGCGACCTTGACATGTTGATCGGAAGCCGGAACGGCTCGCTGGCGTTCGTCCGGAACAAAGGCACGGCCAGCCAACCCCAGTGGGAGTTGGTGGCGACCGAGTATCCGGGCATCGATATTGGCGATTACTCGACTCCGGCAGCCGTGGACCTGAACGGCGACGGGAAAAAAGACCTGCTGATCGGAGACGGCGATGGCGGCCTCAACCTGTTCCTGTACCAGGGGCCCGGGACAGCCCCGCCGCCAGGCCGTTACCAGCCGGGCGATGTCTGTCACTTGAAATCGACGTTACGGATTTACAACCCTGGGATCGTTTCTGCGCTCGACCCTAAGACGATTACAGTCACCAGCAATCTGGGGCTGCTGCAGTTGTTTGACCAGGCCGGCCGGCCCCGGGTCGCAGAGGACCACTTTATGTCGGACTGGCTGACGCCGAGCGGGTTTCCGATTCAGCGTCCTGACCAGCCGATCCTCTGGACAAACACGAATATCAGGCCAGGTGCTCTGAAGTATGTTGCTGAAGGATGCCTGGAGGGAACGTTCGAGTTCTCCTTCCGGCTGCCCGACGGTCTCCGACCGGGAACTTATCGTCCCGTGATGTCACTGACATTCAAAGGTCTTCCGATACGCCAGGACTGGGCGGCGGCTTACATTGTTCCCTCGGGCATCCATCCGATGGAAGCCGGCCTGCCGGTTATGAGCGTGGGTGACGTTTCGCCTCCTCACCTGATCTGGCGGCTCTTCACGGAGGACTACAATCTCGGCCTGCGGGGCACCGGAGCGCGGGAAGACGCGCAGGACTTTCAGCTGGCGAGCGACATCGCTACGCAAGGCGCTCCGTATGTCTTGGAGCCCATCGACCCGCGCACCGGGCGCCTGATCGACTATCGCCTGGAGCCGTATCTCCCAACGATTTCGAAGACAGACCGGCGCGTTCCCAACGCGCCTTTGATCCCCTTCGCTCTGCCGGGAGGCGACTTGACGGTGTCCATCCAACTGCCCGACGGTTCAACACGGCAGATCGGACCAGCTTCCTTCCGCCAGTCTTTGGTCCAGAGTCGCACGATTCGGAGCGGCGAGCCGGTCAACCCCGGGACGGTCCAACTGAACGAGGTCTACTCGCTCACAACCAGGGATGACAAATTCTGGTTCAACTTCAGCAAGTACGGGCATCACGCCATAACCATGACCGGAACCGTCAAGGACATCTGGGGCAACAGCTACCAGGGAGGCGGGACCTATGACGTCTGGGTCGCCCATGCCCTGGATATCGATCCGGGGGTTTTGCCCATGACCCCGCTGGCAGTAGGAGATTCGTTTAATCCCACCCTCCGACTGTCTCCCGGAGTCCCGGCTGACATCGAGCTGAAAATCACCCTATATCCCGACTCGAACCCGGCGCAGGCCATTACGCGAAGTTTTAAGGGGAGGGCCAACGCCCTCGGCGAGTTCGCGCCCCCCGATCCGCCGTTCTCCCTGTCACGGGCTGGAGAATATCGGGTAGATCTTTCAGCCTCCTACTGGTCGCCCACTGGCGAACTCTACATGGGAACCGCAACCTGGGGTGGAGTTGTCATGACGCCTCCCGGGCAGGCGCAACTGATTGCCCACGGTCGTCGGGGCCTTAACAGCCTCCAGTACATCCCGAATCACTGGTTTGTATCCAAGCGAGATCTCACCATTCCGCCCGGTGTCGTTTCGCACACCCTGAACCCCTATTACAACGGTGACATCGCCTGGACCCGGTCGGCGGATGAACCTTCGGGCGGGAATGCGCTGATCATGGGGGCAAGCATCCAGGATACAGTCGGCGCGATTGAGGCGACCATCCGGTCACGAGCCAACCGCTACTGGTTACACGTCTCGTTTCCCGGCACCGTCGATGAGCGGTTTGCCAAGGCCGAGATTCCGCTGTTCTCGTGTGCGCGGATCCAGGAGCCGGCTCAGCTCCACCGTGACAACATGGAGCAAATTGCCTACAGCTACCGGTCTTCGCAACGCCCTGGCCTGCGGATTCGGGAGGTGGTCGCAGAAGACGGAGACGACGGCGGCTACTGGCGCCTCGACACCCTTTACGATGATCAGCCCGGAGTTGGCATCCTGGGCGACCTGCCAAATGATTTCAAGTTCCAGTTCGTCGGAGTTGTCTATAGGGACCTGATCAACGGACACCAGGAGTATCTGGGTCAGGGAACAGCATGGGTCTTCATCCCTGACGATGATCCCCTGGGCAACCGGGTGATGCCGCCGTTTGCCGGACCGGGCAACGGGGGGTGGACGACCGAGGGCGGCCCACTCTTCAAGTTCGAGGGCAAAGAGATTCACATCTTCATCCTCCCCACCGGCATCCATCCGGGGGCGGTGCTCGAGGTGGGCGACACGTTTCGTTTTGCGGGCCATATCATGCCGACGCTGGACAGCCAGGTGGAATTCACGGCAACTGCGCCGTCTGGCGCCCGTTATCCGGGCGGCGGCAAGGCCAACAGCGTTGGGTATTACTACCGCCCCGAGCACGACTTCATAGTTAACGAGCCGGGCCTCTGGAGCGTGGATGTCCGAGTCTGGCATGACGGCATGTGTTCCGGCGGAAAGACCGTACCACCTTTCCCCTCCGGCGACGTACTCGGCAGCGAGGCAGGTCGCTTCTGGTTCTACGTCACCCCGGCCGGGAGCCGGCGATTGAATGTATCCGCGCCGGCGCGCGGGATGCTGCAGATTCGTGAAACCGGGTCCCAGGTGGTGCCTCCTGTCCTGGTGGGCGGCAGTCTTCCGTCGGGAACGGAGGACGCCGTTGTCGATTACACGATCTCGATGCCCGGTTTCGTTCTCGAGCACGGGAAGGCAAAGGTGTCGCCCGTTGGCTATTCGATCGTCTTCGATCCCGCGCGCCTGGCCAAGGACCACCCGAACCTGGATCTGGTGGGCAGGGACATCCCGAATGCGCCCGGCCTTTCCGACACCTTTACGATCAGTCTGCTGCTGACCGGGAGACGAGGCCAGGAGCAGGTCTTTCGAGCTAACACCGTCACAATTCAGGGGGAAGAGGTGCTGTACGAGAATGACCCGCCGCCTCGTCCCCGCGGCCGGGGATCGGCAAAATGAACCACCGAGGGTTTCGTTTCGCGGTTTTGTGCAGCCTGCTCGCGACGGGTTTGAACCTTGCTCAAGGCGCCGCTTCCGTGCAAGGGACGGTCCGAGGGCCGGCAGGTCCACTGGCGGGCGCGATCGTCCGCCAACAGACCACGGCCAACTTCGTGCTGTCCGACGACGCCGGCAATTTCGTCCTGTCCGGGCTGACCGAGGGGAAAGAAGTTGTGGTCACCGCGTGGAAAGAAGGCTTTCACCCGGCCGGGCTGACGGTCACGCCGCCGCAGACCGGAGTCTCCTTCAACCTCACACCCCATCCCGATCAGGACAATCCCGACTACAAATGGCTCCCGTCATATGCGGACGGGAAAGAGCCGTTGGCGTGCGAGCATTGCATGGTTGAATTCCCGCAGTGGCGGGAGGACGCCCACAGCCAGTCGGCCGTGAACCGGCGCTTCTTGAGCCTCTACAACGGCACGAACCTGACCGGCAGCCCACTCGGTGGAGGCTTCGTCGACGACTTTCCCGGCACGTCGGGCAGCTGCGCGAACTGCCACGCGCCCGGTGCTGCGGTTCATCAGCCCTTCGCCACGTATTTCGATCAGCTGTCGGTGATCGAGCGCGAGGGAGTGCTGTGCGATTATTGCCACAAGATCGCGGACGTCTACATTGAACGCGGAACCGGGCTCCCCTACCCAAACATGCCCGGGATTCAGTCCTTCAGGCTGAACCGTCCGCCGGAGGGTACGCACATGTTCTACGGAACCTTCGACGATGTCCCGCGGCGGGTCGCCCGGCTGGACCTCGAGAAGAAGAGTCAATTCTGCGCGCCTTGCCATCAGTTCAGTTTCTGGGGAACGCCCATCTATGAATCTTTTCGGGAATGGCTCGAAAGCTCCTACCCGAAACGCGGAATCGAGTGCCAGGGCTGCCACATGGTCCCTCCGGGCGTCACCCCGTATTTTGTCTTCCTGGACCAGGGTGGCAAGGTCCGTGACCCGAAGCTGATTTCCTCGCATCTCATGCCCGGTGCGGTCGATATCCCGCTGCTGAAAAACACAGTGGACATGCAGGTGCAGACCGAGTGGAGAAGGGGCGAGATTGCGGTCAGTGTCACGCTGGCGAACATTGGTGCCGGGCATCATGTTCCGACCGACTTCCCAGGGCGTCAGATGCTCCTGGTCGTCAGCGCCGAAGACGCTGCTCACAATCCACTCCCGTTGCGGGTCGGGTCAACCATCCCCGCGTGGGGTGGCGCCCAGACAGGGCAGGCCGGCAAGGTCTTCGCCAAAATCCTGAAAGACGTCCAGACTGGAGAGAAACCGGTCGTGACTTACTGGAAGCAGACGTTGATCGACAGCGATACCCGCCTGGCTGCCGAGGCGATCGATCGGTCGGAGTACCGATTTGCAGCTCCGATAGCGGGCCACTCGGCACAGGTCACGATCCAGCTTCTATACCGGCGGGTGTTTGACAACGTTCGGGCAGAGCGTAAATGGGATATCGCAGATATCGTGATGGAAGAGTCCCGAGAGCCGGTCTCCCCGCCGTCCCGGACACGCCGTCCTCGCGTGCCTTGAGTCCCTGTCTCAAATGAACGATGTGCTACTATTCCGCATCTC
>Ga0105092_10000218_pt1 | contig 28853 bp, 34 predicted proteins | sample PPLLak2March2015_FD_87021 | JGI IMG/M metagenome (GOLD analysis project Ga0105092, IMG submission 87021) | Freshwater sediment microbial communities from Prairie Pothole Lake near Jamestown, North Dakota, USA - PPLs Lake P7 Core (1) Depth... | ecosystem: Environmental > Aquatic > Freshwater >... | reverse complement strand
ATATTGATGGGGGTTAATCCGTGGAAGACGCCGCATCAATTGTGGTGCGAGAAAATGGATTTGACGGCTCCAACACAAGAAAATGAGGCTATGCGAGAAGGAAGGCGTTTGGAGCCCTTTGCGCGCGATCTATTTATCAGCCATACTGGAATTCAAATATACCCAGATGTTCGATTCCAGGGCCATTTAATGGCCTCTCTTGACGGAATTACAGACAAAGGAGAGATGGTGGTTGAGATAAAGTGCGGTAAAGGAGCTTTTGATAGAGCGAAAGAGAACGTGATTCCGGATTATTATAAAGCTCAAATGCAACATCAAATGGCAACGACGGACGCAGAAAGAGCGATCTACTTTGCTTTTTGGGACAACGCGTATGTTTCAATTGATGTTGATAGGGATCAAAAATGGATAGATGAATACCTTCCTGTATCTAAGGAGTTTCACAACCGATTGATAAACTTTGACCCTCCGATGATGCAAGAAAGCGATTTTCTTATCCTAGAATGTGCTGAAGATATAGAGATTCTTAAGCAGTTATCTATTATTCACGAACACACAAAGATGCTGAAAGACTCCGCAGACTCCCTTAAAAACAGACTTTTCGCAAAGTATGGGGATAAAAACATCCAGTCAGGAAGCCTAAAACTTTCTAAAGTTGTGACAAAAGGTCGCGTTGACTATGATGCGATTCCAGAGGTCTCTTGTATTGATTTAGAAAAATATAGAAAGCCATCTACAATATCGTGGAGGCTTACTAAAGGAGGAGTATGAGAAAAGTAGTTTACGTTTGTTTGTTGTCTTTGATCTGTGGATGCCAAACAATGCCATGTTTCAAGAAAGAGGACGACAAGGCAAAAGAAGTGGAAACGAAAGTTCAAAAGACTTTTGTAGAGAAGAAAGTCCAGAAATAGCTTTCTTTAAATTAAAGTCCGCGGGCCTGAACCCGCGGTATCCCCTGGCTTGGGAGATGTTCTAATACTCGTGAGCCTTTTTAGCTCTTTTCTTCATGTCTTTAGCAGCACTCATTGCCTCTTTCTCTTCGACCTTATCGTGCATTTTCTTAATGCCCTTAGAAGATGAGGCCTCTTTTTTATACTTCTTCGCATCTTCAGATAGCTTTTTGGCAGCAGTTGCCATAATCTTTTTGTGCATTTTAACTCTTTCCTGTTTTTGTTTTTTTCTAAATCCCTTTAATTGGAATCGATGCTTCAATATTTGGGGATGCGCTGGACGTGTCATCCACAACATCTTCAGCATGACCATGCGTATCAGTTTGAATGATATTCAAAGTACATCCAGTGCAAAATAATGCTAGAAGGCATATTCTTAAATATTGCATACTCACCTCACATGAAATTTACTTTAGAGGTTTGACGTGATGCACGCAATGAAATATTTGTTAGTTTTGATGTTTTTTTCGATGCCTTTTGACCACGATGCATTTTGTAATGAAACAAGATCAGAGCTTTCCTCCGAGGATCTTGAATGGGTTAATGATTATCTGGATGATTGTGACTGATCACATGGTACTAGCTCTACGTCTAATGTAGGAAGTGTTCTCTATTTTCCTATTCGCCACTGGAAAAGCATGAGTCTCTACGTTGTAGATTAGATACAAAAGATGCCTCCACTTCTTTGCCTTTTCTTTTGTTGTGAGGCAAAGAGTTGCTTTAAAGTGATTTGCCACTACTTGATCGTAGTAGTCATATCCATACCGTCTACAGAAATTCTGCTGAAGATCATAGAAATCTATCATAGGCACATACCCTCTAACTAGAATTCCATACTCATAATGGATAACGGTATATGAACTTCTTGGGGTGCAGAGTGAAGGCGGGCTGTTTGCCATGGTAGCTCCTAAAATGAAGAAAGAATACACAGCGGATGGATTTAACGAAATACTACTTATTTTTAAAGATTTCTGAGAAAAACAAAGACGCTTCCCCCAGAAACCCTTGATTCAAAAATAGAACGTTGATAGACTTTGAACTATCTATTTGATGCAGTAGCATTTATAGATAGCCGTGACCAGGTATCCTCCGGTCACGGCGTTTTTCTATTATTACACTCCCATTATTTTTAATCAACCTTATGAAATTTGTAAGGCTGTAAAACTTGCGCTTGTCATTAAAACAGCAAGCTCGGGATGAAATGCTTTTAAAGATATTGGAAACGTAGAAGCGTTTCTTATCTGAATCACATCACCAGCATTAATTGTAACATTAAAAATAGCTGCAAGAGCTGTGGCATCGTCGTCAGGGCTTTGGCTAAATCCTGCGATCCCAGAGCCTTGAAGAAATACACCATTTAGCCACATTCCTAAAGCCCATGAAGGAACTGGACTAGGAAATGGAGGAGTGAGATGGCCGTTAGCATCCCAACCAATTTGATAGACTCCTGATTTTAAAAACTTTACTGTCCCATTCAAGGTGGCATTAGTAATGTCAAAATCAGCAGTCATGACACCGATCTTTTCAAGAAGAGCGAAATCATTTCCACTATTGAATGCGCTAAGACTTTGATCTAATTCAGAATATAAATTGATGTAAGCTTTCTTACAACAATCTGAATCACAATCTTTACCAGGTATACCTTGGATGCCTTGAGGTCCTTGTGGTCCAGGTGTCCCCTGAGGGCCCATTTGACCGACTGGGCCTTGAGATCCATTAACTCCGGCAGGCCCTTGAGGACCTTGAGGCCCCTGTGGACCTGTTTGTCCTGGAGCTCCATCATTACCATTAACGCCTTGCTGTCCTTGAGGTCCTTGTAGACCTGGGACGCCTTGAGGCCCTTGTGGCCCAAAGCAACAACAACAATTATTATCCTTACACATAAGTATCCTCCTTATGAATTGTTTGAACAATTTTATGTATGTTTTTATGATACCTACCTCCACTGTTGTCTAGGTAGTTTTATTTTTTGGGGATTTTACCTCCCGATTTACGAGCTGTGCTTAAAGCTATTGCCACAGCTTGCTTTTGTGACTTCCCATGCTCCATTTCAGTCTTGATGTTAGAGCTTACGGTACTTTTAGATTTGCCTTTCTTGAGTGGCATGTTTATCTCCATTAATCTTGCAATGAATTTGTTATGGCGAAGGTTGAGTCCTCTGTCTTTAAATTGCTGCTAGACCGATAAAAGGATATAGCGCCAAAAATAGAAACGATGAAAAAAACTCCGATAATGCCAAGTAGATAATACATATACTTAGGGTATTTTTCTTGATCACTTTGGATTGACTTGTCCATAACGCCTCCTAGGCTGTATATCCGCTAACATTTTAATTATGCGATATTAAATACGTAATATCCTATATATCCCTTAATAGTATTGTTGTTAGATGCGTTTCCTGTTATGGCAGCACTTGCAAGAAGTTCGATCACTTGGTTGGCATATCCAACAGTAACATCACCGCTTCCGCCGTACATGTCATTTGAAACTAAATTTACAGATCTAGCTGCATTTGTCACTATCACCGAGTTTAATAAAGTAAATCCAGTAAGAGGCCCATGAACTGGATTTTGTGGGTTAATGTCTCCGCTTCCTGTAAACACTTGTCCTGTAGGAATTACAGTTTTATACCCCATTTGGACAACGACCGTTAGTTGGTTTGCTCCTTGAGCTGCTAAAATTGTAATGGGAGTAGTATGAAGAGCTTTAATTTGAGCGTTTGTTAAAGACCATGTAGCGTATTGTAGCCCTCCCGCAGCTGTTGGCGTTTGCCAAGTAGGAGCTGCCCCAGTATTGGCGCCAAGAAATTGACCTGTGGTTCCATTTGTGACACTTACTAGCGTACTAGTAGTTGCACCACCAATTTGAACTGTATGTTGAGTTGCCGGAGAACCTACAAAGGCAGTTCCTGTGAATCCGCATATTCCCGTTGTTTGCTCATTGATACTGTTTCCCACTGCCATGATTAACCCCTATTTATTTGTATTAATTTTCTCAAGCCAAAGTCCATGTTCCAATCGCCGAAGTGGCCTCCCACGTAAGTGAGGAGGCTCTATATCGCAGGGTCAAACTGTCGCCGATTGCATTACTCGTGGCCGTGCCTCCAGAGCTAGTTATAGATGATCCCACACGGATAAAATTACTTGCTGGGCAATCAAGAACGACGGCTCCTGCTGTATCTGCTACAACAATAACCATTTCTCCTTGTGCTGCTGTTGCTGGCATTGGGTATGTTCCTGCTGCAGTTGCAAAATATCCATTATCTACGGCTAAAGTTGCTGCTGTTGTATCAGTGAATACTACTGAATTAATAATAGGAACTGATGCCGTACCAGTAATAGTAACTCCAGGACCTCCGGTTATAGATTGGACTAGAGTTCCTCCAGAAGTAGAAACAAAACCCGTAGCGGTAACAGTAAAAATAGCCGAGTCAAAGTTAGATAAGCCAATCTTTGTGGCATCTGCTGCTGCTAAAGCTTGAGATGTTTGCGCATTAATTGTAACTGTGCTTCCTGAGGCAGCGGTTACCAGAGGCGAGGTGCCAGCCGCAACTGTTGCTCCGAGGATGTTAATATTGCCAGCGACAGGTACTGCTGTTCCTGTATTTCCAGTGAATTGGGTAGGAACTACACCTCCCGCTTCAAGAGTAATATTTGGAGCGATATACCCAATTGTAACAGTTCCTCCAGGGGAAGTTAATGACCCTAAGCGAACGTGTCCACCATTATTAGGCCTGTCTGATGCTGTCGAGCCAATCCAGAGCTGACCATTAGTACTCATTGGAGAGTCTCTTCTGGAGCCATCAAAACAAATATTATCTGTACTAAAAATTGATTGATCGCCTGTAACTGATGAATTTCCTGGCATTATGTCACCACCCTGTATTCCATTAATGAATTCCAATTAATAGTCGTTGCAGGTAACCCTTCTACCTGCAAAACTATGTTATTTCCACTTGCAATCAATAGTATATCCGCATCTTCTAGTATTAAGGATTCAAATTGATCTTGAAAGTCTGACCCTAATTCAGTGGCTGTAATTCCATCAGTTATAAACGCCCCTGAAAATGAATAGCCTCCTGCCGCGGGATTTGAAGAATTAAACGCCTGAACATTACCATAAACATAAAGACAAGCTGGCGTTGCTCCCATCGGTAGAGTAATCACTGTTGTTATCGTATCATCTGTAGTTGTTACCGTCCCAGTCGCTCTATTAGTGAGAGATATTGTTACAGTGTTTCCAGAGCCAGTATCATGGATTCCGTTATCGAAATTATCCGTTACATCGCTTGTAAGGATATTTAAGACGTTTGCTGCGGGTACTGCTACTCCAGAATCAGTCTGAAAAGAGGTGGGGACAGCAGGAGGAACAGGGCCAGAAGCCAGGCTCTTTATTATTTGACTCATGGATGCTCCATTGCATAAGTATAAGAAATTGAAAAATCTCCCGATGCTCCTAGTCCATAGAACGCCGTTCCTAAATCAAATGTATAATTTGCAGCTACACCCGCTTGCGTTCTTAAATCTAATACCAGAGCCTCTCCCGCTGGAAAGGTTCTCCAAAGATTTTCCGCTGCCGTTCCATTTACATATATACCTACAGATGCTCCACCCTGGTTATCAAAAATAAGGATTACAGGATTAAACTGAAGAGTCCCAATCAGAACCGCAGCCCCTGTCATCGTTTCGGATAACTCTGTAGCAAAAGCACCTCTTTGACTGTTATTTATGCTCATTTAACCCTCAGGTTGGTTTTCTTCTTGTGTTTGACATTGAGCTTCTTGCTCTTTCTGCCTTTGAAGAGCCTCTTCTTTTACTTTACCGAAATATTGAAGTGCATCCATTGCCATTCTTTCTAAGATATCTACAGGTGTAGTGCTATCCATGTACCAATGTGTTGACCAATCTCCTGCCTTCAATTCCAATTGCATAGTATGTCTTATATTCATCTGCTATCCTTTTTCTGTAGTTACGGTGATAGCCACTAAAGCTGTAACACCTCTGTTTTTATAAAGGTATTACAGCTTTTACTTACAAATGTCAAGTTTGACGGAAAATAATATAGTCGAATGTTGAAACGTCGGTCGCCGCTGCGACTCCTCCTGATGTATAAGACTGAATTGTCCAAGAAGCGCCAGCACTTATTGTGGTGATTGGGAATCCTAAAGCAGGCGATGCATTTAATGCAGACCTAGTTAAGAAAATCCTGTCTCCAGCCGCAATATTTGTATTCGCTACGGTTACAGTACCACCAACGAGTGTTGCTCTACCAATAAAGTCAGTAACAGCACCACCATTCATGGAGATCTTTGTTGCTACTGAAGTTAAGGCAACATCACCCGTTAAATTAATTCCTCCAGAACCGGCTTGAATTGTGGTTGCTGAAGTTGTGTTAGTTGAACCAATAGTGACCGCGTTAGCTCCTGCTCCTGTAGCTATTGCAACAGTCTTACCGCCAGTTGAGTTAGCGATGTTAATTGTCTGTGCACCAGTTCCGCCCATGATTGTGGCAGTTCCAGTGTTAGCACCTGTACCACCAAAGTTAATTGTACCTGAAGTTGTTGTAGGAGCAAAAGTGTAAGTAGTTGTTGCAGCGCCGTCTAAGCTGAAGTTTCCTGTGCCAGCTCTTAGGGTTAAGGATGCCGCTCCACTTACTGAACCAATTGTTACTACGTTTGCAACAGCTCCTGTAGCAATGTTTACTGTTTTGGCGTTTGTGGCTCCTCCAGCGATGTTAACTGTTGTTGCGCCTTCACCAGCACCAATTGCTACGATGTTTGTGCCTGAAGAGCTTCCAAGAGTCATAGTTCCTGTTTGAGCTGTACCACCGATAGTAATTGTACCTGTGGTAGTTGAAGCCCCCATGGCATATGTAGATGCAGCTGCACCATCCAAACTATAGTTTCCTGTACCAACACGAAGTGTTAAGCTAGAAGCTCCTGTTGCAGAACCTATTGAGATCAAGTTTGCACCAGCTCCAGCGCCTAGTGTTATAGTTTTACCACCAGTAGAGTTTGCAATATTGATTGTTTGCGCTCCTGTTCCACCAGCAATTGTCATTGTGCCAGTGTTAGCACCAGTTCCGCCGAAGTTTATGGTTCCAGAAGTTGTCGATGGTGCAAATGTATATGCCGTGGTCGCTGCACCATCAAGACTGAAGTTTCCTGTACCAGCCTTCAATGTAAGAGCTGCTGCACCAGTTGTCGACCCGATGGTGACTAAGTTAGCAACAGCACCATCCGCGATATGAACAACTTTAGCTGATGTTGCTCCTGTGGCAATATTAACAGTTGTAGCACCTTCGCCAACACCAATACCAACAATGTTGATTCCAGAACTTGAACCTAGTGTTATTGTACCTGTCTGAGCTGTACCACCAATTGTTATGGTTCCTGTTGTTGTGGAGGTACCAATCGTATATGTAGAACCCGTAACACCGTCTAGAGTAAAGTTACCTGTTCCAACGCTCATCGCTATAGCTGTTGCTCCTGTCACGTTACCAATCGTAATTGTATGAGCAACAGCGTTTGTTCCTATGTTTAAAGCACCTGTACCTGCGTTTATAACGACACTTGTTGCGCCTGTGCTATTACCAATAGTAATCGTTTTAGCGGCCGCATCTGTACCGATATTTGTAGCTCCTGTTCCTGATACTAACGCTAGAGTGGAGTTTGTAGTTGTCCATGTCGAACCACCTGACCCAGCATTAATATTTACCGCAGTTGCTCCAGTGACGTTTCCTATGGTGACTGTATGTGCGATCGCGTTTGTTCCTAAGTTAAGCGCTCCAGTACCAGTATTTATGACAACGCTTGTAGCTCCTGTACTGTTCCCGATAGTGATGGTTCTTGCGCCGGCTCCTGTTCCAATGCCTATTGCATCAGTAGTTGCGTCACCGCCGATTGTGATTGGAGTTCCACCAGTTGCCCATGTTCCTCCGGCTGTACCTGTTGCAGTAGTAAAGGCTATGGTTGTAAATGCTCCTGCTGCTGGAGTTGTTCCGCCCGTTGCAGGAGGCGCAGCAAATACCGCTGCCAAGTTAGAAGGAGTTACGAATAATGCAAGTGCTCCTGTAGAAGCTGTTCCAGCAACTGCTTCCGCATCTGTCGCTAATTGTCCGATACCCGCTACAGTTGTAGTAGAAACCGGAGCTCCTGCAATAGCTAGAGCATCAGCGTATACTTTTGTTGCTACTGGTTGGCTATTGTCTGTTAAAAGAACAGTTCCATAAGAGGTTGTTGTAGCCGGGCTTGCGCCTGCTGTTACCCAAGCAACCCCGGTATATACATACTCAACAGGACTATTAGGATCGCTAACGTCAAAATACTGCTGACCAAGAATAGCTCTGAAACTTGGTGATGGAGCCCCGTTACCTGTTATAGCGGCGGGAGCAACTTTTGTATATCCTGATAAGCCGTAGGCAATACTCATAAAACACTCCTTAAAAATCAAAGACTTATGGTCTTTTGTTAATTTGAACTTTAAATTTGATATAAACAGATTAGCACAAATTATGCAAACATTTTTTTATTTATAACAACTGTTGACAACTAATAACAACAAATGATAGCATAAGACCATGAACAACAAAGAACACCTGTCGGTTATAGAGTTTGCTGAAAAGATTGGGAAGCATCCCAATACCATTCGTAATGCCATTAAAAATGGCGTGATAAAGGCTTTTAGGTTAGGAAGAACTCGAAGGGGAACTTTTAGAATACCCGCCAATGAGATTGACAGGCTTATGGAGTTTGGGATAATTGACGTAATCGAAAGCAAAACACAACAGCCTGAAGGAGAATAAATTATGGACTGTGTCATGGCTTCATTAATAGGAGGAAAAAATTGGACTCTAGAAGCTATAAAAATTGCCAAGGAAAAAGGCGAAGCATGCGACCACACCACAGCATTTAATATTTTTATAGGCCTAAATGATTTGAGTTATTGGCATCCTATGTTTGGAGGAGACATTAGCAGGTTTAATTTTTATGTGTCTTGCAATGAATGCAAAAAAAGATTTCCTGAAACATGCAAGAAGCTTACGTTAGAATTTAAAAAAATATTTGAAACTTAAACAAAGGAGATTAAATAATGAATGAATCAACTATACACTTATTGACGATCATAGGATCGAACCTAGTGATAATGCTCACTTTTTTTGGGGTTAGCATATCACTACACAATGGAATGCGTGAAGAGCTAAGGGCGATTCAAGATGAAATCCGAGATTTTCATGGAAGACTTTGTGCTATAGAGGAGAGAAGGAAATGAATTTACATGCCATACTTTGGATGATCGGAGTTATTGGAAGCATTTATTGCCTAGCGATATTTGAATCGAAAAATAATTAAAAGGGGGAGGTTTACGTATCATGCATATACTTATTGTTCTAGCAGGACTTTGGATTTTTAAAATTGTTTTGTTTGGAGAGGGAGACGTTGATTATTAATCAACTAGAATGAACCTATCTTTTTTCTCTTCTTTTTTCAGTCCTTCGTCTAATTTCCTTAACTCCCTGTTCAGGACAGCTGAGTCTTCTGCTGCGGCCGAAGATAAAACCTTTCCATAATGCTTAGCTAAGATAGGAGATTTTGAGATTCTATATAAAATTTTTCCTGCTTCATAAGGTAGAGCGGCTGTTGCTGCTGCAGAGCCTAAAGAGCCTTGAAACATTTGAATTAACCCATGTGTAACAGGGTTATATTTCATATGTTTTTCAATAAATTTACTGACTAAATTGGATTTTGCAATCGTTCCGAAAGCCTTATCGACTGCTTTGAGATTTTTGTAAAAAACGGGGTCTTGTTTTGCGGTCTCTTTAAGAGTTTCTCCTATATCGTGTTGTATACCTGAAGCAAGCTTTCTAGCTCTTTGCTGGGTTGCTTTTTCTGGAATGTCATAAAGGATTTTCGAAAGTTTTTCATTCAAGCTTCTTTTAACCGCCCATAATTCTTCTGGAGTGATTTGTCCATTTTGGATTTTAGGGAGAATTGCATCTACTTCATCAATAATGAACTTTTCTGAAGGAGCTATGGTACCTTTTTGCATCTTGGATTTTAGATTTAAAAGACTGCCTTCAAGGGGTCTTGCATTAACAGGAGATAGTTTTGTGACTTGATCTTGAAGAGGCTTATACATATCCCCAACCACTTTTGCAGCCCTCGGCTTATCGAACAAAGAAAGAAGAAAAAGAGATCCTAACTTTCCATAGGCTCCTTTTTGTTCATTTGACGTGAGATCTTTAACAAATTCCCCTGTTAGATTGGCTCCTGCTGATTTAGCAATAGAAGAAGCAACCGTTTTTCCAAATTTAGCTACGCGTCCAACAGGAAATGCTATTGCCGTTGCATCCTGAGCCATATCATCGATAAACTTCTCAACTTTATTCTGTGGCTCTATCTGTTTTCCGAAGGCTGCTGTTGTTCTTTTTCTATGTTCCGAAGTAGGCGGTAGAGCTTTTCCTAAGTAGGTCTGTTCATATGGGACTCCAGGCTCTCCAGTGGCAAATTCTACGGCTGGTTGTGCAATATAATCATTGATTAATGAAAAAATATCTCCTGGAAATCCAGCTATTTGCTCCCCCACTCTAGAAGCTGTTCTTCCGGCTCCTCTTAAAAGAGAACTTCCTAGTGATTCAGACTGTTCTTGAGGGGCTTCTTCAGGCATTAATTCAAAAGGCATAGCTATCCTTTGAATGGTTTCCATTCAACACCATCACTGATGAAAATTTCACCAGTTTCAGGGTTCTTAATTTTTTTCCCTAGATATTTACTTGCAGCTGGCATTTCATTGAATTTTTCTTTTTCAGGATGCACAAACATTTCTCTTAAAGACTGCTCCTGTTTTGCAAACTTAGCTTTATATTTCTTTTCAGCAGTGCTATAGGGGATTTTATCCGTGCCACCAGCTTCTTCAAAAACTTCCATGATCCCGTCAGCGTGCATCTTATTGAGCTTGTTCATTATCTGAAGATCTCGTAACACCCTTTGTTTTCCTTCTGGAGAATTCAAAAGACTTGGAAGCTTTTTAAGATATGTTTGGAGGTCAAAGTTGGTTATCCTTGCTCCATAAGTATCTTTGATTCCTGATGTAGAATCTATGATAAGCTTTATGGCTTCTTGTGCCTGCGGACTCATCTGAGAATAAACAATATCATTAATATTTCCGTCTTTTGTAAAAAGTGCCGCTGTAAATGATGAAGGAAGCTTAGAAGGATCGGAAAAAAGCTCTTGAAGACGATCATATCTCAAACCTTCGGTGGAAAGCTTTTGAGATGTATCTGCAAGCTGCATTACTTTAGGTTCATTCATTTTGAAAAATTGCTTTTCTTTATCTGTCCTTCGGGCTTCTTGACGCCGTCTTTCTTCAACCTCATTTTTTGCCATAGATCCAATCACACCGGTTTCTCCAGGTTGATTTGCAAAAGCAGATAATTGATTTAATTGTTGATCAGTTGCTTTTTTAAGATTGAATTGACCTTGCATTTCTTGAGGTTCTTGCATTATGGATTGACCAAACGAGGGTTTTTCCTGCTGCATTCCTGATCCAATTAGTGAGCTTTCTTCAGAAGGTTGTTCTGCCCCAAACATGGACTGAAATAAACCTTGTTGTCCTTTAAGATTTTGAAGTCTTTGTTCGGCTAGTTTTTGTTGCGCTTCTTGGAGAGGTGTCATCTGTCTTTGAGGCATCTGACCTCTTAATCCATATTCACGTTCTAGAAGCTCTAACTTTCTGGCATGGTCAGATTCGGATGCCTCTCTAGACAATTGATTCTGCCTTTCTTGCTGGAGTACATTTCCTAGATTTGCACTTAGTTGTTGAGAGAATGTGGGTCTTCTTTGCGCTGCTGGTATTATCTGCACCATGATTTACCTCTAAAATAATCCTTGCCCGATTTGAGAACCAAAACTTGCCCCAGTGAGTGCTCCCATAGGACCTCCAGCAAAAAATCCACCGACTCCTCCAATTCCTGCACCTAGAAGGCTACTTAATCCGGATTTTGGTTTTTCACTTTTTTGTGATAGCATTCTTTCATACGGACTTTGCCCTAAAAGTGATTGAGAAATACCCATTAAGTCCATGAGGGCTTGACGAGACATTTGTTGTCTTTGAGCACCTAATTGCTGCGCGAAATTAGACGCTGCTGACGAAGCAGTGTTCTGGAATCCGCTGCTCCTTCTTGCGCCCATACCCATTCCACTAAACTTGGATCCTATGCCTCCTAACAGTTCATTGAACTGCCTCATTTGTGGGGCTTCCATTTGGTTGAAAGTTTCTTCATCTCCACCTGCTAGTTTAGATAGATAGCTTTCTGGTCCAGCATGTGAAAATAAAGAACTAAACAACTGCATCTGTTGGGGTGTAAATCTTTGCATCTGAGCGATTCTATGCCCTTTAGGAACAAAATCCCCTCCGAGCATTGACTTTCTAGATGTAGATTGAGGCATTCCTGTTGAAGCATTTGGACCAAAAAATCCAGATAATGAAGATGTCATATTTTACCTCTTTTTAAATTAAACCTATCACTTTATGGATTTGATATCCACTCTAACAATATAAATCCTCTTGCTAAAGGCGACGGAGCTGTAGCCCCAGAAATAATATTGATATTTGTAGCATCAACAAATATTTCAATCTGGTTAGTAACCAATGTCGCACTAACATAAGGAATCACAATATATCTTCCTGTTGCTGTAACAAACCCCATCCCTGTGATCTTAGTGAATGTAGAGATTGAGGCATAGTTAAGACCATGTGCGATTAATGTTGTTGTTCCCGCTAAGATGTTTGTGAACGTGTAAACCTGTCTAAATCCTTGCTGCCTTTTATTTCCTGTGAGATACCAAGATTCGCCATTCACAGCCGATCTATTCGTTGGATAAATAGATATTGTTCTTGAGTTTACGGCATTAGCAATATCTAAATAGCTCCTATCAACCTCTTGGGTAAGCAGATGAATATCTTCAGGGAACTCCCTTGATGTTCTAAGGAACGAAGATTGATTGATAAGGTTATTATTCATGCCAGTACCGAGGATGAAGACACGTCAAGGATTGCAGCATGTAATTCTATTTCTGAAAAAGCATGTATAGGCTGATCATTTTCGCTTACAGCACGCATTTGCGCATCTGAAAGAGTAATTCCGAATTGAACTGTATCCCCAATGAGAGAGGTGTTTACCCTATGCCAGATTTGTCTTTGAGGGCTAACACCAGTTTGAGGATATGCCATCATTTGAAGATTAGTATTAACAGGGGTAAGACCTAAATTTGTGCTTTCAGGGCATGTATAAACAATGGTTGAATATATTAATCCAGAATTATCTTCTACATTGAACGCAACGTCGTCATTCTGGCTCAAAAATATCAACAAAGTGACCTGAGATACAGTTGTAGCAGTAAATAGATATTGTTGAACTCCTAATCTTGTCTTTCTAGATATACCCCATGAGGTTGGAAACTGCTTAGACTGTATTTGAGGTACATACATTCTGGTAATTAACCCTCCTCCTTCATAGGTCACTGTTCCTAGAAGAGCAGGATTTAAAAAGAAATTGTCCTTGTCGACTATAACAGACACAGAAAACACTTTATCGTTAATGAATGTATCCCCTGTACCTAGAACTCCTGTTATATAAATATAATCACCAACAGCAAGACAGTGATTTGGAACGGTCAATTGACTTCCAGTTATATTTTGGATTGTAAGAGAGGTCCCCTCACCGGTTCCTATACCTCTTACAAGAACAAACCCTTGTTGATTTCCACCGACTATCTGAGGCTGAAGAAGAGTGCTTTCTCCCGCACTCCAAGGGTCATTCCAATCTGCCCACGTAGGGTATATATTCCCTATTGTAGCCCATGTGTTACCGCTAAATCGATTAAACTGTCCGTATGTCGTATAGGATTCATTGAAAATCCCCCAGCTTTCATCTCTATAGTTATACTGCAATGACTGATTTGGGAAAATGGAAGTCGTACTCTCTTGATTTGAGGTATAGGTAAAGTATATCCATTCGTTTATGAAATCCCTTTGTGCTGTAAATCTTTCAGCTCCATTGTCTTTATTTCTAATCTCAAACACTTGATCAAGAATTTCTAAATCAAACCTTTTAGACATAGTTTGAGAAGTAATTATAAATCCTCTGTTTCCTCTAGTGATCACTCCAGAATCTAAATTTACAGTAGAGAATGTACTTGCAGATCCTATTTCTTCGCTTACGATAAAGAAGTTAAATGGGATGATATCATTGCCAGTGTAAACAAATCTTGTTTGTAGACTGCTGCTAAACCCTAAAATCAAAGTGTCTTCGTTTTGACCACAGGTCGTAATTGCCTGTTGTGTTCCTGCGGAGATAAAGCCACCAAATCCAGTTTGATCTTCAAAAAAGGCTGCTGGGTGCGCTGTTTCATCGCTTGGCGTCAATATACCCGTAAAGGTAAATGTTGAGGTTGGCGTGTCAACCGCTGCGCTTGGTTCATTAGTATATGAAGCCGTGTAGTAAGCCGTACCATTTTGGCAATAAACTACCGTATCTGACGTATAAATTGGATTTCCTGTTGACGTTTGAATGACAGCACCAAGAAAAAGTATACGATCCTTGTAGGATGCCATCAATTTACATCCAACAAGGTAATATATTGCTGGAATCTCATCTTGAATGGAGAAAGGTTCTTGGGATAATGGGGGCATAAAATTAACCCAACCAAGCCCTGAACTATTTTCTGGATTTCCATCATACCATCTAATTGGGTCTACTCCAGGAACGACTGTATTTGTCAATGCCTGTACAATACCACCTGAAACATATGCACCGCTCAATGTTGCATTCGGAAGCTCTACAGTGATTAGAAGCCCAGCGACAGCAATTATATATCCTGATTGCCAATTGATTCCTACAATCCCCACGACTTCATTAATGAAAACGAAGTCCCCTATAACAAACGTAGTGCTTGCTGCATTCAATGTAATGTCAACAATAGCAGGAGGACCAACAGATGTAATTGATATGTTAGAAATAGGCTGAAACTGCATACCTATAGTTGCACCTGTGAAAGGCACATCGACTCCATTGCTTACAAATAGAGCATGCTGATAGTTCAATGTAAAAAATTGCTGGTAGTCTTGTCCGTTCCAAGTAACTGGAGTTAGGGCTACTTTAGCTACATAAGCCGGATAAGTAGCTGAAGGAGGATTCTTATAGAAGCTTACATCCGTAACAGCCGTTGTACTTACGGCGGTTGATATGTCATAAGCATAGATTGTATCGAAAGCTATCAGTCCAGGATACTGAGTGCTATCCAAAAATAGCTCCGCTAACCCCATAACCGGGAGGCTAGGATAATAGATAATATCAGTTAAGGCAATCGATCCTGTGATCGTTAATACCCCCGTAACGCGATTTAACGTTCCAGATCCTCCACTATTCGTTAAAAGAGTTTGCGTTGCTGGGTCTGCAGTTGTGCCAGGATCATAGAAAACGTCTGCTCCGATCGTAAAAGAAACAATTCCGGTTTCAATCGGGATAGGAAGGATATTAATAACCGCATTTCCTGCACCATCTGTAGTTCCTATATTTCTTTGAAGTCTACAAAGAAACGAAGTTCCTCTCTTCCTTTTTACCCTTCCTCTCCATTGATAAGCATTGATAAGAGTCGGAAAAGAATCATCATCGATTACAAATGGCTCTCGATCAGTTCTAAGACCTTTATTGTATGGGCCTATTACGATCTTTTCTGACATTATTTTCCTATAGCTATCCATGTAAACGGCGCCGCAAAAGAAGACGATGATTCATTTCTATGTATATCAACTCTAAACTGTGTAGTTGTAAGAACTGTCACATTACAAGAATATCTGTTGGTGTCTGCTACTCCAGGGGTTGCTACCATAGAAAATGGAACACTAGTAAATGCCACAGGAAATGTAAATGTACTACCTCCCGACGTTGAATCATTAGTACATGAACCATACTGCAAAAGCATTCCTCCTGGGAGAAATGTCCATCCTCCATCCCCGCTAGCGGTGCCTGATGCTACCAAAGGAACCTCTAACGAAAACTTTGCGAACGAGGCATCTATCATTCTAGTTAGCTGATATTCATCAGTTGAATTATTTCCTGTAGCAAATACCTGACTTTGTCCAGACGTTTTTGAATATAGCGCACTTTGACCAACTGCTGTTGTGGGTATAGTTTGATCAACAAAAGTGGTCTGCCTATGATGTCCACCTTCATTATCATTAAAGTTATAATGATCTACGTTCAATATGGAGTTGATTGAGTTGGTGTTGGTTTGCATGTTAGGCTGATCCACAGAAGGATTATTATTTGCCGCTGGAATCCCTGTGTTATAACTGAAAAATGGCATTTCTAATCTCCTTTAAAATGTAGTTCCGCCCTGTGAATTAAACCCTGACTGTCCTTGACCTAGGCCTTGACTATATATTGTGTGTGTTCGATCGCTTGTGAATTGTCTTTGAGACCTCTTCCAGACTAACGATTCTTGTTCTCTAAATAGAGGTTCATAGAACTGAAATTGCTCTACATCCCCTGTATCGGAAAGAATCTTTCTGGCAGCCCCGCGAGCTATGTATTCACACATATAAGCATATTGGATAAACTCTCCTGAACTTATAAATGCTGCTGGAGATAAATATGCGTCTAATTCCACTAGGTATTGTCTGTCAGGAGGACTTCTAAGTGTCAAAGTATTGTTGTTATACAATATTCCACGTGGCAATCCGCATTGGAAGTTATAACACTGAACGCTTATTGGAATGTTATCAGGCACAGGAGCAGGAAAGAAAAGCTCTGTGATTTCTCCTGTAAGGTAGTTGATAACGTTGGATAGAGTCGACGCAGATCCACCGGATACATAAGCGGTAAATCCAGAAGAATCAACATCTATCGTCACTGTAGTCGGAGACACTGCTAAAATCGTATAAGTATTTCCATTTAATTCAGTCATTCCAGTGACGCCAACGATTGTTACCTGTTGTCCTTCTTGAAACGTAGTTGCAGCCGTTAGAATTGCAGGATTTGCCTGAGTTGCGCCGGTTATCGCAAATGTGCTTGCATAGCCTCCTGGAAGAGCTGTATTTCCCATTTGACCTTGCTGTTGGTAGCAAAGAAGACCTAAATTCTGGTTTCCTGTTAAGAATTGTCCTGAATCGGTCACAACTATGCTAGATCCATCTACTCCATTTGCTGTAATGTACACGCCTGGAAAGGTATTTGACTGAGCAATATCGGTATTCAGATCGGTTACAATTGGAGGATCTGCATAACTATTACCTGAATTGATAAAGGCGGCTATCCCTTGAATGTCAACATGTCCTCTCAAAAGATATTGAAAAGGAACTTGAGGAGGTGTTGGATTAACAGGAGAGATCGGTATAGTAAAGGAATATGGGCCATCATCGCCATTGCCCAGCTCTACAGAAACATTCTGCTGTACTACATTTGGCCATGTATTGAAAAACGAGTTCTTTTGAATCTGAAGAGGCACTTGAATGCCATTGATATACGCCGGAGACAAAAACCCCTGGTATTTTGGATAATAGGCGATATTACCCGCTGGTTCAATCTGTATGCCATATAGAGGCATGTTGTATTGATCATACCCGGGAGCTGTCTGAAACTGATATTTCGTCTTCAAATCAAACAGTTGAACACGAGCATCTACATCATGTATCCAAAATCTGTTGATGTAGTCTATAATCAACGCATCGGTTATGACAGCATCCGAAGGGCTCTTTATGATCCTTCGGACGTATGTAATTATATCACTTAGGTAATTCAAAACCCGCTAGCTCCCATGAATACAGATTTTCTTGAACGTACTGGCATAGCATCTAGTCTTTGCACAGTTGTGTCCACAACTAATTGACCTGTGTATTGACCCATGTTATCCGCACCAGAAAAAGCCCTATCTTCTGTTTTCAGTCTATGATAAGCGCATTTTTTAATCTGTTCTGCCACATATCTTGGCGCCCAAACAGGCTTATTTGCTGGTATATTCCAAAACTCTGCTGGAACTCCTGCAAAAGGTTTTGTCCACATTTCTATGGTATCCCCAATACACTCTTTATTCTCAGCAATAAATTGAACGTATTCTTTTGAAAAATTCCAATCTTCGCGATATTTTTCGTTAAATTTATCTCTAACACTAAGACTTTTTGTCGGTTTTAAATAGATGTCTTTCGATCTTTCCAAATCGGCTTGTGCTATCTTAGTTTGAGGCTCGCATTCTTCTTTAGGAGCAGCACTCATTCGATCTTGTGTTAATTCTTTTACGCTTTTGTCATAAGCATCAAACTGTTCTTGAGCTTTATCTAATTCTCTTTGACCTTGAGAATTCACTTTTGGTTTTTTATCTTCTGTCATGTTTACCCTATGGGTGATGTGTTAATGAATGATCCAGGTATATACGTACCTGTATTTGTTCGTCCAGTTGAGTTGATCGTTCCGCTATTTGTATCACCAACAGCCAAAAGCTGAGGCTCTGATATCACATCTATTTCGTCGGGAGCTGCTGCAAATGCATTTACTCCTTTTGATGAGTCAATACTAACCTCTACTTGATTATCCGCCGGAAAAGAGATTGCAAAACCGACTCTATTATTCAATTGCCTACAACCACATTGGGGTGGGATTAACACCCTTACTAATTGACCTAAAGAAAATGTTAAGTCTTCAGTTGTTGTTATAGTTGTAGTTATCCCTAAAGTTATATCTGAGATTACAAACCTTCCAGGCCTAAAGAATTCAGGTTGTAATGGCGGATTCGTCCAGGGGGGAATTGGGCCTACGTAAGGGAAAGACATGAACCCTCTCTTTTTTTCACATCGTATCCATATATATCTAAAAATTCAATACACCATTTAACTTTATCTTCCACTCTTGATCCTGCTGGATGAGCTTTAGACCAAAGCTCTAGATTTTCAATGCGATTATCATCTCTTATGCCATTCTTATGATGTACAGTCTCTCCTTTTTCTAGAGGTCTTCCGATATGATTGCTCATAACCAAAACATGTTCTAGAATTCTTCCTTGCTTGTCTGCATTAGGATGACTTTTGAAGTTGAGTCCTTTAAATTGCTTATACCCATAGTAATTGATATAACCATCCCCTCTTCTAGTGTTCTTTATAGGCGCATCTAATGGTAATCCCTGAGCTTCTCTATATCTTAAGATTCTTCTTATTCTGGCTTCCTTTACAGTGCCAAATTTAGCAACTCTTGTCTTTCTTTTTTTCGTATTAAAACACTCTTTACAAAGCTTTCTTTTCTTGTTCTTGGCATACATGGAAGTGACGAATGCTTCCAACTCTTTCTCTTTTTCGCACCTAACACATTTTATCATAACTACCCTCCTGTTTATACAGAAGGGTAGTATAGACTAATGCCGATATTATGCAAAGTCTGGCATATTAAAATCATGAAGGTAGGCATGCCAAACAATGACATCCCCTTCTTCCATAATGGTTGCAGTACCGTTTGTAGTTGCTACTCCTGGCCCAATTGTAAAGCCCATAGATGTGTTATTGAAGAACGCTCCCTGAATTGCAGGGCCGTTAATCGTATTCACTGTGGTATTACCAATAGGTCTAGTAAACGGAGGAGGATATAGTGCAGAATTCGCAGAAATCTGTACACCACCTGTGTTTACATCGCCAACAGCAACAATTTGAGCAAACGTTTGACCAGGGTAGCTAATATATGGTTGATTCGAATTGAAAGCTGTATAGCTACTCGAATTGATATTTACTACTACCGTATTGTAATCCGTTACCGCAATAACATATCCATAGATCGGAGATCCTGGAATTACTGAATTAGGTAATGAATTCAACTGGTTTGTTCCCCAAATTGTAGGAACTCTAAACGCCACTTCCTGACCTACCACAAAATTGTGAGCTGAAGTCGTGTCAATGGTGGTTGTTGCTCCAACTGTAATCGCGCTAATGATATTTACTCCAGGAGCATATAGATAAGGGTTTAATACCTTAACGAAGAACGCATCCTCTGTGGAAGTAGCTGTATCATAAGCTGTGTAATTACTTTGGTTTGTATTCCATGGAATTGTAAATGCTGTAGTGCTTGTAACAGTTACGGTGAATGGAATTCCCGCAATCTGTTGCATGCCTGTTGTTGCTGATTGTATAAGGTTATAAAATACAACAACATCACCACTTACGAGACCATGAGCCGCAGCCGCTGTAACTACAGCAGGGTCTGCCTTTGTTACAGTTGAAACCGCTTGAGCCGCACCATATTGCAACGCCAGTCCTGCACGATAATCATTAATACCAACTGCAGAAGATGAGTTGGCAATAACGTCAAAGTTCATAACTGTAGGACCTGTGCTAGTAATAAGCTCTACCATAGTAGGATTATTGCTTGATACAATCAAGTTTCTATCCCACCAAGCTCTTACAACAGCGTTAGCTGCTGGTGTAGCGATATTAGTATAGTTCCATAACTCCACATAATCAGGAGCAAATGGAAGAGGCACAAAACCCGCTGTTCCTGTAGCTGTAAAACTACCTTGTGCTAATCTTGAATATTCAGCCATGATTATACTCCTAAGTTGCTTAAGCGTGTGCTTAATAAGTTTCTAATCGCGGTATCTTGCGTAATGGCTTGCGCTTGAGCGAATTTAACCGCAAGCGTAGCGTTCTGTGCAAGCATTCCTGAATAATAAGGATCACGGTAAATTAGGTTCATGCTGTACCCATCTTGATTGATGTGCGTGATAGCTTGCTTTCCTAATACTGTGTTATAGTAAACGTCTTGACCCTGAGCACTCACACCCCTAGCGACTGGAGCTTCAGAACTTGTAAGGATACGTACGTTAAATACGTTACCATACTCTGAAGGAAGCGCAGATGTATTGTTTGGATAGTTCCATACTGATAGGAATCCTGATCCAACAAGCCCGTCAAAGTCAGCTTGTAGTTCTGTGCTTGTAAGCATGAAATAAGCTGATCGTACTGGGCCTGTACCAAATTTATCTTCTCCACCAATACCAGACATAAACTTATAGGCATTATTTGTATCTAATGTAGCTACAACAATACTAAAGTCAGTGATGCCTAAGTTTGTAGGATTATCACCATTAGATCCACCTCCAGCATTCATTTGGGAAGCTGCTGAAACGATGTAATCTCTAAGGATAAGATCTTCGGCTTGACGCATAGCTACAGCTAAACGTTCTGACACCCAAGCCAAAACACCTTCTTGGTCTTGCAGGATTACTTGCTCGTTTATAATACAGCCTGTACCAAAAAATGCCATTTGTGCGTCTATGATGTCCCTTTGAGGCACTTGTGCCGGAGGATCAATTCCAGAATTCCCCAACTGTACAGTTGGTGGTTGTAGCGCTCTAGGGCGCATAAATCTGCATGTAGTTCCACCATTAGGTGGCATACTAACCTTCATTCTGTTACTTTTATGACCTACAATTACTTATAGGCGGGTCAACCTCTTCGGGCCAACCTCAGTGATTTCATATATAGTCACTGTTCAGACTGTTGCATCTCCTCTCGGAGTTCTCTCGCTCAGTCGTTCACGCTAGCTTTACCCTTGCGCCTCGTTACCCCGTCGGGCTTCCGAGTCAATCAGAGAGAATTTTACTGCGACTCAGGATTTTGTTGACATTAATCGCAGACTGTAATATAATTCATAGTAGGAGTAGGCACATAGAGCATCGCAGGCGCTAAAGACTGCAAAATCATTGGGCCTAAATTCCCTGTAGTCGTAATCGACATCACAAACCTCATGATTGAGATTACTTTGATATGCTGAACCGTGGACGAAGGCGTGATACGTCCGTTCTCTAACATATCTTTAGCGAGGATGCGAACTCCTCATACGCGACTGCTATTAACGTTTAGCTAACGAAACTTTACATTAATTAAAGGAAATTTTTATGTACAGAAAAGAATTAAACGATGGAGATAGATTTGGCGACTGGACTGTCGTTGAATTAATGAAAGAAAAGAAACATGGACATCTTACATATCGTGTGAGATGTATTTGTGGATCAGAATCTATTCTAACCGGTAACTACTTAAGATCTTTGAAGTCCCCTTATTGTAGAAGCTGTTCAGCTAAAAAGCGAACTCCTAAAGGCAAAAACAACAGATTTTTTAAGCATGGGGCATCAATGCTAGGAAATCCTCTTAGGCCAACAAATAAAGTTTGGGTTGTAATGAAGCAACGATGCAATAATCCAAAGTCAAGAGACTATGAAAATTACGGAGGAAGAGGAATTAAATATTGTAAGAAATGGGAAACATTCGAGGGGTTTTTAGAAGATATGGGGAAATGCCCCAAAGGGTTAAGTCTGGAACGAGTTAATAATAACGGCGAATATTGCAAAGAAAACTGTAAATGGGCATCTAGAAAAGACCAAAACAACAATAGAAGAGACAACACAGCCTTCATGATAGAAGGGAAAAGAGTAACTCGTACCCAAATTCAAGAGGCTCTTTTATGGACTCGTGATATGTACCGTAGGCGCCATGAAAAATATGGGAATGATTGGATTGTTAACCAATATCAGAATTCCTGCAAAGACATACATAATATCTAGCTCTCTTCTTCATTTTCTCCTACATTACCCTCTACATGTAAAGCGGTTTTACATGCGAGGGTTCTATCACATGAATCGCAATAGAACCATTCGCCGTAAACCTCTTCTTCTGGAATCTCATTCTCACAGAAAGGACATCTCATCAAAGTCTCAATTGCTTCTTAAGTTGTTGCATCTTGTCATATGCGCTTTTTTGACCTGTTGGACTAAAATCACTAGCTTGGTTATAAGGAGCCGTACCTATACCCGAGGGTTGATAGTATGGACTACGTCTATTTTCCTCTATTTTACCTTGTATTGATTGCTTTGATTGTTCTTGCGGCTTGTCGAGACCCATGGCCTTAATATTTTCATATACTAGCTTCTGTCTTTCAAATCCTTCTGGCATCTTTAAAATGGTGTCGGCTAATCGCGGGTTCTTTTGAGCGAAAGAATCAGCCAATTGAAGAGTCTGGAAAAAATCAGGATTCTGCTCTAGATACATCTCTTGACGTAATTCTTCCTTCGCCTTCTGCTTGGCCATCTCCATTGCTTTTTGGATCTCTGATTGGGTATTCTGTCCAAATTTAGTCAACTTTTTAGATAGATATTTCTCGTCTACGTAGGGCTCTGAATAAGCTTCTTCGTCTTCTTCTCTTGAGTTTTGTCTTCTAGACAGTTCTTCCTGAAACTTCCTTTCTAGCTCTGCCCTTGCTTGTCTTTCTTGATCCAATTGTTTTTGAAACATCTGTTCTTGACGACGAAAGTTATATTCCTTGTCGTTCTGTTTTACTTCTTCTGGATGTTCCTGTACTTGATTTTCTTGTGCTGGAGATGACATAGTAATCCTTTAGCCATAACGCAGGCTTGCGGTTAGGGATTTCCTCGCATTAAACTGTAATTTTTATTATGTTGCAAGTATCAAGGAGAACTATATGAAAATAGACCGCTTAGAAACACATGACAGATTGCTTTCGTATCAAAAAGAACATGAAAACATTTCTCATGGGGTCCAGGAGTGCATTAGAAATGTGCCGGAAACAGTTTCATTTCCTTTTTACGTTTATGGTCATGGAAGAACTGTTGGATATGATGAAAAGGTTTCTATACTACAAGCTGGAGCTGAAAAAACTCCTTCAAATAGACTTATTTGGATGCCAGTGATCACTAAGCCACGTCCTGCACCGAACACTTATCTGTTTTTATGCAGCAAAAACACTGACCTCGTACAAATTATCTGGATATTACCAAAAAGAGAACTCTGGGAACAATATGCACCAGGAAAGATGTTCCATAATGAAGTAGCCTGGGATAGCATTCAAACCTTCCTGAACGCTAAACATAAACTCGAAGAAAAAGACAAAGATGGCCCCACAGAATCTCATCAACAAGAATGGCGAAGAATAATTATCTCAGAAGCAATGAAAAAGAAGAGAGAAAAAGAAATGTATAACCTATCAAAACAACCAGAAATATTCGAAAAACTATAATTCAAAAAAATAGTTTGGTCGTATAATATACATTATGTTAAGTAGATATCGGTCTCAGGCAAGACTTTTTGGCGGAGTGCTCAATCCTTTCTTCGAAATAGGATCCGAACCCACGATTTCGCGAACCCTACCAACTTTTGCACGAACCCCCGTACCATAATAATCGCCCATTCCTACTGACGACTTAGGAACGTGCCAGCCACCCTTAGACATTCCAGATTTTGGCGACTTTGATGTTTTAACCGACTTCATCGACTTCCATAGTTTTAGGTCTGCCAAAAGGGATCTCTTTTCCGTCTCCAAAATGACTAGAGCACTTCTCTTTGCCTACTGGTTGCTTTATACCCACACCGTAATGCGTTCCTGCATTCATTGACCCATCAGAGCGATCGTCATATCTAGGCTGCGCAAAGTTCCATACTAGCTGCCTCATGTCTTCTGAAGGCGGCTTTCTATCTTCTTTTTTGATAGCAGCTCTATCTTTAAATCCAGTTTTCTTCATATACAACCTATTTTGGAGAACTAAAAACTGGCCATCATCCCTTGAGAACTATGAAACTCAAAGATGTCACGACAAGGCCGTGCCGTTTTCCTTAAACAAACCCAAAAGGAGAATTTTAATAACGATACCCAGGCTTCATAGGATGGCTCTTAACCTTTCTTGTGCCTTCTTCTTGAGTTCTTTTAATTCTTTCTGTGGTATCTTCATATTGCGCTATGTCACCAGCACTGTCTGCTGATGTATATTCTTTAGTCTTAGAACCATCTGGAAACACTTTTCCGCTTGGCTTAGAACCTACCCAGCTACTATGGTCATCTATTTTTCTTCCACCCATAAAACCCTACCTTGTTATGGCATTCTCTGCCCTTGTTATCTTTGTCTCATTATAAGATTGAAACTATATTCTGCAAGAAATTCTTTACATTACTCCTTGCGGTTCTCCACCTGGAATAGACCCCAAAATTTCCATAAGGAATTTGTTAGCTTCTGTTCTTCTTTCTACGTCTTGCTTTTCCCTTTCTTCATCCATAATCTGATCGAAGTTAATGCTTTCCAATTCCTGCTGTTTGAGGTGGGTCTCCAGCTCTCCAAATCTTTGGATATTTTCCAGAAGTTTAGTAAGAGCTTCTTGTTTCTCTTTCAAAGATAGAGATCTGTTTCTTTCGATCATACTTAGTCTTTCTTCATACAACCCTAAGTTGCTCTCAGCTCTTGAATGATCTTCTCGTGCGTTAGCAATATGAGCGGCTGCTTTCGCGTAAAGCTCTTTAATCTTAGCGTCTTCGAATGTTTGTGCTATCATCTGATTGTGTTCTTCCATTGCAGCACCTTTCTGTTCCTGTTGCTGCAACATCTCCATAATCTCAGACTTGCCTTGGATATTCATGTCCTTGATTATCATACTAGCTGGGATAACCTCTCTTCCAAATGTAGAGTTAATATCAAGCATCTGCTGTGCCTGCAAGCTTCTCTGAGTTGGTGTAAGCAATCCTTCTTCCACTACTGTTTGGAACTTAGCATGAATCTTTGAGTAAAAGAATGGAGTAGGCTCCTCGCCAATCATCAACTTAACCTTCTCAGCATTCCAGTTGTTAATCACAACCTGAAGCATTCTTTCCCCTAAAAGCTTTAGTGCATAATCCCATTGATCAAAGTACTTCTGGAATACCATTAAATTAGCTGCTTGCTTAAGCATCACTGTAAGAGAAGAAACCTGTTTATCTTGCTGCCCAGCCCAATTTTCTAAATTAATTCCAGACACCTCATAGATCAAGCTCCTCATCTGCTCAGCAAGCTCCAAATCGCTCTGTGGAACCGCAGAAGGAATGATCTTCTCAACGTCCGTCATTTCATAACCTTCGTTAACAATGACATCCCACCCCTGACCAGCCTTCTTCAGATTGTCTTCGTTAGCTACTGCTCCAACCTTTCTCTTCCAACCAGCATTAATCGTTGCTGCTGCTATATCATTGTTAGTGATGATCTTATAATTCATCAAGAATTGAGCATCCCGCATAGTCCTAACAAGGCTTCTAACCCTAAGATCATAGTGATTGATATGAGGATCATAGTTCCAAAACACAGGAATAAAAGGGCATCCATCAAACTTAAGAGGATTATCTCCCTGATACATCAACTGATCGTTAAGGACTACTGCAAGCTTCCAGCATGGGACTTCGACAGTAACTTCTTCCATGTCAGGGATAGAATATAGAAGCATTTCAAGATGACCATCGTCTCCACTAAAATCAAAGAATTGATTTCTAGATCTGCTATACAGCCTCTTTTTATTTCTCTTCCACTTATACCAAACATAGGAAAGCACCAAAAGGTCATTCCTAGCCATATTATAGTTCTCTGGAAGGAAGTAAAAACTTCCATATCTTTGTGGTGTTCCTGACATAGTGCTTACCTGATTTATCTTACCAGGAAACCTATTCTCTGCTTCTTGCTTAGAAATATACTCTTGACACCACACAAACTGTGCGTCTGACATGTCTGGATTACGGAAATAAGGATCAACTAGAAAAGAATTGTACTCCCAAATCTTTAGCTTTAAATCACCTTGTGCATGGTCATTTGCTCCAAAATCAAGGTACGGCTGCATCAATACCATTCCACTTATAGCAGAAAGTTCACACGCCTTGCTGAATTGCTCATGTATTCCTTCTGTAGAGCATATATGAGATATAGTCTTCGTATACTGATCCGTTGTATCTGGATCGCTCCCTTCAGAAGGTAAATAGGTAATAGACTTTCTATGCTGTCTTTGATACCCTGTCAGCATATTTATCGGCTGCTGTACTATATTGAAATAATATTGTTGGTAGCTACCAGAAGGGCTATTATTCCCAAAGTATCTGTTTACGAAATTCTGACTTCCTGAATAGAACAAAGAATCGATATTGCTTTGATTCCACCTTGATTGTTCAACAGGTTGAAACCTACTATACATACTATCGAGCCAGGCTCTGATATTACCATTGTTAGGTTCTAGTGAGTTATTAAATGGAGGGTAATAAAATGACATTTTTTGTTAATTAGCCTTTTTTTGGTTTTATTAACAAACTTTTTCTAGGCGCTTTATCCCTCTAAGATTGGCTGAATTTTTTGCGCCACACGAAACTGAGCAAAAACGCTTAGACGAAAATTTGTCCTTTTGGAACAGGTTATTACAGATTGGACAAATTTCTTCAATAGAATAAATTTTATGTTTTCTTTTCCAACTTTGACGACATGAATCGGAGCAATAACGAGAGTAAGACATGTATGTTGAGTAAAGTTCATTACAAACGGGACAACATTTTTGGAAGGATTTTCTAGAAGCCCATCCATCTTTAGCCTTTTCGCTCTGCCGTTTTCTTCCTTCGGGCGTATAAAGCCATTGTCTAGCAACCTCTAGTTGTTTTTTTCTTTTTTCAAAATTAGGATCTTTGTTTTCAAAAAGATTTTCATTCCAATGTAGCAATAGGTGATCGGATCCCGAAAGCATCTGAAGGTTGCTAATATCATTATTGTCCTTATTTCCATCTATGTGATGTATATGCATTCCCTTAGGAATCTCCCCATATGTATTCATCCAAATCCAACGATGGGCTTGTGGCATTCTAGCAGTAGTACAAACCCAATAATCGTTAGTAGCCTTATAAAATTTTCTTCCAAAATAGATACGGTATTTGGAAGGATCTTCATTAACAGTGATATTGTCTTTGCATTTTTCGCAAAGTTTATGACGTTTTAAAATAGAAGGGACTCCACAATTTTCGCATGCTTTAGATTTAGGAATATATCTCTCTTTATGTCTTTTTTCGAAATAACACTTTTGACATGAATTGGGACGTCTTTTTGTATATGGAGTATGGCATTTAGGACAACATGAACTACTTTTTTCAATCGTTTCCATTTTTTCTCTCATGTGTTTTTTTAGGTAAACTTGGAAGAAACATCCAATGAGTAATGACACCAAACTTCTGGTTTATAGCTTCACCGTCTTTATCATCTACCCAAAGTTGATCATATCGTGCGGCTATTCTTAGGAAATACATTTGAATGTTTGGTCTATGATCGAATTTTGCAATTAGAACGTAAACGCCATCGGGGGGAAGATGCTCGTCTACAGGAACCCATTCATTCATTGGATAAGAAAAGAGTTAAAAAACCTCTGTATTTTCCGAAGAAAGCCCAGAGGCAGGCTTAACGATTAACAAGTCGTTCGAAGAAATGAAAAATACGTTGGGCAAAGCTTAACACATCACACCCAAAACTTCCACCATTTTTTTTCTTCTATCTTTGTAAGCCTGTCAATTATGTGAGTGTTTTGATGCTCCAAACATTTGTAAGATATGCTAAGTGTATGAATTTCATCGCTTAATGACTTTAAGAAATGAGCATTCAACCTGTTTGCCACCGCTGAGAATTCAGAATTAAACTCTAAAAGCAACTCATGGATCTCCTGAAGCTTTGAATCTACACTAGAATCCTGTCTATGCTTCTCAAATTCTTCAGCAATAGCCTTCTCAAAATACTTTAAAAGCATACCTGAACTGTATAAGGGATGAGTAGAGTTTACTTCATCCAGTATAGGGGGTGCTTTCTTTTCTTTTTTTACTTTCTCTACCATTTTCTAATCTCCATATAACTCTTTTATCATTTAATCAGTTTTGCTTCATACCCCCAGAAAGGGCAATACTTTATCGGCAAAGATAGAGAAAACCCATCCTCATACGGATCTCAATCTTCTATTTTCAAAACCAGGTTGCCCAAATCCCATCCATATTCCACACAGCGCACTACAGGCGAACCAATGCATTCATGTTGTATTGATGAAATCACCT
>Ga0105092_10000217_pt1 | contig 28949 bp, 28 predicted proteins | sample PPLLak2March2015_FD_87021 | JGI IMG/M metagenome (GOLD analysis project Ga0105092, IMG submission 87021) | Freshwater sediment microbial communities from Prairie Pothole Lake near Jamestown, North Dakota, USA - PPLs Lake P7 Core (1) Depth... | ecosystem: Environmental > Aquatic > Freshwater >... | reverse complement strand
TGCCGCTGGCCACCGGAGAACTCGTGGGGGTAGCGGCTGGCATGGGACGCTCGGAGGCCGACGAGTTCCAGCATCTCTTTGACCCGCTCCTGCTGCTCATCCTTGGTCCCGATGCCATGGAGACGCAGGCCCTCGGCGATGGCCGGCCCGACCTGTGACCTGGGATCGAGCGAGCCGTACGGGTCCTGGAAGATGATCTGGACGCGTCGTCGGAAAGGCTTGAGGTCGTTGCCAGAGAGATGGGTGATGTCCTCACCGTCGAATTGGATCGTCCCGGACGTCGGCTCCAATAGCCGGGTCAGCATCCGGCCAAGGGTTGTCTTGCCACAGCCTGACTCGCCAACGAGGCCCAGGGTCTCCCCTTTGAAGATGTCGATAGAGACGCCGGCCACGGCCCGGACCGAGGCCACCTGACGTTGCAGGATGCCCCCACGGACGGGGAACTCCTTGACCAGGTCGCGTATCTCGACCAGCGCCTCAGTCATCGGGGTCCTCGACCTTCTCCGGCCCGTAGTAAAGCCAACAACGGACCTTGTGTCCCTCCTCTACTTCCCGCAGGTCGGGCTCGATCTCAGTGCAGATCTGCAACGCATTCTCGACTCGCGGGATGCACCTCGGAGCGAATCGACAGCCCTTGGGGAGGTCGATCATCGAGGGCACGACCCCGGGGATCACATCGAGCTGGTCCCGGAGCGATCCCAGCACCGGGATGGAACCGATCAGCCCCTTTGTATATGGGTGCAGCGGGTTCCTGAAGATCGAGCGGACATCGGTCTCCTCGACGATCTCGCCGGCGTACATGACCGATACCCGGTCGGCCATCTCGGCGACGATTCCGAGATCGTGGGTGATGAGGATGACTGAGGTGTTGGAAGTCGTCTGGAGGTCCCGGATGAGGTCGAGGATCTGGGCCTGGATGGTTACGTCCAGTGCAGTCGTCGGCTCGTCAGCAATCAACAACTCTGGCTCGCACGCCAGGGCCATGGCGATCATGATCCTCTGCGCCATCCCTCCGGACAGCTCGTGTGGGTATGCCTCCGCTCGGCGCTTCGGGTCGGGGATCCCGACCTTGGTCAGCATCTCGATGACCTTCGCTTCCTCGACCTCGGTGCTCCAATCGCGGTGCAGCTCGAAGACTTCCTTGATCTGGGCACCGGCCCGGTACACCGGGTTCAGAGCCGAGGTCGGCTGTTGGAAGATCATCGAGATGTGCTCGCCGCGCAAGGCTCGGACGTCGGCCGCCTTCATCCGAGCGATGTCCTTGCCGGCGAAGAGGATCTCGCCGGCAACCACCTTCCCGGGGTGGGCGATCAGGCCCATGATCGAGAGTGAGGTCACCGACTTCCCACAACCCGACTCCCCAACCAGGCCGAGGACCTCCCCGCGCTTGACGTGGAAGTCGGCGCCGTCCACGGCTTTGACCACACCCTGCCTCGTGTCGAAATGGGTCTTGAGCCCTCGCACCTCGAGGAGGACCTCGCCCGCAGGCACAGGCAAGGGTGCGTCGGTATCGATGGCGCTCTCCGGGAGGGGTCGGGCCGCGCTCACTTGTTGAGAGTGGGATCGAGAGCATCGCGAAGGCCGTCACCCATCAGGTTGAAGCCGAGGACAGTGATCATGATTGCGAGCCCGGGGAAGATCATGAGATGAGGGGCGGTGAAGATCCTGTCGCGTTCCTCGGCGAGCATCGAGCCCCATTCGGGAGTCGGGGGGACGGCACCGAGTCCGAGGAACCCCAGGGCAGCCGCTTCCAGGATCACGGTGGCGATGCCGAGCGTGCCGAGCACGACTAGCGGCGTCAGGGCGTTGGGGACTACCCGGGACACGAGCACTTTCCGTCGGGAGGCGCCAAGGGCGCGCGAGGCCGACACGTAGTCCACCTCCTTGATCGAGAGCACCGATGCCCTCATCACCCGTGCGTACTGGGGGATGGTGACGATTGCGATGGCCAGCAGCGTGTTGCGGAGACCAGGACCGAGAACGAAGACGATGGCAATAGCCAGGATCAGCGATGGGAAACCGAGTACCACATCCATGATCCGCATCATCACGTTGTCGCTCCATCCTCCTGCATAACCGGCGATCGCACCGATCACGGTCCCGATGACGATGGTGATGAGGACGGTCGTGAAACCGAGGGGAAGGCTCACCCTGGCCGCATAGACGACCCTGCTGAAGAAGTCCCTGACATTTCCGTCCAGCCCGAATATGTGCTGGGTCCCGTCGCACCCGAAGGCGTTGATGCAAGGAGGCAGCCACCTCTCTGCTCCGGGCTGCCCTATGAAGTTCTCGTACGGGTCATACGGGGCGATGAGCGGGGCGAATAAGGCCACCAGGATCATGAAGCAGACGAGGATCAACCCCAGGATCCCGACCTTTCGCTGAAAGAAGCGCCGTAGGACAATCCGCCACATCGAGCCCGGCTGCTCGAGCAGAGCCTCAGGGTCGGGCACGGTGATATCGGGCCGTAGCGTCATTCCAGCCTCACTCTCGGGTCCAGATAGCCATAGGAGACGTCGACCAACAAGTTCACGACCACGTAGGTGGTGGCGATGATCAGGGTGAATCCCTGGATGATGGGGAAGTCTCTGGCGGTGATCGCCTCGAAAAGGGCTGTACCCACCCCGGCCAGCCCAAATACCGTCTCGGTGAGCACGGCGCCGCCGAGCAGTAGCCCCAGCTGGAGCCCGATGATGGTCACAACCGGGAGCATCGCATTGCGTAGGGCATGCTGCCTCACCACCTTTCGCTCCATTGCGCCCTTGGCCCGGGCGGTGCGGATGTAATCGCGGCCTAGGACGTCGAGGAGCGACGATCGGGTCATCCGGGCGATGATGGCCATGGGAATCGTGGCCAGGGTGATGGCGGGGAGGATGAGGTGCTTGAACCCGTCCCAGAACACCGCCCATTGGGCGCTGATCAGGGCGTTGGTCACAGTCATGTAGGAGACGAACTCGGCGGCGGTCGACACGAATCCCTCCCCGGAGATCTCCCATCCCCATACCTCATAGAACGGGAGGCCGCGGTTTCCTGGGCTGAGCGATCCGCTAGGTGGCAGGGCGAAGATCGTGCCCGACAGGACGACGGCGAACAGATAGGCGAGCAACAAACCGAGCCAGAATATGGGCATCGACACGCCGACATTGGCAAAGGCCATGGCCGCGACGTCGACACCCGAGTTGTGTCGCCGTGCTGCCGCGATCCCGAGCGGGATTCCGACGATGATCGCCACACTCAGCGCGGCGATTGTGAGCTCGAGTGTCACCGGAAGCCGCTCGATGATGATCTGGGTGACCGGCCGGGAGAAGCGGATCGACTCGCCGAGGTCACCGCTGATCACGTTCCCGAAGTAGATGCCGAGCTGGACGATGATCGGCTCGTCGAGGCCGTTTGCTTCGTTGAATCGCTCGCATGCTTCCGCAGTCGCTCTCTCGCCGAGGATGGCGGTGCACGGCTCCCCGGGAAGGAGGCGGACCAGCAGGAACACGAGGAGCAGGACCCCGATCAGGACGGGTATGGCGACCAGGATGCGACGGAGGATGTATCCAATCATTTCCTCGTCCGGAGCGTAGAACGGGGGGAGGCGCTGGTGCGCCTCCCCCCGTCATCCTTCTGAGCTATCAGGCTCTTATCCAGCCGCGGTCGTCGTGGGTGGTGGGTTGATCAACCCATTCCACAATGCCGCGGGATATTCGAACACTCCGGTGTTGCCGGTGTGCAGTGGATTTGCGGCATCGAGCGAGGCCGACCATGAAGCCACCACATCGTTGGCGTCGAACGGAGAGCCGTCATGGAATGTGACACCTTCGCGCAATGCGCAAGTCCACACCACGCCCGCTTCGTCAGGCACACACTCTGTGGCCAGCTTCGGAATGGCCTGACCTTCCAGGTCGTATCCGTATAGCGCTTCCTGGGTCTGCTGACAGGCAGACAGCGACTCACCATCGGTCTCATCGGGACAGTAGAGCGAGATCGGCTCGGCGTTCTGGACGAATACCAGATCGGTATCGCCAGGATTCATCAGAGCGAACTGTGGTGCTCCGAATGGCGGTGTCACCGCTCCTTCCAGGGTGGCGAGCCCAGCGTTTGCCGCGGCGCCCCACGCGATCGGGACCATTGGCACGTCCTCGACCAGCAGGTCATTGATCTGCGCGTAAACGGGCTGTGCCTCAGCCGGATCGACGATCCCCGATCCTTCGATCACCGCGGCCGTGATGTCCGGGTTCATCACACCGAACTGGACGTTGATGCCACCGAAGTGATAGTCGAGGAAGTTGGTCACGTGCGGGTAGTCGGCGCCCCAGCCCAGCAGGTGGATGCCCTCCACCGTGCCGGCGGCAGTGGCCTCGATGAACGCGCCAGACTCCATGACTTCGACCGTGGCAGTGATCCCCAGGTTCTCCGCCAACTGGGCGCGGATGTCCTCGGCCACCGCCGTCGGCTCCGGTAGATAGACCCGGAACACGTCGCGGAGGGTGATCGTGGTCTCGAACCCATCGGGGAATCCGGCCTCTGCGAGCAGCGCCCGCGCTGCCTCAGGGTCGAAATCGGGGAACGACCCGCCTTCGCAGCCGTTCTCCAGGATGCAAGGCGTGAAGTGGGTGGCCACTTCCGACCCCTCCGGATAGAAGGTGTCGATGATCCTCTGCCGGTCCAGGCCCATCGCGATCGCCTGCCGCACTTGCGGGTTGTCGAACGGGGGGAACTGGTTGTTGAACCCCGCGTAGAACACGTTCGGGTTGTTGTCGACCAGCAATTGCAGATTGGCGTCACCCTCGATGCCGGCGTAGTCACTCGCCGCCAGGTTGGTGATGAAGTCTGCGTTGCCTGATGTCAACTCGGTGATTCGCCCGGTGCTGTCTTCACGCCAGCGGAAGACCAGGGTGTCGAACGCCGGTGCCTCGCCCCAGTAGTCGGGATTCGCCTCGAACACGATCTCGGAGCCACGTGCCCAGCCCCCTTCGGGGAGCATGAACGGACCCGTGCCTATCGGGTTCTCCAGCGGGGATCCGCCGGTCGCCTCGAGATGCTCGGATGGCTGGATGGAGAACGGGACGAACGCAATCTTCACCAGGAATGCCGGGTCGGCCGCGCACAGGGTGAACACCACCTCGCTCGCCGAGGTGGCCTCGATCTTGTTGATCTTGCCCCCGTAATCACAGCCTCCCGAGTCGAGTGTGAGCAATTCGGATGGCGCCTCAGTGGTCGCGACCGATGTGGTCGAACCTTCGGCAACCGTCGTCGTCGCCTCATCACCCGCGGTGGTCGTCGACTCGTCACCGCCCTCGCTGGCGCAAGCGCCGGCGATGAGGGCGAGTACTGCAACGAGCGCCAACCAGCGCATTCGTTTCATACCTTCTTCCTCCTTGTTGGATCAGATCGCGGCGAAGGCACGCCAACCCCGCGACTGCGACCACGCTACCGGTTTCGATCGGCCCGCGTGCAAGTCGGGCTACCTCTCGGCCGCTAATTACCCTTGACGGCGATGGCATACGACCACAAGGCGATCGAAGCCAAATGGCAGGACCGCTGGGAGTCGGAAGGGGTGTTTCACACCACCGAGGACTCGACGCGGCCCAAGTTCTACAACGTCGCCATGTACCCCTATCCGTCGGGGGAGCTGCACATCGGGCACGTCCGCAATTACACCTACATCGACCTGATCACCCGCTACAAGATGATGCAGGGCTTCAACGTGCTGAGTCCGATGGGATGGGACAGCTTCGGGCTCCCGGCGGAGAACCTGGCGATCGAGACCGGCATCCATCCGAGGGTCAGTGTCGAGGCTCAGATCACTCGGATGAAAGAGCACTTCCGGAAGCTGGGTGCCGCTTTCGACTGGAGCCGGGAGCTGGCCAGCCATGACCCTGCCTATTACCGGTGGGACCAGTGGCTCTTCCTCGAGCTCTACGACCGGGGTCTCGCCTACAAGGCCACGGCGCCGGTCAACTGGTGTCCCAAGGATCAGACGGTGCTCGCCAACGAACAGGTAGTGGATGGCGCTTGCGAGCGGTGCGGGACACTCGTCGAGAAGCGAAACCTGGCCCAATGGTTCTTCAAGATCACCGAGTACGCCGACCGACTCCTCGACGACCTCGATGAGCTGGAGGACTGGCCCGACCGGGTCCGCACCATGCAGAGGAACTGGATCGGCCGGTCCGAGGGCGCCCGGTTCAGGATTCCCATCGACGGCATCGATGCCTCGTTCGATGTGTTCACCACCCGGCCGGACACGATCTTCGGGATGACATTCTGCGTCCTCGCTCCCGAGCACCCACTTGTCGACGAGTTGATCTCGGGCACCGAGGCCGAGGCCCAGGCCCGGGAGTACATCGTCCGGGCTGCCCGCGAGACGGAGATCGAGCGTCTCGCCGAGGGCGAGAAGACCGGCGTGTTCACCGGTCGGTTCGCCATCAACCCGGCGAACGGGAAGCCGGTTCCCGTCTACATCGCCGACTATGTGTTGATGGGCTACGGCACCGGGGCGATCATGGCCGTCCCCGGTCAGGATCAGCGGGACTGGGATTTTGCCGTCAGGTATGGCCTCGACATCGTTCGCACGGTCGATCCAGGCCCGGACTGGGAGGGCGAGGCCTTCCTCGGGGATGGGCGAACGATAAATTCTGAGTTTCTGGACGGTCTCGACCGGGCCGAGGCCAAGGAGCGGATCATCGCCTGGCTCGAGGAGCGGACCATCGGCGAGGGGACGATCCAATACCGGCTCCGTGACTGGCTGATCTCCAGACAGCGTTACTGGGGGTGTCCGATACCGATGGTCGAATGCCCGAAATGCGGATTGGTCCCAGTTCCACGAGATCAGCTTCCGGTGACCCTGCCCGAGGTCGAGGACTACGCCCCGAAGGGACGATCACCTCTGGCAGCCGTCGAGGATTGGGTCGCCACGCCTTGTCCCCAATGTGGTGGTGAGGCGAGCCGGGAGACCGACACCATGGACACCTTCGTCGACTCGTCTTGGTACTACTTCAGGTACACCGACCCCCACAACGCGGAAGCCATCTTCGATCGGGCCAAGGCCGAGTACTGGATGCCACTCGACCAATACATCGGTGGGGTCGAGCACGCGATCCTCCACCTTCTCTACGCCAGGTTCATCACCAAGTTCCTCAACGATATCGGGCTGAGCCCGGTCACCGAGCCCTTCATGCGGATGTTCACCCAGGGGATGCTCGTGAAGGACGGGGCCAAGATGTCCAAATCCAAGGGAAATGTCGTTCCACCTGACCGCTATTACCAGGAGTACGGCGCCGATGCGCTGCGCTTGTTCGAGCTGTTCGTGGGGCCGCCGACCGATGACGCGGTATGGAATGACAGCGGTGTCCCCGGCACGAAGCGGTTCCTGGACAGGGTTTGGAAGATGGGTACCGCCGATCATCCGTTCGTGGACCGCGGAGCGAACGATGACGATGCCGTGTTGATGGCGGAGACGCATCGCGCACTGAAGCGTGTCACCGAGGACATCAACCGATTCCACTTCAACACCACGGTCTCTTCGCTGATGTCCCTTGCCAACGTGTTCCAGGAGTACCTGGGCCGCTCGCCGGTAGAGAAGGCCTTCGACGAGGCTTACCGGATCATGGTCCTGATGCTGGCGCCGGCCGCACCTCATGTGGCTCACGAGTTGTGGGAGATGAGGGGGATGGGATCGATGCTGGCGGAAGAGCCCTGGCCCGTGTGGGACGAGTCACTCGTGGCAGAGTCGACTGTGACCATGGTGGTCCAGGTCAACGGGAAGGTGCGCGACAGGGTCGATGTGCCCGCGGACATCACCGCCGAAGAAGCGGAGCGGGTGGCGCTCGACCTCGACAAGGTCCAGAGTTGGATCGACGGCGCCGTGGTGCGCAAAGTCATCGCCCGCCCGCCGAGCGTCATCAACTTCGTGGTGGGGTGAACGCCGGCCAAATGCTGCGTGCGGGTGGGATCGACTTCCTTCGAGTGCGTGTACTCATTGATCCCGTCGACCCGGAATCGGTCCGGGTCCGATCCGCTCCGGGGGTCATGCGTCGTCTCTGGGGCCGTGACATCAGCGCCATGACCTTGGGGAAGACCATCTTCCTCGACCCCGCTTTGATGACCGCCGTCCAACACCGGCCGGGCTTGCTCCTCGTCCACGAGCTGGTCCACGTGCGTCAGTGGGGTGAGCTGGGCGTGATCCGGTTCCTCTGGCGGTATTTGACCGGATATCTCGGCGGGCGTTGGAAGGGTCTCAGCCACCATGCCGCCTATCTGGCCATCCCTCTCGAGGTGGAGGCGCGGGTGGCCGCCCGACTACTCGACGAGTGACGCCGCGGCCTATTCGACTACCACACCCTCCAGATCAGGCTCGGGCGGATAGGTCGGATTCATCTTCTCCAGCGCATTGATCAAAATGCTCGCCACAGCAAGGTCGCGGTACCACTTACGGTCGGCCGGCACCACGTACCACGGCGCATGCTCGCTCGAGGTGCGGCTGAGAGCCTCCTCGTAGGCAAGGGAGAAGTCTTCCCACAATTTGCGGTCCTCGAGGTCGCCGACATTGAACTTCCAGCGCTTGTCTGGTTGCTGCAAACGGGCCTCGAGACGCTCCTTCTGCTCCTCCTTCGAGATGTGGAGGAACAGCTTGACCACGGTCGTCCCTTCATCGGCCAGAAGTCGTTCGAACTCGACGATGTGGGCGTAGCGCTGACGCCAGCGTTGCGCCGGTACCAGGCCCTTCACCCGCACTATCAGGACGTCCTCGTAGTGGGAGCGGTTGAAGATGGCTATTCCGCCGCTCTCCGGTGTTCGTTGGTGGATGCGCCAGAGATAGTCGTGCGCCAACTCCCACTCATTGGGAACGCCGAACCCCCAGACCCGCACCCCCTGGGGGTTGACCCCCTTGAACACACTTCGGATGGTCCCATCCTTTCCGCCGGTGTCCATTGCCTGAAGGACGATCAGCAGCTTTTGCTTCGATTCGGCCCAGAGGCGCGTCTGCAGCTCAGCCAGTGTCGAGTTCAACGGCTTCAGCGCCTCCTTGCCCTCGACCTTCCCACCGTCGAAGCCATCGGTGGAACGGGGGTCCCGGGCGGCGAGGTTGGCCTCGGTGCCGGGTGGGACCAAATAGGGGGCGATGTCGAGCACGAGGCTGACCCTACCGAACGACCTTCTTCCCTCATCGGCAGCGGGTTGGTATCTACGAAGTGAGTGAACCGCGGTCGGTGGGGGTCGCAATGGGTCGAACACACGCGCTGGCGCTGGGCTTGATCCTCGCCGCCATCGTCGTCGGAGCGGGGCTAGGAGTGACAGGAGACACGGCTCCGGCCGAAATGGCGCCGGTGACGGTGGAAACCGCGTCGTCGAGGGACCCCGTCTTCCCGGTGTATGTCTCCGGTTGGGTGACGGCTCCGGGCGTAGTCGAGATGTCCGATGGAGCAATCGTGGCCGATGCAATCGCGGCGGCCGGCGGCGCCCTGGAGGGGGCGTTGCTCGACGAGATCAATCTGGCCAGGCCCCTGGTCGAAGGAGATCACGTGCAGATCCCCGGGCCTGGCGACTCGTTGGCCGCCACCGGCGGGGGGGAGAGGGATGACGGCCTGATCTCTCTCAACCAGGCGGATGCGACGGCATTAGAAGGGCTTCCCGGGGTCGGCCCCGTGCTGGCCGATCGGATCGTGGCCCATCGCGAGGCCAATGGGCCATTCGAGACGGTCGAGGACCTCCTGGAAGTGCCGGGTATCGGTGAAGCCAAGTTGGCCGCGATGAGAGACTCGATCGCCGTGCCTTGACCCTCGACCATCCGGCGCTCCCCCCAGTTGTCTCCCGACCCTGGATCGGTAGTGCGGTGGCAGCGATGCTCGCGGCATGGGCCGGGCGCTCTCCTGGATGGGGTCTTGCCCTGGCCTCGATCCCGGTGCTTTGGATGTCCGCGAAAGGCCGGATCGTGGCAGCCCTGATCGTGGCTGTCGTCGCACTCCACTCTTCGATCGCCCCTACACCTCTCGAACCGTTGCCCCGCGGCCGTCTCGAGACCGAGGGGGTGATGGCCGGCGATGTCACCGACGGCCGATATGGGCCATACGCCCTGGTCGATGTCGGTTCTGGCGCGATCCTGGCCGACCTTCCGCCAAGCGCTGAAGCGTCACTGGGTGACGTCGTCCGGATCGAGGGCAGCATCGTCGGTGAGGCGGGTGAACTCGGGGGCCGGCCCTATCTCGGAACGGTTGACGTCGACGAGTTCGAGGTTGTCTCTGGCGCCAGATCGCCGTTCCTTGCACTGGGGAACGCGATGCGTGACCGGGTCATCGACCGTCTCAGACCGCTCGAGGGTGGTCGTGGCCTCCTCGCCGGATTCATGGTGGGAGACACCAGCGGAGTGGACCACGTCGACCAGTCGGCGATGAGGCGGGCGGGTCTCTCGCATTTCACGGCCGTTAGCGGATCGAATGTCGCGATCTTCTTGGGTCTCCTCTACCTGGCGGTCGGCCCGATCGGAATCGGGCCGAAGCGGAGGGCGGTTCTGGGCCTCCTCGGTCTGCCCCTGTTCGCAGCAGCCACACGATTCGAGCCCTCGGTCCTTCGTGCTTCCGCCATGGCCGGCCTGGTCCTCGCCGGTCGTCTGGTCGGGGTCGCGATGGAGACCTGGCAGGTCCTGTCGGCCGCTGTGATCGCGCTGGTTATCATCGACCCGGGTCTGGTCGCCAGCGCCGGCTTTCAACTCTCGGTTGCCGCCACGATTGGAGTGATCGTCGGCGCCAGGTGGCCGTCCTCCGGCGGCAAGGTGATGCGGGCCCTGGCTGTGAGCATCGGTGCGCAAGTGGCCGTCGCCCCGCTGCTCATCCTTCATTTCGGCGTCGTACCCCTCCTCTCCCCCCTCGCCAACCTCCTGGCGGCGCCGCTGGTCGCTGGTTCGACCGTTCTGGGCGTGCTTGGAGTCGTGGGGCCGCTCTTCCTGTCCGATCTGGGGGCGGGCCTGGCGGACGTCGTCCTTTGGATAGCTCGAACTGCCGCAGCATGGCCCCAGGTCGGATGGTTGGGGATGGGGATCATGCTCGTGGCGGGGTTGATTCACCTGTTTCGACCGGGACTCAGGGGTGTCTTGGCCCTCTTGGGAGCGGCCATTGTCGCCTTTCTGATGCTGGCCCCCGCTCGCTCATTACCCGAGCACGGTGTGGTGGTCCTCGATGTGGGCCAGGGTGACGCGGTGCTGCTCTCGGGCGGTCCCGGGAGTCTCGCTCTTGTCGACGGCGGTCCCGATCCGGTCACTCTGATCGAGAACCTCGATGAGTACCGGGTGCATGCGCTGGATCTCGTGGTCCTGACCCACGCCCACGCCGACCACGCTCTCGGTCTCACAGCTCTGGCAGGAAGAATCTCGATCGGGGAGGTCTGGGCGCGAACCCACCCACATGAGACCGCAGCGTCGACTGACCTCTTCGGGCTCCTCTCGGGAGTCGGCATCCCGGTCGTGGAGCCGTCGGTCGGTGAGGAGTACCGCCTCGGGGCGCTGACCCTCGCCGTGGACGGCCCGTCTCGTCAATATGCGTCATCGAACGACCAGTCGATCGTCCTCACCGTGAGAGGTCCCAAGAGAACCATGCTGCTGGCGGGCGACATCGAAACCTACGCCCAGGCCGATTTGGCGCATCTGAGGGCGGATGTGCTGAAAGTACCCCATCACGGTGCCGGTACTTCGGACGCTCGCTGGCTGGAGCAGGTGGGTGCCGACCTGGCTGTGATCTCAGTTGGCGCTAACGATTTCGGGCATCCCGTCGAGTGGGTCGTCTCAACGCTCGAGAAGAGCGGGGCCACTGTCTTGCGGACGGATCTGGTCGGAGACGTCTTCGTTCCCCTCGGCTGAAGCTGGAAGACTGGGCAGGTGCTGGATCTTGGTGTGACGCAACTTCCCCTGGGGGAAATCACATATGTGATGGGAGTCATAAACGTCTCCCCGGATTCCAAGAACGTCCACACCGTCGTCGGCTCCGTCGACGAGGCGTTGCTGTTGGCTGATCGCTATCGGTCCTGGGGCGCCACGATGATCGACCTCGGTGGGCAATCGTCACACTTCGACAACCCGACCATCGAGGCGATGGATGAGATCGCCAGAGTCGTCCCGGTGATCGAGGCCCTGGTCGCCGAGGGACACCTGGTCGGCATCGACACCTGGAAGCCGGACGTGGCCTCCGCAGCCGTCGACGCCGGGGTGGTCATCATCAACGACACCGGAGGTCTCACCGACCCGGAGATGCGCCAGGCTGTCGCCCAGGCCGGCGTCGCGGCGATCGCCGTGTATGTGGAAGGGGACCACCCCCACGATGTCGGAGAGATCGAAATCAAGGAGGACAAGGCCAACCAGACGGCGAATGCCTTCGGCGTTCTGCTCTCTGAGCTGGCAGAGATCGGTATCGAGAACGTGATCCTCGATCCAGGGATCGCCCTCAACTATCGAGGCGACTACGAGGCGTACACCCGAATGCAACTCCGCGTCATCGCCGATTCCGGGAGGTTGCGAGCCCTTGGTAAGCCGGTCCTGATCCCGATCCCGCGGAAACGGGATTTCCATCGCGTGGTGGCCTATATCTCACTGGCTTTGGAGCACAAGGCCGACATCATCCGGGTCCACGACGTGGCCGTCGCTTGCGACCTGGCGCGGCTCTTCGGGCGTGCCTGACCAACGAATCGGTCGGTGGTTCTGGTTACCGTCAATCCCATGGCGTTGCTGCTGATCTCGGCGCAGTCGAATGCGGGACCCGGCGAGCGTGAACAGATGTTCGATGGGGCGGCGCAGCACTTCGCGCGGGCCGGGCTGGAGCGGGACCAGGTGATCAGGGTCGACGTGCCGGGTCGCGGTGCAGGGGAGGAGGGTGACGGTGCCCTTCGCACCGAGTTGGAGCCGGTCATCCCGTTGTTGCAATCCGGTTCGCTCTTCGGAGAGGGTCAGGGGCTGCAGCTCGTGGACGCCCAGAATCTTCAAGCCTCGGAGGGAGCAGTGCTGGAGGAGTTGATAGAGACGGCCGACCTGTCCACGATCGAGGTGGTGATCCTGGCTACCGGTGCACTGCCCAGGTCACTGTCCACTCTCGTCAAGAGGCTGGGCAGCTCCCAGACGGTGCGGAAGATGTGGGAGCGGCAGGCCATGCAATGGCTCGAAGCCGAGGTTCGCGATCGCGGCCTCAGCCTCGAGAAGGGCGCCGAGAAGGCTCTACTTCAGAAATTCGGTTCCGATACGGCAGCCATGGGACAGGCGCTCGACCAACTCGAGCAGACCAGCGGGAAGATCACCAAGGACGTCGTGCTCGACCGGTTCAAGAACCGTCCCGACGAGCCGACGTTCCTGATCACAGATGCCATGTCGAGAGGCGACGTCGGTGAGGCGCTGCGACGTCTCTCGGATTTCCTCGTCCACGGGCACCCGCTGGTGTTCCTGGCGGCTGTCGAGTCGGATCTGAAGAAGCGAGCCCTCGCTGCGGCGGCGCCGGATGAGCCGACGTTCCGCCAATGGATCGGCGCCAAAGCCGCCGATCGGGGGCCGGGACGGTTTTGGTCACAGCGGGGAAGGGTCAGGGAGTCGTCGTTGCGACGAGCTCAAGAGGCCTTGGTGCGGGCGGACCGGGTGATCAAGTCACAACCGGAAGAAGTGCATCGGGTGACTCTGGAACGGCTGACGGTTGCCTTCTGCCGCTGGTATGGGTGAACCCTCCTGCGGAGCGTTCACGTAGCCAGTACTAGGTACTAGTACTGGTCGTGACTCGCTTGGCGAGTCGTGACTTCTTGCGCGCGGCGGCCTTCTTGTGGAGGACGCCCTTCGAGACCGCCGTGTCGATCTTCGCCTGCGCCTCACGGAGCAACTCGTCGGTCGGTTCGCCTGCGGCGGCTGCCGTCTCCACTTTCTTGACACTCGTCTTCAGGCTGGAGTTGATCGACTTGTTGCGCATACGCTGGTTTTCGTTCTGGCGGTTTCGCTTGATCTGTGACTTGATGTTGGCCATTGGGTTTTGAGTCCTGGGTTCTGAGTTGTGGGTGCGCGAGTCGATGACCCACTGGTCGGATGGACCTCGGCCGAAGGACCGAAGCAGGAAGAGTAACAGCGGCATATCGGTAGGTACAATGCCGCCTCCTCCCGGTTTCCCGTGACCAATCAATCGCGCATACGCAACTTCTCCATCATTGCCCACATCGACCATGGGAAGTCGACCCTGGCCGATCGCCTACTCGAGTTGACCGGAGCCGTCAGCGAGCGTGACATGCGCGAGCAGATCCTCGACACGATGGACCTGGAGCGAGAGCGCGGCATCACGATCAAGGCACAGACCGTCCGGCTCTCCTATCGGGGGGCCGACGGTCATGACTACGAGCTCAACCTGATCGATACGCCGGGGCACGTCGACTTCTCCTACGAGGTGTCCCGCTCGCTCGCTGCATGCGAAGGCGCCTTGCTGCTGGTGGATGCCGCCCAGGGCGTACAGGCGCAGACCCTTGCCAACGCCTACCTCGCGGTCGATGCCGGTCTCGAGGTGATACCGGCCATCAACAAGATCGATCTGATCGCCGCAGATCCCGACCGCGTCGCCGGCGAGATCACCAACGTGATCGGCGGGTCCTCCGACGACATCGTGCGAATCTCGGCCAAGACCGGAGAAGGCGTGACCGGGCTCCTCGAGCGTCTCGTCGAGCAGGTGCCACCACCGGCAGGCGATCCCGATGCCCCTCTGCGTGCCCTGGTCTTCGATTCCTACTACGACGCGTACAGGGGAGTGGTCTGTTACGTCCGTGTCGTCGACGGGCGGCTCCGTTCCGGATTCCGGCTGAAGTTCATCGCCACGGGAGAGACCCACGACGCTGCGGAAGTAGGGATCCTCACACCCTCGGCGAAACCGGTCGGCGCCCTCGAGGCGGGGGAAGTGGGATATCTGATCACCGGGGTCAAGGAGATCGACCGGATCAAGGTCGGTGACACCCTGACCGACGCCGCAAGCCCGGCTCGTGACCCGTTGCCCGGGTACGCCGAGCCCAAACCGATGGTTTTCTCGGGTCTGTTTCCCACCGATGGCGACGACTTCGAACGGTTGCGGGAGGCCCTCGAGAAGCTCCGCCTCAATGACGGGTCATTGATGTGGGAGGCAGAGACGAGTCGCGCCTTGGGGTTTGGGTTCCGGGTCGGCTTCCTCGGTCTGCTCCACATGGAGATCGTGAGGGAGCGCCTGGAGCGCGAGTACGACCTGGACCTGGTTGCTACTGCGCCTTCAGTGGCCTATCGGGTGACCCTCCCTGACGGCAGCATTCGGGAGATCAAGTCGCCTCAAGATCTGCCTGACCCCGGGAGCCGGGTGGGCGTCTCCGAGCCGTACGTCCGGGCGATGATCCTGACACCGACTGAGTACGTCGGCCCGATCATGGAGCTCGTCACGACGAAGCGGGGGGAGATGGGCAACATGAGCTATCTGAGCCCGGAGCGCGTGGAGCTCGACTACCAGATACCGCTGGCCGAGATCGTGTTCGATTTCTTCGACCTCCTCAAGTCGAGGACGAAGGGCTATGCCTCGCTCGATTATGAGCCGGCCGACTACCGGACGGCTGACCTGGTCAAGGTCGACATCCTGCTCAATGGCCAGCCGGTGGATGCGTTCTCCGCCGTACTCCATCGTGACAAGGCCGCCGACTACGGGAAGACGATGACCGGGCGTCTTCGCAGTCTGATCCCGCGCCAGATGTTCGATGTGCCGATACAGGCGGCAATCGGGGGCAAGATCATCAGTCGGGAGACGGTGAAGGCGAAACGCAAGGACGTGATCGCCAAGTGCTACGGCGGTGATGTCACTCGCAAGAAGAAGCTTCTCACCAAGCAGAAGGAAGGCAAGAAGCGAATGAAGATGGTGGGCTCGGTGGAGGTCCCTCAGGAGGCGTTCGTGGCCGCGCTCCGGGTCGACGACGACACATGAACAGCACAGACGTCGACATCCACGCCTCGAAGGCCGCGGCATACGTCCACGTCCCGTTCTGCTCCGCCGTCTGCCCATACTGCGACTTCGCCGTGGTGGCTGGGGCGGATGACCGAATCGAGCGTTACATCGATGCCGTGGTCGCCGAGATCGGTCAGGCCGGGCCCTGGCGAGTGCTCGACGCGGTGTATTTCGGTGGGGGCACCCCGAGCCACGTCAGTCCGCATTTCCTGGGGTTGGTTCTCGGCGCCCTTCAGGCCTGTCATGGCATCGCAGATGATGCCGAGATATCCCTGGAGGCCAACCCCGAGGACTTCAGTGAGCAGCGCGCCGATGCCTTGCTCACCGCCGGTTTCAACCGGGTGTCATTCGGAGCTCAGAGTTTCGATGACACGGTGCTCGCCAGGTTGGGCCGGCGTCATCGAGCCGAGGACATCGAGGGCTCAGTCGACAACGCACGTCGGGCGGGCTTTGGCAACATCTCGCTCGACCTGATCTTCGGCACACCGGGGGAGTCTGAACGCTCGTGGGAAGGGTCACTGCAGCGAGCAGTCGACCTTCTGCCGGACCATGTCTCCTGTTACGCGCTGACCGTCGAGCCGGGCACTCCGCTTCATCGTGAGGTGAAGGCCGGGGCCGATGCGCCGGATCCCGACGTCCAGGCTGATCGTTACGAGCTTGCCGAGCGACTCCTTCCCAGCGGAGGGCTCGAGAGGTACGAGGTGTCCAACTGGTCCCGAGCCGGCCAGGAATGCAAGTACAACCTCGTCGTTTGGGCCCAGGGGGAGTACGAGGCCTACGGCAACGGGGCCCACCGGTTCCTGAACGGAGTACGGAGTCACAACGTGCGCCGGCTCGACGCATACGTGGATCGTGTCGAGGGCGGAATGAGGCCGATCGCCGGCGCCGACCCGATCGACGGTTGGGATGTCGAAGTCGACCGCCTCTTCGTTGGTTTGCGCCGATCCGCAGGCGTGGGTCCCGGTCCCGGTGTTGAGTCGCTGCTCCAGACCAGCGGAGGGCAGATGCTGCTCAGAGAAGGGATCATCGAGGTCGCCGAGGGCAGACTCATGGTCCGGCGACCGTTGCTCACCGACGAGGTGCACCGCCAAGTGCTCGATCTGGACCCACCGCAGGGGTGGGTGGAGCCGACCAACACGGATAACCTCTGATGCAGCATGCTTGAAGATCGTCGGTCCGAGATCCTTCGCGCCCTGGTGGAGGAGCACATTCGCTCGGGGGAGCCGGTCAGCTCCCGCGCCATCGTGGACCGCGCCCATTTGCCGGTGTCCAGTGCGACCGTGAGGAACGACTTGGCCGCCCTCGAGGCGGAAGGCTTCGTCATCCAGCCCCACACGTCGGCCGGCAGGGTCCCGACCGCCGCCGCTTATCGGTATTACGTCGACCATCTCGGCCCGGGGAGGCTTCGGTCGACGGCGCAGGCCAAGATCAACTCCTTCTTCGGCGAGGTCCATCTCGAGCTCTCCAAGCTGCTCAAGGAGACTTCCGATCTCCTCGCCGAGGTGACGGATTTGCCCTCCGTCGTCGTGGCCCCGGCCCTCCGTGGGGACCGGGTGCGTGATCTGCACAGTGTTCAGGTCACGGCCGATCAGATGCTTCTGATCGTGGTCACTGACGGAGGTCGTGTGCTCCAGCAGAGGGCCAGGGTCCGCGTCCCGATCACCGCGAGTGAGTTGGAAGAGGCTCACAGGGTGGTCAGTGCCGCCGTCGTCGGGTCCGACCTGGGGGCAACCCCGATGATCAGCGAAGAGGTGCTCGGAGGACTCGACGAGCGGACACGTGAGGCGGTCCTCACCATGAATGACGGCTTGCACTTGGCTGCGGCCGCGGGCACCGAGATCTTCATCGGAGGGACCCAGCGGCTCACGTCGGTTTGGGAGGACCTGAGCGCCGTGCAGCGGATCCTCGAGGTACTGGCGCGTGAGGCAGAGGTCATGAAGATCCTTGCCGTCGCCTCGGGGACATCGATCCAGATAGGTGCCGAGTTGCCTTTGCAAGATGTCGATCTCGCCGTCGTCTCCAAGACGTACGAGGCGGGAGCCAGCGGCGGGTCGGTTGGCGTCATCGGCCCGATGCGGATGAACTACAAGCGAGCCATCTCGGCGGTCGAGGAGGTCTCCCGCGAGTTGGAGGACCGGATCAGCTCCGAAAAAGACTGACCCATGGCCAAGAACTACTACGACATCCTGGGGGTCGGTAGGGACGCCACCAGCGAAGAGATCAAGAAGGCTTTTCGGCTGATCGCGCGCGCCACCCATCCCGATGCCAATCCGGGCGACCATGTGGCGGAGGCTCGGTTTCGTGATGCAGCCGAGGCCTATGAGGTTCTGTCCGACCCGGATCGGCGACGCCGATACGACCGGGGGGACACGATCGACCTCTCCGATCTGTTCGCCGGCTTTGGCGGATTCGACGATCTCCTGCGTTCGGTGTTCGGCGATAGCTCGATGTTTGGTGGTGGGGCCCGGAGCCGTCCGACCCGGGGGAGCGACGTCCTGGTTCGGACCGAAGTCGAACTGATCGGTGCCGCCTTCGGCACCGATGTCGAGGTCACCTTCGCGACCATGGACACGTGTCAGGTTTGCGCAGGGACCGGAGCGGAGGAGGGCCATGGTCAGACCACTTGTCCTGAGTGTGGCGGCGCAGGCTCGGTGCAGATGTCGCGACGGTCCCTTTTCGGCACGATGATGACCGTTGTCACGTGCCCCAGTTGTCGTGGCGACGGTGTCCTGGTGACGAGTCCGTGTTCGGCGTGTTCCGGAATCGGCGCCGTCGATGGCGAGCGAACGATGACCGTCGAAGTTCCGGCCGGCGTGTCCTCCGGTACCCGCCTACGCATCTCGGGCCGTGGTCAGTCGGGAGGACGTTACGGGCCGCCCGGCGACCTCTACGTCGAGGTCCTGGTTGCGCCCGACCCGATGTTCGAGCGTCACGACGCCGACCTGGTCCATCGCGCATCGATCGGCATCGCCGAGGCGTCGCTCGGCACCAGGATCGCCATCCCCTTGATCGAGGGCGGCGAAAGCGACCTCGAAATCCCGGCCGGCACCCAGCCCGAGACCGTGTTCCGGATGCCTGGCATGGGCGTCACTCATCTCGGCCGGCGGACGAGGGGCGACCTACATGTAGTCGTCTCCGTCGCCGTTCCGCGCGACCTCACTGGCGACGAGGAGGAAGCCCTCCGGCGGTGGGCCGAGCTGCGGGGTGAGAGGACGGACCGGCCCGCCTCGGCCGGTTGACGAAATAGGCCGATGGCCCACGTGCCGCATCTTCTGGTCCCGGGTCCCTGGACCGCGGACCAGCTCGAAGTGTCCGGGGAGCAAAGACGCCATCTCGAGAGGGTTCTCCGCGTTGGCGACGGGGAGCCGGTGTCCTACACCGACGGTGAAGGGTTGGCCGGCGACGGGCAGCTTCTGAGCGGTCGGGTGGTGAGGGGGCAAGAGATCTTGGTCCCTGCTCCATCCGACCTGATCGTGGTTGCCGCCCCGCCAGACCATCGGGATCGAGCCCGATTCATGGTTGAGAAGCTGGCCGAGATGGGCGTCGCCGAATTGCTCTTCCTCGATGCCAGGCACGGGCACGGTCGGCCGCCGAATGCAAGGAAGCTTCGATCGTGGTCGGTGTCAGGCGTGGAGCAGTCGCGAGGGGCGTGGTTGATGAGGACTTCGGACACTCTGGTCGCCCTCGCCGAGATCGATCGACCCTTCGTGGTGTGTGATCGGGGAGGAGGACGGGAGGCTCCCCTCGCGCGGACAGTGGTCATCGGGCCTGAGGGTGGATGGGCATCGGGGGAGATCCCGGAGGATGCGATCCGCTGGGATCTCGGCGATACGGTGCTCCGGGTGGAGACGGCCGCTCTCGTAGCCGCAGCGCGCATCCTATGAATCCTGGCGTGGAACATGTAGCATCTCGCCACGGGCTTACGGGAGGAGACCCTTGGTGGACAGATTCAGCGCTTCGCTTGGCTTGCGCCTGCGTGCAGCCCGTCGTCAGCGAGGTTGGTCGCTGGGGGAGCTCGAGTCATACACAGGCGGTGAGTTCAAAGCGTCCGTCGTCGGCGCATATGAGCGTGGAGAGCGCGCGCTGAGTGTTCAACGACTGGTGCGCCTGGCCGAGATCTATGCGGTCCCTCCGTCCGACCTGTTGCCCCTCGGCTCGCAGGAGCGAGGTGTGTTGATCGATCTGGACATGGCCGCCGAGTCCAAGGATGGCGATCTCATCGACCGGTACCTCGCCGCAATCCATTTTCTGCGCCGTGAGGGCAGGCCCGATGAGGTTCGTGACTCCGACAAGGCGGTGATCGCCTCATTGCTCGATTCGACGGTGGAAGTCGCCTCCGGGCCCGACTGAATTCTCCGAATCAGCACAGGGCGGCCTCTACAATGGTCGCGACGCCACAGAGAGGGCGTCGTCTCTTGTGCCCACTGAGCAACCCACCGAATCTATCGACTCGCGTTTACGCGTCCCCAGCCATCATTTGATGCTGGATCTCTTGGGCGAGGCCGACCGACACCTGCGTCAGGTCGAAGCCCACTTCCCGGACGTGCGATTCATCGCGCGCGGGGACGAGGTGGCCTTCAAGGGGCCCGATACCGAGGTCGAGAGAGCCCGAACCGTGCTCGAGGAATTGCTCATCCTCGTCCAGGAGGGGCATGCCCTCGACTCGGCCCGGGTCGACGAGGTCGTGAAGATGGTCATCGAGGACGTGCCCAACCCATCCGGGGTGCTCTCCGACGGGATCCCGGTGGGGCGTGGGCGGATGATCCGCCCCAAGACCCATGGCCAGCAGAAGTACATGGAGGCCATCAGGGAGAACACCCTGACTTTCGGCATCGGGCCTGCCGGGACCGGGAAGACCTATTTGGCCATGGCCGCCGCGGTGGACAGCTTGGTCAGCGGATCGGTGCGTCGAATCATCCTCACCCGTCCCGCCGTCGAGGCGGGGGAGAGGCTCGGGTTCCTGCCGGGAGATCTCGCCGCCAAGGTCGATCCTTACCTGCGACCCCTCTACGACGCCTTGTGGGACATGCTCGGCCCCGAGGAGACGGGAGCGTTGGTCGAGAAGGGAACTATCGAGATAGCACCGCTCGCTTATATGAGAGGAAGGACCCTCAACGACGCCTGTGTCATCCTCGACGAAGCTCAGAACACGACGCCGGAGCAGATGAAGATGTTCCTGACCCGGCTCGGCTTCAACTCCAAGATGATCATCACAGGTGATATGACCCAGACCGATCTCCCGGACAACCGGAGGTCGGGTCTCATGGTCGTCCGTGAGATCCTCAGCGACATTCCCGGTGTCTCCTTCGTCGAGCTCACGGCTCGCGATGTCGTCCGGCATCGCATCGTCGCCTCGATCGTCGAGGCCTACGCCCGGTTCGAGAGCAAGGTCAAGTGATGCCGCGGCCCACACTGGTCCGCCTCGCAACCTTCGTCGCCACCGTGGTGGCGGCGTGGGGCGTGTTGTCCCTGGGAGGGGGGTCGGCTGACCCCGAGTTGACGGCAGGCGAATTGGCCCCTCGTGAGTACCGGGCGCAGATTCCGGGGACGGTGACCGACGAGGCTGAGACCGAAGCTCTGAGACAGGAGGCCAGGGAGTCCGTTGCGCCGATCGAGCAGATCAACGAGCAAATCGAGAGCACGGTGAATAGAAATGTGACGGGTGTGTTCGACGATGTGCAGGCCCTGGCGATCGGTGATGCTTTGGAACCCCCGGCGCCGCAGGCCACGGAGGCACCTCCGACAACGGTGGCCGAGGAGACGACTGAGACCACCGAAGTACTCGAGCCCGCCCTCTTGACGGGCACGGTGTTCCTCGACGTAGAGGCCGACGGCACGTTCGACCCGGAGGCGGAAGGGGCACGAGTCGATACCGGGGTCGAGCGGATCGCAGTGACTATCCAGGCGGGCGAGCAGACATTCGAGCGGATGACCGATGCGAATGGTGTCTGGTCGGCCGAGGTGCCCGCAGGTGCTGCCCTTGTGCGAATCGACCCGGCGGATGCCCAGATACCGGAGGGCTACGTCGTGGGCAGCCCCAACTACCAGCAGTTGGTGGAGTGCGAATCTGGCGATACCTGCACGGCCGAGGTGGTTCCGTTGCAAGTGAACCTCCGCCCCGTCGATGAGGTCATCGCTCGAGTGACGGCGTCCAACACCGTCGCCAGCGATGCGGTCTCCACGCTTGCCCTTGCCGCTAGCGATGACGTGATTCGCGCGGCGCTGGGCGAGGACCCCCACTTCCCGTTGATACGTCAGGCGGCGGTCGATCGGCTCTTCCAGGAGTTCGGCCTGAGGATCACGCCCGACCAACTTCAGATTGCACAGCAACGCCTCCGCTCCAACCCACCCCAGGTGGTCTATCTGGATACCAGTCCTCCGGGCCCAGATGCCGCAGCAAGTGAAGCCGCAGGTGAGATCGTGGCGACGTTCCTCCAGGCCAACTATCTGGTCGACGAGGCGGCAACCGAAGAGGCGAGGGACGAGGCTGCGGAAGCAGTAGAAGCCGTGCAGGTCGACTACGCCTTTGACCAGTTGATAGTCGCCCCGGGAGTTCCGGTCACCCAGCTCCAGATCGACGCGATAGCTGCCACGACGTCCTCCGCATCTCAGGCGGAGGCGGACGGCGGTCTGCTCGCCGTTCTCGGTGTGCTGGTTGGGCTTCTTGGCCTCTATCTTTCGCGGTTCCGGGCCGAGTTCTGGGCAAGGCCCCGGATGATCGCGCTGCTCGGGATCATGATCGTTCTTGCCGCCGGTGCCGTCCGGGCGACGGTCATCTTCCAACCTCAATCGAGCTGGTACGTCCTGCCGGCGGTGGCATTCGGGTTCATGACGACCGTGCTCTTCGACTCACGCATCGCCGTGCTCATGGCGTTGGCGGTTGGTGTCATCGCCGCGGTTGGCACCCAGGACACCGGGGTCGCGGTCTATGCGACCCTCGCCACTTTGGCCCCGATCCCGTTCGTGAGCTCGGTGACGAGTCGTGGAGGTTTCAGGACCGCCGTCGTGTTCTCTGCTCTCACCGCTGCCCTCGCCGCCGGAGCCACGGCGTCTTTCTTCCATGTGGGCCCTAATGACGTGGTGTGGGAGGTCGTGGGTATCTCGATGGCGTGGGCGTTCGGCATATCGGCGATCGCGTCACTCGTGGGGCTGGCCGCTCTCCAGTTCTTCGAGTCGGCCTTCGACATCACCACCAGTCTCAGCCTCCTCGATCTGACCGATCGCAACCACGAGGCGCTCCAGTTGCTCCAGGAAAAGGCATTCGGAACTTTCAACCACTCACTGATGGTTGGGACATTGGCCCATGCCGCCGCCCGGGCGATCGGTGGCAACGCCCTTCTGGCCCGAGCGATGGCCTACTACCACGACCTGGGCAAGACGGAGAACCCGACGATGTTCATCGAGAATCAGTTCGGGATCCAGAACCCTCACGACTTCATGACGCCGCTCGAATCAGCCGAGGTGATCCGCAGGCACGTGAGCGACGGGATCGTGCTCGCCCGGCGATTCAAGATCCCGTCCGACGTTGCCACGGGAATCGTCAGCCACCATGGGGACGGGATCATGCGCTTCTTCTATGAGAAGGCCAGGTCCCAGAACGGCGATCACGTCGATCCCAACGACTTCCGCCACATCGGGCACAAGCCGAGAACGGCCGAGACCGCGATCGTGATGCTGTCCGACTCTCTGGAAGCGGCCTGCCGCGCCAACTTCCAGACCGAGGAGCCAACGCCCGAAGCCATCGAGAAGGTCGTGGACCGCGTTATCGATGAGAAGCTGAACGACGGCCAGCTCTCCGAATCGCCGCTCACACTTGCCGAGATGACCCTCATCCGCTCGGCTTTCCTCGACTCGCTCGTCGGTCATTACCATCAGCGGATCGCGTATCCCAACTTCCCCGGAACTTGATGGACGACCCTCCCAGTCGAAAACCCGGCGCCGGCCAGTGAGCGTCTTCCTGGCCGACGAACAAGGCGAGCCGGTCGACCTCCTCCAGTTGCGTCATCTGGCCGAACTGTTGCTCACCGAGGAGGGATACCCGGACGAGACCGAGGTGACCGTCCTCCTCGTCAGCGACGACGAGATGGCCTCCTACAACGAGCGCTTCCTCGATCGAGCCGGGCCCACCGATGTCCTCGCCTTCCCGGTAGAGGAGCTGACACCGGGCTTCGTGCCCGACCATGACCCCGCCGGGCCGCCTCTCGTGATCGGCGATGTGATAGTCGCCCCTGCTTATGTGAGCCGTCAGGCGGTCGAGACCGAGGTTGATTTCAACGACGAGATGGCGCTCATGATCGCCCATGGCATCCTGCATCTGCTCGGGTATGACCACATCGAAGACGCCGATGCCGAGTTGATGGAGCGTCGGGAAGCCGAGTTGTTGTCGATGGTTGGCGTGGTGCGAAGGTGAATGTGGCGATCATCATCGTGGTCGTTGCCGCCCTCGCCCTCGCCGCCTGGTTGCGCGCCGCCGGATCGGCAATCACCCGAGTTCCCCGAGCCGACGCGCTGCGAGACGAAGCCGATGGCGTCCGCGGTGCCGGCATCGTGGCCGCGCTACTCGAGGAACGTGAGGCGATAACTCCGGCCGTGGCCATGGTCGGCTCTGCCTTGCTGGTCGTGGCCGCGGTGGCGGGGACTGCTCTGGTCACAGCCGAGCAGACGCTCGGCACCGCCATCACCTACGCCGCCATCGTCTTCCTGGTTGTGTTTCTTCTCGGCGACCTGGCCCCGCGCCAGCTGGGGAGGCGCAGACCGCGCTCGATCGCTTACAGGTCGGCCAGGTTGCTCGCCGTTGCCGTCGGGCTCGGTGGCTGGGCATCCGATCTGATCACTGAATCGAACGGTGATGACGAAGGAGAGATCGAGCCGGAGCCAGAAACAGTCACCGAGCAAGAGCGGGAGATGATCGACTCCGTGCTCGAGTTCGGTGACACGGTTGTGCGTGAGGTGATGACCCCACGGCCGGACATGGTGACAGTGCCGGTGACCGCGACTGTGGACGATCTGATCTCGGTCACTACCGACGAGGGCTTCTCCAGGATCCCGGTGACCAGCAACGGCGACGTAGTGGGCATGGTGATGGTCAAGGACCTCTTGCCTCTTCTGGGGGAGGGCCGACGCCCCGCCTCGGTTGCGGAGGTGATGAGACCCGTTGAGTTCGTTCCGGAGACCAAGCTTGCCTCTGCGCTGCTGGGTGAGATGCAGGCCAATCACCGGCACCAGATGATCGTCGTAGACGAGTACGGGGAGGTGGCCGGCCTGGTCACCATCGAGGACCTGCTCGAGGAACTGGTGGGGGAGATCGCCGACGAAACAGACGAAGAGGAGACATTCATCTCCGCACGTCGTGACGGCGGTTGGGACGTCGATGGTCGACTCCCTGTCGACGATCTGGCAAGGCTCGCGGGTGTCGACTTGCCCGATGAGGATTGGGACACCGTCGCCGGTTTGGTCATGGGTCTCGCCGAGCGTGTCCCGGACGAGGGGGAGCAATTCTCACATGGCCCCCTCACCCTCACCGTGACCCGGATGCAGGGCAGGCGAGTGGCGGATGTCTCCGTGTCCGTATCGGAGGCCGTGGACGCCGAATGAGGTCAGGGTTCGTGCCCGTCGTGGGACGCCCCAACGTCGGGAAGTCGACGCTGGTGAATGCGATGGTGGGGTCGAAGGTGGCCATCACCTCTTCGCGACCCCAGACCACTCGCAACGCGATCCGAGGCATCGTGAACGGTCCCGGTGACGATCCCGAGTATCAGATCGTGCTCGTCGACACCCCGGGGCTGCACAAGCCACGCAACGACCTGGGGACCAGGTTGAACTCGCTGGTCTATGGCACGCTTGCCGAAGCCGACGTCGTGGTGTTCCTCGTCGATGCGACCCAGGCGATCGGGCCGGGTGACCGGCTCATCGCCGAGCGTCTCGGCGAGGCGGAGGCGGAAGTGCTCGTGGTCGTGAGCAAAGTCGACATCAGTCGCCGCGGCCAGGTTGTGGAGCAGTTGACCAAGGCGGGAGAGTGGGACTTCGCCTCCTATGTGCCGGTTTCGGCCCTCGACGGGTCAGGTGTCGCCGAGCTGGTAGCCGAAGTCGTGTCCCGTCTGCCAGAGGGACCTCTCTATTACCCGCCCGGTATCACAACCGACCAGCCCGAAGACCTTGTGATTGGCGAGATCGTTCGCGAGAAGTTCCTCGACAGGCTTCGTGAAGAGCTTCCGCACTCCCTGGTCGTGGTCGTGGAGGACCTCGAGCAACGTGAGGATGGGCTCATCGACATCGCCGCCGACGTCATCGTCGAACGAAAGAGCCAGAAGGGGATCGTGATCGGGAAGGGTGGCTCGTTCCTCAAGGAGGCCGGGACCGCGGCCCGACACGACCTCGAGGCCTTGCTGGGCAACCGGGTGAACCTCAGACTTCAGGTCAAAGTCGAACCAGACTGGCAACGCAAGCCCCAGCTCCTCGACCGCCTGGGCTTCGACCGATAGGTCCGGATCAGAGGAGCCCGTCGCAGAGGTCGGCGAGGTTCAGGTCTTTGGCGGTGACCCCGCCTTCTGAGTGGGTGGACAGGGTCAAGGTGACCTTGTTCCACCGTATGTCGATGTCGGGATGGTGGTCGGCCTTCTCGGCAGCCAGGGCGACCCGTGTCACCAGGCCCATCGACTCGTTGAAGTCGGCCAACTCGTAGGTGCGCGAGATGCCGTCGTCGACTTTGCCCCAGCCAGGGTGGGAATCGACGAAAGCCTCGATTTCGCTGTCGGAAACGATTGCCATACCTGGAACCTACAACGTAAGACCTGCAACGAGACCTCGGGCCTTTAGCCTGAGGTCTCCATATGGCCCTCCGTCACGATCAAGGAATAGTCCTTCGCAGTTACCCCTTCGGGGAGGCAGATCGGGTCGTGGTGCTGCTCAGTCCCAACAGCGGCAAGATCCGAACGGTGGCCAAGGGGATCCGCAAGACGAAGAGCAGGTTCGGTGGGCGCCTCGAGCCCTTCACTCACGTAGACCTGGTCCTTTACGAGGGCCGAAATCTCGACACCATCACTCAGGTGGCGGTGATCGAGCCCTTCCCTCGACTCCGGGCGAGCCTCGATGCCGTGGTCGCGGCGGGCACCATGGTCGAGGCGGCCGACGCGGTTGCCCAGGAAGAGGAATCCTCGACGCGGCTGTTCCTCCTGCTCCATCGGGGTCTGAGGGCCCTCGAGGCCGGTCAGATAGGAGCGGATCTCATCACCAGCTATCTGTTGAAACTGGCCGATGTGGTGGGAGTGGCGCCTTCGCTTCTCGTCTGCGCTTCCTGTGGCCGGGCCGACGATCTGCATGGTTTCTCATTCGGCGGTGGCGGTGCCATCTGTGACCTGTGCCGGACGGAAGGCGCCGTGCGTCTTCGCGACGGCGTGACCATCTACCTCGCCGCCCTGGCCCAGGCCGAGTTCGGTGGGATGCCGGAGACAGATGTGAGCCTGGCCGGGGAGGCGATGGGTATCGCCCGCCGCTTCGTCGAGTACCACCTCGATCGAAAGCTCATCTCACTGGCGGTGATGGAGTGACCCTGGATGTCTCCGGGGTTGACCCGGACCGCATCCCCAGGCATGTCGGGCTGATCCTCGACGGGAACGGGCGATGGGCCAACGCCCGCGGCCTGCCCCGGACTGCTGGGCATGCTGCAGGCGAGGCGGCGTTGTTCGACACGGTCGAAGGAGCCCTCGAGATCGGCATCGAGTGGTTGACCGCCTTCACCTTCTCCACTGAGAACTGGTCGCGTTCGGACGAGGAGGTCGAGTTCCTCATGTGGTTCAACGAGGATCTCCTCACCCGTCGTCGCGACGATCTCCGCGAGCAAGGAGTGAGGATGCTCTTCGCCGGCGACATGGACGACCCCAGGATCCCGGACCGGAACCGCAAACACATGGCCGAGGCGGCCCGGATGACCTCGGGCAACACCAGTCTCCACCTGGTATTCGCATTCAACTATGGGAGCCGTCGTGAGATCGTCGACGCCGCGAGGGCTCTCGCCACCAGCGTGGCCACCGGGGCTCTGGCAGTCGACGAGATCGACGAGACGCTGCTGGCCGGCTCGCTCTACGTGCCCGAAATGCCCGATGTCGACCTGATCATCCGATCGTCGGGCGAGCACCGGCTCTCCAACTTCCTCCTCTGGCAGTCGGCTTACGCCGAGTTCTACTTCCCGGGCATCCTTTGGCCAGACTTCGACCGACATGCCTTGCTGGACGCCGTGATCGATTACCAGGGCCGGGAGCGGCGCTTCGGCGCCGCCGAAGACTTGTCCCGTATTGACTAAGCGCACGGACCGGGCCACCGTTTCACCTCCGCATGACGCAACCGACACTCGAGACCATCTCCAATCTCGCCAAGAAGAGAGGCTTCGTCTTTCAGGCCTCCGAGATCTATGGCGGGATTCGGTCTGCCTATGACTACGGGCCGCTCGGCGTGGAGTTGCTGAAAAACGTCAAAGACGAATGGTGGCGGGATATGGTCCAGCTTCGGGACGACGTGGTCGGACTTGATTCGGCCATCCTCCAGGCCCGCCGGGTGTGGCAAGCGTCGGGGCACGAGGAGGTCTTCACCGACCCCTTGGTCGAGTGCCGCAACTGCAACGCACGGCACCGGCTCGACAAGCTGGACGACCCGAATACCTGCCCGACCTGCGGGAAGTCAGGGACGTTCACCGAGCCGAAGCCATTTCACCTCATGTTCCGCACCCACATGGGACCCGTCGATTCGGACGAGAACCTGATCTACCTCCGCCCGGAGACGGCGCAGGGGATCTTCACCAACTTCGAGAACATCCGCCGCACGAATCGTCTCAAACTCCCGTTCGGGATCGCCCAGGTGGGCAAGTCGTTCCGCAACGAGAGCACTCCGGGTCAGTTCGTGTTCCGCACTCGCGAGTTCGAGCAGATGGAGATGGAGAACTTCGTCAGGCCCGAGGAGGGGGACGAATGATTCGACTACTGGAAGCAGCGGCGCTGCGCCGAGAATCTCGAACTCCGT
>Ga0105092_10000216_pt1 | contig 28984 bp, 25 predicted proteins | sample PPLLak2March2015_FD_87021 | JGI IMG/M metagenome (GOLD analysis project Ga0105092, IMG submission 87021) | Freshwater sediment microbial communities from Prairie Pothole Lake near Jamestown, North Dakota, USA - PPLs Lake P7 Core (1) Depth... | ecosystem: Environmental > Aquatic > Freshwater >... | reverse complement strand
TGGTTCTACCACCATTTGCAATATAAGGCTTTCCTTGTTTATCTGGAAAATCGAAATTTATAAACCATTTTTTAAACAATAAATCCGATAGAATATATAATGTTCTTATATCTAAATTTCCGAAAGGTAGTAATGATAATTCATTGTAACATAGTTTGCTAAATTTTTCTTGTAAAATTTCTTGCAGTACAGTGCGCCGTTCATTGTATTTGTATATTTTCTTTGCTAATTCTATAAGTTTTTGTTCATCTCTTACCTTATCACTAGTATAAATTATTTTTTCTATATATTTGTTAGGTGATAAGTTATAACCGTTCTTTTTAATTTCATCATTTAATACAGATTTTGAAAAACCAACTATATTCTCATAATCCCCGTTAATTCTTCTCCATTTATGATATTGGTGAATAATTTTATTAATGTCTTCACTAGTTAATACTCTATGGTTTAAATCAATCATTGTTCCTAATTTCCTAGCATCGATTAAAAGCAATTCATTTGTTCTATCTCTTAATTGCTCTGTTTTTTGCTTGTTTCTTGTAATTACCCATATGCTTACACCTATTGCAGTATTATAAAATAAATTACTAGGTAATGTAATAATACAATCGACAAGATTATCATCTATTAATCTTTTTCTTATGGGGCTGTCACCAGTATTTGTCGCAGATAAAGAAGAATTACTTAAAACAAAAGCGGCGTAGCCATTACGATTTAAATGATGGATGAAATGTTGAACCCAAGCAAAATTGGCATTTCCTACAGGTGGTACACCAAATTTCCATCTTACATCATCGCGTAAAAGTTCGCCTTGCCAGTCGCTGTCATTAAATGGCGGGTTAGCCATTATAAAATCAGCTTTCAAATCAGGGAATTTATCATCTGTAAATGAATTAGCCCATGCAATATTTGCATCAATTCCGCGTATTGCAAGATTCATTTTTGCAAGCCGCCATGTTGTTTGGTTCGATTCCTGTCCATATATAGAAACATCTCCGATTCTACCACCATGTGATTCAACAAACTTTTCACTTTGTACAAACATACCTCCTGAACCGCAGCATGGGTCATATATTCTGCCCTTTAAGGGTTTTATCATTTCTACAATCAATTTTACAATACATTTAGCAGTATAAAATTGTCCGCCTCGTTTGCCTTCGGCATCTGCAAACTGTCCGATAAAATATTCATAAACTTTACCTAATATATCTTTCTTCCTACTCTCTGCATCTCCAAGACCTATTGTACCAATTAAATCAATTAGCTCACCAAGCCGCTGTTTATCAATCTGTTCACGTGCATAATTTTTAGGTAGTACACCTTGTAATTCGGTATTATCCCTTTCAATACCATCCATAGCATCATCAATCAATGTACCAATAGTTGGCTGTTTAGCATTCTTTAAAAGGTAAGTCCAACGTGATTCAGGCGGCACCCAAAAAACATTTTCAGCACGGTATTCGTCAGGGTCTTCCGGGTCATATCCTTCACTTACTTTTTCCAATAATTTAGTATGTAATTCTTCAAAAGAATCGGAAATATATTTAAGAAAAATCAGCCCCAGTACAACGTGTTTATATTCTGCGGCATCAATATTGTTACGCATTTTATCCGCGGCACGCCATAGCTTATCCTCAAAATCAAGGTTATCACCGTTAGTTTTTTTCTTTTCAGCCATATTATTGTAATGTTAAGATAGGATATAATAATTTAAGCGATAAACAAATTAAAATACATGCTTTTCGCTGTCATAATGATTCACAGACAGGAGTGTCTGTGCTACCTGTTAATTTGCAGTAACACGGTTACTGCACTCCAAAACTTCTCTCTTGTAGAACCTTTTTTCTATTTCTTTTAATTATTAAGTTGAATATCCTTATGGAAAATATAATGTTTAACATTCAAATATTAATATTATGTATCAAAGAACAAAATACGATTTAAAGCAGGAACTTAACCTGATAAAAGAAGCAGGGTTATTTAAAGATGAAAGAGTAATTCTTTCAGACCAAAAGGCGTGTATTGAAGTTACTTATCCGCCGGGCTCACAGGCAAAAAAGGTCCTGAATTTCTGTTCTAATAATTATTTGGGACTTGCTAACCATCCTAAAATTATTGATGCTGCTATTGATACATTAAAAACTCATGGCTTCGGTTTATCTTCTGTCAGGTTTATTTGCGGTACTCAGGATATACATAAAAAGCTTGAACAGGTTATTGCTGATTTTTATGAGACGGATAACACTATTTTATACACTTCCTGTTTTGATGCAAACGGGGGGTTGTTCGAAAGCATTTTAGGACAGGATGATGTTATTATTACAGACCTGCTTAACCATGCAAGTATTATCGATGGTATCCGTTTATGTAAAGCAAGAAGACTGATATATGACCACTCGGATATGAAATCGCTTGAACAAAAATTACAGCTTGCAAGAGAAGGAGCTGATATCTGGGATTCAACAGGACTTGAACACAGACCAAATCCTGCAAAGAATATTATGATAGCAACCGATGGAGTATTTTCAATGGATGGAGATATTGCAAAGCTCCGCGAGATAGTTGACCTTGCATATAAGTATGATGCAATGGTAATGGTAGATGATTCGCATGCGACAGGATTCCTTGGCAAGCATGGCAGGGGAGCACTGGAATACTGCGGCGTTCTTGGTGAAGTGGATGTTATTACTTCAACACTCGGCAAAGCAATGGGAGGAGCATCCGGCGGATTTACAACAGGCAGAAGAGAAATTATTCAACTGTTAAGGCAAAGGTCGCGTCCGTATTTGTTCTCAAATACAGTAGCTCCGGCGATAGTAGGTGCTTCTTTAACAGTATTTGAAATATTAAAGGAAAGCGATGCATTGCGTGAGAAGCTTGAGCTTAACACAAAGTATTTCCGTGAGAAAATGAAAGCATTGGGATTTGATTTAATCGATAGCGTTCATCCGATAGTACCGGTGTTATTCAGAAAATTTGATAATGATGCACATCTTGCAACGACAATGTCGAAGGAATTATATAATGAGGGAATATATGTGATTGGATTCTCATATCCGGTAGTACCAAAAGGACAGGCAAGAATAAGAGTGCAAATATCTGCCGCTCATGAAAAAGACCATTTGGATAAGTGCATAGAAGCGTTTGAATCGGTAGGGAAGCGGTTGAAAGTCATCTAAACGAAGTAACAAATTGCGAGCTCAAACTTAGTTCGTAAAGTTTATAAAGTTATTAAGGTTTGTAAAGAAAAAGGTTATTTGAAATTAAAGGAAAGCGAAGCAATCCCTAGGATGATACGAAAGAATGTCAATGAACGGAATAAGAAATTAACAATTTAACAGAGAACAATAATTGAATGGGTGTATTCAACAAAAGATATTATGTTTATATCTTAACAAATAAGAGTAACAAAATATTGTATACCGGCTATACTTGTAATTTGCAAAGAAGAATATCAGAACATAAATTTAAGGTATTTGATGGCTTTACTAAAAAGTATAATGTTAATAAGCTTGTTTATTATGAAATTGTAAAAACTGAGGAAGATGCAAAAGATCGTGAAAGACAAATAAAAGCGGGCTCTAGGAAGAAGAAAGTAGAATTAATAGAATCTATTACCAAGGAATGGAATGATTTATCTAATGCGATGGAGATATTGGTTGGGAAAGAAGGAATGATATAATTATTATATTTTGTTCTTTATAATAGAATGATTTTATTGATTATAAAGCTATTTGATATTTGTTTATTATAGATTTTTCGTTCCATTGATGGGATTGCTTCGCTTTCCTTTAATTTTAGATAATTTTTTTCTTTACAAACTTTAATAACTTTATGAACTTTACGAACTAAGTTTGAGCTCGCAATTTGATGTGAGCGATATATTATGAAAATCTATAAATACATATTAAAAGCACATTTTGCTCCGTTTATTATCTCGTTTTTTATAGTTATTTTTGTATTTACATTCCAGTTTATCATGAAATTTATCGATAATTTAATCGGTAAAGGGTTAAGCTGGTGGATAATTTCGCAGCTGATTGTTCTAAACTTAGCATGGATGGTTACATTAGCGGGTCCTATGGCCGTTTTAATAGCCACCCTTATGGCTTTTGGTTCTTTGTCATCTACAAACGAAATTACTGTAATGCAATCATCGGGTTTGAGCCCTATTAAAATGATGATACCGGTACTGATATTAGCAGGCTTATTATGCTACGGCTTAATTGAGTTCAACAATAAAATTTTACCGGAAGCGAATCACCGGACCCGTGTTTTAATGACAGATATACAGCGGACGCGTCCCACATTTGTTATTGAACCGGGAAGATTCAGCGATGATATAAGCGGGTATAACCTTCTTGCAAAAAAAACTTATCCGGAATCAAACAAGCTTGAAGGTGTATATATAATAGATAACTCTAACCCGTTATCATCGAATATCCTTACAGCGGAACGGGGAGAAATAAATTTCTCTCATGATTATTCCAAAGTGATACTTGACCTTTACGATGGTGAGATACATCATCTTGGTAAAAAAAACGCATATGAAGATTACCGCAAGGTAAAGTTTGCTCATCATATAGTATCGATTGATGCACAGGGATTTGGATTTTCGAGCTCGGATGAAAATGCTTTTTCAAGAGGAGACAGGGAGTTAAGTTCCGATTCAATGAGACAAATTATAAGCCGTCTCAAGTCTGATTTTTACAGCGATAAAAATACAACTATAAAATCGATACAGGCATTGGTACTTGACTTCAGGAATATAAAGTTTGATGTTTCCAAACTTGATTCAACGGAAGCAAAAAGCAATGAGATGTTTGTCAAATCATTGATGAACAAATACAAAGGGTTCAAATCAAAGCTGCAGGGTATGAAGCAGGCAGAACGCTCGACACAAAAGCAGATGGATACATACCAGGTAGAAATAGATAAGAAGTATTCAATTCCATTTGCATGTGTAGTGTTTGTATTGATAGGCGCACCGCTGGGAATAATTACACGCAAGGGAGGCTTTGGAATAGCAGCAGGAATGAGCTTAGGATTTTTTTTGTTATATTGGATATTCCTGATAGGAGGCGAGAAGCTGGCAGACAGGGAGTTTTTAAGCCCGTTTCTCAGCATGTGGTCTGCTAACTTTATATTAGGTTTTATTGGATTGTATTTAACATTCAAGAGCTCAATGAATTTCGGAAAATTGTTCAGGAAAATAAGATTTAGAAAACAGCCATGAATGAGTTTGTCAAGCCCCGGGCAACAGGTGTTCGCCCAACCCCGCCAGGTTCGAAAGAAAGCAGCGGTTAGTGAATTGCCTGTGTGATCCGGGTCGCTTGGCATTTTTATTTAATCTTTCAATTATAAAATGCCCAAAACTAAATGCTCACTTGTTGGACTAGGCGGTATAGCCCAGATAGCACATTTACCTTTATTGTCTAAAATGAATGACGTTGAGTTGGTTGCTGTGTGTGATATTGAAAAGTCAAAAGCCAAATCAATTGCTCAAAAATATAATATACCGCAATATTATAGCAACTACGATGAGATGCTGAAAAATTCTGAAAGTGAATGTATGATTGTGACTGCTCCCACTAATTTCCATAAAGAACTTTCTATAAAAGCATTTGATTATGGTTTACATGTTCTTGTGGAGAAACCACTGGCAAGATATTACGAGGAAGGAAATGATATTGTTGAGGCGGCAAAAAGAAGCGGTAAAAAACTGATGATAGGTATGAATAACAGGTTCAGACCGGATTTTATGATGCAGGAAAGCTTTATTTCTGCAAAAGAACTTGGTGATATTTTTTATATCAAAACAGGGTTTCTTAAAAAAAGAAGCACTACTGAGAACTGGTCAGTTAAGAAAGAATCTGCAGGCGGTGGTGTGTTTATGGACCTCGGTATTGTTGTTCTTGATATTGCTTTGTGGATGTTGAAATATCCTAAAATCAGAAGTGTGAATGCAGCTAATTATTACCATGCATTTAAAAGTGTGGAAGATTCTTCTTTTGTTATGCTGAGATTTGATAATGATGCTACAGTTTCTCTTGAAGCAAGCTGGTCTTTGCTGAGAGAAGAAGACCTCTTTTATTGTAATGTATATGGAACCGAAGGAAGCTCATGCGTCAATCCGCTGAAGATATTTAAGAAGATGCACGGTACTTTAATGAATGTTACTCCGTTAAAGATAGAAAACCCAACGAATATATTTAAACGTTCTTATGAATATGAGCTGAAACATTTTATAAATGCAATTCAGAATAATACCGGTATTATTTCAGGCGGGGAAGAAGCGTTAATAAGATTAAAAATTACTGATGCAATATATAAATCAGCAAAAACAGGAAAAGAAGTGTTTTTTAAGTAAGGAATATTCAGAAACCTCACCCCTCCTGTTAACACAGGACAAGCTAGCCCATGCCCCGGGAAGAGAGGGGAGATTCGATTGATTTGAAATCCGAAGGGATGATATTATGGTTAGATAAATCAAGATAAAAGGGAATAGTCACGTAGTGACGCAACATATTAGAAAATTTACAAACAGAATAATTTGGCAAAAGATATTTATTCAATAGGAGTGATTGGTGCGGGTACAATGGGAAGCGGTATAGCTTCTGTATCTGCATTGCATGGCTATAAAACATATGTATATGATGTGAACCGTCACGCTTTAACAAAAGCGCATGCAATCATTGCAAGGGGATATGATACTCTTGTTGAAAAGAATAAAATTGATGTCAAGGAAAGAAAAAGAAGCGAAGCATCATTATATTATATTTCAGATATTGAAGAAATGGCCGGATGCGGTTTAATAATAGAAGCAGCCGTTGAGAACATTGACCTGAAAAAAATTATTTACGGACAGCTGAATGAAATATCTCATAAAGATGCAATACTTGCTACAAATACATCATCATTTTCCGTTACTGCATTATCTTCAGCAGTTTCCAGAAACAAAGAACGTGTTATTGGAATGCATTTTTTCAATCCGGCAAATAAGATGAAGCTGGTTGAGATAATTAAAGGTGAATATACATCAGATGAAGTAGTAAAGCAGGCTATAGATATAACAAAAAAGCTGGGAAAGGTGCCTGTAGTTTGCAAGGATACTCCTGCATTTATAGTTAACCGTGTTGCACGTTCGTTTTATGGAGAAGCATTAAAGATTCTCGGTGAAAATAATATGGATGTAAAAGATATCGATGCAATAATGAAAGAAGAAGGCGGATTTGCAATGGGGCCATTTGAGCTTATGGATATGATTGGAATTGATGTAAATTATTCGGTAACAAAATCTGTTTTTGAAGCATTTTATTACGACCCTAAATACAAGCCGCATAACATACAGCAAAAGATGGTGGAAGCGGGAATGCTCGGTAAAAAATCAGGAAGAGGATTTTATCAATATTAGATATTTTAGATATAGTGCATTTGCAGAATAATGTGATGCCCGATAAAATAGTTTATTCTAAACTGAATTTTAATAATAAATATTCTTATATTTACAGTGAATTAACCATAGAAATATGCAATCTTTTTTAAGAATACTGGGTTTTATAACAATTTTTATCGGTATCATTATAGGAATATATATAATTGCCGATGCATTGACCGTTTATCCTTCTATCAAAGGTACAAATAACCTTTATCTTGAGCAGGTTTATATTGTTAAAATGGTAGCGGGGGGTGCGATTATCATGTCTTCTATTGTATCAGGCATGTTATATTTGAGTTTTGGAATAGTGATTGAACTATTAGACAGCATTAATCATAAGCTGACAAGACCTGAACCAAAGAAAAAAGAAGAAGACGAATTTTCTTATTGATTTATCAGATTTATCAGATTTGTCAGATTTAATCATTTTAATCTGGTAAATCTGGGTTAATCCGGGGTTCAAGCATTTCAATTCGTAATTGAAAATTCGCAATTCGAAATTAGTAAAACTGCCCTCGTAGTTCAACGGATAGAACGATGGTTTCCTAAACCATTGATATGGGTTCGATTCCCGTCGAGGGTACTAAAATAAATTGATTTGGATAAAACAGCAATTGTAACAGGCGGAATAAGACGGCTAGGAAGATATATTTCATATTACCTTGCAGATAACGGATACAACCTCGCTTTAATTTACAATTCCAGTTCACTGCAGGAGCTTGCTAAAACCGAACAATACCTGCAGCAAAAAAACATCAGGTATAAATTTTATAAATGCGATGTTAAAGACCTTGATGCTTTAAAGATTACTATTAATGCGATTGGAAAAGAATTTGAAAAGATTGACCTGCTGGTAAATAATTCGGGGATAATAAGAAAAGTCAGTTTTGAAGAATTAACTCCGGAAGTTTTTGATGAAGTAATGAATGTGAATTTGCGTGCTGTATTATTTACTTCACAATTTGCTCTGCCTTATCTTCAAAAAGCAGAAGAGCCGTCGATAATAGTTATTGCATCCTTAGGAGGATTGCAGAACTGGACAAGCTATTTTCCATACAGCTTATCCAAAACTGCTGTGATAAAATTGACAAAGTTAATGGCAAAAGGTCTTGCGCCGAAAATAAGAGTAAATGCAATTGCACCGGGTACTATAATTATCGAAGGAGAAGAAGCCGGTACGCCGGGTAAATCACCTATTGATAAGATACCATTAAAGAAATACGGCAATCCTGAAGATATAACAAAAGCTGTAGATTTTCTTCTCAATAGCAAATATGTAACAGGGCAGGTATTACCGGTTGAAGGCGGAAGAACTCTAAATTAGTTCACAAAAAATATTTATTTCAATTTATCGACCTGAGCTGAGCCGAAGGGCAAGTATTTGAATCTGATAAGGCAATAGAGATTTATTTATTCAGCAACTATAATTATTTAATGGCAAAATATCCTAAAATACCGGAAAAGGCGTATAATAATAAAGAGTTTCTTAATAGTCCTGAAGGAAGAATAATAAGAATTCTTTCGGAGTATATAGAGCCTCATAAACGGTTCAGGAAAGAAAAAGTTAAAGATACGATAGTTTTTTTTGGTTCGGCAAGGCTGAAATCAAAGCTCAGGGCACAGAAAATATTAGCACAGCTTGTAAAATCAAAGGCACCGAAAGAAAAGATACACCAGGCAAATATTGATGTGGAAATGTCAAGATATTATGAAGACGCTGTTGAGCTTTCTTATTTGCTTACATGCTGGTCAAAGAAGCTGAAGCCGGATAACAGGTTTGTAATTTGTTCAGGCGGCGGACCGGGAGTAATGGAAGCGGCAAACAGGGGAGCAAGAAAAGCAAAAGGTTTGAGTATGGGATTAAATATCAGTCTTCCATTTGAGCAGTTTCCGAATAAGTATATTACACGAAGCCTGAATTTAGAATTCCATTACTTTTTTATGCGTAAGTTCTGGTTTGCTTACCTTGCAAAAGCTCTTGTAATAATGCCGGGAGGTTATGGAACTCTTGATGAATTCTTTGAATTGCTTACACTTGTTCAAACAAAGAAGATAAAGAAAAAAATGCCGATTATTTTGTATGACTCGGAGTTCTGGAATGGAATATTAAATCTAAGCGAACTGCACAGAAAAGGAATGATTGCACACGATGACCTTAACTTGTTCAAGATTGTTAATACACCGCAGGAAGCATTTGAGTATTTGCGTGATGAATTATCAAAACATTATATTAATATAGATACAACTTTACTGGATAATAAGAAACTGTAAAAAATAAAAAAAATAATAAACAGGAAAAATGATTATAAGCATGACAGGTTTCGGAAAAGCTTCCGGAACTGTAAAAAAAATGAGTGTAAATGTTGAACTTAGAAGCATCAACAGCAAATTTCTGGAAGTATCCACACGGCTTCCGGTTATGTTCATTGATAAAGACAGTGAAATAAAAGAAATGATAGGTAAGATCATTACCAGGGGAAAGATAAATTTAGTTTTAACAATTGACAGAAATTCCAATAATAATGTGAGCCTGCAAATACAGCCGGATGTAGTTAAAGATTATTACAATCTTCTTAACCAGATAAAGAAAGCTACTAATCTAAAAGAAGAAGTAAAGCTGGAACATTTACTGCGTTTTTCGGAGATATTCAAAGCTGATGATACAAGTGATATGCAAAAAAACTGGGATGAAATAAAACCCATTATATTAAAAGCTATCAAAGACCTTTACAAGATGAAAGTAGTTGAAGGGAAGACGCTGGAGAAAGATATAACGAAAAGAATAACCGGAATGAACAAAACACTTAACAAGGTAGTGAAGATTTCTGATAAAAATGTTAAGACATCTAAAGAGAGAATCAGAGAGAGATTGGAAAAGCTGATAAATGACAGTGTTCAGATAGATAATAACCGGCTTGAATACGAACTTGTAATGTTATCCGATAAGCTTGATATAACCGAAGAAGTAACAAGAGCAAAATCGCATCTTGAATATTTCAGCAAAAATGTAAAAGAAACTGAACTCTCCGGAAGAAGGCTTAATTTCCTTGTACAGGAAATTAACAGGGAAATAAATACAATTGCATCAAAATCGAATAATTCGGATATATCGCAAAGTATAGTTGAGATGAAGGAAGAACTGGAGAAGATAAAAGAGCAATTGCAGAATGTGGAATAGAGTGTATAGAGTGAATAGTGTGTTTGGAGTGTTTAGAGTGTTTAGAGTGTTTGGAATGATGGAGTGTACACTTTCTCGAATTTCACCAGACTCCTCTTTCCCAAATTTCAATTTGGGAAAGAGAAAATAATTGATGAGAATAATCTGGTTATTTACAGGTTTTTGAGTTATGTATATCATAAATTCTATGTATCATTGATGGGATGACCCAGAGGGTACCCGCTTCGATATGCGTTTTAACTAGATAATTAGACAAATTTACGATTTAGTTTATTTATTATATATTTCAGTTAATGTTTGAGCTCGCAATTGTCTCCTTTATATTGTTATTTAATAAAAACATTTTAATGCTTATATTTCATGCTCTTTGTGATTAGTGCCCCCAGCGGGGCTGGAAAAACAACAATTATTCACGAAATTTTCAAGCAAATGCCGGAATTAAGGTTTTCGGTGTCTGCAACTACAAGAAAACTGCGTAATGGTGAGGTAAATGGTGAGGATTATTACTTTATCAGCCATGATGAATTTGAAAAGAAAATTGATAATAATGAGTTTATTGAGTGGGAAAATGTGCACGGTGAGCTTTACGGTACACTGAAAAAAGAGATTGAATCAAGTATTAATAATTCCGTTAATACGATATTGGATGTTGATGTAAAAGGTGCTCTTTCTATTAAAAAGCTTTATCCCGATGCTGTAACAATATTTATTGATGCACCAAAGAAAGAGATAGAACAGCGTCTTAAAGGCAGGAAAACAGAATCGGAAGAGCAGTTAAATAAACGCATACAAAGAATGGAATGGGAACTGGGTGAAAAAGATAAATTTGATAATGTTGTGCTTAACAAAACAAATCCCGGTGGGATTAAAATAGCAGCAGAAAAAATAATAAAAATTATAAAAAATAAATCTTAATATATTAAGGAAAATAAATGCCAATAAAACCAATTGAAATAGAAGAGCTGGAATCAAAAGCAGGCAATATATATGAAGCAATAGTTGTCTCAGCAAAAAGAGCCAGGCAGATAAATGATGAGCAGAAGATTGAATACAACCAGCGTTTACAGCCGCTTCTTGAAAAAGAAGATGATGATGAAAACGTTGTAAGTAAAGATAAAATGAATATCAGTTTGGATTTCGAAAAAAGATCCAAACCAACAGACCGCGGAATAGATGAATTATTAAACGATGAGATTGAGTTCAGAGCACGCTCCGAAGAATCTGAGTCGTAAATTAAAAATATATTCACATGTCTTTGGATGGCAAAAAGATCTTGCTGGGTATATCAGGCGGTATTGCAGCTTATAAGACCTGTGAACTGGTAAGATTATTTAAAAAAAATGGGGCAGAAGTCAGAGTTGTTATGACTCCTTCTGCCGTTAATTTTGTAACACCCCTTACTTTATCCACCTTATCGGGTAATGAAGTTCTTATTAATATATTTCCCGAATACAATCCAAACACTGTTGAAAAAGTAGAAGTTAAAACCTGGCATATATATACAGGCATGTGGGCTGATGTTTTTATAATAGCACCTGCAACGGCAAATACTATTGCTAAAATTGTTACAGGCATTACAGACAATTTTTTAACTGCTACTGTTCTTGCAAGCAGATGCCCAGTTGTAGTTGTACCTTCAATGGATGAAGATATGTATATGAATGAGGTAACTACAAACAATATAAAAAAGCTTAAGGAATACGGTTACTTTATTATGGAGCCGGATTCAGGAGAGCTTGCAAGCGGCTTGTATGGTGTTGGAAGAATGCCGGAACCGGCTGCTATCTTCAATTATACACAGGAGTTTTTAAATAGAAATTACAAAGACCTTGAAGGTAAGAAAGTGCTTGTAACAGCAGGACCCACTTATGAGCCGATAGACAGGGTGAGATTTATTGGAAATTATTCCAGCGGGAAGATGGGGTTCCAGCTTGCAAGAGCGGCATCACAAAGAGGCGCTGAAGTTACCTTAATTACAGGACCTACTATGCTGGATACACCACGTAAAGTGAACAGAATAAATATAAATACTGCAGAAGAAATGTTTAATGCCGTGAAAGATAATTATGAAAAGAATAATTACATCATTATGTCAGCTGCTGTTGCAGATTACAAACCTAAGAATGTTCAAAAAGGGAAGATAAAAAAAGAAGCTCAAGACGAACTGACAGTTGAAACAGAAAGAACACATGATATACTGGATTATCTTGGAAAGAATAAAAATAGCTGTAAATTAATAGGCTTTGCATTGGAAACCGATAATGAACTTGAAAATGCCAAATCGAAGCTTGAGAAAAAGAACCTTGATATGATTGTTTTGAACAATCCCGATATTGAAGGAGCAGGATTCGGAACAGATACTAATGTTGCCTCAATAATAAATAAGAATCTTGAGCAATTTGATACAGATAAAATCACTAAATTTGAACTCGCCAATATTATTCTCGATAAAATGTTATTGTTATAACACTAATGAGCAATCCTGAATTAGATAAATTAATCAGCGATACTGAAAAATACCTGCAAAATGTGAAAACATTCTACCCGTTTAACATTTATATTGAAAAAGATATTAAGCCGGCGGCTGTGAAACAATACAAAGAACCTATAGTAGAAGATGTAAAAGTAAAATATGATGCTGCACCGGTGGAAGAAATAAAACCGGAAACAAAGGTTGTAATTGAAAAAGATCTTTTCGGTAATGAAGTAACCGTTAAAGAAGAATGGGAATTCGCTGAAACACTTGAGCAGATGAATGAAAAGATTTGCAATTGTCAGAATTGTGCATTAGGAGCAACCAGAACCAAATTTGTATTTGGTGTTGGAAATCCAAATGCAGATATTGTGCTGGTAGGTGAAGCACCGGGAGCAGATGAAGATAAGCAGGGTTTTCCGTTTGTTGGCAGGGCAGGTCAATTATTAAATCAAATTTTAGCTGCCGTTGAGTTAAAACGTGAAGAAGTTTATATTTGTAATATACTTAAATGCAGGCCGCCGGGTAACAGAAATCCGTTGCCCGAAGAAATTGTACAATGCGAACCGTACCTGAAACATCAGCTAAATTTGATTAAGCCAAAGCTTATACTTGCATTAGGTAAATTTGCTGCAGATACATTATTGAACCTGAATCAGCCGCTAAATAAAATGCGGGGAAAGATACATCATTACAGCGGGATTAAAACAATGGTTACTTATCATCCTGCTGCATTATTGAGAAACCAGCAATGGAAACGCCCCACATGGGAAGATATGAAGCAATTCAAAAAACTATATGATGAAATAAAAAAATAAATGCCTAAAGCAAAAAGTACAAACGGAAATACTAAAGAATCAGAATCAAAGGCAATCATAGAAAAAACTCTGCCCGAAGGGAAAATTCCGCCTCACTCACTAGAGCTGGAAATGAATGTACTGGGCGGATTAATAATTGATAACAGCTTACTTGATATAGTTACCTCTTATAATATTACTCCGGGATATTTTTATAAAGCTTCAAATGCGGAGATTTATAAAGCTGTTCTGGATTTACACGAAAGAAGAGAGCCGGTTGACCTTATCACATTAACTGAGGAAATGAAATTAAGAGGGCAGCTTGATGCAATAGGCGGTCCTTTTTATTTAACTGAGCTTACAACTGCATTCAGTTCTTCGGAAAGCATAAATTATTCCGCCAAAAAGATACTAGAATACTGGCTAAAACGCGATTTGATAAATATTACATCACAGATTCGTGATAAATGCTTTGACCCGACAACTGATACTGAAGAATTACTGAACACGGCACAAAGAGAGATACTCGATATTACTAATGCACTTCAACGGAAGAAATATACAATGCTGAAGGATGAAGTAAATGCAACGATGGAATATGTTGAATCAATTCATGAAAAGAATGCAAGTGTTATCGGTGTTCCGACAGGGTACAGGGAGCTTGATGTAATAACAGGCGGCTTCCAGAAATCTGAGTTGATAATTATTGCAGGGCGTCCTTCTCACGGAAAAACTGCTTTGGCATTAAGCATAGCAAGAAATGCAGCAGTCGAACATAGTGTTCCGCTTGGTATTTTTTCGATTGAAATGTCAAACAGGGAGCTAGCATTAAGGTTTTTATGCGCAGAAGCAAAAGTTGATATTGCCAAGCTGAAAACAGGCAGGCTGCCGGAGAGTGACTGGCATAAAATTGCTGAGAATTTCCATAAATTGGTCAGAGATTCAACGAAAATACTAATAGACGATAGTTCACCTCTGACATTGCTAGAATTACGTGCTAAAGCACGCAGAATGAAGGCAGAACATGATGTTAAAATGATAATGGTTGATTATCTTCAATTAATGGAAGTCTCATCGAATAAGAATATGGACAGGCATCTTGAAATTGGTTATATCACAAGGGGATTGAAACAGCTGGCAAAAGAGCTGGAAATACCAGTAGTGGCTTTATCACAGTTAAGCAGAAAAATTGAAGATAGAGGCGGCAAGGAAAAACGCCCAATGCTATCGGATTTAAGAGAATCGGGATGCTTAACAGGAGATACTTTAATAATTGATCCAGGAACAGGAAAAAGAATTTCTATTAAAAAAATTGCTGAAAAAAATAACAGATTATCAAATGTATTTGCTTTAAATGAAGATATGAAAATATCCAAATTTAAAATGGTTAAAGCATTTTATTCAGGTGAAAAGATGGTTTATGAATTGAAAACAAAGACAGGCAGAACAATTAAAGCAAGTGCAAATCATCCATTCTTAAAGCTTAAGGGCTGGACCAGATTGGATGAATTAAATGTAGGAGATAAAATTGGTATTGCGAGAAACCTGAATATTAATGTTCAGGAAAACAAGATGACAGAAGAAGAACTGGTATTATTAGCTCATTTAATAGGTGATGGGTGTATTTTGGAGAAACAACCTTATCATTACACAAGTGCAGACATGTCAAATATTGAAAAGGTTAAGGAAGTATCAAATAAGTTGTTTAATATAAATGCAGAAATCGTCAAGCAGGAAAATTGGTATCATTTATATTTAAAATCACCATATCATTTGACTCACGACACCAGGCATCCAATTACATTATGGTATGAAAGATTAGGTCTGGAACGGGTTCGTTCTTATGATAAAAAGCTTCCTGACGTATTATTCGAATGCGATAATGCATCTGTTTCGCTGTTTCTAAAACACCTCTGGGCTACTGATGGAAACATTAGCTGGGTAAAGCCGAAAGGGAATAGGAGAAAATCTGCTGCAATATATTATGCTACATCAAGTCCTATACTAGCCGAACAAGTACAGCATTTATTACTGAGATTAGCAGTTCAAAGCAAAGTAAAGACGGTAAAAAATAATAAAGGGTACAGGTCAATGTATCATATAACAGTTTATGGTGCGGATAACCAGTTAAGATTCCTAAGAAATATTGGTTGTTATGGAGAACGCGGCAATGTAATTCCGGAAATGATGCTGGCATTGGAAGAAATTTCTGCAAATCCTAACAATGATGTTATACCGATGGAAGCTTGGGAAATTGTAATAAATAATTGCAAAAATGAACAAAAAATGAGCTGGAGGCAGTTTGCTCAAGGTATAAATATGAGTTACTGTGGTTCTTCATTATTTAAAAATGGTATTTCCCGAAACAGAATGGGAAACATATTTAATATACTACCATTTAAGATAATAAAGAACCTATCAGAATCTGATATTTATTGGGATGAGATTGAATCTATCAATGAAATTGGGGTTCAGGATGTATATGATGCGACAATTGATAGTGTTCATAATTTTCTTGCTAATGAGTTTATTGTCCATAACAGCATAGAGCAGGATGCGGACGTTGTTATTTTTATTAACCGTCCGGAAGTGTATATTAGCAAAGATGACCCGAAATTCCATGAGATAGAAGGTATTGCGGAAATAATAGTTGGTAAACAAAGGAATGGCCCTATTGGTGATGTAAAGCTGGCGTTTATTCATAACTATGCAAGGTTTGAAGAACTGGAAAAAAGAGAGATTCCGGTTTACCACATGCCTGATGAATCACCTTTTTAAAACTTAAAATTATTGTATTATGTCCGGGAATCAATCACGTAGAGATTTCTTAAAAACATCAACATTAAGTGCTATATCTTTAATAGCATTATCAAAAGGAATTAAACTTGATTCCGTATTGAAGTTTTTTGATGATAATGAAAAGTTAATTAAAGAAAAATTTTCATATTTAGTTAATGCCGGTATCAAAGATGAATCTATTGGAAATATTATTGGTGAGGTAGGGAAGTCATTTATTGGAACAGATTATGTTGCAGGCACACTTGAGGTAAATAATTCCGAACAGCTTGTAGTAAACCTTACAGGCCTGGATTGTGTAACATTTGTGGAAAATTGCCTGGCATTTTCAAGGTGCTTGAAAAAAGGAAAAACCACAATTGATGATTATAAAGCTGAGTTAATAAATATTAGATACAGAGACGGTGTTATTGATGGTTATGGCAGCAGATTGCATTATTTCTGTGATTGGATATACAATAATCAGGAAAAAGGTATTGTAAAGGATATTACAGCAGAAATTGGCGGTAATACTTATGAAAAAGTTATCGATTTTATGTCAACTCATACAAAATCGTATAAACAGCTATCCGATAAATCTGAGCTGGATAAAGTTATTATTGCAGAAAATGCAATAAACTCACGTGATATGTATCATATTCCGAAGAGTAAAATCGCAAAAGCATATGATTTAATGCAAACGGGAGACATAATTGCTACTACAACATCTATCATTGGACTCGATGTAACCCACACAGGGTATGTTTATAAAGGAGATGACGGGGGAACATATTTTATGCATGCTTCATCAAAGATGAAACAGGTTATTATATCTAAGAATCAACTGGCTGATTATATTGCAGAGGATTCAAAAAAGACAGGAATTATGGTTGCAAGACCCGTTGATGTTTGAACCGGGATTAAACGGATTTACAGGTTACGTATTCTGTCTGAATCACAGATTACGCAGATAAGACTGATGGCACTGATATAAAAAATAAAATCAATGATAACCAGATTTACACAATTTTAATGATGATGCAAAGTATTACATTGTGAACTTTATATCCGTTGTTTCTTGATTTTTAAGTTTTTTATCTGCGAAATCTGTCTTATCTGTCTTATCTGTGTAATCTGTGATTCAGACAAAAAATTAATCATAAAAATCTGGTAAATCAGAGTAATCAGCGGTTCATTCTCTTCACAAACTCATCCATTTCCTTAAAGCTTTTCAAAATAATAATATCTTTATTTCCTTTTAATTTTTCCAATCTTTCTGATAATATCTTACCATGTTTCTTCTTATATGTCAATATCCATTTATAAAATTTCCAATCAAACTTCTCATTGCATCCTTCTGCCATATCAGGTCTCATATTCTTCTTATTATAAATAAAAACCCTTTTAACTGCATTGTAAACACATTTGTAAGTCGGAATATCCAGAAAAATAATTGTATCTGCTTCTGCAAAACGTATTTCCTGGGTGCTGTTGAAATTCCCATCCATTATCCATTTCTCATTTTGTAATAATGTATGTACCGTTTCTTTCCATTCTACATCTTCAGTTTCTTTCCATCCCGGTTTCCAATAATATACATCAAGATGATAAACAGGAATGCCTGTAGCTTCACCAAGTTTTCTGGATAAAGTGGATTTACCTGAGCCGCCACAGCCGACTATACAAATTTTATTCATACGATTGATTAAAAACAAGGGGTGATTTTAATTGAATAATAAATAAATAGAAATGAAATAAATTAATCTTTTAAAATGAAAATACTAAAATTAACGAATCACCCCTTGTCCTCACTTTGAGGTTCACAAATTACTACAGCGCAGCCGTAATCTTTTGTGTGTGATATGCTGATTTCGAAATGCAAATTAGAGTATTCTGTTTCCTTTGTGTGATGGATATAAGGTTTACCTCTTTCATCGTTAAGGATTTCAATATCCTTCCACCCGAAATTTTTGGAAATACCCGTTCCAATTGCTTTGCTGTATGCTTCTTTAGATGCAAACCTTCCTGCAAAATGCACCTCTGCATTCATTTCATAAGAGCGGCAGTAAGCAATTTCTTTATCGGTGAGAATTCTTTTGAAGAACTTTTCACCATATTTATCCATCATACCCTTAATTCTGGATACTTCGATTATGTCTATACCAATACCTTTTGTCATAATAAAAAAAATTCACTTATATAAAAGATTCAACACAAAGTTCACAAAGAATACAGAGATCACAAATTCTTTATTTAAATAAACTATAGCAGTTCTTTGTGAACTTTGTATTCTTTGTGACCTTTGTGTTTATGTATTAAAATATTCTTATTAGTCTAATATATTTTGATGCTTACTTACGTTGGATTCACAAAGCTACAATCTTATTTTCCTTCTTTACAATCTCCACCAGTTCAGCTATATCGTTTATCTCAAAGTCAGCTTCATGCAAAAGAGTGTTAAAAGTATCCCCATATTTAGCAAAGCAGGTTTTCATACCAACAGCTTTAGCACCGACAACATCACGTTCCGCCCAGTCACCAACCATAAGTGCATCTTTTGCATCAGTGTTAAGCTCTTTCAATATCATGTTGAAAGGAATAGGGGAGGGTTTCCGGTGATGTGAGTCATCATATGTAATTACAGCATCAAAAATGTGATGCAGCCCGATATACGATAATCTGAGCCATGCCTCTTTTGAAGGAGCATCCGAAACAACACCCAGCTTAATTCCCAGTTTTATCAATGATATTAAAGTAGGAATAACCTTAGGGTAAGTGTTTAGTTCAGCTTCACGGGCAGTGCGGTAAGCAACAACTCCTGCTGAAAGTACCTTGTAGTTTATCTTTCCGTAAAAATGAGTCATCAAAAGGTCAAAGACCTGCTGGTGCTCAATGCCTTTTTCGTTATAAATCTTATCGATTTTCTCCTTTATCACCTGGTAAGGTTTATCAAGCCCGGCATCTATCATGGCTTTTATTGCTGCCTCAATAGCAATTCTTTTCATCCGCATGAAATCAACAAGTGTATTGTCGAGGTCAAATACTATAGCTTTAATCATATAAAACAAAATTAAGGATTTATGAGTAATAAATAAACAGTGATAATTAGTAGCTTGAACCCCGGATTTACCCAGATTAAAATGATTAGAATGATTAAGAAGCTTGAACCCCAGATTTACCCAGATTAATATGATTAGAATGATTAAAAACACAAACATAAAGTTTACAAAGAACACAAAGAAAGCTCTTTAAATTCAGTAACCACGGGCTTTAGCCCGTGGAATAAACACACCCCTATTCGGACTTTAGTCCCAAATAACAAATTCTTTTTGAAATATATGTTTTTTTAAAATATCTTATATGTTTTTTAAATTTGTAATCAAAAAAAGATCTAATCATACAAATCATATTAATCTGGGAAAATCTGGGGTTCAAGCTTCTTAATCATTCTAATCATATTAATCTGGGTAAATCTGGGGTTTAAGCATTTGTTTTTTTATATAGATTTTACATGATTTAAAAATTATATTGCGAATCTATTATTTGTTCAATATATGAAGTTTCAGAAACCAAAGGGTACAAAAGATATATTACCGCCGGAAATCCACAAATGGCATTTCGTTGAAAAGGTCATACGTGATACTATGGATTTATATAATTTCAGCGAAATACGCACACCGATGTTTGAGAATACTACTCTTTTTAAACGCGGCGTAGGCACTGAAACCGATATAGTTGGCAAGGAAATGTACACTTTCGAAGATAAAAGCGGGAATTCGATTACTTTAAAACCGGAAATGACTGCCCCGGTAGCAAGGGCATTTGTAGAGCATAATCTTGCTTCACAGGCACCTATACACAAGTTTTTTTACATAACAAGCATGTTCCGCTACGAAAAACCCCAGGAGGGAAGATACCGCGAACATACACAGTTTGGTGCAGAAGTTTTGGGAACGAATGATGTTTATTCTGATATTGAAATTATTTCACTGGTTAAGCATATCTATAACCAGGTAGGGGTGCATAATTTTAAGGTTAAGATAAATTCCTTAGGTATGCCGGATGACAGAAGAAAATATATTGAATTGTTGATAAATTATTTGAATAATCACCAGGAACACCTTTCTAATGACAGCAAAAGAAGATTGGTTATTAATCCATTAAGGATACTGGATTCAAAAGACCCAAATGATATAGAAATAACAGAACATGCACCGAAAATTCTTGAGCATCTTGATATTGCATCTATCGTTCGATTTGAGAAAGTAATCAATGGCTTAACAATTGCCGGTATTGATTATGAGGTTGATTTTCGGTTAGTAAGAGGATTTGATTATTATACTGATACAACATTTGAATTTATTTCTGAAGACCTTGGCTCACAAAATGCGATAGGCGGCGGGGGTAGATATGATAAACTGGTTGAAACAATTGGCGGAAAACCCATACCGGGTATTGGTTTCGGAAGCGGCATTGAAAGAATGATAATGGTTGCAGACAGGAATAATTTTATTTTTCCCTCCGGAAAAAGTGTGGATGTTTATTTTATTACTTTGAATGAAGAAGCTAAGTTAGTTGCATTCAAAGAAATATTAAATTTGCGGAAATCAGGAATCAAATGTGAATATGATTCTCTTGGCAGAAGCTTTAAAGCTCAAATGAGAGAAGCAAACAAAATGAATTCAAGATTTGTTTATATTATTGGAGATGAAGAGATAACAAAACAAAAAGGTCTATTAAAAAAGATGTCAGACGGTTCCCAGACCGAAATAAGTTTTAATAACATAATAGAAAATATAAAATAATAATATGCGGACAAAAAAAGTTAAACCGCCTCCTAAAAAATTTGAATTTGCACTTTCAGTATCAAAACAGCATGATGATATAATGAAAAAAGATTATATCTCATTTGCATTTTATACAACAAAAGAATTTCTAACTTTCCGTTATATACTGAATATTGACCAGGAGATAAAAGGCAATAATATAAGTTTTAATATTATTGGCTTTCAGGCACCGACAGGTGATCTTTCGAATCCCGGAGTTGCCGAGTATGAGTATAGAATGTATGAATTCAAATACACCGAATACTGCGTTCATGTTCACAGGAAAGATGTGGACAGCAGCAAGTTTAAATTTAAAGTTCAAAGGTCAAAGACAACACCGATAAAAATTGTCTCATTACCAAGGAACAGCTTTATAGATATAACTACTTAATGATACCAAAATTATTTCAGATAGGTCCAATCCCTGTATACAGCTACGGCTTAATGCTGGGAATCAGCTTCATTGCAGCCAGCTACCTCTTTTCACGTGAGTTCAAGCGTAAGAAAATGGATGAAAATGCTGCCATTAATATAACATTTCTGGCATTGATAGGCGGCATAGTTGGTGCAAAATTATTATACATTATCGAAGAATGGCAATATATTTCTTCACTGCCATCAGGTAAACTTTTCTCAACAGACGGATTATTTTCACCGCAGGGATTAACATTTTACGGAGGATTTATTCTTGCCGTTATAATGATATATTTTTATACCCGTGCAAAGAAAATCCCGTTCCTTCGTGTTGCAGATGCCGCAGCTCCTTCACTCGCTATTGGCTATGGTATTGCAAGGATAGGATGCCATTTATCGGGTGATGGTGATTACGGCATGCCTGTATCCGAAATTGCTTCATGGGTGCCGTGGGGTACAAATTATGCTAACGGTACATTGCCGCCTTCTGTAGCATTCAGAGGGACCGATGTTGCTCAGAAATTCGGCGGGGTGGTTCCTGATACAACACTTTGCCATCCGACACCTGTATATGAATTTATTTTAGGTCTTATTATACTTTATGTTTTATGGAGATACAGGAAAGTATTTAAACAGGACGGGAAATTATTCTTTCTTTATCTTGCTCTTGCAGGTTTCGCAAGGTTTATGGTTGAATTTATAAGATTGAATCCAAGAATTTTGTTTGGATTATCTGAAGCACAGATAATCGGGATTATTTCAATTGTAATTGGAGTTGTATTTTTCTATATAAATCCCATTAAAGTTGTGCCGGAATTAAAAACAGCAAAAAAAAGAAAAAATGATAACGGTTGAGTTATTCACTAAACCTGATTGTAAGCTTTGTGAAGAAGCAAAAGAAAAGCTGCAATCACTTAAGAGTGAATTGGATTTTGAATTGAAGGAAATAAATATCCGGGAAAGTGACGATTTAACCGAAAGATATGGAAAGCTTATTCCGGTTATATTGATAAACGGACTGCATTTTGCAAATTACACGTTTGAAGAAGCCAATTTCAGGGAAAGATTGAAAAGGGTAGAGTAGGAAAAAGATACCCGTCAAAACGAGGGTCCCATGAATAGATGTGTGTTTTTTGGGGATTTCATAAAACAAATATGAACCTATAGATTTTTCGAATTTTCACCGGAATACTCACTTCCGTGAGAATTCTAATAGTTCCTTGAAACTGTATGATTTTATAGTTATTTTAGCAGATTAATATATTTTGATAAACATCTAACAAAAAAACGGAGAAACCGTGAAAAGAACATTTCAACCGAGCAATACTAAGAGAAAAAATAAGCATGGCTTCAGGGAGAGAATGAAATCCAAAGATGGCAGAAAAGTATTAGCCAGAAGAAGAGCCAAAGGCAGAAAAAAGTTAACTGTAAGTGACGAATTTACAAGATAATTAGAATTTACCAGGATATACAATTGAACCCGAAATTATATACTTTAGGCAAAAAAGAGATAATCAGGGGATTTAAAAGTTTTGAGTATATACTTACTCATTGCAGAAAGCTTGAAGTTAATAATTTAACTGCTTTTATAAATACAGAAATTTCAAATACCGACTTTCCTGTTAAAGTCGGTTTTTTGTTATCAAAAAAAAAATTAAAAAATCACACGACCGTAACAGGGTTAAGAGACTTTTAAGGGAATCTTACCGTTTAAATAAGTTAGAACTTCTGAATTTTTCTCATCAAAATAACATTAAGCTTAACATTTTGTTTTCTCTCAGTTACAGCGGTTATAAAAAATATGATGAGCTGAAATTCAATGAAGTTTTTGAAAATGAAATATTATTGCTATCGAAAATAATAAAGATTTACAGTAAAAAGTGAAATATATAAGACCTAAATATTTATTAATATTAATAATAAAGCTGTATAAAATAGCTATATCACCATTGCTTCCTGCCAACACCTGCAGGCATTATCCAACTTGCTCGGAATATGCTGTAGGTGCACTTGAAAAGCATGGTGCAGTAAAAGGATCTTATTACGCAGTTATACGAATTTTAAAATGTAATCCTTTCTTCAGGGGAGGATATGATCCGGTACCATAATACACATCAAAATTATAAATAAGTTTTTTAACAGAAGTAAAATAATAAATGGATAAAAGATCTATAATCGGTTTTGTTTTAATCGGCCTTATTTTGTTAGTATGGCTTTATTATCAGAACCAGAATTCAAAAGTTGACCAGCAAAAACGTGACCAGATTTCAAAACAGGTTCAGGATTCATTAAACAGGCTTACACCGAAAGATACAACAAAGAAACCTGAAGTGAAAAAAGATTCAGTTTTGATTAACATTCAGCAGGTAAATGATTCAATGAGATACGGCAGCTTATTTTCAAAGTTCGAAAAAGGCGAAGATAAAGTAATAATGATTGAGACCGATAAATATTATGCAGAGTTCTCTACCAAAGGAGGTACTTTGATTAAGTACCGGGTTAAGGGCTTTAATACATGGGACGGAAAACCTGTTGAGCTGATTGATTACAGCAAAGGAGGGGAATTAAATTTGATTTTCTCTTCTCCCGATGGAAAGATGATAAATACAAAAAATCTTTATTTTACTTCAACGTATAAACCGTGGGAAAAAGTTGTCCTGGGAAACAATGAATCTAAAATTGTTTTTACCTTGCCGGTAAATGACTCTGCGGGAGCAAGAATTGTTAAAACATATACGATAAAAAACGATGGGTCATATATGTTTAACGTAGATATAGAACTGCAGAATTCTAACAAGTTTCTTACCAATTATGAATACCAGCTCGCATGGGAAAATTCGTTAAAGCTCACCGAGCTAAGAAGTGATATGGAAGGAAGCCATGCAGAAGCATTTTCATATATGGGTGATGAACTTGAAATAATAGATGTGACAAGTAATGAAGAACCGATAAAATCTGACCTAACCGGAACTACCAACTGGGTATCTTCAAGGATAAAATATTTCAGTGTTGCACTTGTTGCTAATAATCCCAAAGCGAACGGCTCATATATTACAGGTACAAGATGGAACCTGCCGGATAACGGTTTTTACGAGAACTATTCCATTGCATTAAAAATGCAGGTGAAAAATGACAAGCTTGAGAAAAGCAACTTTGATGTTTATTTGGGACCGGTTGATTACAGAATTCTTAAAGATTATAATGTCGGGCTTGAAAAAACTATGAGGTTTTCACTTGATTTCATAGTGAGGCCTATTGCACAATATGTGATACTGCCATTCTTCCTTTTCATTCATAATTTCATTTCGAACTGGGGACTTGTAATAATTATCTTTTCAATTGCAATGAAGATTGTGCTAAGTCCGTTTACACGTTACCAGATGAAATCCATGAAGAAGATGAGCGAGATGCAGCCAAAGATGAATGCATTGAAGGAAAAGTACAAAGATGACCCGCAGAAACAACAGCAGGCATTAATGAAATTCTATAAAGAAGAAAAGATTAATCCTGCCGGCGGATGTTTGCCTTTGCTGCTTCAGATGCCGATACTTTATGCTTTGTTTGGTGTGTTCAGCTCAACTATTGAATTAAGACAAGCCCATTTCATGTTATGGATTAATGACCTATCAATACCTGATGTTATAATGCATCTTCCTTTTAAGATTCCATTGTTCGGAATTGACCAGTTCTCAGGATTAGCATTATTAATGGGTATCACAATGTTTATTCAGCAAAAGATGACTGTAAAAGACCCGAAGCAAATGGCAATGGTTTATATGATGCCTGTTATGATGACATTATTGTTTACAACACTTCCAGCAGGATTGAACCTGTATTACTTTATATTCAACCTGTTATCTATTGGAGAGCAGTATTATGTAACACATGTAAAAGGTAAAAAAGACCCAGATGACAAATCTTATGGAGAAGTAAAAATAGTACAGCAGCCAAAACCTACATTTAAGTACAAAGGGAAGAAGTAGAGCCAATAACAAATAGAAGATAACAAATAACAAAAACAATTATAAAAAAAGCGGAAACCATTAAATTGGAATCCGCTTTTTTGTTAATAAGAGTGGAGATGCCGGGAGTCGAACCCGGGTCCGAAAACATGACCATCAGGATTTCTACATTCATAGCTCACACTTTAATTTCACTTTTAACTAACTGGTAAGCGAGGTTGCTAAAAGCTACACTTGATATTATTTCACTGTAATATCTCAAGCCAAACATTACAGCTATCCTTTCATTTTAGCGCCTTGCTGCCCTCCGGAAAGGCGGCGGAAGCGGCAGAAGACGGGCTGTTAACGTTTATTAAGCAGCCATTGCGTAATTATAGTTGTCATTTATTTTTGACTTTTCAGCTTCTTTAATGTGTCTGCTGAGAACACAGAATGCTGTCCCGACCATCTGATATTCCCGTCGAAACCAAGTTCATCCCCATATATTTTAAAGAACTTCATGAATTTATAACATAAAAGCAGGGGAATCAATTCCAAAATTTTGTTTAAATTTTGAAGCTAAATTACCGGTTTCTGAAAGTAATTAATGCTTAATTCCGGTAATTTTATGTTTCACGTGAAACAATTGTGTAAATATTGCGACATAAATTTATATCATTTTATACATTTGTTTAATACATAAAGACTTTATTATTAGACTTAAGTGATTTTACTGTATTTGTCGATTTTAAGCTGTTATTGCAGTATTTGATGAGAATACTTTACATGAAAGCTGATATAACTATATTATATCTATGATAGTTAAAGAAGTACTTTATTACGTGATAGTATTTTAAACATATAAAACTTAGATTTCACTGTGTTGGGACTCCAAAATGCTTAATTAACGCAGTATTTAAAGCATATTTTGTAATCTGTAGTTTAAGTCCTGTCTAAAGGTCATTTCATATCAAATGACAAAATCAGGGTCATGCTATATTTTATTTCTATAATAAAAGAATATTTGTAAAGATGTAATATAAGGTATATATGTCGCTATTATATATTTATATCATTTAACCAGCAGCATTTTTTTAGTTATAACATAATCATTAGCAACCAGTGTATAAAAATAAACACCGCTTGAATATGAACCCGCATCCCATGTAATTCTGTATGTCCCGGTAGATAATTTTTTATCCACCAATATTGCAACTAATTGCCCAAGTTGATTATATATATTTAATTTTACATTTCCCTGTTCTTTTACATCAATATCAAAATGAGTTACAGGATTGAACGGATTGGGAAAATTCTGGCTAATATAGTAGTTTGATGGAATTTCATTACTTAGTTGCTGTATCCCGACAACAAAACATGTACACCTTGTAATTCCTCCTGCATCCCGGACTCCCCAAATATGCATGCCGGTGCGGTCTTTTGTTATGTGATTATAGTTTCCGGCTGGAGCAGTATATTCAATTTCCCAGTTCTCCCCCCAGCCCAAGGATTTATAAATGTTATTATTAGTTCTTACATACCATGTTTGCATAAGAAATAAATTATTATCAATTCCAATTGGAAGCCCGGCAAATCCTCTAAAATTACCTGAGCCCATACTTGTTATTGTAGTCCAGTTTGTACCAAAGTTACTGGTTCGCATTAATGTAGAACCACCAACTAAACCATCAGGACCAAAAATATCCATGAAAAAAACTGTATATGAATTTACTTCGGGAGCTGTAGATTGGCTAACCCAGTTTACACCATCATTGGTTGAATAATAAAGCCGTGTATTATTAGTGCCAAACCATATTCTTGAATCAACATAGGAAAATGAGTTGATGTATCCGGATTCTGTACCAGCTTGCGGCAAATATCTGCCAACCGAATCCCATGTATTCCCTGCATTGGTAGTTCTCCAGATTGACCATCTGCCACCTACAGGGTCACCAACCAATATTCCCTGATTAGGATTATTATTTTTGAATGCAACAAAATTAATGAATCCATCGGATTGGTAAAAAACAGGGATCCAAACCGAACCTCCATTGGTAGTTTTCCATACCCAGGTATCTGTATCAAAATATCCAGCAACAACTGCAGTTGTATAATCGATTGCCCATATATTAACTAAAGTAACAGAAGTAGGAATTGTACCACTTGCATTGTACCAATGCTCTCCATCGTCAGAAGATTTAATAACAGTGCAACCCGTTCCGCATGCCCAAACACAACAATCTGTGTTGTAGTTACTGACAGCAGAAATTGATCTTAAATTTTCGTAAGTATTAGAATTTTGTTCACCCCAAAAAGATGCTTGGGAATATAAATTATTAATAAAAAGAATTGAGAAGAAGAGGAATATCATTGTTTTCATTTGTTTGCTCCTTAAATTTATGATGGAGAATAAAAACAGCAACAAAATTTAATAAGCAAATTATGAAATAACAAGGGATTAGGATGTATTAAACATAAACCAATTTTAGTAGAGCAAATGACCGATGAGGTACATATTAAAATTGTAATTCTCAAATGGGCTTTCCCAAATGCCACACAGTGATATAAGGAAAATTTTAAGAATGAGGGAGGGGAGAACGTTGATTGTGTCAGATGAATTGAGGAAAGTGAAATTAATCTTTTTCTATTTAATAAATTTTATAATTGACCATTTTTCGTGTTTTCAGAATAACATCTGACACTGAACCTTTAAATTTGGGTAAGAGAAGTAGAGTAGCTTAACAAACTTAATGTAGTTTAATCTCTCGTATCATTAATGGGATGACCCATAGGGCAATGGCATTAAGTTAAGGATTCAATATTCTATATGATTTAGAATCCCGAAGGGATGGTATTATGGTAGAAAAATATTCCAACCAAAAAAGAATCCCGAAGTGATGATATTATGATTTGTCGGTATATATTGAAAAAATACCAAAATTCGTAATTATCCTATAATAAACAAATAATTATTCATAATACCATCCCTTCGGGATTCTTTATCGTGGAGATGGATTTTTCTACCATAATATCATCCCGTCGGGATTCTAACCTGAAAAAAAATAAATCCATTAGTGTATAATATAAACATACTTTTATATTTCATTTAAACAATAAAAATTATTTTGTTATGGATATTTTT
>Ga0105092_10000215_pt1 | contig 29184 bp, 28 predicted proteins | sample PPLLak2March2015_FD_87021 | JGI IMG/M metagenome (GOLD analysis project Ga0105092, IMG submission 87021) | Freshwater sediment microbial communities from Prairie Pothole Lake near Jamestown, North Dakota, USA - PPLs Lake P7 Core (1) Depth... | ecosystem: Environmental > Aquatic > Freshwater >... | reverse complement strand
TGAACCTGAGCTGGTCGGGATACCTATTGTCAAAAGTTACCGTGTTGCTCACCATTTCTGCGATTCAGGCCTTTACATTTGTCCTCATAGGGAATACCATACTGGAGGTAAGGGGCATGTTTTTTACTTACTGGCTCATTCTGTTCAGTGCGTGGGTGTCATCAAACCTGATGGGGCTTGTTATTTCCGACAGCTTTAAAACTGTAGTTACCATCTACATCCTGATTCCATTTCTTGTTATTCCACAAATCATTTTGAGTGGTGTGATTGTAAAATATGACAAGCTGAATCCACGGATTTCATCACCCGGAAATATTCCGGTTTATGGTGAAATTATGACCGCGCGGTGGGGATATGAGGCCCTGGTAGTTGAACAGTTCATGCATAACCGGTATGATGACAAATTCTACACGGTGAACAAGGCCATGAGTATAGCTGAATACAAAAAAAACTACTGGATCAAAGAACTGGAGAAAAAGGTTGATTACATCGAATCCAATCTCAATGCCCCTTCACGGCCGTTAAAATTTGAAACGTCAGTCAACCTGCTGCGGAATGAACTAACCCAGGAACTGCCTGAAATCAAAAAAATTCCGATCAGTCACATACAGAAAATAGAATTTCCGGCCCTGGCACGACTGACGCCGGATAGTGTGAACGCAGGCGTTATAAAGCATACCCGCGATTTCATAAAGGTGCTGAATAAGATTTATATGCGCATTTACAACAATGCCAATGATAATAAGGACAATCTGATCAGGGAATTACAAAAAACAGCTTCAGACAAGGATAATTTTCTTGAACTGAAGAGAAGGTATCACAATGAAAAGCTCACTGAATTTGTTGAAAATAACAATGAACTCGACAAGATCATTGAATACAAGGGAAAATTATACCAGAAAATGGATCCTATCTACCTCGATCCGGAAACTGATTTTATAAAGGCTCATTTTTATGCCCCGCGGAAAAAGATCCTGGGAAACTACTACAGTACTTTTGCGGTAAACGCAATCATCATCTGGTGTTTTACGCTGATGCTTTACCTGATCTTGTGTTTCAGGCTTCTTAAAAGGTTTCTTGATCTGCTTGAACAAATGAGTTCGAGATGGTCAAATCAGTCGTAGAGGGATTTATTCTACGATTTCTACCATTTTGAAGGGTACACGGATGATGGATTCATAATCCTCGCCAGCCTCCAGCATATCCTCATCATCTTCTTCATAATACCAGAAAATGACTACATCATGCTTGGCCTTATGGATAGCTTCCAGCTTTTTGAACACATCCAGAATACATTTCGAAGAACTGGTATTGAAGTACTCAAGGTGTATGTTTACCTGTGTTTTCTTAACCGGATCTTTTGCGTATTCATCGAGCCAATCTACCAGGGGTTTATAGAATTCAATTGAATTTTCCGGGATTGACCTTCCCCTGATTTCAAGAATTCCTTTTTCAATATCAAATTTGATAGATGGTGTTTTAGGACTGCCCTCAATATTAATTGGTTCCATAAGTAAATATGAATTTCAGAAACAGTAATTATACCCGGATTGTTAAATTGAAAAAAGAATAATTGTCATTATAAACGTAAAACTCATATTCAAGTTTATTTCCTGATTTTCTGGCAATGTCAACCAGTCCAAGTCCCCCGCCACCTTTGGCAGACAACTTCTGATGGTTAAGAATGAATTTATACATATCCTTCAACTCATCCCTGGTAAGAGAGTTGATTTTGTCAATTTTTTCTTTTAAAAACTTGATACGCTTGGTATTCACAAAGTTTCCCGTAGTAACTTTATAGAATTCACCTTCGCGTTCGATGATCAGAACGCCAAATTTGGGATCGAGTTCCTCCTGTATGCCTTCATGATTGGTTTCAATATGATGAAACAGGTTTTGCAGACTCTCCACCAGTACATTATAGATCTTCTTTCTGAGTTTGCTTTCTGCATTAGCCTCCTCAAGCTTCTTTTCAACAGCTTCAAGGATATCATTAATAAGGTCGGAAGTAATACTGCCTTTATAAGCCAGCAAAACATCACCCTTACTTAGATTGGAATAGTATTCCTTTAGATTAAAGCTCATAAAAGGCTTGGTTGCTTTTTAACAGAAAAAATGAATGCCCAACAAATATATAAAAAAATATCCTGAAATAACCTACCGTGGCATTTCCCGAATTTCCCTGCCGGCCATGCAAATTCTTCTGTCATTTAAATATAACTATTTTTACGAAATCAATACAGATAGTCAACGTTTTTTTGTAACCAAGGGTTACAGGTTGTTGACCAACCTGTAATTTCAGGTTACGAAATGACTTGTTTGCTTGCCTTTTTTGATCCGGAATAGAGTGCAAAACCATTAAGCCGGCATTCCAGTTGTCCGTTAAAAAGCGGAATTTTCCGGAACGGTTTTAAACCAACATTCTTCATGGCTACGTAGTTACCGCTGAAAATCCATGCCGTATATCCCTCGAAACTTCGCTTGAATTTACTGCCAATATTGGCGTATAATTCATTTATATTTTCAGGAATAATCCGTTCACCATACGGCGGATTAATGAGCACAACGCCCGGACCCGCCGGAGGGGTAACTTCTTTGAAATCACAGGTGGTGAAACTGATACTTTCCGCTACATGAGCATTTCGTGCATGGCTAATGGCAAGGCGCACAGCTTCGGGAGAAATATCGGAAGCATAAATATTTTTTTTCTGTTTTTCAATCATGCCTTCCTTCTCTATGTCGCGAAAAAGATCCTTATCGTAATCCTTCCATTTTTGAAAACCATAGGGGCGCCCAAGTGCTCCCGGAGGTATTTTGGCAGCCATCATGGCCGCTTCAACAGGAATAGTGCCGGATCCGCACATAAAATCAACGAAAGGCATATCGCCTGTCCACCCTGTCATTTTAACAAGGCCTGCAGCCAGAACCTCGTTCAGGGGAGCGAGTCCTTGTTTAAACCTGTATCCTCTCCGGTATAAAGGATCACCGCTGCTGTCAATAGAGAGCGAGACCATATTGTCATGTAAAAAGGCATTTATTCGAAGCGCAGGGAATTCAAGGTCTACAGAAGGCCTGCGGCCATATTTATCCCTAAACTGGTCTACAATGGCATCTTTGATCTTCTGGGCAACGAACTGTGAATGCGTGTATAGCTCAGATTTCAATGCCACGTCAATGGCCAGTGTTTCATCCACTCCCATATATTGATCCCAGGGAATACTGCGGACATACGGATAAAGATCATTTTCACTTTTCAATTCTGATTCCCCGATTGGTACCAGGATTTTCAAAGCCAGCCTGAGATTGTAATTGGCCCTGTACATCAGTTTTTTATCGCCGGTAAATGATACAGCCCGGTTCAGAATACGAATGTTTTGGGCATTCAGCTCAGAAAGCTCTGCAGCGAGAACATCCTCCATCCCAAACAGGGTTTTTGCTACCATGTCAAACATAGGTCGTCAGTTTATGAATATAGTTGTCAACAAGCCTGATGGCATTATTGAGGCGTTCATCTCCTGACCCTTGCACTATTCCAAATTCGCATCCATGATCAATGAGTTCCTTCTTATATAATTCAAGGAGATATTCACGCCGGTTACCACCGTTTTCTCTTACCGGATCAGCCACCCAGGGTATGTCCGTATCACAAAGTAAATAAAAATCAACCGAATGTCGCGACAATTCGTTGCCGATCCATTCGGGACGGCGATGAAATACTATGTCGAACCACACCTTGGTAATAATCAGAAAGGTATCCAGAAAAAGGATCCGGTTGGCACGATCAGCAAATTCATCGAGTTGCCTGACCTGGGTTTCGGCAATATGCACAATGTCTTCATAGGTATAGGGTCGTGAAAGGCTGCTCACATATTCACGGGCATATTCAGGAATGCACAAAGTATTATAATGTTGTGCAAGCTGGACGGCCAGTGTGGACTTTCCTGTGCATTCAGGGCCGGTTAATACGATCCGGATTATTTTGTCACCAGCGCTGCCAGTTCTTTTTTCCATTCAAAATATCCTTTAAAAGCGAGGATTGTATAAGCAATAAATAGTAACAGACTGGGATACATGCCTTTATAAATCATTAGCCCACACCAGATCAGATCTATTACGATCCAGAATATCCATTGTTCGATTAGTTTCCGGGTCAGCATCCAGGTGGCAACCATCCCGCCGGTAGTAAGCAGTGCATCAATCGATGGGGCATCTGAATCAGAAAACTTCTTAAGGATAAAATATACAGGAAAGGCAAACAGGACAGATACAGCAATATAGGCAATCAGCTGTAGGACAGGTGACCGGTGAATGGTCAACCTTTTCGCTTTATCCTTTCCCTTTTCGGAACGTGACCAGGCATACCAGCCGTAGAAGCCTATGATCACGTAGTATATATACAAAAATGAATTGGCATATAATGAACTTTTAAAGAATACCAAGGCAAACAAGGCGGAGGAGATGATACCGTAAAACCAAAGCCGGATATCTTCACGAATCGTATAAAAAATATAAAGAAAACCTGTAATTGTGGCCAGCCATTCAAATATTTTTAGGTAATGCATTTGTAACCAATGCATTACACCCATGGTTATCGTCATATCCGCTTTTATTGAATCCAGAGCCCCCGGGATGGCTACCGGGTATTTAACAACATGACTTCATATTTGTCCCAATTCCGGAGAATGTTCATCGCGGTTTCAAATTTGGGATCATTTTCATTGTCTATTTCAAAAAATTCATTGTTTGACCAAAGGTCACGGGCAACGTAGGATTTTAGAAGTATTTGAATCTGATTGCCGGAAAGAGCAAGGTCATTGTCGTTTTTTGGAAGCCCATTTTCTGCAGCATAATTATAAAACCTGGTCATAAAATCATCGCTCAATGTGAAACCACTTTTAAAACTGGCAAAATCGGGATACGTTTTATGCAGCTCATTTCTCCGGGTATCCACATATTCAAGAACAAACCGGTTCATCAAGCCCTTCCTGATCAATTGTCTGTAATAATCGGAATAATAACTCGTGTCGATCGATACAAAATAATCGGGCATAATTCCGCCTCCGCCATATACAAGCCGGGTATTTTTGAGCGTATAATATTTCAGCGAATCAGGGAAATGAATGCTATCCTTATGGGCCATTTCACCATTCACATAACGGTTGAAAAGGTCTTTTTCATAATCCTCCCTGTCAATATTATAGGGTTTTTGGATCAGACGGCCTGTAGGCGTATAGTACTTGGCCACCGTGAGCCGGATCATGGATTGATCAGGCAAGGGCATTTGTTTCTGTACCAGGCCTTTACCATATGAGCGGCGGCCAACAACAATTCCACGGTCCCAATCCTGGACGGCCCCGGTAACAATTTCACTCGCCGAGGCAGATCCTTCATCAATAAGAATCACCAGGTGTCCCTTTTCAAAGCTGCCCTCGCGGGTAGCGTAATATTCCTGTTTGGGACTATTTACACCCTGGGTATACAGTACGAGTTTATTACTTTCAAGAAACTGGTCCGCCAGGTTTATTGCCACATCCAGATATCCTCCTCCATTTCCTGTAAGATCAAGGATCAGGTGTTTTACATTCTCCTCTTTTAGTTTTTTAACAGCCTTCTGAAATTCATCCATCGTAGTCATTGAAAACCGGTTAAGCTTAATATAGCCTATCCCGTCACCTGCATTATAAGTAGCGTCTACGCTGAAAATTGGAATCTTATCCCTCACCACTTCGAAATCAATCAGTCCTTCACCTTTCCTTAGTATACTCAGTGTCACATGCGTACCCTTCTTACCCTTCAAATAGGTAAAAACCTGTTCATTGTTTATAGAAATTCCGGCAATGTTTTTGCCATCCACCTTAATAATTCTGTCACCGGCTATGATACCTACCTTTTCCGAAGGGCCACCTGAGATGGGTGAAATAATGTAAACTGTATCGTTCAAAATATTGAATGATACCCCGATGCCTTCGAAATTACCCTGCAGTGGTTCATTCATTTCCTCAACCTCTTTGGGCGTGAGATATGAAGAATGCGGATCAAGTTCTTTCAGCAATCCTTTTATGGCATTTTCAACGAGTAATTCCTGGTTGATTGTATCAACATAATATTTCTGGATCCTGTCCAGTACTGTTCCAAATTTCATAATTTGTTCATTCAGTACCTGCGCCTGCAATCCCCATCCCGAGAACATGCATAGAATTAACAAACTGCAGACTATGCTCTTTTTCATACAGTGCCTGTTCATAATTTCAACCTCAATTAATAATACAATTTATTCCCATTCAATTGTTGCGGGGGGTTTTGAGCTAATGTCATAAACCACCCGGTTAACTCCTTTTACCCTGTTAATAATCCGGTTAGAAATATAGCCGAGAAACTCATAGGGAAGTTGCGACCAATCAGCTGTCATACCGTCTGTTGAGGAAACCGCCCTTAAAGCAATGACATTTTCATAGGTACGTTCATCTCCCATTACGCCAACTGACTGAACCGGTAACAATATGGCTCCTGCCTGCCACACTTTATCATACAGGCCGTATTCGCGGAGGCCCTGGATAAATATATCATCCACATCCTGCAATAATTGTACTTTTTGAGCTGTAATATCACCAATAATGCGAATAGCAAGTCCCGGACCGGGAAAAGGATGCCTGTTCAGGATATTGGGTTCTATTTGCAGCGTTTTTCCAACCCTTCTAACTTCATCTTTAAACAGCAGCTTTAGTGGTTCAACCACTTTAAGGTGCATTATTTCGGGCAGCCCGCCTACGTTGTGGTGAGATTTGATTGTGGCAGAAGGACCATTTACCGAAATAGACTCAATCACATCAGGATAAATGGTTCCCTGGGCAAGCCAGCGGACGCCTTCTATTTTGTGGGCTTCGCGATTAAAAATTTCAATAAAGTTTTTTCCGATGCTTTTACGTTTTTTCTCAGGATCGATAATCCCTTTCAGGTCATCCAGAAAAAGATCACGCGCATCGATACCACGAACATTCAAACCCATGTGATGGTATGATGTCAGCACGCTCTCATATTCATCCTTGCGCAGCAAACCGTTATCAACGAAAATACAGGTGAGGTTTTTTCCAATTGCCCTGTGCAGTAAAACAGCAGCCACCGATGAATCAACTCCACCCGAAAGTCCAAGTACTACCTTGTCATCCGCCAGGGTCTGTTGCAGGTTTCTGATCGTCTCAGCAACAAATGATTCAGGAGTCCAATCCTGTTTGCATCCGCAAATATCCACCACAAAATTCTTCAATATTTTTAATCCTTCCGTGGTATGATAAACTTCAGGGTGAAACTGTATCCCGTATGTGTCTTCACCCCTGATGACGAAGGCTCCTATTTTTACATCATTTGTGTTACCAACAATGTGATAATCCTCCGGAGTTTTAACAATGGTATCGGCGTGTGACATCCAAACCTGGGTACCGTTGCTTATTCCCTGAAGCAGGATGCAGGAGGGATCGGTAATTTCAAGGTTAGCCCTGCCATACGCCCGGTGTTTTGAAGGAGCCACCTCGCCTCCGAAGAAATGCGACAGGTATTGTGCCCCGTAACATATACCCAGAACAGGTATTTTCCCTTTAATCCCTGACAGATCAGGTAAAGGGGCATTGGCATCCCTTACTGAAAAAGGACTTCCGGAGAGAATAATTCCCTTTACGGTAAGATCATGAAGATTGGCTTTATTAAAGGGCCAGATTTCGCAATATACGTTGAGTTCCCTGACCCTACGTGCAATGAGCTGGGTGTATTGAGAACCAAAATCGAGGATAATAATCTTTTCTTCCACAAAGGATTTGTTAATCTGAAATAAAGGGCAAATATACGCTTTTTACAGCACTTGTCTTATTAGGTTTTCCTGCACTTCCGGAATCAAATAGTTATCCCCGTCCTCTGCAGCATAGCTCATTGGAAATATCTCCCTGGCTTCTGATTCCAGCTGTTTAACGCTCCGGTAACGATTCGAAAAATGTCCCATCAGCAGTTTCCCAACCCCGGCTTTTTTGGCCAGCGTGGCTGCCTGTACGGAAGTTGAATGGCTTGTGATTTTTGCCAGTTTTCTATCTTCGTGGATGAAAGTAGCTTCAAAATAAAGAAGATCAATATTTTTTAAGCTTTCAACCAGGGAGGGAAAACAGGACGTGTCTGTGCAAAAAGCATATGATCTGGGTTTCACAGGAGGAAGCGTCAATTCCCTGTTTGGAACAAAGGTTCCATCAGACCTGACCAGGTCATTCCCTTCCTTAATGCTCCGAATTTCCCTGATTCCCAACCCATATTCAACAATCTTATCTTTTCTGATATTCAACAGCTTTTGCTTTTCACGGAAAATGAATCCCACCACAGGAACACTGTGGCGCAAAGGCAGCGTTTGAACAGTCATCCTCCGGTCACTGTATATTTCGTAAGGCTGATCAGCAGTGAAAGGATGAAATATAATGTTATACGACATGTTGATGCCAAACTGCGTTTTAAAATGATCCAGTGTTATCTGAAGATCACGGTAAGCGTAAACATGCAGATCAGACTTTCTTCCCAGCAGGTTATAGGATGAAAACAATCCATACAGTCCGAATACATGATCTCCATGTAAGTGGCTTATAAAAATATGGTTGATCCTGGACATATTGATTGAAAATCGCCTGAGCTGGATCTGGGTTCCTTCTCCGCAGTCGATTAAAAAAAACCGCTCATGTACATTAAGTACCTGAGCGGTTGGGAATCTTTTGGTTGTGGGTATAGCCGAACTACTTCCCAATACCGTCAACGAAAATGACATCTGTTCACAAAATAATAACTTTATGCTTCATTAAACAGTTTTGTCGCTTCATCCACTGAAACCGCGATGTTCAGCACCGTGTCAAGCTGGGAAATTGTGATTAGCCTTTCCACTGCATCATTCAAACCGGTCAGAACAAAGGTGCCATTGGCATTTTTGCAAAGACGGTTGGCTACAAGGATCGCGCTAAGCCCTGAAGAATCACAGTACCTGCATCTGCTCAGATCAAGCACAATGTTTTTCTCACCATTTCCTGACACAAGCACGAGCTCGGACTTCAGTGTCGGTGCAATGTGAGTATCTAGTTTTTCTTCCAATACCTGGATGAAAGTATAATTTTTAAGCTTTTCGATCTTGAATTCCATGATGAAAAAAATTTAAATATATTGAATGTTATTCATTTTCAACCTGGTTTTCATCCTCTTCTTCTTTCGTCTTCTTTTCAGTCTTTTTCCTCTTGGATTCCTTCTTTTCCATCTCCGTCTTTATAGCCATCAGATCCGTGATATCACCCAGTGTGGTTTTCTCCATACTGGTTTTTATCTTTTTGGCAGTCTTATGGGTTGTATCGGAAGTAGCCTTACGTTCAGCATCAGATACGGCACGTTTTACATCCTCATGAACCCTGCTATGTGACACGATGATTTTTTTGGCACCCTTTGAAAATTCAATGACCTTGAAAGGCAGTTTTTCATCCAGTTTTGCTGGTCTGTTGTCTTCCTTAATGAGGTGTTTCGGTGTAACAAAGCCTTCAACACCATACGGAAGGGCAACTACTGCGCCTTTATCGGTTACTTCAATGATCGTTCCTTCATGTATTGAATCCACTGTGAAAATCGTTTCAAATACATCCCAGGGATTCTCTTCCAGCTGTTTATGACCAAGACTCAATCTCCGGTTATCTTTATCAATCTCAAGAACAACTACATCGATGTTCTCCCCAATATTTGTAAACTCGGCCGGGTGCTTGATTTTCTTGGTCCATGACAGATCAGAAATGTGTATCAAACCATCCACACCTTCTTCTATTTCAACAAAAACACCGAAGTTTGTAAAGTTACGAACTTTTGCGGTATGTTTGCTGCCCAAGGGGTACTTTTCTTCAATCTTTTCCCATGGATCAGTTTTAAGCTGTTTCATACCCAGTGACATCTTCCGCTCGTCGCGATCGAGGGTTAGAATTACAGCTTCCACTTCGTCACCCACCTTAAGGAATTCCTGTGCACTGCGCAGATGTTGTGACCATGACATTTCTGAAACATGGATCAGTCCTTCAACACCAGTGGCTATTTCAATAAATGCACCGTAATCAGCCATTACAACAACCCGGCCCTTCACTTTGTCACCTACATTGATGTTGGCGTCGAGCGAATCCCATGGATGCGGTGTAAGCTGTTTCAAACCAAGCGCAATACGTTTCTTTTCATCATCGAAATCGAGGATAACAACCTGCAATTTCTGATCGAGCTGAACGATTTCTTCCGGATGGTTGATCCTGCCCCAGGAAAGGTCAGTGATATGAATTAAACCATCTACTCCGCCAAGGTCAATGAATACGCCATAGGAAGTAATATTCTTGACAGTTCCTTCCAAAATCTGACCCTTTTCGAGTTTGGCAATAATTTCTTTCTTCTGTTGTTCCAGTTCGGCTTCTATGAGTGCCTTGTGGGAAACCACCACGTTTTTGAATTCATGGTTTATTTTAACCACCTTGAATTCCATGGTTTTGCCAACATAAATATCGTAATCCCTGATGGGTTTAACGTCTATTTGTGAACCGGGGAGGAATGCTTCGATGCCAAATACATCTACGATCATACCACCCTTGGTACGGCATTTAATATATCCCTTGATAATTTCATTCTTTTCGAGCGATTCATTCACCCGATCCCAGGATTTTAATGCCCTCGCTTTTTTATGGGAAAGAACAAGCTGGCCTTTTTTATCTTCCTGACTTTCGATATAAACCTCAACTTTGTCGCCATTGGTAAGTTCAGGATTATACCTGAATTCATTCAAACTGACCACACCTTCGGATTTATAACCGATGTTCACTACAACCTCACGCTTGTTCATCGAAATAACGGTACCCTCAACAACCTCATTTACCTTAATGGCACTAAGGGTTTCGTTATACATTTTTTCAAGGTCTGTTTTTTGCAGTTCCGTCTGATAATCACCTTCTTCGTACTTGTTCCAGTCGAATGCGGGATCGGATTCAATGTTCACATCAACAGCCTGATTTTCTTCCGCCTTCGTAACCGGGGCAGTTTCTGTAATCACCTCTGCAGCAGTTTCCTGTACGGGCTGTGAAGAAGTATTTTCATTTTCAGTTTCTGTCATTTCAACGTTCACTGGTTCCTCTTGCATCTGGTTTTCAATATTTTCAGCCTGGCTGTCAGACTGCTCCAGATCTTTTTTGTTATTTTCAACCATTAAATTATAAATTAAAATTTAGTAAGTTAGACATTATGTTGTTAAAAACGAGCTGCAAAACTATCATTTTCCCGCTTAAAAAACTAAAAATATGCAAAAAAATAAAAAAAGTGAATTCCCAAACACTAACGGATCATCCTTCGTTATATGATTTCAACCAACACATTACGTCAATTGGTGGAATCTTTTTAAAACTCCTTCATATTATTAATAAGTATACACTATTTTTATCGCACCATATACAAAAATTAGATTAACATGAAAACTATCATTATTGGAACTGGTTATGTTGGACTTGTTACAGGCACATGTTTTGCCGAAACGGGCATAGATGTCGTTTGTGTGGATATTGACAAAGATAAAATTGAAAAGCTTCGACAAGGGATCATTCCCATTTACGAACCCGGCCTGGAACCCATGGTGAAGAGAAATCTCGAAAAGAAACGGCTTACTTTTTCAACCAGCCTGAAAGACAACATACAGGACGCAGAAGCTATTTTCCTGGCTGTAGGAACACCTCCGGGTGAAGACGGAAGTGCTGACCTCAGGCACGTACTGTCTGCCGCCCGTGATATCGGAATAAATCTGACTTCGTATATGGTGGTTGTCACCAAGAGTACAGTTCCCATTGGAACGTCCATCAGGGTAAAAGAAGCAATACAGGCTGAACTCGACAAAAGAGGTGTTACTGTAGAATTTGATGTGGCTTCTAATCCGGAATTTCTTAAGGAAGGAGCTGCGGTGGAAGATTTTCTGAAGCCTAACCGGATCATCCTGGGAGTTGAATCTGAACAAGCCCGCAAAATAATGAACAGATTGTATCATCCCTTTTTGCTGAACGGACATCCGATTATTTATATGGATATTCCCTCGGCTGAAATGACAAAATATGCTGCAAATTGCATGCTGGCCACAAAGATCAGTTTCATGAATGATCTGGCGAACCTGTGTGAACTGGTTGGTGCAGATATCAATGCAGTGAGAAAAGGGATTGGCAGTGATCCCCGGATCGGCAACAAATTTATTTTTGCAGGTATTGGTTACGGGGGTTCCTGTTTCCCAAAAGATGTGAAAGCCCTGATCAAAACAGCTGCAGACATTGGATACAGGCTGGAGATCGTTGAAGCCGTTGAACATGTGAACATCAGGCAGAAAGAAGTCATTTTTACCAAAATTAACAACCATTTTGGCGGTAACCTGAAAGGAAAGATCTTCGGTATCTGGGGACTGTCATTTAAACCCAATACGGACGACATCCGGGAAGCCCCATCACTTAAGATCATTGAGAAATTGATTGAAGCAGGTGCCAAGGTTAAAGCGTATGATCCGGTTTCCATGGAAGAGGCCAAAAAAATCCTGGGCGACAAGGTTGAATTAGGCCGCGACTTGTACGATGTGATGATAGATGCCAATGCGCTGGTTCTGGTCACTGAATGGCCCGAATTCCGTATTCCGAATTTCAAATTGCTTACCCGTATCATGAAGGAAAAAGTGATTTTTGACGGCCGGAACATTTATGATCCGGCTGAATTGGTTGAAAATGGATTTACCTATTTTGGCATTGGCAGAAAAACGCAATCCTAACTCATTTCATCTATGAAAGGAATTATCCTGGCGGGTGGCTCGGGAACCCGCCTGTATCCCATTACAAAAAGTATTTCAAAGCAAATCATTCCCATTTATGATAAGCCCATGATATACTATCCCCTTGCTGTGCTGATGCTTGCCAATATCCGCGAAATATTGATCATTTCCACTCCCAAGGATATTCACCTGTACCAGGATTTGCTGGGAAATGGCAGCCAGCTTGGACTTCAGATCAGTTATGCCATACAACCTTCGCCTGACGGACTTGCACAGGCTTTCATTATTGGGGAACAATTCATTGGTGATTCACCGGTATGCATGATCTTGGGTGATAATATATTTTATGGTTATGGCTTCGGCAGAGTACTTTCCGAAACGGCCAAAATAACAGATGGCGCCGTGGTATTCGGATATTATGTCAATGATCCCGAAAGATATGGTGTGGTAGAATTTGACAAAAGCGGAAAGGTGATCAGCATTGAAGAGAAACCCCTGGTGGCAAAATCATTTTATGCAATTACAGGTTTGTACTTTTATGGCAATGATGTGGTTGGCAAGGCAAAATCACTCAAACCTTCCAATAGGGGCGAACTTGAAATTACAGATCTGAACCGCCTGTACCTTGAAGAAAACCGTTTGAATGTGAAGATTATGGGACGTGGTATGGCCTGGCTTGATACAGGCACCCATGAATCACTACTTCAGGCTTCTGTTTACATTCAAACGATTGAAGAAAGACAAGGACTGAAAATTTCATGTATTGAAGAAATTGCATTTAAACAGGGATTTATCAGCCGTGACCAGTTAATTGACCTCGCAAAACCTTTTGCCAAAAATCAGTATGGTAAATATCTCCTGAAAATTGTGGATGAACAGATTTATAATTTTGATGTTGAAGATAATTAATGGAAGTAACAAAGACAGCATTCGATGGACTTGTCATTATCGTACCCCGTATTTTCGAAGATAACCGGGGATACTTTTATGAAAGTTATAACCGGGAAACATATAATAATGCCGGGATCCCATACAATTTTATACAGGACAACCAGTCGGAATCCCTGAAAGGTGTCATCCGGGGATTGCATTATCAGCTTTCACCCCATGCACAGACCAAACTTGTGCGCGCAATTGCAGGAAGTATTTTTGATGTAGTGGTGGATCTCCGCAAGGGTTCACCCACTTTTGGTAAATGGTATGGCATCGAACTGTCGGATAAGAATAAACTTCAGTTGCTTGTTCCGCAAGGATTTGCACACGGGTTTTCTGTATTGTCAGCAAAAGCCATTGTACACTATAAAACGGATAATTTATACAGGAAGGAAGCGGAAAGAGGAATTGTGTACAACGATCCTCTGCTGGGCATAGACTGGAAAACGGATCCGGAGATAGGCATTGTATCTGAAAGGGATGCGCAGCTTTCTCGGTTTACAGATGCAGAGTACAATTTTTTATTCTGACAGGTATGAAAAAAATCCTGGTTACAGGAGGTAACGGACAACTCGGCAGCAGCTTGCGCAAGATTTCTGCGTCTTATCAGGAATTTAACTTTGCATTTATTGATTATGATGACCTTGATCTGACGAAGTCGGATGAAGTAAATGAATATTTTCGAAATCATCCTACAGATTATATCATTAATTGTGCCGCTTTCACAGCTGTTGATAAGGCTGAAAGCCAGCAGGAAATGGCATTTAGCGTAAATGCAGGCATACCACGGATTCTCTCCGGCATGGCGGATATAAACCATATCCGTCTGCTCCATATTTCAACGGATTATGTTTATGACGGAAAGCTGTCCCTGCCCCATCGTGAAAATGAGAAACCTGCTCCTGAATCTGCTTATGCCCAAAGCAAGCTCGAAGGTGAAAAAGCATTGTGGGATAATCCATCAGCACTCATCATCCGTACCTCGTGGCTTTATGGAGAATTCGGAAAAAATTTCCTGAGGAGTATGCTTCACCTGGGCAATGAAAAGAAGGAACTGGGTGTGGTTTTCGATCAAACCGGCACGCCAACATACTCTGGAGACCTCGCTCATACGTTAATGGAAATTATTTCGTATGCGGAAAAAAATGAATTTATTCCGGGTATTTATAACTACTCGAATGAAGGAGTTTGCAGCTGGTATGATTTTGCAAGGGAAATTATGATACTGGGCGGTAAAAACTGCTTTGTAAAACCCATCCGTACTTCGGATTATCCTCTGCCCGCAAAACGTCCTGAATACAGTGTACTGGACAAATCAAAAATTAAGCAAACGTTCGGGATTGAAATACCCCATTGGAAAGATAGTTTATCAACAGCCCTCGCAAATTTGAAAAAAAATAAGGAAATTTGAATACACCTTAACAATCCTATCGATGGAAAACCAGGATCTGCTTGCAAGTGTAAAAAATCGTGCCAGCCAATGGCTGCATGAGCCGTTTGATGCTGAAACAAGAAAAAAAGTAAAAGACTTAATTGACGGGAATGAAGTTGAATTAATCGAATGCTTTTATCGTAACCTGGAATTTGGTACCGGTGGTCTGCGTGGAATTATGGGTGTGGGAACCAACCGTATGAATATTTATACAGTTGCCATGGCAACCCAGGGGCTGAGCAATTACCTCATACAGGAATTCAAAAATGTTCCCCAAATCAAGGTAGCGATTGCCCATGATCCACGGAACAACAGCCGGCTCTTCGCAGAAACAACGGCCAATATTTTTTCTGCCAATGGATTCAAGGTGTATCTGTTCGATGCTTTGCGGCCAACACCTGAACTGTCATTTGCCATCCGCTATTTTAAGTGCCAGAGCGGGGTTGTTATTACGGCTTCCCATAATCCAAAAGAATACAATGGTTACAAAGCTTATTGGGATGACGGCGGACAAATCATTTCGCCACATGATAAACTGATCATAGAGGAAGTTCAAAAGGTTTCTCCTGAAAAGGTTAATTTCAAAGCCCGTCTCGAAAACATTGAACTAATAGGTGCGGAAATCGATGATATTTATACAAACCAGATTACCGGCTTGTCGCTTGCACATGATATCATCAGGAGGCAAAAAGATATGAAGATCATTTATACTCCGCTGCATGGCTCCGGGGTGAAGCTTGTTCCCATGGTTCTAAGGAAGTTTGGATTTACCAATATTCTCAATGTACCCGAGCAGGATGTTTCCGATGGCAATTTCCCAACGATAAAATCCCCCAACCCTGAAGAAAGTTCAGCCCTGGCCATGGCAATTCAGAAAGCACGGGATACAAATGCTGATCTTGTTATGGCAACAGATCCGGACGCTGACAGAGTGGGCATCGTGGTAAGGAATAACCAGGGGGAATATATCGTATTGAATGGAAATCAGACAGCCACCCTGCTTATTCATTATCTGCTGACAAAATGGTCGGAAAATGGCAAATTAAAGGGAAGCGAATATATTGTAAAAACCATTGTGACAACGGAATTGCTGGCAGCCATGGCGGCCAGATTCTCGGTGACCTGCTATGATGTACTCACCGGTTTTAAATATATTGCCGACGTAATCAAAACATTTGAAGGAAAGCAAACATTCATCGGCGGGGGCGAGGAAAGCTACGGATACCTTGCAGGAGAGTTTGTACGTGACAAGGATGCAGTGATGTCATGTGCACTCATTGCTGAGGCCTGCGCCTATGCTAAGGATAACGGCAAGACAATGTACGAACAACTGCTTGAAATATACAAGATATACGGACTATACAAGGAAAAGCTGATATCCATCGAAAAGAAGGGCAAATCGGGTCAGGAAGAAATCCAGCGGATGATGGTGGACTTCAGAAAAAATCCACCAGCCAAAATAAACGGCTCACCCATGACTGAGGTAATGGATTATCTCGATGATGCATGCATTGAAAAAGCAAACCGTAAAAACGGGGGCATCAGGATTCCGAAAGCGGATGTACTGCAATTTTTCACTGCCGATGGCAGTAAAATTTCAATCCGGCCCTCCGGAACTGAACCCAAAATCAAGTTCTATTTCGGGGTAAAGGATAACCTGAAAAACGTTTCTGATTATGATAAGGTAAGCGCTTTGCTGGATGAGCGAATTAATGAAATCATTGCGGATCTGAAACTGAAATAGGGACGAGGGAATAGGGAGAAAAAATCGTGCAAACTATTGCGCAGAGCGCATTCGGTATTGTAGAAAATTGCCGCAAAATCCACCCCCTGCCCCAGCCAGCGGGGGATAGCGGCTCTGGAAACCATACAGAGATTATATTATTGTAGTAAGATATGAAATCATACAGAAAAGAATTGTGGTTTGAAGTACCCACCCGAAGAGCCTTTATCAATATCACGGGTCAGGTGGAAAAATGCCTGGCCGATAGCGGGATTAAGGAAGGAATGATACTGGTTAATGCGATGCACATCAGTGCAAGCGTTTTTATTAACGATGATGAATCAGGACTCCATCACGACTTTGAAGTGTGGCTTGAAAAACTGGCTCCTGAGAAACCCTATTCGCAGTACAAACACAATGGATTTGAGGATAATGCCGATGCCCATATCAAAAGAACGTTGATGGGCCGGGAGGTGGTTGTGGCCATTACGGAAGGGAAAATGGATTTTGGACCCTGGGAACAGATCTTTTATGGTGAATTTGACGGCAAACGCAGGAAACGGGTGCTGGTGAAAATTATCGGAGAATAAAGAAAATTCTGCAGTTCTGAAGTTCTGAGGGTCGAAGACGGTGCAGCCTAACAGTCTACAGCCTTTAGTCTACAGCCTAATTTCCTGCAACTATCAACTATAAACTATCAACCCCCCGGCAGCGAAAATGTAAACGTTGAGCCTACACCTTCCTTCCCTTCTGCCGAAACATTTCCGCCATGGCGGTTTATGATTCGTTTAACAATGGCTAATCCCACCCCGGATCCCTCGAATTCATCCATTCTATGCAATCGTTGAAAGACCTCAAATAACTTATCCGAATATTTCGGATTGAAACCAACTCCATTGTCCTTGATTTCATATTTAACCAATGCTCCTTCCTTCTTACCGGAAATTTCAATGATCCGATTAATCCTGGGAGTTGTGAATTTGATCGCATTGGAAATGAGGTTGCCCCAGACATGTCCCATCAAAGAAGGATCACAAGGTACATCCGGTAATTCGTGAAGGATAAAGGTTATTTTCTTTCTATCCTCTTCGGCTGAATTCGCTTCATAAGCCACCTTTACAATGCCATTCATGTTTGGCCGCAACAGATTGATCTCACTTCGGGATAAACGTGAAAAAGCCAGCAGGTCAGTGATGAGCCGATCCATTTTTTTCACGTTGTCACAAATGATTCGCAACATCCGTTTAGCCTCGATGTCTAAGGAATCAGCGTAATCTTTGTTCAGAATAGTAGAAAATCCGATTATTGCACGCAACGGTGCGCGAAGGTCATGCGACACGGAATATGTAAAGGCTTCCAGTTCGTTGTTTGAGATCGTCAGCTGGGAAGTGCGCTCTGTGATGCGTTGTTCAAGCTCTTCATTTAAACGGGCAATTTCCTGCTGTGCAAGTTTTCGTTCGGTAATATCCCTGGATACGCCCAGTATCTCATTCACCCTACCCTGATCATCTGTCATCAGTGTTGTGACTACTTCAGTATGAACGATCGATCCGTCTTTACAGATCTGATCCACTTCATGAACCATGACGCGCATGGAATCATTACCCCGGGAAAATTCTTCCAGCCGCAAACCGAGATTGTCGAGAATAAACTGATAGCTTTCAGGAGTTAATACATCTGAAACAGGCTGGTTGAGTACTTCTTCAGGCGTATAACCACGAAGTTTCTGAACCGAGGGACTTACATAGGTGAATTTTCCCTGGTCCACATCCATGATCCAAATAACATCTCCCGCATTTTCTGTTATCAGCTGGTATAGCTTATCCCTGTCTTTGTTAGGATCCATTTATTCCAAATATGTATACCCATATAGTCCTGACCTGTAAGTTGAAAGGAATTCTTTCCCCTCTTCCGCCGTGATGATCTCTGATTTGACGGCTGATGTAACCCAGGTTTCTACGGTTCGCACCAGTTTTTTTGCATTGTATTGAACATAATCAAGTACCTCGGCGACGGTTTCACCATCAATGATCTGGTCAATTTCATAACCGTCGTCTGTCACAGAAACATGCACCGCATTCGTATCACCAAACAGGTTATGCAGATCGCCGAGAATCTCCTGATAAGCTCCTACAAGAAACACGCCCAGATAATAAGGTTCTTTGTGTTTTATGGGATGGACCGGGAGATAGTATGAAAAATTACGGGTAGAAATAAAATTGTCAATTTTCCCGTCAGAATCACAGGTGATATCCTGCAGGGTGGCAGCACGTATGGGTTTTTCATCAAGCCTTTGCAGCGGAACAATTGGAAATATCTGGTCAATTGCCCAGGAATCAGGCATAGATTGAAACAATGAAAAATTGCAGAAATATTTGTCCGATAGAATTTTTGGCAGGTGCCTTAATTCCTCCGGAATATGTTTTGTTTCATTGGTCATCTGATAAAGTTCGCGCGCAATGGACCAGAAAAGACGTTCAATCTGAGCACGGGTTTTCAGATCGAGCAGGCCCAGGCTAAACCTGTCCAGTGCCTCTTCCCTTATTTGTTGTGCATCATGCCATGTTTCCAGCATACCGCTCTGATTCAGCCTGTCCCATGATGAATATAACTCCTGAACCAGTTCATGATCAGAAGGTCCGGGTGTGGCTTCATCACTCCATTCCGGTAGCGTGGTAGTCTCCAGCACCTCGAAAATAAGGACCGAATGATGCGCTGTGAGGGAACGACCTGATTCGGTAATGATGTTGGGATGGGGAATGCCATTTTTATCGGCAGCATCTACCATTGTATAGATCGAATCATTCACATATTCCTGCAGGCTGTAGTTTACACTGCTTTCGCTGTTGGCAGAACGGGTTCCGTCATAATCCACCCCTAAACCGCCACCAATATCTACAAAATCAATATTATACCCGTTTTTATATAATTGCACATAGAACTGCGACGCTTCGCGCAAGGCAGTTTTTATACGACGGATCTTGGTCACCTGGCTGCCAATATGAAAGTGTACCAGGTGAAGACAATCCTTCATTTTATTTTTTTCGAGAAAATCCATTGCCTCCAATACTTCGCTGGACGTTAATCCAAATTTGCTCACATCACCGCCAGAATCTTCCCACTTTCCACTCCCTGTGCTGGCCAGCTTGATGCGAATACCCATGTTCGGCTTGATTTTAAGCCGGCGGGCAACCGAAGCAATCAGTTTCAGCTCATTCAGTTTTTCCACCACCAGGTAAATGCGTTTTCCCATTTTCTGGGCAAGCAGGGCCAGCTCAACGTAATCCTCATCCTTATAACCATTACAGATGATGAGCGAATCACTGTCGGCATTGATACCGATCACAGCATGCAGTTCCGGCTTCGATCCAGCCTCGAGTCCAATATTGAATTTTTTTCCATGGCTGACGATTTCTTCAACCACAGGACGCATCTGGTTAACTTTTATCGGATATATGATAAAATTTTGTGCTTTATATTTATAAGCTGCCGCCGCAACTTCAAAACACTTTGCCATTTTCTCTATGCGGTTATCTAAGATATCCGGAAACCGGATGAGCATGGGAGCTGAAACATCACGAAGAATCAACTCATCCACCAGGCCTCGCAAATCAATTTCAACACCATCTTTACGTGGTGAAACTGTTACGTTTCCCTTTTCATTAATGGAAAAATAATTCACTCCCCATCCCTGGATATTATACAGTTCAGCTGAGTCCTCTATGCGCCATTTTCTCATTACTCCAGATTATTTAAATGATTCTGCATTTTTTTGCAAAAATGCATAAAAAATATTCGGTAATTAAATTTATCCTGTAATTTTTGCCGGCAGCCCTTTTTTCATCACCTTCTTATCTCCGGACGGCCTGGGCAGGAATATATCCCGGGGTGTGATCCCCGCTTCTTTTATTATTTCTATACAATATTCAAGGCGGTTCAGGTCGGTATTATCAGCATTATTTGTGCCAAATGTGAACTTTATGCCTGCTGCCTTTGCCTTTTTAATGAATTCAAGGCTAGGTATTTTAAACCGTGCATTAATTTCAAGAGCCACATCGTTGTCCTTCAAGGCCTTAATAACCCTATCCATCCGGTCGACTGTCCAAAGACGATCATAGTCAGCTGCAATTACCGCAGGCAGATAGGTAGGATTAACGTGAATGTCCACTGGTTCATTATAAAGAATAGCTTCTATTTTGCCTACCAGCATTTCCATAAATTGCTGTTCATCATCCACAAAAGTTTCGGCAGGAATCCATAACCTCATCCGCCGGCCTTTATCATCAGTCCATGTCATGGCATCCGTAAATATGTAATCATACCTGCTGATGGCTGCGGGAGAAAATAGCGTTATCCATTCCCTTCCTTCACACTGCATTGCCTTGAAAACTGGTTCAGGGGCCAGCTCATTATAATAGGCAATTAAGGAAGAATCATTGGTTACCGGAAAGTTCAATCCGCAATTGGGTGAAATACCATAGTTATAACCAAATTTTCTCCCATGCTCGCTAACCTGGTCCGATGTAAGGCCTCCTTTCAAATGACCATGAAAGTCAATTAACGGAAATCCCATTTGATTTAGAAGGGTGAGCGCTTCACCAATGGAATCAATGGTTAGCGGATCCGTTGTTTCGCGGGGTGACTCAGGCAGGTGTGAAAGGCCGATCCGGTCAATCTGCATGCTCCCGGCTTCACTGTTTTTTTGAATAATTATGTGACCTGATGAAAGGATCATTTCCTCCTTGCCGGCAATACGATGTGCTTTTTCAGGTTCAATATAATCGCTGATCAGCTTATCGTTCACCTTTACAGAGATGTGGTTTGACCTGACTGTGATCTGAATATCAAACCATTGGTCATCCGCGGCATTGCGGACGAAATTGTTCCGAATATAGGACAGGCTTCCGGTTTTCTGAGGATTTCCGGTCCGGTATTCATTGTTGTTAATGATAACCTGGTATCCTTTGGTTAATGTCTTTCCATCGGCATTTGTATGGAAAAGGACCAATCCTTCTGCTCCGGCAGAGGTTTTAAGGTGTATATTCAATACAAAATTTTGTACACCGGCTTTTGTAGACAACCGGGCACCCTTTTTGTTAAAGGTGACAATGTCACCTGACTGCACTACACCGTGATTTATCCAATCTTTCAGTGTCAGCTGGCTACCCGAACCACGGATTATCCCGTTATTAACTGAAGAACTGCAGACACCGAATACGACCGCTGCCATTACAAGGATTACGAATTTCTTTTTGTTTTTGTATTTCATTCCCTACTTGTTAAATTATTAATCGAATATAAGCATAACATGACAAACATAAGTCCGTTATCCCTTTCTGAATTCATTTCTGACGAAGTTTATTCCTGAAATAGTCAATTGTGCATTGCAAACCTGTTTCAATATCAATTGTCGGTTGCCAGTTGTTCAATTCTTTTCTCGCCAGACTGATATCAGGCTGACGCTGCATGGGGTCATCCTCGGGAAGTGGCATATAGACAATTTTCGATTTTGAGCCGGTTAACCCGATCACTTTTTCTGCGAGGTCCCGGATTGTGAATTCCTGTGGATTTCCAATATTGACCGGACCTTTAAATTCATCCCTGCTATTCATCATACTGATCATTCCCTGTACCAGATCACTTACATACTGGAAACTACGGGTCTGATGGCCATTTCCAAAAATTGTTATATCCTGGTTTTGAAGAGCCTGAACAATAAAGTTTGAGACCACCCGCCCATCGTTCGGATGCATTCTTGACCCATAGGTATTAAAAATGCGAACAATCTTAATCCTCACTTCATTTTGATAGTGGTAATTCATAAAAAGAGATTCGGCACATCTTTTTCCTTCGTCATAACAGGAACGTATACCAATGGGATTCACATGTCCCCAATATTCCTCTATCTGTGGATGAACTTCCGGATCTCCGTACACTTCACTTGTGGATGCCTGTAATATTTTGGCCTTTACCCGCTTGGCCAGGCCCAGCATATTGATCGCTCCCATAACGGACGTCTTGATTGTTTTTATGGGATTATACTGATAATAGATTGGAGATGCAGGGCATGCCAGATTGTAAATTTCGTCCACTTCTGCATAATAAGGTGTTGTCACATCATGCCTTACCAGTTCAAAGAAGTGACTATCCAGCAAATGAGCAATGTTTTCCTTTGATCCTGTAAAATAATTGTCCAGGCAAATTACATCATTCCCTTCCTTTAGCAGCCTTTCACATAAGTGAGATCCTATAAATCCTGCTCCTCCGGTTACAAGAATTCTTTTCATATTTCGAATTGAATTATGGTTTTTCTATTGGATACGACAAGCATAATTGACGATCCATCAGGTAAATTTACTATATTCGGTGACGAATTGAAGAAAAAAATAAACCATGAAAGAACACAGTATTCTGGTCGTTGACGATTCCACCACGAATATTGTTTTACTCGAGGCCATTCTTGAAGAAAAGGGTTATAGGATCAATAAGGCCTTTAGTGTGAGTGAAGCCATTCACTCCATGACGAAGACCTTACCTGACCTGATCCTTCTCGATTTGCTGATGCCAAAAATCAGCGGATTTGAATTCCTTGAACAGCTCAGAAAAGAAGTCAGGTCAAAAAACATTCCTGTAATTGTTATTTCCGCAATAACAGATAAGAAAAATATATCAAGCATCAGGCAAATGACTGCAGTTGAATTTGTCAGCAAACCGGTTGATATACCAAAACTTATGGCACTCGTTGAAAAAGCCTTGCACGGAGGCTTAATGCAAAGTTAAAATCTGCCGGATTTTTTACACCTCCATTTTACATTTACCTATCATTTTAAATCATTCGTCAATGATTCAGGGTTATTACTTTAATAATCCAAACCTAAATTTATGGCAGTCGTTTAACATCATATAATCAAAATTTTAAAATTTGTCGCTTTCAAAATCCATACTAAAAACAAGTTACATGAAAAAAATACTTCTGGTTGACGACAATGTAATGATGCGAAGGCTGATCATAAATCTTTTCCGTAATGAGAATCTTGAGTTTGATGAAGCTTCGGATGGACGTGAAGGACTTGACAAAATTTCAAAAAAAGTCTATGATCTTGTTATAACCGATATTATTATGCCGGTAATGGAAGGAACAGAAATGATCATGGAGGCAAAAAAACACCATCCGAATTTAAAGATTATCGCTATTAGCGGGAGCAAGCCCTATTATTTATATGTTGCAAAAAAATTGGGTGTTGAAGCAGTTTTCAACAAACCTTTGAATCAACATCATTTCTATGATAAAGTAAAAAATGTACTTCAGTTTCAGCCTGTGAGAATTTTCCAGGCAAGTTAAAAGCAAAAAAAAATGAACTCCAACAGAAGCAACCGGGTATATTCCGGTGAAAAGAAAATCGAACCCGATCTTACCCTGGGTCCAAAAGATCAAACAGGCTTTTTTTTGTGGGTACTCGATACCCGCGGAATCATTATCGCGGTAAACAATGCTGTAATTCAACGACTTGGTTATCAGTATACTGACCTCGTTGGAAAATACTTTTTATCATTGGATATGTGTACTGATTCCCGGTTAAAGCAGGTATTTCAGCATATTAATACACCGGAATTTGCCTATAAATCGGAAAGCAGGATAAAATGCAGGGATGGAAATTTTTTGAATGTATACCTGATGGGGGAAAGAATTGCTTTCTCCGGTGGAACCTATGTTTTAATTTCCGCAATTAATCCCGAGCCTGTTCATCTTTCCATTATCCCTGGCAGGGAGGAAGGGCAAGAGAATATAAACGAAATACAATCATACAAGGATAATCTTTTCTCAGTGCTCGCACATGATCTGCGCAGTCCTTTTAATACCATACTTGGATATTGTGAATTATTAAACAGCAGCATAATTAATAACGAACTGAACAAGTCGGTAATGTATACCCGCATCATCCGGGATGCCACCGAACAAACCTTGAGTTTCCTGGTGAGATTGCTTGACTGGGGCCGGCTTCAAAATGATCCTCCGCCATTTAATCCCGTTTATTTTGACGCCGATCTGCCACTGAAACAGATCACCCGTCTTTGTGGATTCCAGGCAGATACCAAAAAAATTATTGTAAGTACTGATATTGAGACGGACCTGAAAGTTTATGGTGATTTGAACATGATCCGGACCGTACTTGTCAATTTGATATCCAACGCCATTAAATTCTGTAATCCGGGCGGGAAAATCAATATTAAATCATTTTCAGTTACCGATGGTGTTGAATTTGACGTGGCTGATAATGGAATAGGAATAAAAAATGAAGACCTGCTAAAACTATTTTGCAGGGAAAAACCCCAAAGTACGAATGGTACCTGCATGGAGCATGGAACCGGACTTGGTTTGGCCATTTGCAAAAGTTATGTGAATTTGCACAAAGGCAGATTATGGGCCGAAAGCGAGCCAGGTAAGGGCTCCACTTTCAAATTCATTTTGCCCACCCAGAATCTCGTTTAAAGAAATTATATTTGTTCCTTATTAAAACGGTAAGGAATGAAAGCCATGATGCTCACTGGCATCAGGAAGATGGAGATGAAAAACATCCCGGATCCTGTGCTGAAAAATGATGATGATGTATTGATTAAAATGTCAGTTGTGGGTGTTTGTGGATCAGATATCCATTATTACGTTGCAGGCAGAATCGGCAGCCAGGTTGTGCAGTATCCGTTTCCCGTGGGACACGAGGGTGCAGGCATCGTGGTAAAAACCGGAAGTTCAGTCACAAGAGTGAAACCAGGTGACCGTATTGCCATTGAACCTGCCATGCCATGTTGGGAATGTGACCAGTGCAAAGCCGGGAGACATCATACCTGCCGAAAACTACGATTTTTGGGTTGTCCCGGACAGGCGGATGGATGTCTGACTGAGTACATTGTCATGCCTGAGACCAGTTGCATCGCAATTGATGACAATCTTTCGCTTGATGACGCAGTGATATCTGAACCCCTTGCGATTGGGGTGTATGCAGTTAAAAAATCCATACCAATGCCCGGCGCCAGGATCGGAATCCTTGGTTCCGGTCCAATTGGAATGAGTGTTTTGCTTGCCGCCAAGGCTGAAGGATGTGAACATATTTACATGACCGACAAGCTTGATGGCAGGCTCCGGGTTGTAAAACAGGCAGGGGCTTCATATGCAGGCAATATTGAAAATCAGGATGTAGTCCGGGATATCCTCAAACTGGAGCCCCTGATGCTGGATGCAGTTTTTGAATGCTGCGGCAGGCAGGAAGCCTTTGATCAGGCTTTTGACTTGCTGAAACCGGGAGGCAAGCTGATTATTGTAGGCATTCCTGAATTTGATTATTGGAAAGTACCCGCTGATGTAGCCCGCAGAAAGGAAATTACAATACAAAACATTCGCCGGCAGGTGGATTGCACCGAACAGGCGCTTCATTCAATGTCAACCGGTAAAATTGATGTAAGCCTGATGGCAACGCACCGGTTCGCGTTTTCCGATACCCCCCGTGCATTTGATATGGTAGCCGCTTACGAGGATGGAGTAATGAAGGCGATGATTGAATTCAGGGACGAGTGACGAGTGACAAGAGACGAGGAAGAAGGTTCTGCGGTTTTGCGGTTCTGCAGTCTTGCAGTCTTGCAGTCTTGCAGTCTTGCAGTCTTGCAGTTCTGCAGTCATGAAGTCATGCATTTATGCGGTTCTGCAGCCTATAGCCTATAGCCTATAGCCTATAGCCTAATTTCCTACAACTATCAACTCCTTGTCACTCGTCACTCGTCCCTCGTCACTACTACAGAGAGTCCCCGAAATCCTCTTTGTACTTCTTTATCAGCTTCGATGTCCAATCGCTCGTTGGTTTCAGCCTTCCCATAAAAAACCGGAGTACTGCAGGCTCTTCAGTAAAAGTTAATCCGCCTACCAGTTTACGGTTTTGATAGAGCCAGTTTACGCGGTCGATCATGAACATGGTTTGTGACAGCGTAAACACGCGTCGCGGAAAAGCGAGGCGCAATAGTTCAACGTCTGCAAGTACGTCATTTCCGTTTTCATCCCTGACACTGGAAATGGTGCCTCGCTCCATACCCCTGCATCCCGAAGCAATGAATAAAGCAGCAGCCAGGGCTCCAGCGGGATATTCGCTCTGTGGCACATGCGAAAGAAAAGACATGGCATCAATATGACATCCCAGGGCACCCGGAGGAGTCACCACAGGTACGCCCATGGCATCAAGTTCATTTACAGCGTAGGCAATGAATGAAGGAGATTGGCTGATGACAGTATCATCACATGTTTCATATAATCCGACAGCCATGGCTTCAATTTCGCGTGTGGACATGCCGCCATAGGTTAAAAAACCCTCAAACAGCGGAACCAGGTCGCGCATTTTCAAATACAGGTCGTTGCTGTTGGTACAAATGCCACCGCCACGGGTAGAACTGACTTTTCTGCTTGAGAAATAAACAATATCGGCCAGTCCGCACATTTCACGCAAGATCTCTTTTACGGAGCTGTTCTTAAATTCTTCCTCGCGCAATTTGACAAAATAGGCATTTTCGCCAATGAGGCTCGCATCCAGAACTATGATAATTCCATTTGCATCCGCTACTGCCTTCACCTCACGCATATTCTTTATCGAAAAAGGCTGGCCTCCGATGAGGTTTGTTGAAGCCTCCATACGTATAAAAGGTACATGCTCTTTCCCATAATCCTTTATTACCTTTTTCAATTTTTCAATATCGATGTTACCCTTAAACGGATTTGTACTTTTGATCTTAAGGGCTTCATCCGTATATATCTCAAGAACGGTGCCTCCGTTGATCTCCATGTGCGCCTTGGTTGTTGTAAAATGATAGTTCATGGGTATTACATCACCCTTGGTAATAAATGCCTGGGAAATTATATTTTCAGCTGCCCTGCCCTGGTGCACAGGTAATATATAATGTTTGCCAAAGACATCACGCAACGCGGTTTCCATCCGGTAATAACTCTGGGATCCGGCATAAGCATCATCGGCCTGCATCATCGACGCTATCTGGTTGTCACTCATGGCATTGGTCCCTGAATCCGTAAGCATATCCAGAAAAATGTCTTTTGTGTTGAGAAGAAAAGTATTGTAACCAGCCTCTTCAATGGCTTTATATCTATCTTCGATCTTTTTCAGGTGCAGTTTTTGTACCACCCTAACTTTGTGAAGTTCAACCGGTATGTTTTTACCATTGAAAAATTTCACCACAGGCATCGCGTTTTGTCCCATTTGCGTTGTTGAGTTAGTTTATAATATTATTCAAAAATAAGCGGTGAATTCATATTTGCAACTATTTATGAAAAAATGTTTTATTTTTTTGCAAAACGCTGCCCCTGTAGGACCAATTTTTTATCTTTCAACACTGCGTTTTGTCATTTTATTTTTGAATAATAATTCAAAACTTGCGTAATTAAATTCTGTATTTTTGTTTAATTATTTGTAAATAGATAGGAATATGACAACACTCTCTAACCAGGATTATATAAATCTTGAACACGAATTTGGCGCTCACAATTATCATCCGTTGCCTGTTGTATTGAAAAAAGGCAAAGGAGTTTTTGTATGGGACGTGGATGGTAAAAAATATTATGATTTTCTATCGGCATATTCCGCTGTTAACCAGGGTCATTGTCACCCGCAGATTATCAAAGCGCTGAAAAAACAAGCCAAGAAGCTTACATTGACATCCAGGGCATTTTACAATGACTGCCTCGGTAAATTTGAAAAATATACTGCTGAATTACTGGGCTATGATAAGCTGTTGCCGATGAATACCGGCGCAGAAGGAGTTGAAACCGCTCTGAAGCTTTGCCGCAAATGGGCTTATGAGAAAAAAGGAATCGCAGAAAATGAAGCAAAGATCGTTGTATGTGAGAATAATTTTCACGGCAGGACCATCACGATCATCACCATGTCAACCGATCCGTCTTCTTTTAAAGGATTTGGCCCTTTCACTCCCGGTTTCGTCATCATACCCTACAATGATACCAAGGCCCTTGAAAAAGCACTTGAGGATCCTACAATAGCCGGATTCCTTGTTGAACCCATCCAGGGTGAAGCCGGGGTTTACGTACCCGACAGCGGATACCTGAAAAAAGCCTGGGAGCTCTGCCACAGGAACAATGTATTATTTATTGCAGATGAGGTACAAACCGGACTGGCCCGTACAGGCAAAATGCTTGCCTGTGACCATGAAGGTGTACATCCGGATATTCTCATTCTCGGAAAAGCCCTGTCAGGTGGAGTACTCCCTATTTCGGCCGTA